>JGI24133J20442_1000328_pt1 | contig 14828 bp, 13 predicted proteins | sample BarGraNGADG00311_2_FD_20442 | JGI IMG/M metagenome (IMG submission 20442)
TGAAGCTGCTTCTGAATTTTCATTACAGTGATTACTGGGCAGATCCTCAGCAACAGAACAAACCTCTGGCATGGAAGGATCTTGACTTTAAAACTTTNAAAGATTCNCTTAAAGCNTATACCAAAAGAGTTCTGATATCTCTGAAGGAACAGGGAACCCTTCCTGAAATGGTTCAGATTGGNAATGAGATCAACCATGGAATGCTTTGGCCGGATGGACATATTGGTAACCCTGACAATCTTGCTGAACTATTAAAAGCCGGAGTCGAAGGAGTAAAAGAAGTGGATCCTTCAATAGTTATTATGATGCATATTGCATTGGGAGGGCAAAATGAGGAAGCGGTATTCTGGCTCGATAATATGATTGCCAGGGGAGTAAAATTTGATGTTATCGGCCTTTCATATTATCCAAGATGGCATGGAACCCTGGATGATCTTTCATTCAATACCCGCGACCTGGCAAAAAGATATAAGAAGGATATTAATGTAGTTGAGTATTCTCAGTATAGAAAGGAAGTTCATGAAATTGTGTTTGGTTTGCCAGGTGACCGTGGAGAAGGTACATTTATATGGGAACCACTCAATATTTTTTTCGGCAAAGACAGGGAGGTTACAAATGAGCTTAAGGCTTATGATGAAATAAGTAAAATGTATCTTATTGGCCGATAAATTTCTATTATGAAAAACAGATTAAGATTTATTGCTATTATCGTTCTGACTTTGGCAACCGTTAACCATGTTACAGGACAGACCACTACAAGGTTTGTAGCCAATTTTGATTCAGACTGGAAATTTTTCCCGGGTGACACTACAAATGCATATGAAACCAATTTTAATGATAATGCATGGCGTTTACTTGACCTGCCTCCGTCCGGGAAAGATATTATAGCAATGATCCGCCGCGATCGCAATCACCCGTCAATAGTTCTCTGGAGTGCAGGGAATGAGATTCCTGAACAAGCTTCCGATAATGGAGCTGAGATGTACAAGAAACTAGCAAGCCTGTTTCATTCGGAAGATCCTACCAGGCCTGTTTCGGTAGCATGCGATAATATCGCTGCGGATGGTAAGCCTGCAAAGATCGAATTTCTGAATCTGCTGGATATTGTCGGATATAATTATGTTGACCGCTGGCACGAACGCCGGGAACTTTACTATAGCATTGACCGTCATGATCATCCCTCATGGAAGATGATCGGAACTGAAAGTGGTTCAGCAGGAAGTGTAAGAGCCAATTACAGTCTTGGTTCCAGTACTGAAGTTGTAAATGGCGGCTATAATTCCAGAATGATACGCGCTGAACAATTATGGAAATTTGTTGCTATTAATCCATATGTTATTGGGGATTTTATGTGGACCGGTATCGATTACCTTGGAGAATCGAGATGGCCATCAAAAAGTGCAAGCAGCGGGATTATTGACCTTTGCGGCTTTCCCAAAGACGGATTTTTCTTTTACAAAAGTCAATGGACCAAAGAACCTGTGTTACACATCTTCCCTCACTGGAACTGGCTAGGCAGGGAGGGACAGGTTATTCCTGTGCTGGCATATACAAATTGTGATGCTGTGGAATTATTTGTAAATGGAAAATCATACGGGGAAAAACGATAGGAATTTCCAAGACAGGGGACATCAGGCGGATGGAATAGTTATGCCACTCCACCTGTTAATTCGACTACAGCCGATCTTCATCTCTCATGGGATGTGACATATGAACCCGGGACATTAAAGGCAAACAGATAACTGCCGATAACTAGGATGTGGCACATATTAGAGTAGAGGTCCTTGATGCAAAAGGGAATATTGTACCTACAGCTGATAATTTAATTAAATTTAATCTCAAAGGAAACGGGAAATTAATAGGGCTTGAAAATGGAGATCCATCTGACCATGAACCTTACAATTCTGGTCAGCGAAAAGTATTCAATGGACTGGGATTAGCAATTATTCAGGCAGGAAAGACTCCGGGAAAAATCACGCTGACTGCATCAGGAGAAGGCCTGGATGGCATTTCTGTTGAGATTTTGATATTGAAATAATTTAATGGACTAAATAAAAACACAAAATTTATTTCAAGAAATTACGTCATGAATTAAGGCCAAATTAATGTAAGAATAAGAAATGATTAAGAATAATCCTGAAAAATTGAACAAAAGAGCCCGGAATTCAGATTTCGGAACATTCGCAAAGACTGGTGAATGGATCTTAGAATGGAGATATTGATTAGAAAGTCTTAATGGAATCTTAATACGGAATTAATTGTGTTTTAATCGAAGGCTATAACCATTTTTATAGATTTGACATTGTGAATTCAAGATTCCTGAGTTTCATCACATGAAGTTTCTTTTGAAATAATTAACTCCATTAAAACTAGTTTATCATGAAAATCTACATAAAAAATATGGTTTGCCGTGGAACCAGATCTTTTGTGATCAGGGAATTGGAAGAACTTGGATTTAAGTACAATAATTTTGAATCAGGGGTAATAGACTTTGAAGAAAATTTGTCGCCCTCAGAGAGAAGAAAATTAAATCAATCGTTTCAACAATACGGACTTGAAGTGAAGTTCGTGAAGAATGATTTACCGTCAAAAATAAGGCATGCCTTGCTGAACTGATAGAGAACACTTGATTTCCGAACCTGACTTTCAAAAAGATTTAAGAAACATTAGAGTAAGGAAAGGAGATCAGAAATAGATACAGTCAGATATTAATTTAAAAATTTTGCGCTATGGAAGAGGATATCCGCAGGAGAGCTTATGAGATCTATCTGGAAAATAGAGATACTCAATTTGATGATCTGGATAATTGGCTCTGCGCTGAAAGAGAGTTGAAGGGATCCGAGTAATTAGGTTAAATGAAGATTACATATAATGAAAAAAATAAAATTTCAGCCTTCATTTCTTCAAATCTTATATTTGATAATCTTTATTATCCTGTTTGCATTTATAATATACACTCCAACATTAATTAAGGGTCCGGTAAGTATAAGTTCAAAGTTGATTTTAGAAGAAGAGACTTTTGAGGGATCCCTCATTTGTATTTTATTTATTATGAGTATTTTAATATTTTACTTGTATAATCGTGAAGTTAAGAAACATAAAGAACTGATAAATAAAATTAATATTGAAAAGCAGAAGGTTGTAGATAGGCTAAATGATTCGGAACAATATATTGGCATTATGAATGTTCAGATACAGGAAATTAAAGCAATTTTTAATAGTATTAATGAATATCCTGACACAAAGGACGGTTTGAAAAAAGCTTTAATTTTTTTTGGTGAGCGCGTAATTGGAATTGCAAATTCAGAATGGGTCTTATTCAGAATAATTGACAGCAATACTCAGCGAAATATTTTCGAGCATTTCGGAACAAGGAAAGGATTTTCACATAATTATCCTCATGTCAGCAATAAGATGATTATAGAAAAACAACCTATTTTACCGTTTAGCTATGTCATTTCCAATCCCGGAAATTTAAATATCCTTGTCTCATGTATAATTCCTGTTGATGAAATCAGCAATGATCAGCGTTTATTCATTCAGGCTATAATAAATGAAATTACAAAGCTTTTTGTTATTTTAAACTCTGTGTACTACAAAAAAGAAAGCAAAGTTCTTATTGAGGATAACCTCGGGAAAGTCTAAAACTTTTATTCGGAACATCTATTCATACCTCAGTGCATCAATCGGATCGAGACTTGCTGCTTTTCTTGCAGGATACCAGCCAAAGAATATTCCGATAACCGTACAGACTGCAAATGACAGAATTTCAGAACTTGGCAATACAACTACAGGCCACGACATGGCGGAACCTATTATCTTAGATGCTGCAATACCCAGCAAAATTCCGATGATACCTCCTGTAATACTTAGCAAAATTGATTCAGTAAGGAACTGTAACAAGATATCGAATCCTTTTCCACCTATAGCCATTCGCAGACCTATTTCCCTGGTCCGCTCGGTAACAGATACATACATGATGTTCATGATGCCTATGCCGCCAACCAGTAATGAAATTCCGGCTATAGCGCCTAGCAAAACAGTTAGTATATTACTTACTGAACTGAAAGTAGATAATAATTCCGTCTGGTTTCTGATTGTGAAGTCGTTTTGGTCAGATGCTTTTATTTTATGCGTTCTTCGCAAAGTTTCTTCTATCTGGGTTGCTGCAAGAGTAGTTGATTTGGCATCAACTGCTGAGGTATAAATACTCTGGACCCAGGTAATAGCCTGTACTCTTTTCTGAACAGTTGTATACGGTGCCAGTATTAAATCATCCTGGTCCTGTCCGAAAGTATTCAATCCTTTTGAATCAAGCACCCCGATAACAAGAAACGGTATTTTTTTAAATCTTAAGACCTGCCCAATCGGATCTGCACCCTGGCCAAACAAATTTGTCACAACTGTCTGCCCAAGAAGACAGACTTTTGCAGCACTGCTGATTTCTCTGTCAGTAAACATTCGGCCGTTTGTTACTGATCGCTCCCTTATCTGCAGGTAGCTCTCATTTTCTCCATAAAGAGATGTCGGCCAGTTTAATGGTCCAAACACAGCCTGTCCGTTTCCTCTCACTTCCGGTGTGGCAGCCAGAACGGCAGGACAATCTGAGAGAATTGAACTAACATCGGTTTCTTTCAGACTTTGCATAGTTGAAGCTCCAAACTGGACACCTCCTCTCTGTTGTGATCCTGGCACAACCGTAACAAGATTTAACCCCATTCCGGCAATCTGTTGCTGAATACTCATTTTAGATCCCTGACCTATTCCAAGCATGGCAATGACAGATGCAACGCCTATTATAATACCAAGCATTGTCAGAAAAGCTCTGAGTTTATTTCTTAACAGAGCATTCATTGCAATTTTTAAAAGGTTTTTAATACTCATAGTTCCAGTGTTAACTAATCTGCTTCAATTGGAATACTGGCAAGCATTTCGAGTGCATTAATTCTATCCTTTACTATACTTTCTCTCAAAATGACACCATCTTTAAAAATAATATTCCGGCTAGCGCATCTGGCGATATCCGGTTCATGAGTTACAAAGACGATCGTTTTTCCTTTATTGTTCAGATCCTGAAAAAGAGCCATAATTTCATAAGATGTCCGCGTATCAAGATTTCCCGTTGCCTCATCGGCAAGAATTACTACAGGGTCATTAACAAGCGACCTGGCAATAGCAACTCTCTGTTGCTGGCCTCCTGATAGTTGGTTAGGCTTATGATGCATCCTGTCCGCAAGCCCGACTGATTCAAGCGCCGCCTTGGCTCTCTCTATTCTATCCTTGGTCTTCACCATTTTATTGTACATCAGGGGTAATTCAACATTATCCAACGCATTTGTGCGAGGGAGAAGATTGTAAGTCTGAAATACAAAACCTAGTTTCCGGTTTCTCAGGGCAGCAAGTTCGTTTTTGCTAAGTGAGGAAATGCTGATTCCATCAAGAATATATTCTCCATCGGTAGGTTTATCAAGACATCCTATTATATTGAGCATGGTTGATTTTCCTGATCCGCTGGCTCCCATAATTGCCACAAACTCACCTTCATTTACAGCCATATTAACTCCCCGGAGTGCATGAACTGTCACTTCTCCAACATAATAATCTTTTTTCAGATTTATTATTTCAATTAACTTCTTCATAAAAGTAATATCAGATTTATCTTCCCCTGCCACCTGGTCTTGTGGGCATAAATGGGCTTGTTGTTGTTGTTGTGGCTGCAGCAGTCGTTCCTGCCTTGCCTGGCAGACTCATTGACAGAATAACTTCATCCCCTTCTTTGAGCCCCCATTTAATTTCTGCATTTGATCCGTCTATAGCTCCTGTCGTTACACGGGTACGATGAATCTTATCTCCGTTTTTAATCCAAAGAATAACGGGCTTTTTACCTCCCTGTGCGCCTCCTGATTGAATTTCACCGGGATTAGTCTGGCCCGAAGCTCCTGTCCCTTGGGGTCTTTGATTAGTTGCTCCCTGCCCTCCGCTTGCTCCTGCTCCCTGTCTTTGAGGTAAAGGATTATTCTTCATGTATTCAGCCAGCCAGGTAGCATCAGGGGTAAACCGTAATGCTTTTCCCGGAACAGTAAGTACACTGTCAATCTTCTGCACAAGTACCGTGATATTTGCAGTCATCCCCGGCATTAGCTTAAATTCAGGATTGGGAGCATTTACAATAACTGTATAAGTAACAACATTGGATGTCACAACCGGCTGCAATCTGATCTGTCTTACATCGCCTTTAAAAGATTCAGTCGGATAGGCATCTACTGTAAAACTTACTGGCTGACCTTTCTGGAGCTGGCCAATATCTGCTTCATCGACGTTGGCTTGCACCTGCATCATAGTCAGGTCATTGCCGATAGTAAAAAGGTTTGGTGTACTGAAGCTGGCTGCAACTGTCTGGCCCTGATCCACTGCCCTGTTCAGAATAACTCCAACTATTGGTGAATAGATTGAAGCATAATTGAGGTTCACAATAGCCTTATCATATCCGGCCTGGGCAGTTTTCAGGTTTGCAAGTGCTTTATTATAACTGTATTTAACCTGGTCATAATCAGCCTGCGCTACAAGTTTCTTATCAAGTAAAGCCTTAAACCTTTCATAAGAAGCCTTCTGGTATTCAACTTCACTTTTTGAATCATCAAGAGAAGCCTGTGCCTGTTGAACCTGGGTCTGCAAAGGTGTTTTATCAAGCTCAGCTAATAATTGACCTTTCTTAACATGTGAGTTGAAATCGACATATATTTTTTTTATCACACCTGAAACCTGGGTACCGATTAAGACAGTAGTATCAGCCTGAATTGTACCGGTAGCGGTAATAGTATTTATAATTGAGCCCTTTTTAACAACTACAGTTTCAAAAGTGTAAGCTTTATCACCTTTTTTGCATGAACCAGCCACGAAAAACATTAATGAACCAATTATGGCATAAACTACTATTTTGGTATTTTTTCTCCTTTTCATTTCTGTTCTGTATTATTATTTATTATTATTTTTTGCTGAATGACAGGGGTAGGCCTGAATAAAAATCAAGTACTTTATAACTGAAAATCAACCTGTACTTTGATTGAAGCAGAGCACTTTGAGTAGTAATATAGGTGGTTTTCTGAATAAGAAAATCAACCGAATTCATAATACCCTGGTTATACTTTTCAGAAGCAACATCGAATGACTCTTTTACAGCATTATATGCCTCAACACTTGCTTCATACTCAATCTGAGATGAAGTAACATCCTGACAAGATTGCTCGATGGCCTTCCTGAGTTGATTTTTTACATTATACTCATTTAGTTCTGCATTGTCTGTGTTTTTCTTTGCAACTTCTACATTAGTTCTTACCTGCCTGTTCAGATAAATAGGAATTGAAGCACTAAGGCCTATTGTCGGACTTATGTTGTTTTTGAACTGATAGCCGAATGAGGATCCGGCTGTTGAATTTGATGAATATAATGTAGATATACCGGCATTCAAAGAAAGATTAGGGTAAAAACCACCTTTTGCCAGATCGATCCCGATTTGAGAACTTTGTTTGCTTAGCTCCGCATTTTTAACCTCAGGTTTTATCCCCAGGGCAATTTGATAAACTTCTTTTGGATCAGGTATCCGTTTCTGGTTGATAAGACTGTCGAGGTTAGGATGTTCGATTGAAAAATCACCGGGTTCCGTTAGTTCCATCAATTGCATCAGTGTGATCCTGTTAATTGCCAGCTGGCTTTTAGATGTCGCGAGTGTTTGTTTTTCTGTTGCGAGCTGCGATTTAACCTGAAGATAGTCTGAGTTTGCAATTGCACCCAACTTAAGTCTTTCGCCAGCCAGGTTCAGCTGTTGTTCAAGTGAAGCAATCTGATCTTCGCCGTTTTTAACCTGTTCTTCAGCATAGAGAACCTGCAGGTAAGCATTCAATACATTGAGGCTTACGGTTTCCCTGATAACATCGGTATTATATCCCGAAGCTTCATAATTAATCTCAGATTGTTTAACACTATTCTGGATCCTTCTACCATTAGAAACCGTCATACCTGAATTTAATGAAATATTTGTACCATTACTTCCTGCGAATACGGTGGATCCGGTAGTAGTATTATATTGATTGCTCCAGTTGAAATTCTGTCTGGCAGATCCGCTTAATGAAGGGTACCATGCAGATTTAGCATAAATCATTTCTATTTTATTAATTTCACTGCTCACCTGAGCCTGCTGCACCTGGATATTCTTCTTCAGGGCATACTGGATACAATCATCAATACTCCAAACTTTTTTCTGGGCATCTAAAAAGGTTCCGCTGGTGATGATAAGTAAACTTAATATTATTAAAACTGAAAATCTGATATTCATTTCTTTTGTTTTTAACCTATTATTTTCTGTTTTCCTGCAAAATATTCCGGCTTTTTCGCATTTGGTGCCTGAATAGTTTTATTTGAAGATGATATTAAGACATATGGTCTCGTGGTTTTATTCCTCAATTATGGAATGTATTTAAAGTTTAACGTTTCTTAACTATTGCTTTTATCTCGATATATTAACAAGAAAGTGTGAGAAAGGTTTAACCGGAATAGAACAAAAAGTCTTAAGAAATGTTGATCCATACGATGTTGCAGGAGATGCATGCCCGGCTTTAACCTGAAAGCACTTTTACTTTTTTCAATCTGCCTTGCAGGAAAATTAAGTATAATCGTATTGTTCTACAGAATGTTCAGGAACTTTCTTGGAAAAATAAATAAAGAAATGTAAATTTCATTTTAGAATTGATTGACTTCAACAATTCAGTAACCATCTAAATTACAAAGATTTAAAAAGTTATGAAAAAACTTGTTAGTATTCTGAGTATTGTCCTGATATTTACAGGTAACTCAATTGCCTTGTCTGCTAAAACCGGTGTTCGTCAGCATTTGCTGATTGATAATAACTGGAAGTTTATTCAATCCGATGTAAAAGGGGCGGAAAACCAGGTTTTTGACGATTCAAAATGGAGGACACTTAATCTCCCACATGATTGGAGTATTGAAGGTGAATTTAAAGAAGATGCAATTACAAAAGGTCCGGGTGGTTATCTCCCAACAGGTATCGGTTGGTACCGCAAACATCTTACCCTTTCTTCATTTGGCAAAGATCAGCAATACTGGATTGAATTTGACGGAGTATATATGAATAGTGATGTCTGGATAAACGGACAGCATCTGGGCAATCATCCGTATGGATATACAAGTTTTTACTATGATCTGACTCCTTTTGTTAAAAGAGGGGAAAATATTATAGCAGTCAGGGTCGATAATTCTGTCCAGCCCAACAGTCGATGGTACTCAGGTTCGGGCATATACCGCCATGTGTGGCTGAATATTGCCGGACCTGTTCATATTTCCCAATGGGGAACTTATATTACTACACCGGAAGCAAATCCAGCATCAGCAACAATAGCAGTACGTACTTCAATTGAGAACCATTATAAGATCAATAAGAATTTAATATTAAGATCGGTTGTAATAGATGGATCCGGCAAAGAGATTGCGACTCAGGAAACACCAGTATTACTTTCGTTATCAGGCAAAACAGATGTAGAGCAAACCATCAGGGTTACTTCTCCCGAACTATGGTCGGTTGATACGCCATCATTATATACGCTTCAATCTACAATTCTTGAAGGAACAAAAGTAAATGATAGTTTTATTACAACTTTTGGTATCAGGAAAATTGAGTTCGATAAGGATAAAGGTTTTCTTCTGAACGGGAAACATATTAAGATGAATGGTGTCTGTTTGCATCATGATGCAGGTTGTCTTGGCACGGCAGTTCCGGAACAGGCATGGGCAAGGAGATTACAATTATTGAAAGAAATGGGATGTAATGCCATTCGGACTTCACATAACCCGCCGGCACCTGAATTTCTTGATCTGTGTGATAAAATGGGATTTCTGGTTATGGACGAAATATTTGATGAATGGGTTGAGCAAAAAGGCCAGGTGGGATTCAGTTATCATATTTATTTTAAGGAGTGGTGGAAATCAGATTTGCTTTCTATGATTTATCGCGATCGCAATCATCCATCTATCGTAATATGGAGTGCCGGGAATGAAGTACCCGATCAGGTTACTGAAAAGGGTAGTGAAGTAATGCAAAAACTGGTCGAAACATTCCATAAGGAAGATCCTACGCGGCCGGTAACTCAGGCAAATGACCGGATTGCTGCGGGTGATGGCCCTGCAAAGCTACCATTCCTTGAATTGCAGGATATAGTAGGCTATAATTATGTCGATCGTTGGAATGAACGAAGGGAGTTATATTATAGTGTTGACCGGCACGACCATCCCGATTGGAAGATGATAGGAACAGAAAATGTTTCTGTCGGAGGTCTTCGGGGGCAATACTCAGTTGCACCCGACAAGTCAGATAGACGGCCCGGACGTTCACGAGATTATAGGTTAGGTATGATCCAGGCTGAGCAATTATGGAAATTCACTTCAGTAAATGATTATGTTATAGGAGATTTTATGTGGACCGGTATTGATTATCTTGGGGAAGCCGGTTGGCCAAATAAGAATTCAAGTTCAGGTGTTATTGATCTTTGCGGTTTTCCAAAAGACGGATATTATTTCTATCAGAGCCAATGGATCAAAAAACCGATGGTTCATATCTTCCCTCATTGGAACTGGGCAGGGCATGAAGGCAAGATTATATCAGTGATTGCATATTCAAATTGTGACACAGTTGAACTTTTCCTGAATGGCAGATCTTTTGGCGCAAAATCTTATGTTTTTCCGCAACAGGGACATTCGAAATCCTGGAATGGATATTCACACCCTTACATTGCGCCTACAACTTCTGATTTGCATTTGGCCTGGGATGTACCATATGAGCCCGGAACACTGAGAGTAGTAGGTAAAAGAGACGGGAAAATTGTGACAGAAGAAGTTCGCACTACCTCAAAACCTGCTGCAATTCGCCTTTCAGCAGATAGAGAGGAAGTAGTCGCCGATTCACACGATATCGTAAATGTTAAAGTCGAAGTTATAGATGAAAATGGCCTTATTGTACCTGAAGCAGGTAACCTGATTGAATTTAAAGTAGAAGGAGAAGGAATTTTGATTGGTACCGATAACGGCAACCCACAGGATAGAACTCTGATGAAAAGCAAGAAACGCAATGCCTTTAACGGGCTGGCACTTGCTGTAATCCAATCGACTGAGAAAGGAGGCAATATTCGTATAACTGCAGTCTCAGCTGATCTTAAAGAGGCTGTAATTCAAATTGTTTCAACCAAATGAATTATTAGAATACATAGAGAAATACAATGATTAAAATGAAAATACTAATAAAATGAAAAAAATAATTTTAATGCTTCGGATAACAGCCTTGTGCAGTGTTGTGGTATTGAAGACATGTGGAATTGCCCTTGGTCAGCCCCGAGTGGGAATGATGCCGAAGATTATCGAAAAAGATGGTCGTCATGCACTCATTGTAGATGACCATCCCTTTTTAATACTTGGCGGACAGGCACACAATTCCAGTGGCTGGCCAGGCATGTTGCCGCAGGTATGGTCGGCTGTTAAAACGATGCATGCTAATACTCTTGAAGTGCCAATTTACTGGGAGCAGATAGAGCCTCAACCCGGGAAATTCGATTTTTCTCTTATTGACACACTTCTCAAACAGGGAAGGGAAAACAAAGTACATCTTGTACTTCTGTGGTTCGCCACATGGAAGAACGGTAGCAGTCACTACATGCCTGAATGGATGAAGCGCGATCCTGTAAAGTATCCAGTTATCACGGGCCGGAATGGTGAGCCGGTGGATTCTCCATCTCCGCATACACAGGCTGGTATGGAAGCCGATGCCAAGGCGTTCACCTCAGTGATGGAACATTTGAAGAATGCCGATCCTCAGCACACAGTGATTATGGTGCAGGTTGAAAATGAGCCGGGTGCTTGGGGAAGTGTCAGGGACTATTCTCCAACTGCACAAAAACTTTTTGAAGGCCAGGTACCTGCTGAATTATTGAAACCGTCTGTTCTTAAGGCGCTTAACAAACCTTTAGTTGAGAAAGGAACATGGCAGGAAGTGTTTGGAGAGGATGCAGATGAATATTTCCATGCCTGGTCAGTAGCGCATTATATCGGGTATGTTGCCGCTGCCGGGAAAGCAGTGTATCCTTTACCAATGTATGCCAATGCAGCCCTTCGCGATCCTATTACGAATCCGAAAGCAGGAACATATGAAAGCGGAGGTCCGACCGACAATGTAATACCGATCTGGAAGACTGCCGCACCCGCTCTTGACTTACTGGCTCCGGATATCTATATGGCTGAAAGTGAGAAGGTGCTTAAGGTGATTGAGCTGTATGCACGTCCCGACAACGCGTTGTTCGTCCCCGAAATCGGCTCCGGTGAGGAATATGTGCGTTATTTTTATTCGGTCCTTGCACGCGGAGGTATTGGTTTTTCTCCTTTTGGAATAGACGATAACGGACAGGGAAGTGCAGAATCTGAAATAGTTACAAGACTCTCTCCACTTGCCCAGGAATATGCTCTGGCCGGTCCTATGATGAGAGAACTGGCAAAATGGGCCTTTGAAGGAAAGATCAAGGCCGTTGTTGAACGGGAAGATCATGCAGAACAAACCATTAACCTGGGCTCTTGGCAGGCTATAATTACATTTGGTACTTGGGGCAGACGTTTGGAGCAAACCAATACCCGTCCGATTGGCAAAGCTATGGTTGTGCAACTGGGAGAGAACGAATTTGTGCTTATTGGCTCACTTTGTCATTTCACCTTTAAACCTCTTGGTGCCAATGCAGGAAAAGCTTGGCAATACCTTAAGGTAGAAGAGGGCAGGTATGAGAACGGACACTTTAAACTTTTACGTATACGCAATGGTGATGAGACGGATTGGGGAGGACCTCGTATTGGTGCAGTACCAACAGTACTCCATACAACACTTATTACTCGATGAAAAGAGGGAAATACTTTATACTAATATTAAGATAAGACTTTTATGGAAAACAAAAAACATACTTATAGTAAACTGTTCGTAATCATATTATTGATACCTTTATTCAGCAGTAATTGTTCAAGGCAAACTGCTGTTCCTATTCCTTCTCTGAAAGAACAAGGTACTGCCACACAATTAATTGTTGATGGTAAACCATTTATTGCCTTGTGCGGTGAATTGACTAATAATGCTGCCACCAGTCTTGAATATTTGAAACCAATCTGGCCGGCATTAACTAAAAGCAATCTTAATTCGGTAATAGCTGGTATCTCATGGGCCATGATTGAACCGGTAGAGGGAAAATTTAATTTTGACATAGTTGGTGCTGTAATTAACGATGCCAGAAAGAATAATCTGAAACTCATTTTCATCTGGTTTGCAAGTTGGAAAAACGGGATGTCAAGTTATATTCCTGATTGGGTAAAAAAGGATTATGAACGATTCCCCCGGGTTAAAATAAACGAAACTGAAACCATCGAATTAATAACACCGCTAAGTGAAGAAAACCGCAATGCAGATGCCCGTGCTTTTGCTGCCCTGATGAAATATATTAAGGAAGTTGATAGCCAGCGAACAGTCATTATGATACAGGTTGAAAATGAAGCAGGTGTATTGCGCGACTCCCGCGACAGATCTTCTCCTGCCAATGAAGCATACAAAGGACCTGTCCCAAGGGAATTAATGAGCTATATTGAAAAAAACAAAGACAACCTCGTTCCCGAATTAAAAGAAGCATGGAAAGCCAACGGATCTAAAGTGTCAGGAACCTGGGAAGAAGTATTTGGACCGGGAAAACCTAAAGGACTTGTTATGCCTGTCCGGAATCTCGTTCCCCCTATGACTCAGAAAGAACAGGATGAAGCATTGGTGACTTATCCATTTTATTCCGATGAAGTTTTTATGGCATGGTATTATGCAAAATTTATTAATTATGTTGTTGAAGCAGGAAAAGCTGAGTATCCGATACCAATGTTTGTAAATGCCTGGTTGAAACAACGGGAACACTCATGGCCAGGAACCTATCCGAGTGGAGGGTGCCTTCCTCAGGTCTTCGATATTTATCATGCCGGAGGCCCGTCGATTGATATGCTATGCCCTGACCTTTATCGCCCTGATTTTGCATATATGGCTGAACAATTTACCCGTTCAGGCAACCCATTGTTTATTCCTGAAACAGGCAGTGGTGCTCAGGGAGCAGCTAATGTCATTTATGCTGTCGGTCAGCATAATGCACTAGGATTTTCACCCTTTGCTATTGAACGACGTATTCTTGCAGGAGATGAACTGTCGCAGAGTTATAAAATGATATCTCAGCTTATTCCATTAATTGGCGATCATCAGGGGTTGAACTCAATGGGTGCGGTTTTATTAACAAAGGATAATCCCTCTGCAAATATTGAATTCGGGGAGCAAATTTTTCATGCTGATCTACGGTTCGATCCAAATAATTTAAACAGCAGAAGTGCAGAACTGGGTTCAGCAATATTCATAATGACTGCTCCTGATGAGTTTTATATTGCGGGTACCGGTATGTCAATTACATTTTCACAAAAAAACAAAGAATTTAAAACCGGACTGGCAACAGTTGAAGAAGGTACCTTTCTAAATGGCAAATGGGTACCAGGACGCAGACTGGCAGGAGATGATACTGCTCAGGGAAATAACCTTAGGCTGGGTACTGGTTATAACATCCTGAGAGTTACTTTATACAGTTATAAATAGATTACCAATATAAGATAAAAATGAAACGTAAACCTCAACAATTAATTCTGATCTTATCAGGTCTGATTCTTCTCGGCACTTCAAAAGTATTGTGTCAGACAACCTATCCGTTTCGAAATCCGGATAT
>JGI24133J20442_1000331_pt1 | contig 14770 bp, 13 predicted proteins | sample BarGraNGADG00311_2_FD_20442 | JGI IMG/M metagenome (IMG submission 20442)
GATATTCAAGTGGTGGGTCACCAAGGCATGCATGACAGCGACTCGCTTCCCTCCGTAGACGGGTCTCTACGGGGGCCTGAGGGCGACCCCCTCCCGCTATCTCCGCTGTTCCTCCCGGCTATCGACAAGGACGACGGCGAACTTGAGTGCGCTGCCAGCCTGGACCCCCGGCATGTAGCTGAAGCACGCTTCCGGCACTCCACAGCGCTCTGCGTCACGCCGTCCGCATGAGGCTGATCGCTCGCAACCCTTCCGATGACCTCGCGTTGCCGCGGATCCGTCGCCCGGAGATCAAGGCGCTCACGGAAGGAGAGATCGCCCGCATGCTCGCCACGGCCACGGGCACGCCCGTGGCCGTACCTCTGCTCGTGCTGGTCGGCACCGGCATGCGTCGCGGTGAGCTGCTCGGTCTGCGCTGGCGGGACATCGACCTCGACGGCGGCACGCTGGTCGTCGCTCAGACTGCCCAGGAGGCCTATAAGGAACTCCACTTCAAGGAGCCCAAGACGGCCAAGAGCCGGCGACGCATCACGCTGCCCGGGGTGGTCGTGGAGGCTCTGCGCGCCCAGCGGACCGAGGAGGCGAAGCAGGCGCTGGCCAGCCCGCCCGGTGAGCAGGGGTCAGACCTTGTGCTGCTCGCCCCGGACGGCGGCCCCTGGTGGCCAAGCAACTTCAACCGGACCTGGCAGCGGTTCAAGGGGCAGCAGGCGCTGACGATCCGCTTCCATGACCTCCGCCACTCGCACGCGACCCAGCTCCTTGCCGCCGGAGTCCACGTGAAGATCGTCTCAGAAAGGCTCGGACACGCCAGCGTGGGAATCACCCTGGACGTCTACAGCCATGCCCTGCCGGCTCTCCAGGAAGGGGCAGCAGCGCTCATAGATGCGGGACTACGAGCGGCACTGGCAGGGTAGTGACGTAATCGCCAGAACCGACAGATCCGGTCGAATCGTCGGTTCTGTCGATTCTGTCGCGTGGGTCCTGTCGTCCGCGAGTGCCAGAGACCCCCGGCAGCGCCGTCGGGACACGGTCAGGGTGCCACGACACGTGCTAGTACGCCCGAGTCCGCCACATGACCGAGGTGCCTCCGTTGGATCCGTCGCTTTGGTCGCGGATGTCGCAGCGGGCATTGGCGGACAGCGCCGCGTGGCTGGCGAAGCAGACCCAGCGACGAAATCGCCAGAACCGACGATTCCCGGCGATGGGCCGTCGAATCTGTCAGTTCTGTCATTTGTGACAGGGCCGTCCGATGTCGACGGCTGCCACGTGGCGGATGGCCCCTGCCACCCGTCCGGGCGTAGTGGTACTGTCTTGAACAAAACATGGGGGCAGCCCGTCTCGGCCACATAGCGCGTGTCGCCTGCTCGCTCTCAAATCTACTCGCACGCGAAAGTCCAAAGTAGAGGCGCGAGATGCAGATCCTCCTCGCGGATGAGACAAACCGACAGCCCAGCTCCAAAGCACGGTTCTTCGTCTACGGCGGGCTGATTATGGACGTCGCTCGCCTTTCTGAGCTGGACGCGGATATCGCCACGATCCGGCGCGAAGCTGGCTACCTACCCCCGGACGACCTCAAGTTTGACACCCGCGCACGGCCGGCTCAGGTGAGCGTCGAGGCCGCCACAGAGGCAAAGCGCAAGGTGATCGCCTCATGCCTCAGGTTGGACGCCAAGTTCATCGCCTACGTCGCCTTGCACGACATCATCAAAGGCAAGGACCCAGACGACCAGGTGCGCTTCGCTGCCAACACCGTCATCTGCCAATTCGACAGATACCTTCAGAACGTGGCCCACGACCACGGCATCTGCATCGTGGACAACTTGCCCGTGAAGCGTAGCTGGCAGTACCTGTCCGAGAAATTCACGTCCGGGCTCGACATAGGCGGCGTCTGCCGTCCAGTTGATCGAATCAAGCTGTTCGCCGCCACGTGCAACAACGCGAGTCATGCTAGCTCGGCGATGGACATCGTCCTGGGAACGTTCCGCTACTGCATCAACAAGCCGGCGAATGCAGCCGCGGCCAGCCGGATGATGAAAAGCGTGGTGGAACTCATGTGGCACGAACGGCGTGGACACACGATTCTCGCGACGGAGCGGGGGCTCGTGATGCGCCCGCTTGTTGACAAGATACGAGTCAAACAGTATCGGGATGAGTACGATGCTCTCCTTGAACACATCAACAAGCTGCTGGCAGGACGCGCAGCACAGTGATGGCGACGATGGGCAAGTTGACGGCGCCACCCAATGTCGTCACCCGCGCGGCTCCGGGCCGGGTCGAGAGGTGCCGTGAGCACTGAGGATCTCGATGCCCTTCCACGTCGAGTCTTCCTCGACTCCTGCACTCTCCAGACGCTGCGTGACTACGGTTGCTTCATTTGGGAGGGCGAGCCGTTGGACATCGACGATCGGCTTCACTCGATTCCAGACGGCGTAGCGAACGTGGAGGCTCTTCGCAAGATCTTCCTGGTGGGCGAGCGGGCCCCATTCGAGTGGATCCTGAGCGAGGCCAGCATCGCCGAGGCAAGTGACAAGAGGGATCGCGATCATCTTCAGTGGGCGCTCGACGTTCTCGAGCACACCCTCACCTGCCTGCATGAGTCAGGCGGCCCAACAACGACAAGTGTGGCACACGCGAAGCTGGTGGATGGCGCGCGCTTCAACTTCCTCTCAGCGAAGGATCGTCAGCTTGTGCGCGACGCCGTCCTGTTCAACTGCGACGCTTTCTTGACGATGGAGAGGCGTCTGCCGCGCAATGCCCAGTTCATCCAGCGCGAGCTGGGACTGCAGGTACTTCGCCCGATTCAGCACTGGGCACTCCTGAACCCGTGGGCCAACCTGTGGGCGTAGCCCATCTCAATCACTTGTCTCCACCTGCGGAGTTCAGCTTCCGAGCGGTGCCACGAGCGGTCGGCCAGCGCCGGAAGCCGCTAGAGCGGCGTTGTGGCCGTCCTTGATCGACGGGCTTCGGCTGCTAGCGGTCCGCCATGACGCCGCCGTCGCATCCAGCGCCAGCAGCCCAGCCGCTGGCCGCGGTACTCGTAGGTGCCGTCGTGGCGTCCCACGATGACGTGCCCGTGGCGGCGAAAGCGGCGCACGTGGACCTGGACGTAGCGCCAGGCGGAGAGGCCGCAGTGCTCGACGCCGAGCTCGCGGTACACGTGGAGCGGGCACCGCGGATGGGAGGTCAACAGCTCCAGCAGCGAATCGGCGAAGGCCGGGTCGTGGCGCGGGTCGTAGTGGCGGCGCGTTATGGTGCAGGCGCTGCAGAAGAGGTCGCCCGAGTGGTCACGGGCGACAGGGGTGCCACAGCTGCGACAGAAGTGGTCGGTCTGTGGTCGGGCCTGGTACACGCGAGAAGCGTAGGGGCCAGCAGCAAGCAGGCTGAATAGTCTTGAGCCCGCGGAGTCGCGACTCGCCAATTCGGTTGGCCCCGATGCTATGGTCTTGGGCGGGAGCCGGCCGCTGCGCTACGAGGTGCGGCTGAGGCCGTGCAATCCGAGGTCGACTGACATGGAGGGGAGCTGCATGCCCGGAGGCGGATTTCGGCGAACGCTCACGGCGCTGACCGCTGGCGCGGTCATCAGCGTGGTCATTGGCGCCGGGCTGGTAGGCGGAGGAAGCTATCTCCTGCTCCAGCGCCCACTTGATAGTCACCAGACCGCGCAGGAACTCCAGCATATAGAAGAGTCCATCGTTGAGATGTCGAGGGTGGCCGAGATCAACCGCACGTATGACCGTGGATGGTTTGGGAAGGGCGTCGGCTACGTGAAGTTGGACGCAGTCCTCGTCTTCGTGGCGCTCGAGTACAAGACCGGCAATTACCCAGACGCTGTTTCTCCGGGCAAGGCGGAATGGTGCTCGAACGCAGTGTGGACCCTGACGAAGCAGCGCGAAGCGATAGCCGCCAGCGTGATGCAGGACCCTGAGTTCAGGGCTGAGCAGGCGTCGATGGTGGCGGCATACGATTTTGAGCTCACTGCTGTCAGGCGGACGGCGAACCTCCTGTACGAATGGCATGGGCTCTCCAGGAAGGCTCGCAGCTCCGCCTTCGACTCCATCACTACCACGAGAAGTAGGGCAGCGGCCGCAGGCATGCGCCGCTCGAATCAGATGAAGGACGTGACCGCTCATATTGCGCGGCAGCAATCGGAACTGCGAATCTCGCGCGAACAGTTAGACGTCCAGCGGAGAAATCTCCTGCTCAAAACGGTTTTCGGGTTTGCTGGTGTTGTGCTGGGTATCGGACTTCTGGGATACGTCGCCGTCAGTGCTCGGGGCGCAGGTGGCGGCTCTAGCTGACGGAACCTCGCGCCAGCAGCCCCCGCAGCATCGGCTCGATTGCCGCGACCGCGTCTCCCGCATGTCGGGGAGCACGTGCGAGTAGATCTTCATCACGGTGGTCTCGCTGTCGCCGAGGCGCTCGGCCACGACCTTGATGTGCACGCCCGCGCGTAGCAGCTCAGTCGCGTGCGTGTGGCGCAGGTCGTGAAAGCGCGCCTTTGCGATCTCGTCGCCGGCCTGCTCCCAGTAGGGGTCGTGCAACTCCATTGCGTCCTTGCGCATGATAGCGGCGGCGCGGGCCCGTACCTTCTGCCACGACGACTCGAAGCCGCCCAGCGTGAAACGCCAGATGCCTCACAGGTGAGGATTTCAGTCTGCTCGGCGCGACCGATGAGACCGAAGCGACGAAAGCTCGAATTCGCGCCGCTGGTTGCAGAGTGGGTTGCGGTCGACCTTGCGGTGCGTCGCTTCGTCTCTTGCGTTTTGAGGGGATGACCGGGATCTCGACAAGCCGTGCAAAGGCGGCGCTCTCCCAACTGAGCTAGCGGCCCACGAGGGGCGTAAGTATAGCGCCTGAGACCAGGAAGCCCCGAGCGGCTCTTCACGTGACTGGGATGTCGGTTGCAGAATGGTTGCAGAACCCGCCATGAAGACCGGGGAGACGATGCAGACGAAGACAAGCCCGGGGCGAGAGAGAAGGCGCGGCCTGCCGCCGAAGCGATCGGAGCCCTTGACGCGAACCCTACGGCGAGAGACGCTTGCATCGTCGTGATGTCGGCTTGGGCCGGAAGGGGTGGGGAGTCAGAGTTCGATTCTCTGGGTGTGGACTTGTCTCGGGGCCTTCGTTCTGACCGTTGTGCAGTACATGGCGCGGGGTGCCGCTCTGATCCCTCCGGACAGGGGCGGCTCAAGAAAGGAGAGGCCTATGGGGCGTACAGTCCGCCGTTTCCGGTTGATTCGTTCTTCGATGCTCGAAACCATTTGGGCCATCGGGGCGAGCTATGCGGCTGGAGCCCTCCCGACCCAAGTCGACACGCCCGCAGGCGACCGCCAGATCGCCCTGCGCAAGTTCTGAACGCCCCACCGGCAGTTCATTACGCTGCTTGACCACGGTCTCGTTCGTCGCTTCGGTCGCAGACCGCTCGACTCTGGAGCGACAGCCCATCGGCAGGTAGTCTTGTGCTGCGTCGATCGAGTGCGAGGAGGCGTTCCTTGGTGCGACTAGGACTCACGCGCGGGACCCAACGCCCGTCGATGGCCGGCTAGTTGTGTCGACCCCCGCCGGCCCCTATCCGTTTCTTCCCGAGCAGTACCTGTTCTTCGTCTTCGAGAAGGACGGCCATGAGATTCAGGTAAGCTACCCTCACCTTAATGTGAGCGGAGTGGATGGATCGTCGGATCTGCTTGTGTCTCAGCTCGACAACGCGATCTCGGTGCACAGGGCCACGCATGTCGGGATTGGCGTCAAAGAGATGGAGGCGCTGGCCGCGCATCTGGGATGTCGACTCATCGACATGCGAGCCTTTGACTTCTTCTCCGGCACGCTCTACTGGAGAGCCACCTTGCTCCTCGAGGTGGGGCACAAAGCGGCTGAGCAGCGTGCTGAACTCCTTCGGTTGCGGGACGGCAAGGAGCCTCCGCCAGGCGACCCTGCATGGCCGGAGTGGGTTGAATTCACCTTGACGGCAGCGTCCTGTGCGAACGGTGCGAGGCTGCTCGGATACTGCTCGCTGGAGGCGTTCGTCAATGAGGTCACCAGCGTCAACTTCGCGGAGATGTTCGAGAGCCAGGAAGGCGTGATGCATCGGGGGTGGGTCTTCACGACCCTCAGCCAGATCCTGGGACGCGTTGGCATACGCCTCGGCAGTCGGGCACTCCCTTGGCGCTCAACGCCCGCCAAGCTGGCCCAGCTTCTGAAGAAGCTCGGCATCAGCCGCAAGACTGACTGGTATCGTCGCATCGCGCACGAGCCCGGCGTTCGCAAGTCTCTCGAACACCACAAGCCCGCTGGCGTGGTGTCGGATGGGAAGGCGCTTGACTCTGTCACCCCCTCAGAAAGAGACGACATCGTGTCCGCCGAGCAGTTCCTCGGTGCGGTAGCCGGCGCTTTCGACGCCGTGTTCGCCGCATACGGCGTCGCAACGCCTGCGACCCACAAGCCCTGGGGGGAGGGCGCGAGGGCACTCTGACGCACGAGACGTACCACAAGCGCATCGGAAGATTAGCTTCGGTCTCCTTCGTCGCTTCGGTCGCAGGTCGGCCCCTGCCCCTCCGTTCCGACGCAGTGCTATGGTCCGGACGTCGGGTGAACTAGGGGCAGGAGGGGCACGTGGATCCGATAGCGGCGGTCTTCGACCGAATGGACGCGTGGCGGCACCTGCCCAAGTATCAGCTAGAGCGTCGGTCGGACCTCTTCTTCTCCCTCTACCTGCCGGAGGTTCTGGAAGCCAGAATGGGCTTCCCGATGAACCCACTTGTCGCACCGGAGTTTCCCGTGCGGAAGGCCACGATCCACCCCCATCTTCGGGGCGACGACTGCTGCAACATCGACTACTTGGCGCAGTCGGCTACTGGGTCGGAGTCGGTGTTTGTGGAGCTGAAGACAGATCAGGCGTCTCGTCGAGTACAGCAGGACGATTATCTGCTGAAGGCACAACAGGTTGGCTTGCCAGCCCTGTTGGAGGGCATATGCAGTATCTTCAGAGCCACGACGAGGCCGTACAGACCGAAGTGGTTCGCGCTCATGCTCCACCTGGAGGAGATGGGGCTGCTTCAGATCCCCGCCATCCTCAGTGACATCATGGCCTGCGAGAGCCATCGCGGCGCTCCCGACGCCTCCAAGTCCATCGTGATCACCGCGCCCTCGGCCAGACCGCACATCGCGTACGTCCAGCCGCTGGCCGCGGAGGCCGGTGACAACGTGGTCATCTCGTTTGAGGAGTACGCCGAGGTAGTCGCTCGGCACGAGGATCCGCTCTCGCAGAGATTCGCAAGTTCACTACTGGAATGGGCCTCGGTCAAGGCCGGCGCACGAGGACTGGTCTGATGCTCGACGACATCCTGAAAGAGGGCTTGAAGCTCGTGGTCTGTGGCACCGCTGCCGGCACCAAGTCGGCGAAGCTCAAGCAGTACTACGCCGGCCCCGGCAACAAGTTCTGGCGCACCGTCTTCGAGCTGGGTCTGACGCCCCGGCAGCTCGCACCGAGCGAGGCCGAGATGCTCCTCGACTTCGGCATTGGCCTCACGGACATCGTCAAGGGCCAGTCGGGCGCGGATGGCACGCTCGTCTTCGATGGCGTCGTTCCAGAAGTTCTGCGCGAGAAGATGCTCGCCCTCCAGCCCACCGTGCTGTGCTTCAACGGCAAGAAGGCAGCCCAGGTGTTCTTCGGCACCAACGCGATCGCCTACGGAGCGCAGCAGGAGCACATCGGCAAGACCGTTCTCTACGTAGCGCCGTCCACGAGCGGTGCCGCCAACGGGTTCTGGGACCTCTCCAGCTGGCAGGAGGTCGCGGATCGCGTCAAGGCCAGCAAGTGAGCAGCTCCGTGAATCGTCCTCGCTGCTCGGCCACGAGCTTCCCGGGACAAGAAAGGCGGTGGAGAGATGCCCGATGAGGTACGCCTCTGGCGGGTCGGAATCGATGACAGTCTGACCGAGATCAGTCGCGCCAAGCTCGACCTGGAGGCCCGTCTTCAGACGTGGTTGGCGCGCGACATCTCGATGCTCGACCCCGGCCTCCTGGTGATCGGTCGCGAGGTGGAGACGGACTTCGGTGGCTTCATCGACCTCTTGTGTCTCGATGCCGCCGGCGATCTCGTGGTGGTCGAGCTCAAGCGCGACAAGACGCCTCGGGAGATCACCGCACAGGCGCTCGACTATGGCTCGTGGGTCGTCAGCCTGTCGAATGAACGCGTGATGTTGATTGCCAAGGCACATCTCGGGGAGGGCGGTCTTGAGAAGGAGTTCCAGCTACGCTTTGGCATCGAGGTACCTGAGACGCTCAACGGCGAGCACAGCATGCTCATCGTCGGCTCGAACATCGACGCCAGTTCCGAGCGCATCATCAAGTACCTCTCCGACACCCATGGCGTGAACATCAACGCCGTGACCTTCCAGTACTTCCGTGAGCCAGACGGAGCGGAGATCGTGTCGCGCGTCTTCCTCATCGAGCCCGCCCAGGTGGAGCTTTCGAGCCGCACCAGGGGTTCATCGAAGCGTCGCCCGAACCTCACCCTTGAGGAGCTGATGGCACTGGCGGAGTCCAACGGAGTGCTGCCTCTCTACCAACACGGCGTTAGTGAGCTCGAGGGGCTCCTCGTCAGCGGCAGAACCCTCAGCTCCATCGTCTTCTCGGGCAGTATCGACGACAGTCGGAAGGTGGTCTTCAGCCTTATCCCAGCGGAGAGCAGCGCCGCGGAAGGTCTGCGATATCACCTCTACAGGAACCGCTTTGCTCGACTGGCCGGACTGACTCAGGAGGCGCTGGTGGAGATCATTCCGGCACATCATGACTACTGGATCTATACACGTAACGGTGGTCCTGACGAGGAGGGGTTCCAAGGCTTCATCAAGAACACGGAGGAACTCGATCGCCTGGTGGCCGCGCTCTCGCGTCACTAGGTTCGTCACCCAAGACGCCATGGTCTCCTGAGAGCTGACCTTGGTCTCCTTCGTCGCTTCGGTCGCGGGCGATTCAGGCTCTCGCCTGCCCTGTCAGGGAGTGATGTTATGGTCATGGCGAAGACGGAGGCCCGGCAGGGTCCTCAGTTCGCGACGCTACGGACCAGAAGCGTCGAGGAAGATTTCCTGCAGACGATGCAGTCTTGGGAGCTTGCTCATGTCGTACGAGACGGATGAACGACTGAAGAGCTATCTCGATACCAATCAGCTCGGCCGCGAGCAGCTCTGTCGCGATGTCCTGTCCGTAGATCCAAGATTTGATGAGGTAACGCCGCGCCACCCAAGGGGAGGACCGGACGGTGGGCGTGATCTCGAGGCACGATATCGCCAGAGGCACCTGACATTCGGTGCTGTTGGCTTCATCAATCAAGCCACCGACTCTAGCGAGAATAAGAGGGCGGCAAGAGCCAAGTTCCAGAGCGATCTGCGCAGGGCGCTGAGCGCTGAACCCAAGCCGGAGTGTTTCGTCTTCTTCACCAACATCAACTTGTCGGTCACGGAGAAGGACGAGCTCGTGAAGAGCGCTCTCGCGGAAGGTCTGACGTACTGCGAGGTGATGGACCGCGAGAGGCTGCGCATCGCCCTCGACGGGCCGGATGGCTTCTCAGCTCGATTCCAACACCTCGGGTTACCGCTGTCCGAGGCGGAGCAGGCTAGTTTCTTCGCCAAATGGGGCGATGACATTCAGGGCGTTGTGTCCTCTGGATTCGCCAGGGTCGACTCGACACTGCGCCGCTTGCTGTTTCTTCAAGAAGCGAGCTCTGTGCTGTCCGAGTTCGTCATCTTCTTCGAGCTTGACCGCACATACGCCGCTGAGGAGATAGGCCATTTTCGAGCCTTCTGCTACATGCATCTGAAGGAGCCGAAGCACGGCATCTTCGGCGTCCTTTTCGGCTCCTCCGACCGCGCAAACCGGATGCGAGAGGATTGGCCGGGCAAGCCAAAGGAAGACGAGCCGGGCATTGCCAAGGGGATTGGCAGCGGTCAATGGGAGCAGCATCTTGAGCCCGGCGAGACATTCGACTATTTCGGCGATGACGAGGAGCTCGAATGGGTGAAGACCGCTTCTGGCTCGTCCATCGGCATGGACCCCGTAACGTCAGTTGATGTCCGGTACCTGCACGACAGCTTCATCCGGTTCTCTCCTCGGCTCACATTGCGAGACATCGACCAGGCGTCGTTTGTAACGGTGCTCAATGCGTCGTTGGCCGACAAGCTGAAGACAATGCACGTCTATGCGAATTACTACAAGCTGCTCACAGTGGAGGCTGATCAACTCAGGTCAGACGTTGTGCCCGACCTGGAGGTACCGACTGACTTCACTTGCGAGGAACTGCAGGACGCTTGGGTGCGGCTACGTCCACAGCAGGCTTCGGCATTTGAGCTCTCCTTCATGGATACCACGCCGCTGCGGGTGATCACGCCTCAGCAAATCGGGGACAACCCTGCCGCTGAAGAGGGCGGTGGAACCCACGTCGTTCCGTGAGCCGGCCCACGTGCATTCATACCTGCCAGGGCAGATCGCCACTCCGTCCGGCAGTACCTGCGCGCAGGGCGTCCGGTCAGTTCGGAGTATCTGAGGCGGTAGTGCGACTGAAGCGACTGAAGCGACTGAAGCGACAGGGAGTGACTTCGGTCTCCTGCGCCGCTTCGGTCGCTGCACGTAAGCGGCGAAGAGATGAAGAGGTGCAGGCAGCCTCAGTCGAACGTCACCCGTCACTCCACGTAGTAGTCACGAACCGACTCGACAATGCGCGCTCCATCGAGTTCGTGGAATGCGGCAAACACGGTCTGAAGAACCGTTCTGAGCCCGTCCCATTCAGGACCAGGGGTTGACGCACTGTCTTCCGATGTCCGCTTCAGCTTCTCGTCGAAGCGCTTCCGGACCCCGGCCTTGTCGAGGACCTCGCCCTGGTAGCACTTCAGACTTCGTTCATATCCAGTCCACTGAATCGGGCAGAGACCGTCGCCGTCGGCGAGCACGTCCTCCCCGAGATAGAGTTCGATGCTGGCGGCCAAGCCGTTGACGTCTACGTCTGCTCGTCCGGACGGACCAATCGTGGGGTAGGAACGAAGCAGGCGGAGCGAAGGCAACGAGAGTGCAACTAGGTGCTGCGGTAAGGCGAGACTCGCCAGGGTCTGCATGGCCGCTCGGCCGGCGGCGTCGTTGTCAAAGAGGGCCACCGTCTTGTTCACGACACCCGCCCCAGCGAAAGCCCTCACGAGGTTTGCGAGGTTCCCGGCACCACCACCCACGCGCATTGCATTGAAATCCACGAACGAGTAGTAGTCGGCGAGATGGGGATAGAGCAGCTTCAGATCGGCGTCCAAGATCGCCGCGTCTGACGCGCCCTCGGTCAGAACGATCACCTTGGCCGCGGACTGCATCTCCTCGACAGAGACGCCGGCACCCCATGCTTCGAAGTCGTCGTCGCGATCGGCCCACTCGGTCCACACAAGATCCGTGACGTCGTACAGAAGGCAGTCGGCGTCTGGGCAACCCTCAAGCACTAGCTTCAGTGCTGCAGTGGAATCCGGCCCAGGAAAGCCGAACCAGTCGTTAGACAGCATATAGCCGCGCAGTGTCCCCCTCAGGGGTCCCGCAAACCAGTCCCCGTCGAGCTCGCTTGTATCGGCGGAGAGGATCTCTTGCAGCTCGTAGAGCCAAAGATCCGGGGTCAAACGCGCTAGAACCTGAAGCTCCTTCCGATACGAGTCGGCTATCGCGCTTCCCGTGTCTGATGCTTCCGCCCCTTCCCTCTGTCTCAGCAGTTCCTGCGCGCATACACGTTCTCCGACGAGTCCTTCTTGAAACGCCTGACGGGCGCACTCCGACGTGTAGCCCAGCACATTCAACCGGTCCTTGACGACCGAGATGGACGCCGAGTAGTAGACGAGCTCAGGCTCCTGATCGATCTCTCGCAGGTCAAGATCCGCATTCCTCTGCGCAAATCGCTGCCGCAGCTGAGCAGGTCCATCTGGCGAGGCAACAGGTGAGATTCGTTTGTCCCCGTGTCCAAACAGCCGCAAAAGGCTTTCGTCCACGGCTCTATTGGATGTCGCTAGCAGAAGTCCGTCGAGCCAGCATTGAGCGTAGCTGCCCACGTCCTAGCGCCGACCCCTGCGCGGATAGTGGGGCCCGATGGCGCGAAATGAAGAGGGCGGACTGGCAGGCCGAGTCATACTCACTGTATGCCGAGGTGCTTCTTGAGCCGCTGCACTGTGTAGTCCCGCTTGGGGTCTGTGGGTCAGGCGACGGAGTTCTGGTTGCCGAAGAAGCCTGCCTTGCGGATGGCCTTTGCGACCGACACCGAATCCGAGTGTCACGGCTGCCTCCTCTACTGAGCGCGAGCGAAGTTCATCGCGAGCAAGAGCTCAAGCACGCCATCGTCGCTAAGCGGATACGACCAGCCATAGGCAGCGTGCACGGCGCGGTCGAGGCGCTCATGCGCCTGCGTCAGCCATGTTGGCGGTGAGTTGTAGAGATTCGTGAGCGTCCGTTTCGCGAGCTCACTGTCTGACAGCCCGGGCGGGTTCTGCCAGCCGACGCGGAGCTCGTTCAGCTGCTTGGCGGCGTCTGCCACGCGCTGCGCCTCGTTCGCCGTTGGGGCTTCGGGAAACGGAAACGTCTCAAACGTCGAGGTCGGCGTGTAGCGGAACCCCGACTCCACCTCTCGCAGCTGGGTGCCGAGGCCCCTTGCCCACACCTCATGCGGACGAGAGTGCAGCACGCCGAAGAAGTAATCGTCGTCACGGGCAAAGACGATGAGCTGATGGTCGGCCAGTGTGCCCGCCGGTAGCCACGCGAAGAGCCGATGCTTCGATAGTGTCGGTGTTGCAATGAAGCGGGGCAGGCCCTTGATGGCTGCTCGCATTCCAGAGCAGGGCTCAACATGCAGCCACCACTTCGTAGCATAGGACTTGCGTCGGACCCTGCTCCTAGTCGGCTCAACATGTTGTTTCACGTGCTCAAACGGAGTCTCGTACAGCATCGCTTCTTCTACCGGCGTATTCGCCCCAAAGTCGATGATCCACATATGCCGTGGTCGCCGGGTGATGTCGAGGCCATTGACCCAGGGACGTAATACGTTCGCATTGCTGCGCCCGTCCGGGTTCGGACTAGCCAGCATCGCCAATGCCACGTCTTCTGGGATGTCGAATGCCCCACCCTTCACGTCTCCCACAAAGCCAAGGCCCGCATTCTCGGGGAGACGGACCGCTTGGGTGAGGTCAGCGCCTGCGCTCAGGTTCGCGTTGATGATGTCGACCGGCTTTCCGTCGAGCAGCTTCTCCGTCTCCGACCCATCATCAAACCCGATGAGAGACACGTGTACTGCAGCCCCCTCGACCACCCAAGGCTCATCAGACCATGCCAGGAAGATGTCTCCGGATTCCTTGATCCGACGCAGCGTCTGCCTACTGCCGCCGCCACGTATCCCTTGAGTTGCCAGGAGGCCGACTCGATCCACACGTCCTGCCTCTACCATGGCCCGAGCTTTCTCGTGCCAGTAGGCGCAGAAGTCAGCCATGCCGGCGACTCGGCCCCGGTATACCTTGAATAGCGACTCAACGTACCCATTCCCGAGGTTCGCGCGAAGAAGCTTCGCACCCAGGAACGGCGGGTTCCCCACTATCACCGCTGCCTCGGGCCAATCGGGCTCGCGGGGGTTCTCCGGGTCGCTCAGGTCGAGCACGGCGTCGCGCTGCTCGATGGTGTCGAGCGGCTTGAGAATCGGGTCGCGCGAGTAGGCAAAGCCGTTGGCGAGCATCCACTGGATCTCTCCGATCCAGATGACGACCCGGGCGAGCTCGGCGGCGTAGGGATTGAGCTCGATGCCGAGCACCGCCTCGGGACCAATGTGCGGGAATTGCAGCGGCACCTTGAGCGTGAGCGACGCCCAGAGGATGGCCTCCCGCTCAAGGTCCTTGAGGGCGAGCAGAGCAAGGTAGAGGAAGTTGCCCGAGCCGCATGCGGGGTCGAGCACGCGCACGGCGCGCAGCCGGTCGAGAAAGGCGTTGAAGACCGAGAGCGGATTCTTCGCCGCCGGCGTCTTTGCCGAGACCACCTTGCCCTCCGCCAGTAGGGCCTCGACCTTCGCACAGGTGGTCTCGAAGTCGCATCGGAGCGGCGTCAAGAGCACGGGATCGATGAGGCGCATGATCGCGGCCCGGTCGGTGTAGTGGGCACCGAGCTGCGCGCGCTTGCTGGGGTCGAGGCCGCGCTCGAAGAGCGTACCGAAGATGGCCGGCTCGACCTGTGACCAATCGAGCCGGGAGACGCGGTCGACCAGCGAGATCTCCTCGTCGGTCAGGGGCAGCACTGCGGCGCTGTCGAAAAGGCCACCGTTGAACCAGTCGATGCGTTCCGCGCCAAACAAGCCGCCCTTCCCCGCCATCTTCGTGAACAGGTCGCGGAGTCCGTCGGCGAACACGCTGGGGTCGTCCCGGCCTGCGCCGGCAAGGCGACGCAAGAGGTCAGCCGGCAGCAGCCCCGCGTCCTCGGCGAACATGCAGAAGAGCAGCTTGTCGAGGAAGTGGGCGACGTCGAGCGGGTCGTGGCCTCGGGCGCGCAGGCGTTCGGCCAGGGAGGCGAACTCGCTCGCTGCCTTGGCGGTCAACTCGTCGCGTGTCTTGCCGGGCCTCAACTCCTCCGGATGCTGCATGACCGCACGTAGCAGCCGCAACGGCTCAGCCGGGTCAACAAGGAGACGTTCGAGGTCGAAGGAGTGGACGTCTGTCGGCGTGTTCGTGAAGTTGGTGTGGATCTCGAAGCGGTCGAGGTCGCAGACGACGAGCAGCGGCGGGTTCTG
>JGI24133J20442_1000332_pt1 | contig 14745 bp, 8 predicted proteins | sample BarGraNGADG00311_2_FD_20442 | JGI IMG/M metagenome (IMG submission 20442)
GCCGGGTCGAAGAAGTGCACGTTCCCGTGGGCCGCGGCACGTCGGTGTACGGGGCGTAGCGCGGCGCCATCGCCATCAGCGGCATGGGGGAGGTCCACTCGCCCGTGAAGGCGGGGTCCCTGAGCCGGTCGTCCACGAGGATGTGGCCGAGCTCGTCCTCCGTGAGCGCGTCCGCGTCGATCTCGTCATTGTTGACCAGGCCCGCGAACACGGCCGGCGCGACCATGTCCGCCAGCCCGGCCAGCGAGAGGTAGCGCAGCCGGAGCGTCTCGACGGCGGCGTCCTCACCCGCCGCGGCCTCGGCGTACCCCTGGACGAGGAGGGCGTCGTCGAGATCGGCCGGCTCGTCGCCGTCGTGCGGCAGGACGATCGCGTCCATTGAGGTCCTTTCGTCAGCGGGCCGGGGGGGTCAGCCCATGCCCACGCCCTGGCTCCACCCCGCCGCGAAGAGCCCGATGAACGCGAGGACGAACAGGATCTCCAGGGCCGTGACCACATACCCCACGATGAGGCCCGCCAGCGCGAGGCCGGCACCGCCCTCGCCCGAGCGCCGGATCTGGCCGCGGGCGATGTGGCCCGTGATGATCCCCACCAGCCCCAGCCCGATCACCGACGTCACCAGGGAGACGATCGCGAGCATGTTGGTGGGCCGCGGCGCGGCGTAACCGTAGCCCAGCTGCGGGTACTGGGAGTACCCGGGGGGCGGCGTGCCGGTTCCGGGGGCGCCGGTTCCGAACGGGGTGCCGGACCCGGACGGGGTGCCGTACGGGAGTTGCTGCTGCGGATCGGACGGGTACTGCGGCTGGTTGTCGTAGTTGGGGGTGTAGCCACCGCCGGGGGGCTGGCTCATGGGGTCCTCCTGCCGTGCACCACGACCGGGTGAGTGGTGCACCCCAAGCGTAACCGCGCCGCGCCGCGCGCCGCGAGCACGGTCGGCTCACGCGCCTTCGAGCAGTTTGCGGATCCGCTTGTCGGACACCCGGACCGCCGTCCCCAGCTGCTGGGCGAAAAGCGAGACCCGCAGCTCCTCGAGCAGCCAGCGCACCTCCGCCAGCGTCCGCTCGCGGGCGAGGTCCGGCGCAATGCGCGCCGTGGCCTCAACCGCCACCTCGAGGTCCTCCGCGAGCGACCCCACCAGCCACGCGTTCGCCGCGTCGGCCCGCGCTCCCCCCGCCTGCGCCCGTTCGATCCGCAGCCGCGCGGCATTAAGGTACCGGGGCAGGTGGGGGAGCTGCTCCGGGGGTGTCCGGGCGATGAATCCCGGGTACACAAGGCGCGAAACCTGGTCGCGCACGTCCGAGACGACGTCCAGCAGGGCGAGCGAACTGGCCGCCCGGATCTCCCGGTCCGCCTCCCGCCATGCCGCGAGGACCCGCACCACCACCCCGACCGTCCGAAAGACGTCGTCCTCCAGCCGCTCCCTGAGGAACCCCACCAGGGATTCGAACTGCGCGCGGGTGCGCACGAGGTCCAGCGGCACGTTGGCGGCGGCCCACTGGCCGGCGAGGCCGGTCGCCGCCGCGAGCTGCACGTCCTCCACCAGCGCTGCCGTGGTGGGGTACGGGGATGATGCCAGCGTCAGCGCATCCGCCCCGCTCCACCGCGTGGTCACACGCTCTGGGTTCAGCGCCGTGCGCTGGAGCGCCAACCGCACGACACCCTCGGCGTGCGCGCGCGCCTGCTCGCCGGCGGTGGGGAGCACCCGCAACGCCACGGCCCGTCCTTGGCGCTCCACGACAAGTGCCGGGTAGCCACGGACCTCCATCGTCCCGACGCTCCCGGACACAGTTGTCACCACGGTCGCGGGGAGGTTCTCCTGCGGCCAGTCGGCCAGCGCCTCGATCTCGGTGATTCCGCTGGTCAGGGGCCCGTTCGCGGACATGCGCGGGCCCCCGGTCGTCCCAGCACCGGGTGCGCCGTCCCGACTGTGTCCAGTGGGACGGGAAGACGCCCCGCCACCGCTCGCCCCACGGCCCCGCCCACGGCCGCGCCCATCCTCCATGGCGGTCGCCACCGCCCCGCGCACCACCTGGCGAACCGCGTCCCGCACCTGCGCGGCCAGTGTGCGCTGCAGGGAGAGCAGGTTCCTGGAGCTCGCGAGCGTGACCCCCTTGTCGTTGATCGCGCGGAAGGTGACGCGCAGGTGCGGCGGGAGCGCCTCCTCCTCGAACTCCTCGAGCGGGATCTCCACATCCTTGAGCCGCCGGGCGGCCGCGGCGAACGCCTCGCGGAAGCTGGGCCCGTCGCCCCCCTGCACCTCGCTCCACGGTGGGAGGGCCGCGAGGACCTGCGCGGCGGTGTCCGGCGCCGGGACCAGCCGGACGCGGGTCCGCTTGGGCAGCGCCTTGATGGTGGCCACGCACAGCTCGCCGAGCAGCCCGGGCACCAGCCAGTCGAAGCCGTCGGGACGCAACCGCGCGAGGACGGAGACCGGGACCACCACGGTGATGCCGTCGTCGGGCTCGCCGGGGGAGAACGTGTACGTCAGGGGCAGGGTGAGGTCGCCCTGGGTCCACGTGGTGGGGAAGGCCTCGGCGTCCACGTCGCGGGCGCCGGGCAGGAGCAGGTCACGGGAGAACGTGAGGAGGTCGGGCTCGGTGGCGCGGGTCCTCTTCCACCAGGCGTCGAAGTGGCGGGTGGAGGTGATGGCGGCCGGGAGGCGGTCGTCGTAGAAGTCGAAGAGGCCCTCCTCGGTGATGAGCAGGTCGCGGCGCCTGGCGCGGTTCTCCAGGGCCTCGGCCTCCTCGAGGAGCCGGTTGTTCTCGGCCCAGAACGTGTGGTGCGTGCGCCACTCGCCACCCACCAGCGNGTGCCGGATGAACAGCTCGCGCGCGAGCTCCACGGCGTCCGTGGTGCCCAGCCGGGTGAGCGGCACCGTGCGGTCCGCCACCACGGTCATGCCGTGCAGCAGCACCTTCTCGTGCACCATCGCGGCGCCCTGTTTCGCGGACCAGAACGGCTCGGAGTACGTGCGCTTCAGCAGGTGCGCGGCGGCCGGCTCGATCCACGCCGGNTCGATGCGCGCCACNGTGCGTGCGAACAGCCGCGACGTCTCCACGAGNTCGGCGGCCATCACCCAGTCGTACTGCTTCCTCGNCAGCCCCGACCCCGGCCACACCACGAACCGGCTGCCGCGCGCGCCCCCGTACTCCCGGCGGCGGTCGTCCCACGTCCCCAGGTTGGACAGCAGCCCCACGAGCAGCGATTGGTGGATCGCGTCCGCGCTGGGCGTGTCCGCGCTCCGCCCCAGGGCGACGACGGCGCTCGCCACCTCCTCCGGCGTCCGTCCCGCGGTCTCCCGGGCGGGAGGCAGGCCGAGCGTGTGCATCGTCAGCCCGAGCGGTTTGGCGAGCTGCCGCAACTGGGTGACGACGTCCTGCCACTCGCGAATTCGCAGGTAGTTGAGGTACTCCGCGCGGCAGAGGCGCCGGAAGGCGGAACTGGTGAGGTCGCGCTGCTGGACCCTCAGGTACCGCCACAGGTTGAGGTAGGCGAGGAAGTCCGATGTCGGATCGGTGAACCGCCGGTGCAGCTGGTCGGCCTGTTGCTGCTTCTCGGTTGGGCGCTCGCGCACGTCCTGCACCGACAGCGCTGCCACCACCACCAGCACCTCCGTGGCGCAGCCGTTCTGCCCGGCCTCGAGGAGCATGCGGCCGAGGCGCGGGTCGATGGGGAGGGTGGCCAGCTTGCGCCCGACCGCGGTGAGCCGAGGCCCCGCGTCGCGGTCACCCCCGCCGCGCTCCTCCAGTGCCCCGATCTCCATCAGCAGTGCGACGCCGTCGCGGATCGCTCGGATGTCCGGCGGGTCGACGAACGGGAACTTCGCGACCTCGCCCAGCCCCAGGGCCGCCATCTGCAGGATCACCGCGGCGAGCGAGGTGCGCAGGATCTCGGGCTCGGTGAACTCGGGGCGGGACTCATAGTCCGACTCGGAGTAGAGCCGGATCGCGATGCCGTCCGCCACGCGGCCGCAGCGGCCCGAGCGCTGGTTAGCCGAGGCCCGGCTGATGGGCTCGATCGGCAGGCGCTGCACCTTGGTGCGGTTGGAGTAGCGGGAGATGCGTGCGGTGCCGGGGTCGATGACGGAGCGGATCCCCGGCACGGTCAGCGACGTCTCCGCCACGTTCGTGGCCAGCACTATCCGGCGGATNGTGTGCGGCTCGAAGATGCGGTGCTGCTCGGCGGCGGANAGGCGCGCGTACAGCGGCACGACCTCCACCGCGNTCGGCGCGTGCCCGCGTGTCTGNCCGGTGGGGACGAGGCGGGTGCCGAGGTGGTCGGCGAGGGCGTCGGCGGCGTCGCGGATCTCGCGCTCGCCGGAGAGGAACACGAGGATGTCGCCGGGGCCCTCGGCCATGAGCTCGTCGGCCGCCCGGCAGATGGCGGTGAACTGGTCGAGGGGGTCGGCGTCGTCGTCCTCGGGGACGAGCGGGCGGTGGCGGATCTCCACGGGGTACGTTCGCCCGCTGACCTCCACGATCGGGGCCGGCCGGCCGGCCCGCACGGCGTCACCGTGGGCGGCCGCGGCGACGGCGTCGGCGGTCCGGGGGCCGAAGTGCGCGGCGAAGCGGGCGGAGTCGATGGTGGCCGACGTGATGACGATCTTGAGGTCAGGGCGGCGGGGGAGGAGGTTGGAGAGGTAGCCGAGGAGGAAGTCGATGTTGAGGGAGCGCTCGTGGGCCTCGTCGATGATTATCGTGTCGTAGCGGCTGAGGAGCGGATCGCGCTGGATCTCGGCGAGGAGGATCCCGTCCGTCATGAGCTTGACCAGGGTGTCCTGCGAGACGAGGTCCGTGAAGCGGACCTGGTAGCCGACGGCCCCACCCAGCTGGACGCCGAGCTCCTCCGCGATGCGCTCCGCGACCGAGCGCGCGGCGATGCGGCGGGGTTGGGTGTGGCCGATCAGGCCCGAGATCCCGCGGCCGAGCTCCAGGCAGATCTTGGGGATCTGGGTGGTCTTGCCCGAGCCGGTCTCGCCGGAGACGATCACCACCTGGTGGTCGCGGATGGCGGCGGCGATCTCCGCGCGGCGGGCGGAGACCGGGAGTTCCTCGGGGTACGTGATGGTCGGGAGGGCGGCCGCGCGGGCGGCCAGCCGGTCCGGGGTGAAGCTGCGGCGCGGGGCCCGGCGGTGGTCGCCGCCGCCGCGCCCGGATTCCGGGCTGCGAAGTCGTCCGGCGACCTGGGAGCGGGGGTTGCGGTCATCCCGCCGCTGGTCATCCCGCCGCAGGTCATCCTGGCGACCCTGGTCACCGCGATCCGCCGGTGGGGTGGAACCCTCGGGCGCGGCGGTATCGGACATGGGGGACATTCTCGCCTATGGGCGGATTCCGCTCCAACGGGTCTTGGCTCCAACAGGTTCTGGCCCCAAGAAGTGGGCGCAGAATCGCACCGCGGACGTGGGGCCGCGTGAACTCGGACATTCCGGTGCGCGAACCCGTACCGTCCGGTGGTGCGAACCCTTACCGTCCGGCGGTGGAGAGGGTTTGCACCCGTGGTGAGGGATATACGGCTGACCGCGGGTGTGAACCCTCACCGCGCACGGTTGGTAAGGGTTTGTTCAACCGAAGCCGGGGGCTCCGTGAGCCCGACCGTCAGGACGCGGCGAAGAACGACACCGGCCCCGCGACGAGGAGCCCCACCTCGTCGTCGGCCGGCAGGGGTCCCTGGGTGCGGCACAGCACCGGCACCGCGACGCCGTCCGGCCCGGTCACCTCGAGGCGCACGGCGGCGTCATGCCCGTAGAAGGCGGTGCCGAGCACGCGGGCGGTGACGCCCCCGCGGCCGGACCGCAGGAGGTGGATCTGCTCCGGCCGCACCGCGACAACGCCCCGGCCGGCGGTGACCTGTCCGCGAAGGAGCGAGAGCCGGCCGAGCGCCGTCCGGGCGACGCCGTCGCTCACCTCGGCGGGCAGCACCACCACCTCGCCCACGAACGCGGCCACCGCGAGGTCGGCGGGGGCGCGGTAGAGCTGCTCCGGGGTGGCCGCCTGGACCACCCGCCCCTCCCGCACCACCGCGACGATGTCGGCGGTGCTGAGCGCCTCCTCCTGGTCGTGCGTGACGAGGACCGCGGTGGTGTTCGCCTCGTGCAGGGCGGTGCGCACGTCCTCGCGCACCGAGGCGCGCAGGGCGGCGTCGAGGGCGGAGAAGGGCTCGTCCAGCAGGACGACGTCGGGCCCGGGGGCGAGCGCCCGCGCCACGGCCACGCGTTGCTGCTGGCCCCCGGAGAGCTCCGACGGCATGCGGCGCCCGAGGTCGCCGAGGCCCACGAGGGCGAGGAGGTCGGCGACCCGGTCGCGGCGGTCGCGCATGCGCCGGGGCAGGCCGAACGCCACGTTGCCGGCCACCGAGAGGTGCGGGAAGAGCGCCCCCTCCTGCGGCACGATCGTCACCCGGCGCCGCTCGGCCGGCACCCCGCGCCGGCCGGAGACCACCACGCGCTCCCCGAGGCGGACCTCGCCGGCGTCGGCGTCCTCGAAGCCCGCGATCACGCGCAGGAGCGTGGTCTTGCCGCAGCCGGACGGCCCGAGGACGGCGGCGAAGGCGCCGGAGGGCACGTCGAGGTCGAGGCCGCGCAGCACCTCGGTGCGCCCGAAGGCCTTGTGCAGCCCGGTCACCTGCAGGCGGGTCACGGTTCCACCCCTCCTCGTGCCACGGCCAGTTCGAGGACGGCCACCTCACCGGTTGGTCTCGCGACCGCGGCGCCGTCGGACACCATGACGTGGACGCGCGAGAGCAGGAACGTGGGCACCGCCGCCAGCAGGACGAGCGCGACGGCGTAGGGCGCGGCCGCCGCGTACGCCCCCACCCCTGTCTCGGTCCACAGCCGGGTGGCGAGGGTGTCCATGCCGGTGGGCCGCAGCAGGAGGGTGGCGGGCAGCTCCTTCATCGCGGTGAGCATCACGAGGGCGAAGCCGGCGGCGATGCCGGGCGCGGCGAGGGGGAGGGAGACGTCGCGCACCACGCCGAACGGACCCCGCCCCAGCGAGCGGGCGACCTCCCCCAGGCTGCGCGGGCTCTGCGCCACGGCGGCGCGCACCGAGCCGATGGCCGCGGGCATGAACAGCACGGTGTACGCGAGGACGAGGAGGGGGGTGCGCTGGTAGATCGGCTCTGCCCAGCGGATACCGAAGAACACCAGCGAGAGCGCCACCACGATGCCCGGCAGGGCGTGGCCCGACCACGTCGCGTGCTCGATCCAGCGCCCGCCCTTGCTCGGGAACCGCGCCGCGACGATACCCACCGGCACCGCGAGGAGTGTTGCCGCGACGGCGCCGAGGAACGCCACCCAGAGCGTGGAGACCCCGGCCGTCACGAGGCGGTCCCACTCCACGCCCGCCGACTGGCCGCGGCTCACCCAGTAGGCCAGGACCACCGCCGGGTAGCCGAGGGCGACGGCGGCCACGCCGCCCGTCACCGCGAGCGCGAGCGGGGTCCCGCGGCCGAGTGGCACCGCGCGCAGCCCGCGCGCCGCCCCGCTCCCGATGCGCGCCTGCTCCGCCCGCCCGCGGCTGCGCGTCTCCGCCACCGTGATCGTGACGGTGATGGCCACGAGCACGAGCGAGAGCACGGCGGCCGGGGTGCGGTCGAAGGAGGACTGGTAGGAGGTGTGGATCACCCGGGTGAAGACGTCGTAGCGCATCAGGGACGGCGTCCCGAAGTCGCTGAGGCTGTAGAGCGCCACGAGCAGCGCCCCGGCGGCGACGGCGGGCCGGACCTGCCGCGCCGTGACGGTGAGGTACGTCCGCCACGGCCCGCGGCCCAGCGACCGGGACACCTCTTCCAGGGCAGGGTCGATCCGCCGGAGCGCCGCCGCCACCGGCAGGTACACGTAGGGGTAGGTGCAGGCGGTCAGGACGAGGAACGTGCCCCAGAACCCGGCGATGCCCGGGACGACCGACACCCACGCGTACGCCGCGACGAAGCTCGGCATCGCGAGCGGCAGGGCCGCGACCACGGCCCAGGTCCGCCGGCCGGGAAGGTCCGTGCGGGCGGTCAGCCACGCGAGGGCGACCCCGATGGCGACGCACGCCGTCGTCACCGCAGCCGCCAGGCCGAGGCTGCGGAGCACGAGCTCGAGGGTGCGCTCGCGCCACAGGATCTCCAGGATCGCCGCCCACCCCGCTTCCGCCGTGCGGATCAGGAGGTAGGCGATGGGGACCAGGGCGATCATGGCGGCCGCCAGGGCGGGCGCGAACAGCACCAGCGGGGCGCGGCGCCCGGAGGCGCTGGTGCGGCGGCGCTGTCCCATCGTCAGGTCAGTCCGACCTCGTCCAGGAGCGCGAGGGTCTCCTCGAGGGAATCGAGATCGTTCAGGTCGATGACGAGCCCCTCGCCGAGCGGCGCCAGGTCGTGCACCGTCGTGGTCACGCCCGGGACCACCGGGTACTCGGCCGTCTCGTCGGCGAAGTACTGCTGCACCTCCGCGGAGAGCAGGTACTTGACGGCCGCGAGCGCGGCGGGGGAGTCGCTCCCGTCCAGCACGCCCACACCGGCGACGTTGACCAGCGCCCCGGGGTCGTCGCTGGTCAGGAAGCGGATACGGGCGGAGACGGCGTCCGCACCCTTCTCCGCCACCTGCTCGTACCAGTAGTAGTGGTTGATCAGGCCGATGGCGACCTGGCCGCCGTCGACGGCGTCGAGGACGGCGGGGTTGTTGTCGAAGGCCTGGGGATCGAGCGCCGCGAACCGCTCGAGCCACTCCCGGGCGCCCTCCTCCCCGCGGTCCACCCGCAGCGCGGTGACGAAGGTCTGGAAGGAGGCGTTGGTGGGCGCGTAGCCGATGAGGCCGCGGTACTTCTCGTCGAGTATCTGGTCGATCCCGGTCATCTGTTCCACCTCGGGGGCCAGGGCGGGAGCGTAGGCGAGAACGCGGGCGCGGGCCGAGGTGGCCACCCAACGGCCGTCGGTGTCGCGGAACCTCTCGGGGACCAGGTCCAGCACGTCGTCGGGCAGGGTGGCGAACCGGCCGGCGTTGGCCAGCGCGCCGAGCGCCCCGGCGTCCTGCGAGAAGAAGATGTCGGCGTCGGTGGCCGCGCCCTCCTCGAGCAACTGGGCGGCGAGCTCGCTGGAGCCGGCGTAACGGACCTCGACCGGGGTGCCCACCGCGTCCTCCAGGCCCTCCAGGATCGGGCCGACAAGGTTCTCGTTGCGTCCCGAGTAGATCGTGAGCGTCTCCGCGGAAGCGCTGGTGTTCGGGGAGGACTCGGCGCTGGAGCAGGCGGCGAGTCCGGCCGCGAGGGCGAGGGCGATTGCGCCGACGGCGCCCCGCCGGACGCGGAGGAGCTGGGTGGTCATGGCGTTCCTTGGGGGCGGGACCCGGCGAGCCCGGGCGGGTAGGGCAAACCTAACCTGAGAACCGGCAATTACGCAACAATGCTGTTGCGTAAAGGAACTCCGGCACCACCCAGCCTCGCCCCTCCCGACCCGCGGGACCGGGCCATTGCCGCCCGTGGCGCCATGGCCTACCATGCAGGGCAACCAGTCGGATCGGGGGCGCCATGGCCAGTGACTATCTCGACTTCGACATCGCCATCACGCGCGACGGCACGGGGTACGCCGCCAACGTCCTCGCCTCGCCCGCCGGGGAGGCGTCGGCGCCCTTCGCCCTCCCGTTCGGCGCCGCCGACCTCGCCCAGTTCATGGTCGCCGTCGGGCCGCCGCGCGTCTCGTCGCGGCGCCTGGTCCCCGCCGCCTCCCGCGTCGTCGACGTCAAGGACTACGGCTCGCGACTCGGGCGGGCGCTCCTCTCCGGCGACGTCGACACCGCCTTCCGCGCGAGCCTCGCCGCCGCCACGTCGCAGGGCCGCGACCTGCGCGTCCGGCTGCGGCTCGACGCCGTCCCGGAGCTCGACCCAGTCCCGTGGGAGTACCTCTACGACACCCGGCTCGACCGCTTCCTCACACTGTCCAAGGAGACACCGCTCGTCCGGCTCATGGACTCGCTCGAGCGGCCGCCGGTCATCACCGTCGAGCCGCCGCTGCGGGTGCTGGTCATGATCTCCAGCCCCAGCGACATGCCCGAACTCGCGGTCGAGCGTGAGGAACAGCTGCTGCGCGCGACCACCGGGGACCTCGTCAAGAGCGGGCAGCTGGAGCTGGTGGTCCTTGAGAACGCGACGCTAACCGAACTCCAGCGCGCGCTCCTCGACGAGTACCACGTCTTCCACTTCGTCGGGCACGGTGGGTTCGACCAGGAGAGCCAGGAGGGCGTCCTCGTCCTCGAGCGCGAGGACGGCACCGCCCATCGGGTGAGCGGCTCGCGCCTCGGGACGCTGCTGCACGACGCCCGCGGCCTGCAGTTGGCCGTGCTCAACGCCTGCGAGGGGGCGCGCAGCTCGGGACGCGACGCGTTCTCCGGGGTCGCGCAGGAGTTCGTGCGGCGGGGCCTGCCCGCCGTGGTGGCCATGCAGACCGAGATCTCGGACCGGGCCGCCCTCGTGTTCACCCACGAGTTCTACTGGTTCCTGACGCGCGGCCTGCCCATCGACGCCGCCATGTGCGAGGTGCGCAAGGCGATGGCCATCTCGGACGAGGCGTCCGAGTGGGGCACCGCGGTGCTGCTGCGCTCCGGCGTGGACCAGCCGTTCTCCATCAAACCCACGGCTGCTGCCGCCGCGCCGGCCCGGGAGGGGCGCTGGGAGTCGCTCTACGAGGGCGCGCAGGGAGCACTCGCCGCGAACGCGCCCGAGACGGCCCTGCCCATGCTCGAGCAACTCGCGTCCGAGCGGCCCGGCTACCAGGACGTCACGGAGCTGATCGAGCGCGTGCGGCCGGCGGTCACCGGGGAGACCCCGGTGGCTGTGGCGCCGCCCGCGGTGACGGCGCGCGTGCCCGCCACCGCCGCGGGTCACGCCGACGTCGGCCAACCCCCCGCCGACGGTGGCCGCCCCCCCGGCGACGGCGACCGGCCGGGCGGGGGCTCCGCGATCGGCCGATCTCGTCCGCGCATCTGGCTGCGGGTGATCGGCGGCGTGGTCGCGCTCGGCGCGGTGCTGTTCATGATCCTCGTGTTCCTGGAAACGCTCCGCGGCGATCCGGGCGATCAGGTCACGCCCACCGCCGCGGCCGAGCCCACGGACGGTTCCACGGCGGCGTCCGAACCCACGGCCGCGGTGGACGCCATCGCGGCAGCGTGCGGCCCGGCGCCCGCGGCGCCGACCGCGGTCGGCGCCCTGTCCGCCAGTTGCGCGACCACTGCGCCGCGGGTTGACGGCGACTTCGCGGAGTGGTGGGAACTCCCGGGCGTGGGGGTCGAGAACCAGGTGTTCCCCGTAAGCCCCCCACCGGCCGACTTCTCGTCCATCTGGCAAGCCCAGTGGGACCGCGAGGCACTCTACCTGCACGTCGAGGTCACCGACCCGGCGATCACCGAAGTGGATCTCGGGCAGCCCAGCCAGTTCTGGCGCGGGGACTCGATCTCGTTCGAGTTCGGCCCGGATCCGCGCGGGCTCGGCGCCGGGGACCCGGTGCGAAATGGGCTCGACCGGCACGTCATGATCGGCGTCACGGCGGACGGGGCGGCCGCCGCTGTCAACGTCACGGCACGGAACACCTTCCAGGCGGGGCTGCTGGAGCCCGCCCTCACCACGGCGGCCGTCCGGACCGCCGACGGTTACGAGATCGAGGCGCGGATCCCGTGGGTGGCACTGGGGGTGGGATCCCCGTCGCGGGGCGACGTGTTCGCCGCCAACCTCAACGTCAGCGACGCCGCGATCAGCCGCGAATGGGTCCTTGGACGGATGATCAGCAGCAACCCGGACCGCACCGGCGCCAACCAGCTGCATCCCGGCACCTGGCAGTGGCTGGTGCTCGAGGACACGGCGTGAGCGCCACCCGGCCGGGCCGGCTCATCGCGCTCCTCATCGGCATCGACGCCTACCCGGCGCCGGTGCCGCAACTCGGCGGCTGCGTCAACGACGTGACGGCGTTCGCCGAGGTCCTGCGGGGTCGCGTCGGCGAGGACGCGTTGGACCTGCGGATGCTCACGGATGCGGCGGCGACCCGAGCGGCCGTGGTGGGCGCGATGCGGGAGCACCTGGGGCAGGCCGGTCCGGACGACGTCGCGCTGCTGTACTACAGCGGGCACGGCTCGCAGCAGGAGTCGCCCGCCGAGCTGTGGCCCCTGGAGCCCGACCACCGCAACGAGACGATCGTGCTCGTGGACAGCCGGCAGCCCGGGCAGTGGGACCTGGCGGACAAGGAGCTCGCGGTCCTGCTCGGGGAGGTCGCGGCGCGGGGCGGCCACGTGCTCACCGTCCTCGACTGCTGCCACTCCGGCGGCGGCACCCGGGATGTGGTGGCCGGCGTGCGGCTTCGCCTCGCGCCCGAGGACTACCGCGTGCGCCCGTTCGACAGCTTCCTCCCGGGTGTGACCGGCGTGGCCCCGACGACCGGCGGCGCCACACGATCGCTGGAGGCGCGGTGGGGGCTCGCAGGGTCGCAGGTGCTGCTCGCGGCCTGCCGGTCCTCCGAGACGGCCAAGGAGGTCAACGTCCTCGGCCGCGGGCGCGGTGCCCTCTCCGCGGCCCTGGAGACGGCGCTCCGGGAGGGTGGCGGCCAGCTCACGTACCGGCAGGTGCTCCGGCACGTCACCGCGGACGTGATGCGGAAGGTGGAGTCGCAGCACCCGCAGGTGGAGGCCCCGGATCCCACCGACCTCGACCGGCCCTTCCTCGGCGGTGCCGTCCCCCCGTCACCCCGGCAATTGACCCTGAGCCACCTGCCCGACGGCTGGAGCATCGACGCGGGCGCGGTCCACGGCCTGCCAGATCCCGTCGGGGAGGACACGACCGAACTGGCCATCCACCCGCTCACCGGTGCGACGACGTCGGCGCCCCTGGCGACGGCGACCGTCACCCGGGTCCTGGCCGACCGCTCGCTCGTGTCCCTCTCCACCCGGCTCGACGAGTCGTTCGTCTACCGCGCCGTCGTCACGTCCCTCCCGCTGCGTCCGCTGACGATCGGGGTGGTGGGCGACGCCGCCGGCACGACGGCGCTGCGGGCGGCCGCCGCCCGGGCCGACGCGACGCTGATCGTGCTGGTCCCGGATGCGCGCGCGGCCGAGGTGGTCGTGGAGGCCACCGCCGACGGCTTCACCATCACCCGCCCCGGGGTGACCCGCCCGCTGGTCCCCGTGGTGAGCGGCGAGCACCGCGACCAGCGGACGGTCGCCGCGCTCGAACACGTGGCCCGGTGGCTACGGCTGTCGGCGCTCCGAAACCCCGCGACGCGGTTGCCGGAAGGGTCGCTGGCGATGGGCATCAGAACGCCCGGCGGCGACCTCGACGACGACGGGCGGGTCGAGATCGCGTACGCCGGCGATGTCCCGCCCCCGTTCACCGTCACCATCAGGAACACGACCGACATGCCGCTGTGGTGCGCCCTCATCGACCTCACCGAGACGTACGGCATCTTCACCGACGCCTTCCCCGCCGGATCGGTGGCCCTGGCGCCGGGGGAGTCCACGGAGGTGGCGCTGACGGGCCAGGTGTCGGACGAGTTGTGGGCGGAGGGGACGGTCACCGTCACGGACCAGCTCAAGGTGGTGACGAGCACCCTCGAGTTCGATCCCCGCTCCCTCCAGCAGGAGGAATTGGACGTCAGCGTGGCGGGTTCCGCACCCGTGCGCAGGGGAGAGGTGCAGCCTCGTTCCACCCTCGAGCGGTTGCTGGCCCGGGTGACGACGCGGCGCCTNGGGCCCGCGTCGCCCGCGGAGGCGGTGGCCGACTGGCGGACGGATGACGTGTTCGTCCTGACGACGCGGCCGCGCGCCTGAACGGGCTCAGCCGCGAGACGCCGCGCGCCGAGGGGGAGGATTGGCGCTGGGGCCGCTTGGCGCACCAAGCGATTTCAGCGCGAACCCTCCCGGTGGACGGGGACTACTCCGCCGACGGTGCCTCCGCCTCGTGGTGCGGTGGTGCACCCACCGCGCCGGGCGGCGCTCCCCGACGGCGCAACTCGGCCTCGGCCCGTGCGAGGCCGCCATGCTCGAGCCCGGCGAGGGCGGAGACCCCGCGCCACACCACGCGCCCGGCGCGCCGCACCACCACGCGCACGCTCCCGGCGAGGTGCTCGATCGCCCCGGCCGTGTTCCGGTGCTCGCTGGGGAGGGGGACCGGAAGCACGTGGGCGTTGCCGAGAGGGGCCTCGCCCCGCACGGCGATCGACCACCCGTAGCCGTGGCCGCGCAGGTCCCACACCGTGTCGCTGATGCGCGCCCGGACCGGGGAGGTCGCCGGGTCGCCGAGGCGCACCACGTGCCCGCCCGGCAGCCGGACCGCGAGCGCCGTGACCTCGACGTGTCCCCACCCCGCGGTCACCTGCCCGCCGGCGAACGCCACGCACGCGTCGTCGTCGGCGAAGCCCTGCGCCTGACCCCACCACCACGAGTCCGGGAACCCCTCGCGGCCCCAGTTCTTCTCGCCGTACACCTGCGCGTCGTGAACTCCCACTCCTCCCCGCCGACGACGGCGCGCCCGCTCGCCCGGCCGCCGAGCAGCCACGGGTGCCAGTACTGGTTGAGGCCCGGGACCGCATGGAAGATGCTGGAACCGCCGAACGAGCGTCGCGGCCAGGGGAGCGGGTCGTCGATCACGAGGTCCAGCCGTGCGTCGGGTCCGAGGTCCACATGCAACTCGCGGTCGTCCGATCGGAAGGCGTCACCGGCGCGCACCTCGAGGCGCTCACGGGAGGCGTGGGCACCCGGGTGCGCGGCGAGCGCGAGTGTGCCGGCGGGGTGGG
>JGI24133J20442_1000336_pt1 | contig 14708 bp, 12 predicted proteins | sample BarGraNGADG00311_2_FD_20442 | JGI IMG/M metagenome (IMG submission 20442)
AAAGGGAAGTGCCTAAAGTGACTAGAGTGCCTAGAGTACTTGGATTAAATAGAGTTTTAATCAATAAATAGAAATTCATTTTTTTAACTTTAGGCACTCCAAACTTTAGTTCACTTCAAACTTTTCCTTTACTTTAGACACTTCAAACTTTAGGCACTTCAAATAGAAAATTATACATAATAAATCAGAATATATGTTACTACTTGGGATTGATTTGGGAAGCTCTTCGGTTAAGGCTTCGGTTATTGATGGGGAGTCAGGCAAATGCCTTGCAACAGCATATTCCCCCTCAGATGAAATGAAAATCGTTGCTCTTAAACCCGGATGGGCAGAACAGGATACTGAAATATGGTGGACAAATCTGAAAGCTGCAATCACTGACTGCACTCATAAGCTTGGACAAAAGAGAAACGATATCGGCGCAATTGGTATTTCTTACCAGATGCATGGACTTGTCACTGTTGATAATAAAAATAAAGTATTACGTCCTTCAATAATCTGGTGCGACAGCAGGGCAGTCGGATATGGTGAAAAAGCATTAAACTCCCTGGGCAAGGATTACTGTCTTTCTCATCTTCTTAATTCACCCGGAAATTTTACCGCATCGAAACTTGCCTGGGTTAAGGAATATGAGCCGGAGCTATTCTCAAGAATACACAAGGTTATGCTGCCTGGTGATTATATTGCATTAAGGCTTACCGGAGAAATAAGTACTTCTTTTACCGGGCTGTCAGAAGGTATTTTCTGGGATTTTTCCCGGAATATGGTATCAGAAGAACTAATGGGTTACTTCGGTTTTAATTCAGGTCTGTTACCCGAACCTGCTCCTTCATTCTCGGTAAGCGGGTTACTTCTGAAACCTTTTGCTACTGAATTGGGATTACCGGAAGGGATCCCTGTTTCATACAGAGCTGGCGACCAGCCAAATAATGCGCTTTCACTTAATGTTCTCAATAAGGGTGAAGTTGCCGCAACAGCTGGCACATCAGGTGTTATTTACGGCGTTACTGATCAGAAAAAATACGATCAGCTTTCCAGGGTAAATACTTTTTTACATGTAAACCATAGCAATGCCGAACCGCATCTGGGAGTGTTGTTATGCGTAAACGGAACAGGGATTCTCAATTCATGGCTGAGGCGAAACACCGGTGGTACCCTTTCGTATAATGAAATGAACAATCTGGCGGAGAAAGTTACTCCGGGGTCAGAAGGCCTTTTAATATTACCTTTTGGCAATGGCGCCGAAAGAATGCTCGGGAATAAAGATAATGGGGCAAAGATATCCGGACTAAACTTTAATACTCACACCAATGCACATCTGTTCAGAGCGGCCCAGGAGGGAATCGCATACTCCTTCAGATATGGTCTTGATATTATGAAAGAGGTGGGAATTGATCCGCAAGTGATAAGAGCAGGCGAAGCAAATATGTTTCTCAGCAAAGTTTTCCGGGACGTTCTATCATGTATAACCGGAACTGTAATTCATCTTTATAATACTGATGGATCAATTGGCGCAGCAAGAGGTGCAGGAATCGGATGCGGTTACTACAAGTCTGAAAAGGAAGCATTTAAAGGACTTGCAACTGTGGGTGTTACTGAACCTGACAAGTCAAAATCAGCTGAGTATGAAAAGGCATACGTGAAGTGGAAAGAATTGCTATCAGAGTTGTAAATAATTCATTTCTCTTTGTGTGCTTTGCGCAAACTTTGCGACCTTTGCCGTTAATGACTTTAAAAATTAATTATATATAAAAAACATTCGCCATGATTTACAAAGGAAAAAAAGAGGCATATCCCGGTATCGGGAAAATCGAATATGAGGGTAAAAAATCGAAAAACCCACTTGCATTCAGATGGTATAATTCCGAAGAAGAAGTGGGTGGCAAACAGATGAAAGACCATCTCCGTTTTGCCATAGCTTACTGGCACTCATTCTGCGGTGATGGTTCAGATCCGTTTGGGAATGCTACCAGGCTCTATCCATGGAAAGATGCTAAAAACGATGACAAGACAAAACAGAGGCTTGATGCTGCATTTGAGTTTATATCCAAGATCGGTGCAGGATATTATTGTTTCCACGATACCGATATCGTAGGTGACGGTACCGTTTTCGAAATTGAAAAGCGTCTCGAAAAGATTGTGCCTGTTATGAAAAAAATGCAGGAGCAGACAGGAATTAAACTCCTTTGGGGTACTGCAAATCTTTTTTCGAACCCAAGGTATATGAATGGCGCTGCCACAAATCCCGATTTTTCAGTTGTTGCAAACGCTGGTGTTCAGCTCAAAAATGCAATTGCTGCAACTGTTGCTCTTGGCGGGGAGAACTATGTATTCTGGGGCGGAAGGGAAGGTTATATGAGTCTTCATAATACTAATATGAAGAGGGAACTCGAGCATATGGGAATGATGCTTTCCATGGCAAGGGACTATGGCAGAAAAATCGGATTTAAAGGGACATTCCTTGTTGAACCAAAACCTATGGAACCTTCAAAACATCAGTACGATTTTGACGTAGCAACCATAATCGGATTTTTGCGTCAGCATGATCTTGATAAAGATTTTAAACTGAATATTGAAGTCAATCATGCCACTCTGGCCGGTCATACATTCCAGCACGAGCTGCAGGTTGCAGCTGATTCAGGTCTGCTGGGAAGCATTGACGCAAACAAGGGTGATTATCAGAATGGATGGGATACAGATGAGTTTCCTACTAATATCTATGAGGTCACTGAAGCTATGATGGTTATTCTTCAGGCAGGAGGATTTTCAACAGGAGGTATTAATTTCGATGCAAAAATAAGACGTAATTCTACTGACATTGAAGATATTTTCATAGCTCATGTGAGCGGCATGGATACTTTTGCGAGGGCTCTTGTAATAGCTGATAAAATTCTGAAAGACAGCGACTATCTTAAGCTGAGAAAGAAGAGGTATGAATCGTTCGATAAAGGGGCAGGTAAAGATTTTGAAAAAGGTAAACTGAACCTTTCAAAGTTGAGAGATATTGCCGCTGAGCTCGGAGAACCTGAAACAAGAAGCGGAAAGCAGGAGCTCTATGAACAACTGATTAATATGTATTTAGCTTAAGAATATATTTAACTTTTGTTACTTATATTTCTGAGCTAATAACTTCAAAAACAGGAGGATTAAGAATCGTCTTTTTAACCTTGCATAATTCCGCAACTGAAATTACTGATGCTTTATATTTTTCCGGAAAGTCTGCGGGAAGTTTAATATCAAGTTTAATATTTACCGGTAATCCGGATTCTTTATCATATACGGCAGTTTGAATGATTTTAATTTTATCGGTGGGTATACTGCGATTGTCACAAAAGGATTTTACATAGATACCGGCACAGGTTCCAATTGAAGCCATAAAGAGTTCAAATGGCGAAGGAGCTGAGTTCTGACCACCACTGTTAACAGACTGGTCAGTTTTTATTTCATGTCCATGTGAATGAGCAGTTACAACTTTACCTTCATCGAATGTTATTTCCATGATATTAAATTTATTATATTATTTATTGCATCACTTTAACAAATGATTTAAAAGATTGTTTTAATTCCTTTTTGCTACCATTATAAATACCTCAAATTGTTTTAACTCGGTTTCGGAGATCTTCCGGTCAATAACAAAACAGGTTTTATGAGAAATATGCTGGAAATGACTATTTCTCAGGATATCTGATAAAAAGTCAATACTGAATCCCCTGTGCCCTGTGAATCCATCACCGTGAAATGATCCATCCTCCTCATAAAGATCTGCTATTGCCAGGTATCCGTTTGGATTTAATAGTTGAAAAAACCTGTCAATTATTCTTTCAATATCAATTACATGATGCAAAACCATCTGTGTAAAAATAAGATCAAATCTCCTGCCTTTATATTCTTCAGTCTCAAGATTGAAATTCAGTGTTTTGAGATTCCTTACTTTGTATGATTCGATCTTTTCGTTCATCATTCTTACCATTTCCGATGAGTTATCCATTAAAGTGATCTCTCTCAAATGATCTTTGAGTATAAAGCTTGTTATTCCTGTTCCGGCACCATATTCAAGAGCTGTCATCTCCTTTTTTAAAGGTATAAGATTAATAATCTCTTTTGCTATGGCTTCAGAACGATTCCAATGCATCGGATTCTTGTCCCATTCGGTTGCTTTTAAATCAAAATCGTTCATATATCTGCAATAACAAATTTTCCCAGTCCAAAATTATCAATAATTTGTTTATAAATTGCAGAGACAAAAAGCAAGAAAATTTTATGATATCCAAATGCGATTATGCATGCAAAAAGAATCATGAGCCAGAGGTAGCATAACTAATCCTTTGTGAGCCTTAGTGATAACCTTTGTGTGCCTTTTGATCTGCCGCTGGAAGATGGCGTGAATATGCAGTAACCTTAAAAATTCTAATTACCATTATGAAAAATTTATTCTTTACATCCTTATTAATATGTACAACACTTTTGCTTTCAGGGCATGGACATAAAACAAAATCAGAATCTTTTAACACTATTACGGATAAGATCTATTCATTTGCACGCAGTAACATTAAAATAGAAGGTTACCTTGGAGAAAAAATGAATCTTGTGATCAGACAACGGATTAAAAATCAGGATATTGAACAACTGGTTGAGCCATTTCGTCATAAAAATGAAACACATCTCTGGCAGAGTGAATTCTGGGGAAAATGGATTCTATCGGCTATTGCATCATACGATTATAACCATGATCCTGAAATGTTAGCAATCATACAAAAAGCTGTAAATGAATTACTTGCTACTCAGACACCTTCCGGGTATATTGGTAACTACACTGACAGTACCCAGCTTCAGCAATGGGATATCTGGGGCAGAAAATATACATTGCTAGGGTTGCTTGCATATTATGAACTTACAGGAGATAAGGCTGCATTGAAAAGCTCCTGCAGATTAGCTGACAATCTGTTAAGTCAGGTCGGACCAGGAAAGGTCGATATAGTAAAGACAGGCAATTATCGTGGAATGCCAAGCAGCTCTGTCCTGGAACCAATGGTTTTTCTGTATCGTACAACAGGAGACAAAAGGTATCTCGATTTTGCNAAGTATATTGTTGGTCAATGGGAGACCCCTGACGGGCCAAAGCTTATCAGCAGCGCATTGGCTGGTATTCCNGTTTCAGAAAGATTCCCTTACCCTTCAATCTGGTGGTCATACGAAAATGGCCAGAAAGCATACGAGATGATGTCATGCTATGAAGGACTGCTTGAATTATATCATATAACCGGTGAACCTGCACATCTTAAAGCGGTTGAGAATGCGGTTAACAATATCATTGAAACCGAAATAAACATCGCAGGTTCAGGAACAGCATTTGAATGCTTTTACAAAGGTACAAGATATCAGACACAACCCACTTACCATACAATGGAAACATGTGTCACTATGACCTGGATGAAATTGTGTTTCAGTCTTTTAAAGATGACAGGAAACCCGGTATATGCCGATCAGATAGAAAAATCGACTTATAATGCATTACTGGCTTCCCTGAAAGGTGACGGATCACAGATTGCCAAGTATAGTCCTCTGGGTGGGGTAAGACATGCCGGTGAGGAACAGTGTGGGATGCATATTAATTGCTGTAACGCCAACGGGCCGAGGGCTTTCATGATGTTGCCGCGCTTTACTGTAATGGGAGGGCAGAATGAGATTTTTATAAATATGTACGGACAGTACAAATCAGTTATTCAAATCAGCCCAAAGAATAAGATTAGCATTGAACAGATTTCAGACTATCCTGTCTCTGATAGAGTTGAGATAAATATCAACCCCGAAAAATCTGAAAGTTTTTCAATTTCATTCCGCATTCCGGAATGGAGTAAAAACACAATGGTGACAGTCAATGGTACCGGAGTATCGGGAATTACTTCAGGAACTTATAACAAAATCACGCGTGCATGGACAAAAGGTGATAAAGTGGTCCTGAAGATGGATCTTACCGGAAGGTTATTAACTCTTAATGGTTATCAGGCAATTATAAGAGGCCCAGTTGTTTTAGCCCGTGATACCAGATTTGGAGATGGGTTTATTTACGAATCAGCTGTTGTGATGGAAAAAAACGGAAAAATTGACCTGCTTCCTTCCCTTAAAAAACCTGTCAGTGTATGGATGTCATTTACTGCTCCATTGGTCCTTGGCACTGATCTGGAAGGTGATTTTCGTACTCCGGTGCAGATAAATTTTTGTGATTTTGCTTCTGCAGGCAATACCTGGGGTGAAGACTCACGTTACAGGGTTTGGATACCTCAGACACTTAATGTGATGAAAGCTGATTATAAATCGTATTAACGGTGTAAAGGCGCAAAGACGTAAAGGAAGAAGGGGAGTTTGAGGGACTAAGGGACTAAGAGACTAAGGGATTAAGGAACTATTTAATCTTATAGTGATCTTCAAGTATCATCCTGAATAACTTACCTGGCAAAATATACTTTAGAGCCACTGCAAGTTTTTGCTCAAATGATGAAATTATGTATTTCTGATGTGGATTTTTGCATCCAACAATCTTTACAAGCTTTTTCGCAAGAACTATCGGTTCCCATCCGGTTGCTTCATCTTTTTCAATTATTGCAAGGGTTTTTAAATATTGTACATTATAAGGATCATTATTATTAGTGGGTGCCAGGAAATTCCTGCGGTTTGCAGAGTTATTGGTATGAAAATCTCCGGGGTTAATAAGTACAATTTTAATATTAAACTGTTTGACTTCCATTCTCAGCGCTTCACTGAAACCCTCGATCGCAAATTTACCTGCAGAGTAGAATGCCTGAAACGGCAAGCCCATTAATCCACCTATTGAACTGAAATTGATAATTGTTCCACCACCCTGTTTCCTCATTAAAGGCAATACTTCTCTTGTAAGATTTACCATTCCCAGGAAATTGGTATCCATCTGGAGTTTTATATTTTCTATTGGTGAAGTCTCAATAGGTCCTCCCGTATGCATGCCGGCATTATTTATAAGTACATCAATTCTGCCTTCTTTTTGAAACACGGTTTGTACGGATTGCCGTATTGAATCAATATTGGTGAGGTCCAGTTTTAGTCTGTTTATTGAAGAGCTGATTACTGCATCCCTGCGAACCGTACCATAAACAGTATGCCCTTCAGCTGCAAGAAGTTCTGCTGTTTGCATACCGAATCCTGATGAGATTCCTGTTATAAGAATTATCTTTTTCAAAGTATTTTTTAACTAAGAATACCCAATGCCTTTGCTGCTTTGGTGATCTTATCAATTGAAATCTCTACCTGTTCCTTTGTATGGGTTGCCATCAGAGAATACCTGATCAGGCAATCCTCTTTTGGTACAGCAGGTGATACTACGGGATTCACAAAAACTCCTTCTGCAATAAGCATCTGGGTTAGTTGCAAAGATTTTATGTCATCCCTGATAAAAAGAGGAATAATTGGTGTTTCAGATTTTCCAGTGTCAAAGCCAGCTGCCTTGAATCCATTAAGTGCTAATGCTGTCATATCCCACAAATGCTGAATCCTTTCAGGTTCATTTTCCATTATTTCAATTGAAGCGAGGACAGTAGCAGCGGAGGCAGGAGTCATACTGGCGCTGAAGATGAGGGACCTTGAATTGTGTTTTATGAAATTAATCACCTCTTTATCGGCGGCAATAAATCCTCCGAGGGAAGCAAATGATTTTGAAAAGGTACCCATAATAAGATCGACTTTATCAGTCAGACCGAAATGTGAAGCTGTACCTGACCCATTTTTCCCGAGAACACCGAGTGAATGAGCATCATCAACCATAATTGAGGCTCCGTAATGCTCAGCAAGCTTTACTACTTCGGGTAAATTAATTATATCACCCTCCATGGAAAAAATACCATCAACAACAATAAGTTTGATACGGTCTTTATGGCAGAATTTCAATTTACTCTTAAGAGAATCCATATCATTATGGGTAAACTTAAGCACTTTTGAAAAAGAAAGTCTGCTGCCTTCAATTATAGAGGCATGGTCAAGCTCATCGAGGAGAAGGTAGTCGTGTCGTCCGGCAAGTAATGATACAACTCCAAGGTTTACCTGGAAACCTGTACTATAGCAAAGAGCCCCATCTTTATTAACCAGTTGTGCAAGCTTCTCTTCAAGTTTAATATGAATGTCAAGTGTTCCGTTTAAAAAACGGGAACCTGCACAACCGGTACCATATTTGTCTATAGCTGCTTTTGCAGCGGCTTTAACTTTCGGGTGGCTTGTAAGCCCAAGGTAGCTGTTCGAACCGAACATCAGAACCTTTTTACCATCGATAATTACTTCTGTATCCTGTTCGGATTGTATTGCCCTGAAGTAGGGATAGATGCCAGCCTGCATGGCTTTTTGCGGGGCATCATAACTTGAAAGTTTATCTTTTAAAATTCCCACTATTTAGTTTAAATATTGTTAAAATAGAGTCCAAATGTAATAAAAAAAGAATAAAACTGAAGAAATGCTATTCTTTTAGGCTAATATACTAATAAAATTAGCAAATATACCTATTGTTATTTGAAAGAAAGTGCCTAAAGTGCCTGGAGTGACTAAAGTACTTAGAGTTGTCAAAACACTGAAGGTAATTTATATTAATTTTAAATTGTAAATTTGATGCTATTTTAACTCTTGGTACTCAGAACTCTAGTCACTTCAAACTCTGGGCACTTCAGTCACTCCAGACACTCCAAACTTTATACTATGAGAGTTAATAAATTATTATAATTATTATTTGGAAAGTAGGGAGATGAATTTTACTTTTGTTCGCGAAATCAATTTTAAGAATTTGATGGACGACGATCCTGCGAATATATTAATCTAAATCTGGTATAGAAGGTTAGCCATAACTGCTGTTCACTTCCTCCTGTATCAGACATTGAAAGGAGGTGAATATGACATCACTCACAACTTTTTATTTAAGCGGCATAATCGGTAAGGAAGCTTTTGGAGCCGATGGTGATGCTATTGGAGTAATAAAAGATTTACTTGTTAATGCGATGCCTTCGGGAAACAATGACCCGAACCAGCAACTCGTAACCGGCGTAAGGCTTAAAATTCATAAGGAAATCAATTTCTATTCCTTTAAATCTTTTATTGTTACAAAAGCCAGGGAGATGCTTAATGTAACCTGTACCGAACTCATTGAACTTGGCCCGGAGGAAGTAAATAATGGTCTGACTCTTGTAGAAAATATTCTTGACAAGCAAATAGTGGATCTGAATGGCCGCAAGCTGGTAAGGGTTAATGATGTCAGACTTGCAACGCTGCCAACCGGGACATTTGCAATTGCTGTTGATATAGGTATTGAGGGACTTTTACGAAGGATTGGCATCGCTTTGCCCATAAAAAGAGTTCTGTCTCTTTTTAAAATAAATCTGCCGGCAAAATTTATCCTTTGGGATGACGTTCAGGCAATTGACCATTCAAATCTTAACATCAGACTTTCAAAAAGTTATGGCAAGCTCCATACTCTTCACCCATCGGATATTGCTGATATTCTTGAAGATTTGGGAAAAAAATCAAGTATGTCAGTTTTCTCTTCACTTGATGAAGAAAAAGCTGCCGATGTTCTTGAGGAACTTGAGACAAACGCACAAATACATATTCTTGAAAATCTTCCTGTTAATAAGGCTGCTGATGTCCTTGAAAAGATGCCTGCTGATGAAGTTGCTGACATACTCGATGAACTTGAAGATGACAAGGCAGAAATGTTGTTGAAGGAGATGGATACGGAATCTTCACAAGAGGTAAGGGAACTTCTTGAATATGATGATGACCGGGTTGGAAGTATTATGACTACCGATTTTCTTTCGTTCAGCCCAACCATGAGCGTGGCGGAGGTACTTGTTGAACTGAGAGCCAAAAAACCAGAGTCTGCAGAACTTTATAATATGTTCGTTGTAGAGTCAAATGATGAACTGATCGGAACTTTTAATTTACGCGATCTTGTCGTCTCAGAGCCAATGGTAAATGTGAGTCAGATTATGAAGTCAGGGCCCATCTATCTCTTCGATGAGCAGAAAGTAGGTGCGATCGCCAGGATAGTCTCAAAGTACAATCTGCTTGCTGTCCCCGTTGTTGATCAGAATTATCATTTACAGGGAATGGTTGTTATTGATGATGTCATTGAAGACCTTATACGGAAAAGAAGAACAAATAAAAGATAAACTTAGAGGCTATGTCCAGCTCAAGGTTAAGCGCAAAAAAAATCTTCCAGCAAATAGCTATCTTTTTTGCAATACTGGGTCCGGGAATTATTACTGGAAGTGTCGATAATGACGCAGGAGGTATCACAACTTATTCTGTGGCTGGAGCCATGTATGGTTATGGTCTTATATGGACACTTATACCATCATTCATTGTTTTACTGGTTATTCAGGAGATGAATGCCCGTATGGGTATAGTTACCGGGAAAGGTCTTTCAGATCTGATACGCGAAAATGCCGGATTAAAGATCACATTTTTTATATTTATCGGACTATTATTTTCTAATATCGGAAATACCACAACTGAATTTGCCGGTGTTGCAGGTAGTATGGAGATTTTTGGCGTAAGCAAGTATATTTCAGTTCCTGTAGTAGCAATTATGGTATGGTTTCTGGTCGTTAAAGGGACCTATAAGATTGCAGAACGGATCTTTTTAATATTCAGCGTCTCGTTGCTTACATATGTCGTATCAGCATTAATGAGCAAGCCTCAATGGAGAGAGATCGGCTCCTCAATTATCCATCCGCAGCTTGAAATGAACACCCAGAGTCTGGCGATGGTTATTGCTCTGGTTGGAACGACTATTGCTCCCTGGATGCAGTTTTATATGCAATCTTCTGTGATTGAAAAGGGTCTTAAGATGAGTAATTATAAATATACCATTATGGATATAACGATTGGTTGTGTTGCAACAGTTGTTGTTGCCTTCTTTATTATGGTAGCATGTGGTTCAACATTACATCCGAATAATATTCAGATAAATGTGGCAAAAGATGCTGCTCTGGCACTGAAACCATTGGCAGGAGGTCTGGCTTCGCAGGTTTTTGCTTTTGGTTTGTTTGTTGCTTCAGTCTTTTCAGCAACAATATTGCCTTTGGCGACTGCATTTTATGTTTCCGAGGCATTTGGTTTTGAAGCAGGTATAGATAAAAAATGGAATGAAGCCAAAGAGTTTTATATACTTTATACAGGGATATTGATTATTTCAGCTCTTATAATTCTTATCCCGAATGCTCCGCTTATTCAGATTTCAATCTGGTCGCAAGTCTTAAACGGTATACTTTTACCAGTTGTGCTTGTTTGTATGATTCTGTTAATCAATAATAAAAAGATCATGGGAACCTACGTGAACAAACCTGTCCAAAACATAATCGGATGGAGTGCTGTTATCATTCTTACAGGGTTATCTTTAACTCTGATTGTCCTGCCATTGTTAAACAGGTAAAGAAAATCCCATGAAAAGTATCTTCATATAAATTTATGAATCGTGAAAAGATTATTAATTAGACTGAATGTCGAGCTCTTAATCATAAATTAATCCGAAATAATTATTATTTTCATGTTTTGAATTAAACTAATAGATACTAATCGAGCCTATGAGACCATGCACTCATCCCTGGCATTGTATCGAAACAGGTAAAGATGCCCCGGCTTTTGTAAAAGGGATAATAGAAATTCCCAAAGGATCTAAGGGCAAATATGAAATGGATAAACCTTCAGGTCTGTTGCGTCTCGACAGAGTGCTTTTTTCATCTGTCCATTATCCGGCTAATTATGGGTTTATACCACAGACCTACTGCGACGATCATGATCCCCTTGATATCCTTGTTATCTGTTCAATTGATGTATATCCAATGTGCATTGTNGANGCAAAGGTGATNGGGGCNATGGAGATGGTCGATGGAAATGAGCGGGATGACAAAATAATAGCAGTAGCCAGAAACGATATGTCAGTCAACTACATAAATGAACTGTCAGAATTACCTCCGCATACCCTGGTTGAACTTAAAAGATTTTTTGAAGACTATAAGAAGCTCGAGCATAAAGATGTTATTGTCGAGCAATTCATGAATAAGGAAAAAGCTTATGAAATTATACAGGAGAGTATGAAACTATACCAGGAAATGAAAGATACACTGATTCAGCCTCTCTAGCCAGGTTTATTGTGGCCATTCCCCGTCAATTATCTGTTTGGCGATAATTTTAGCGGATCAATAACCAAGTGTTTTATCAGCTTGCGGTTCAATATATAACAAATATCAAATGAGAACTATTTCATTTAAAAAAACTATTGCCCTTGAAATTATTTTGGTCTTCCTGTATACTGGTCTTGTTTTTTCTCAGCAGAAGAATGAAGACAATTTTTCCGGGAAAGCTGATCTCTATAAGGCAAAGAAGTTTGCTCTTGAATATTTGGGAGATAGCTTAATTGTTAAAAAATTCGGAAATATTTCAGATTCAATCTGGAATTACTCCGAATTGGGAATGCAGGAATTCAAATCATCGGCAATTCTGATTAAAACTCTTGAAGCAGAGGGTTTTAAAGTTGAAAAAGGAGTTGCCGGAATGCCAACCTGTTTTATTGCTTCATGGGGTAACGGGAAGCCTGTTATAGGGATTCTGGGTGAATTTGATGCATTACCAGGGCTATCCCAAAAAGCATTAGACCCTGTACAGCAGCCGGTTGTTGATGGTGCCCCCGGACATGGATGCGGTCATAATATGATGGGTTCAGCAGGAATTGCGGCAGCAATTGCCGTAAAGAGAAGCCTTGAAAAGAATAATCTTCAGGGGACAATAAAATTTTTCGGATCACCTGCAGAAGAAATTGTCATAAGCCGGCCATATATGGTCATAGATGGAGTTTTTAAAGATGTTGATGCTGTGATAGATAATCATGCATCTGCTGAGTTATCAACCAGTTATGGAGTAAACGGCAATGCTGTGATGTCTGTTATTTTTTCATTCAAAGGAAAAACAGCTCATGCTGCCGGTTCTCCATGGGCAGGGAGAAGCGCTCTCGATGGAGTTGAATTAATGAACGTGGCAACTAATTACCTTCGGGAGCATCTGTTTTATACATACCGGATGCATTATGTAGTTACTGAAGGTGGAGAAGCTCCAAATGTAGTACCGGATAAAGCATCGGTCTGGTATTATATAAGGAATACGGATGACAGACTTGAGGAGATGTATAATCGTGTTCTTGATTGTGCAAATGGGGCAGCATTGGCTTCAGGTACTTCCCTCGACACTGTAACAATCATAACCGCGGTTCATCAGCGGCATTCCAGCAAATGTATGGCTGAATTAATCCAAAAGAATATAGAACTGATCGGAATGCCACAATGGTCAGAACAAGAACAGGTTTTCGCAAAAGCCCTTCAGAAAGAACTTGGAGAAAAAGAATCAGGTTATTCCCAAAAGTTTAAACCGCTTGCTAAACCATCGACCACTGAGGTGGGAGGAAGCTCATCAGACGTCGGAGAAGTGACGATGATAGCACCGACGGCTACACTTTATTTCCCTGGCGGAGTTCCGGGGGAGATCAGTCATCATTGGTCAACAGTATCTTCAGGTTATGGGACTGCCGCCTGGAAAGGTCTTAATACCGGCGCCAGGGTAATGGCAGCAACTGCGCTTGATCTGCTCACAAAACCAAAACTTTTGGAGGAGATAAAGAAAGAGTTTGCAGAATATTCACGAGATCACCCATATAAATCATTTCTTCCAAAAGGGTCAAAACCACCCCTTGACATGAACAGGGAGACTATGGAGAAATACCGGGATCTCATGGAAAAGAAGACTCGGGAATAATATTACGTTCAAAAATAAAAATGAGAATTAACTTAGCACCTTCAAAAACTAAGAATTTGAAAAAGCATTTAATCTGAAATTCCGATGCAGAAAGGTTATTTTGATTCAACATCTTACCATTCACCTGAAAAGGAACATTTATCATTTAAGGAAAAAATTCTTCTTGATAACCGGTTATATTTTATTTTTAAATATGCAACTATAGTTCTGCGGACCAGGAAGGAAGCTATCAGAAAAGAATATGATACGAAAGCCTGGACAGATTCTTCTTTTGAAATTTTCAGGGTTATTGAAAATACCGGCGGAAAATTTCATATCACGGGTATGGAAAATATAACAAAATCATCCGGCTCTGTGCTTTTCATCAGTAACCATATGAGCACCCTTGAAACTATGATATTGCCTTCAATAATCGGACCACACAGGGAACTTACATTTGTGGTAAAAGAGAGTCTTGTTAAACATCCCCTCTTCGGAGATGTAATGAGATCGAGAAATCCGATTGTAGTTGGGAGAACGGATCCGAGGAAAGATCTTGAAGCTGTAATGAATGGGGGTGTTGAATTATTAACCAATGGAATTTCAATAGTCATTTTCCCTCAGAGCACAAGAAGTGTTGAATTCAAACCTGAAGAATTCAATTCACTGGGTGTGAAGCTGGCAAAGAAAGCTGGCGTTGATGTTGTCCCAATTGCATTAAAAACTGATTTCTGGGGCAATGGAAAGTTGATAAAGGAAGCTGGCCCTCTGGACAGTCATAAACCTATTCATATTAAATTTGGTGAACCGATTAGTATTACCGGAAACGGGAAAGTGGATAATCAGAGGATCATAGATTTTATACAATCATCGCTTGAGGAATGGAAGTGACCGGGGAGTTAGTATTCCCAAAG
>JGI24133J20442_1000340_pt1 | contig 14630 bp, 11 predicted proteins | sample BarGraNGADG00311_2_FD_20442 | JGI IMG/M metagenome (IMG submission 20442)
ATGGTGGTGGCCACCTCGTGGCTGAGGTTGATGGCGCCGTGGATGCCGGTCATGTTGGCGACGTCGATGCGCCACGAGTCCAGCGCGTGCGGGCCGAGCCACTTCGCAACGACGGAATCGGGGCCGTCATAGAGCCGGTGGCGCAACTCGGGGTTGCGGTGGTCGAAGATCGGCATCTCCTTCAGGTTCCACCACGCGTCGTACTGATCCGGGTGGTGGGTGAAGAAGAAGAACGAGGCCTCGGGGGAGTCCGGGTCCGCGCAGGCCGCCCGGAACCACTCGTGGGTGTTCCCGCAGTGGTTCGTGGTGAGGTCGCCCATCAGGCGGATCCCGCGAGCCTGCGCGGCGGCGGCGAGACGCGCCATCGCCGCATCGCCGCCGAGGAGCGGATCGACCTGATCGTACGTCGAGGCGTTGTAGCGGTGGTTGGAGTCCGCGGGGAAGAACGGGGTCAGGTAGATGGTGCCCACCCCGAGCGCGGCGATGTGGTCGAGGTGCGCGATGATCCCGTCCAGGTCCCCGCCGTAGAGCTGGTGGGGGGTGTCCGGCCCCTCGCCGACCACGGGGTCGCCCCAGAGTGCGGGTCTCGCCCACGCGGGCGCCGGCCGGTCCGCCGACTTCGCGAACCGGTCAGGGAAGATCTGGTACATCGTGCCCGTGGCCCACGCCGGCGGCGGGTCGAACGTGCTGAGGCGGAAGTCGGCGGCGTCGGCCACATCGCGTTCGAAGATCCCCGCGCCGTTCAGCCAGCGGTAGCCGAACCGCCCGCCGTCGAGCAGCCACCGGTAGCTGACCACCGGATTCACCACGGGGATCTCCGCCCGCAGCCAGGTGTCGCGCTCGTCCTGCCGGTCCACGACCGCGCGGAAGAGCTCCGGCTCGCCGTCGTTGATCACCCGCACCCACGCGCAGGTCAGTTCGCCGCCGCGCGGAGCGCGCAGGAAGAGGCTGACCGTTGCGCCCAGTTTCGGGTTCGGGTCGGGGACGTACAGCTCCGAGCCGTCGTGGTGGGGATCGAGCCACAGGCTCTCGGTCATGCGTGCTCCTCAGGTGCGGTTCGGTCTCCCGAAATTCTGGCGCAGGAGCAGCCCGCCCGGCAGGCTTTCGGCGCGCCGCTTGTCGGCGCCACGCGCTACGGTTGCGGCACCCGCAGTCCACCCCCGGAGCGATGATGACATCCACACCCCCCACCGGAGCCGCCGAGCCGGTGCCGCCCGCCATCGAGCGGATGCGGGCGATCGCCCGGGAGTGGGACGGGGCCGCTGACCATCGCGCCGTCTTCCTCTCCTGCTACGAGATGATGACGGCGGCCATGTTGCTCGCGGTGGGTGAGCGCGGCTTCGGGGACCCCGCCTGGGTCAACCGGCTGCTGGACCGGTTCGCGGAGTACTACTTCGACGCCGTCGCCGCCTACGACCGAGACCCCGCCACGGCGCCCCGCGCGTGGCAGCTCGCCCACGACTCCTGCAGGGACACCGATGCGTGGCCGCTGCAGCGACTGTTGCTCGGCATCAACGCCCACATCAACTACGACCTGGCACTCACGGTGGCCGAGCTGCTGGCGCGCGAGTGGGCCGACCTCACCCCGGAGCAACGGGCCGTCCGCCTGGGGGACTACCGCCGGGTCAACGACATCATCGCCCGCACCATCGACGAGGTACAGGACGAATTGCTCGAGCCACTGATGCCGGTGCTGCGGGTGGTGGACATCGTCATGGGCGCCGGCGACGAGCTCATCGTCTCGAGGGTGCTCGTCGGCTGGCGCGACCGCGCCTGGGACAACGCGATCCAGTTGGTGGAGGCCGCCGATGCGGACGTCCGCGCCGCGGTGGTGCTGGGCATGGAGGCCGAGGCGTTGCGGATCGCCGCGGGCATCTCAATGACCGGTGGGCCGACTTCATTCCTCTCACTCTTCAGGTAGGTCGTCATGCGTCGGTTCACCGCCACACTCGCCGCCACTCTCGCCGCACTCGGGCTCGCCGCCTGCACCGGGGAGGCCGAGGCCCCACGGTCCGATGTGGGCGTCCAGCTGTTCCAGTTCACCTGGGACAGGAGCACATCCTCGGCGAGGCGTGGTGGATCGCCTACCAGCCGGTGTCGTACCAGATCGAATCGAGGCTCGGGACGCGTGCCCAGTTCGCGGCGATGGTGGCGGCGTGCCACGACGCCGGCGTGCGGGTGATCGCCGACGCCGTCGTCAACCACATGGCGGGCATCGAGTCCGGGACGGGCTGGGCGGGGACGGAGTTCACGCACTACGAGTACCCCGGCCTCTACACGGCCGCGGACTTCCACCACTGCACCGCGACCGCCTCGGGCGACATCGAGGACTACCGGGACCCCGACCAGGTGCAGGACTGCGAACTCGTGAACCTCGCGGACCTGGACACCTCCTCCGAACACGTGCGCGCCGTCCTGCGTGCCTACCTCGCGGACCTCGTGAGCCTGGGTGTGGACGGCTTCCGGATCGACGCCGCCAAGCACATGGCCCCCGAGGACGTCGGCGCGATCATCTCGGAACTGCCGGACGAGGTGTGGGTGGTCCAGGAGGTCATCCGGGGGCCGGGTGAGCCGATCACGCCCGAGCAGTACCTGGACAACGGCGCCGTCTTCGAGTTCAGCTTCGGGCGCGACATCCGCGGGATCGTCGAGGGATCGTCCTGGCCGACGTTCGAGGAGCTCGGTACCACGGCGCTGTACGCGCCCTCCGAGCTCGCCGTGCCGTTCGTCACCAACCACGACACGGAGCGCAACGGCACGACGATGTCCTACCGGGACGGGGCCGAGTACCAGCTCGCGACCGCGCTCATGATCCTTCACGGCTACGGCTCACCGATGGTGTACTCGGGCTTCTCCTGGTCGGACCGCGACCAGGGCCCCCTGCTCGACGGCGACGGTGCGGTCCGGGACGCCGCCTGCATCGAGGGCTGGTCGCCGAGCGTGGACGGCGAGTACGTCTGCGCCCACACGTGGCCGATGGTGCGAGCGGCGGTGGCGTTCGCCGCCGTGGCAGGGGACGAGCCCATCGCGAACTTCGCAGGCGAGAAGGACGTCGCGGTGTTCTCCCGCGGGGAGGCCTTCGCGGTGGTGAACCGCGGCGAGGAGGCCGCCTCCGGGTCGTGGCAGACGGGACTCCCGGGCGGCAAGTACTGCGACCTCGTCGTCGACCACGACTGCGCGGCGCCACTGACCGTGGTCGACGACGGCACGCTCGCGGGCGAGGTGCCCGCGCTGGGCGCCGTCATCATCACCGCGGGGCACCGCCCATAGCGGTCGCCGACTTCCGCTCGTCGGCGTGGGTGGGGAGGTTCAGGCCTCGGTTCTCCGTGTGCGGGCTGCCCCGGTCGAGGCGCGAACGATCAGATCCGGCGCGAACAGGATCTCGGTCCGCGGGGTGGGGCCGCCGTCGATCATCGCGAGGAGCGTGGTGACGGCGGCGCGGGAGATCGGCTCGACCGGCTGCCGGACGGTGGTCAGCGGCGGATCGGTGTGGGCGAAGATGGGCGAATCATCGAAGCCGACCACCGAGATGTCGTCCGGGACCTCGAGCCCACGGGAGCGGATCTGCTCGATCGCCCCGAGCGCCATGAGGTCAGAGCCGCAGACGACGGCGGTGCAACCTGCGTCCATGAGGAGTCCGGCGGCCGCGGCACCGCCCTCCTGTGTGAACAGGGTGTTGACGATCACTGGTTCGTCCACGCCGCAGTACCGTTTCATGGCGCGGCGGAAGCCCCGCATCTTGCCCTGCGTCGGGATGTAGCGTTCCTGGCCGATCGCAAGGCCGATCGTGCGGTGCCCGAGCGAGCAGAGGTGGCGGACGGCGATGTCCATCGACCGGACCTCGTCTATCGAGAAGGAGGGCACCTGGAGCATCGGGTTCGTGCCATTGATGAGGACGAACGGCACGCCGAGGCCGATGAGGCGCTCGTAGCGGGTGACGCTCGCGCGGGAGTCCGCGTGGAGGCCGGAGACGAAGACGATGCCGTCCACGTGCTGGTCCACCATCACCTCGATGTACTGGTCCTCGGTGACGCCGCCGGGCGCCTGGGTGCACAACAAGGGGGTGAAGCCGCTCTCCGCCAGATGGGACTCGATGTGCTGTGCGAAGGCGGGGAACACCGGGTTGGTCAGCTCGGGGACGATCAACCCGACGAGGCCCACGGAACGGGTGCGGAGCTTCTCCGGGCGCTCGTAGCCGAGGAGGTCGAGTGCGCCGAGCACGGCGCGGCGTGTGTCCTCGGCCACCCCGGGCTTGCCATTGAGCACGCGTGAGACCGTGGCCGTGGAGACGCCGGCCTGCTCGGCGACGTCGGTGAGCCGGGTGCGCAATCCCATGGGAGACCTCGCGTTCTGACCCGTCATGGGTCGTGTTCAGATTGTTACCTGGAACTTACTGCAAAGCCTTGCACCTTGGCTAGTGGCATCGTAATGTCTTCCCAAGCCGGCAACTGCGACACCGATGCGCCCGGCGTTCAACATCCACTGAAGGAGAACATAGATGCGACGGAGCATCCTGCTCGCAACAACAGCCGGGCTCGCGCTCTCACTTGCCGCATGCGGCGGTGGCGGGACCACGGAAGAGACCACCTCGGCGGCGACTGGGGAAACCAGTGCGGCGGCTGCCGGTGGCAGTATCGTGGTCTGGGTCGACCAGAACCGCGAGGCGGCCGTCTCGGCCGCCGCCGACAAGTTCACAGCTGACACCGGCACCGCCGTTGAACTGGTGATCAAGAACTTCGACGACATCCGCGCGGAGTTCGCGGCGCAGGTGCCGACGGGCGAGGGGCCGGACATCACGGTTGGCGCGCACGACTGGCTGGGCGAGTTCACCAAGAACGGTGTGGTGGCCCCCGTCGAGCTGGGCGACGCCACGGCCGACTACAACGAGGTCGCAATTGCCGCGTTCACCTACGAGGGCCAGGTCTACGGTCTGCCCTACGCGCTGGAGAACCTTGCCCTCATCCGCAACGCCGATCTCGCCCCCGACGCCACCCCGGCCACGTTCGACGAGATGATCGCCGCCGGCCAGGCCGCGGGAACCGAGTTCCCCTTCCTCATCCAGATGGGTGAGAACGGTGACCCGTACAGCATGTACCCGTTCCAGACCTCGTTCGGCGCCCCCGTGTTCGTGCAGGCCGCTGACGGCACCTACACCACCGAACTCGGACTCGGTGGCGAGCCCGGGCATGCCTTCGGCACGTGGCTGGGTGCGCAGGGTGCTGCCGGTGTCCTCGACACCGCCATCACGTACGACATCGTCGTGGAGAAGTTCAAGAACGGCGCCGTGCCGTACATCGTGGGTGGCCCGTGGATGATCGCCGACTTCGAGGGCATGAACGTTGCCATCGACCCGATCCCGTCGGCCGGCGGCGAAACCGCTTCCCCGTTCGTGGGCGTCCAGGGCTTCTACGTCTCCGCGCAGTCCGAGAACACGATCCTTGCCTCGGACTTCCTGGTCAACTACATCGGCACGGAAGAGGCCCAGACGGCCCTCTACGAGGCGGGCAACCGCCCTCCGGCCCTGACCGCTGCCGCCGAGGCTGCAGCTGCTGACCCGATCACCGCCGGCTTCGCCGCCGTCGCGGCCACGGCGGTGCCGATGCCGTCCATCCCCGAGATGGGTAGCGTGTGGGCGTTCTGGGGCGTGACCGAGGCCCAGATCGTCGGAGGCGCCGACCCGATCACCACTTGGGACAAGATGGTCTCTGACATCCAGGGTGCAATTGGCGGCTGATCCAGCCATCCGGGGACTGATGGCCCCCGAGAATTGGTGTGGCGCGCTGGGGTGACCGGCGCGCCACACCACCAATCCGCAATTAGATCTGTCACAGGTCACGAAGCCGTCACCGAACGTTGGAGCCATGAGCGAGATGACCCCCACCAAGACAGGGACGCGATCCCTGAGGCCCGCGAAGGGCACCGAATCGCACGCAACATCCTTCTCCAAGGGCTTCTTCGTGAAGCTCGCCCTGATGGCTCTGGTGAATGCGCTCGGTGTCTACATCATCATCCTTGCGTTCGCCGAGGAGCAGATGGGCGTGCTGGTCGCAATGGCGGTGATCCTGATCGCCATGAACGTCATCTACTTCTCGCGGCGCCTGATCCCGCTGAAGTACCTCGCCCCGGGACTCGTGTTCCTGCTGGTGTTCCAGGTGTTCGTGATGGTCTACACGGCGTTCGTGGCGTTCACCAACTATGGTGACGGCCACAACTCGACCAAGGAGCAGGCCATCCAGGCGCTCCTGCTGCAGAACCAGGTACGGGTCGAAGGCAGTTCGGCAGTGCCGATCACCGTGGTGTCTCGCGGCGGTGAGCTGGGCTTCGCGGTTCTCGAGGACGGCGAGGTGCGGGTGGGCTCCGCCGAAGACCCACTGGAGGCCGCGCCCGACGCCGTTGTCTCGGATGGCTCCATCACCGAGGTGCCGGGCTGGGACCTCCTCAGCCGGCAGGACATCATCGCCCGCCAGAACGAGGTGACCTCGCTGCGCGTGCCTGTCTCCGAAAACGCCGAGGACGGGTCGATCAGCACCCCCGACGGCCGCAACGGCTACGCATATGTCCCCACCCTGGACTGGGATGAAGCCGCGGACACCATGACCAACGCCGATGGCGTGGTCTTCACCCCCAACGATCGCGGCCAGTTCGAGTCCGCGGACGGCCAGCGGCTGAACGTCGGCTGGCGGGTCAACGTGGGATTTGAGAACTTCGCGACGGCGTTCGGGGATTCCCGCTACTCGACCCCGTTCGTCAAGGTGCTGCTCTGGAACTTCGCCTTCGCGTTCCTCTCGGTGGCCACCACATTCCTCCTCGGACTCGTGCTGGCAATCGTGTTCAACGATGACCGGCTGCGCGGGCGCAAGATCTACCGGACGCTGATGATCCTGCCGTACGCGTTCCCAAGCTTCATGACGGCCCTGCTGTTCGCTGGCCTGCTCAACCGCCGGTTCGGCTTCATCAACGCGGTCCTGCTGGGTGGTGCCGAGGTGCCGTGGCTGACCGATCCCTGGCTCGCCAAGATCGCCCTGATCGCCGTGAACCTGTGGATGGGCTTCCCGTACATGTTCCTGGTGTGCACCGGCGCGCTGCAGTCCATCCCCGGGGACGTGCTGGAGGCCGCCAAGATCGATGGCGCGAGCAGGATGAGGACCTGGCGGTCGGTCATCATGCCGCTGCTATTCGTCGCGGTGGCGCCGCTGCTCATCTCGTCCTTCGCGTTCAATTTCAACAACTTCTCGTTGATCTACATGTTGACGGGTGGTGGTCCCCGCTTCGCGGACGCTTCGGTCCCCATCGGGCACACGGACATCCTGATATCGATGGTGTACAGCATCTCCGGCCTCGACGGGTCCGCAGCGAAGAACTTCGGGCTCGCATCCGCGCTGTCCATCGTGATCTTCGTGATCGTGGGCTCGATCTCGGCGATCTCGTTCAAGAAGACCCAGTCGCTGGAGGACATCAACTGACATGCGTACCAAATCTCTGAACGTGATCATTGCCGCGGCTGGCGGTGTCGTCATCGCCGTCGGCGTCGTCCTTGTCCTGGTGGCAATGTCGGGGGGTACCTCCGCCATTCCTTGGGTGGGTGTGGCGCTCGCGGGACTCGCCGCGCTCCTCTACGGCGCCTTCAGGATCGAGACCGCCCGGGAGGCGGTCGCCACCGCTGTCATCACCGAGCAGGGCGCCATCGAGAATCGCACCCGGTTCGGGACCTGGTTCGGCGACCTGGGTCTCCGGCACATCGTTGGCGTGGTCGCTGCCATCTACGCCGCGTTCCCGATCATCTACATCATCTCGGCGTCGCTCAACAAGAACGGAACCCTGACCGGGTCGAACCGCATCTTCGCGGAGTTCTCGGGGCAGAACTTCTCCGACCTGAACAACACCTCGTTCTGGACCTGGATAACGAACTCGCTGCAGATCGGAATCATCACCGCCATCGGCTCGGTGCTCATGGGTGCTGCGGCCGCCTACGCGTTTTCCAGGTTCCGCTTCTCCGGCCGGCGGGCCAGCCTCATGAGCCTGCTCATCATCCAGATGTTCCCGCAGATCCTCGCGTTCGTGGCGATCTTCCTGCTGCTGCTCACACTCGGGTACGTGTGGCCGCCGCTGGGCCTGAACTCGAAGCTGGCGCTGATCTGCGTCTACCTCGGCGGGGCGTTGGGCGCCAACACCTTCCTGATGTACGGCTTCTTCAACACCATCCCGAAGGAGCTCGACGAGGCGGCGAAGATCGATGGCGCGACCCATGCCCAGATCTTCTGGACAATCATCCTGCGCCTGGTGGCCCCCATCCTCGCGGTGACGGGACTGCTCAGCTTCATCGGGACCTTCAACGAGTTCATCGTGGCGCGAATCGTGCTGCAGTCGGAGCGGAACTGGACCCTCGCGGTGGGCATGTACCAGTGGATCTCCACGCTGCTCGAGGCGAACTGGGGCCTGTTCGCCGCCGGTGCCGTGATCGGCTCCATCCCGATCCTGGCGCTGTTCCTGTTCCTGCAGAACTACATCGTGGGCGGCCTGACCGCCGGCTCCGTCAAGGGCTGATCACCTCTTCGATGCCCCCGCCCCGGCGGGGGCATCGTCGTGTCCGGNACCGGCGGTGCCGTGGCCGAACGGCTGGCATGTGCGCGGGCCGCGGGCCGGCGCGGGCCGCGGGATAGGATCGAGGCGTGCCGGTTCGCGAGCAGGAGGTCGTCGAGTTCACCGACGACGGGGCGTACACGATGGCCGATGCCAGCCGGTGGGTTCCCGAACCCCCAAAGACGTCCGGCCGCAGCGCCTTCCAGCGAGACCGCGCCCGGGTGCTGCACAGCGCCGGACTGCGGCGCCTGGGAGCCAAGACACAGGTCATGGGTCCCGCCAGCGACGACTTCGTGCGCACCCGCCTCACGCACTCCCTCGAGGTCGCCCAGGTGGGCCGCGAGCTGGGCAACGGGCTGGGCTGCAATCCCGACGTCGTCGACGCCGCCTGCCTGGTGCACGACATCGGCCATCCGCCGTTCGGGCACAACGGGGAGCGGGCACTGGCCGAGGCCGCAGAGGGCATCGGCGGTTTCGAGGGGAACGCCCAGACCCTGCGACTCCTCACCCGGCTCGAGCCGAAGAGCGTGCGTGCGGACGGCCGGCCCGCGGGCCTGAACCTGACACGCGCCTCCCTGGACGCGTCCTGCAAGTACCCCTGGCGGGCAGGGGAGGGTCCGCCCCGCCCCGACGGCTCGCCGAACCCGAAGTTCGGCGTCTACGACGACGACGTCGAGGTGTTCACGTGGCTGCGCGAGGGGGCAGCCCCGGGCAGGCGGTGCCTGGAGTCGCAGGTCATGGACCTGTCCGACGACATCTCCTACTCGGTGCACGACGTCGAGGACGCCATCGCCTCGGGTCGCATCGACCCGACCGTCATCCCGGGCGACGTCGACCGGATCGTCGAGGCGACGTCGTCGTGGTATCGGAACTCGATCGCCCCGGACGCCGTGCACGCCGCGCTGGAGCGGCTCGTGCTGCTGCCGTACTGGGTGCCGGAGTTCAGCCGGTCACGAAACGCGCTGGCGGGGCTCAAGAACATGACGAGCCAGCTGATCGGCCGTTTCTGCCTCTCGGCGCACGGGGCCACGCGAGAGGTCTACGGCCCCGGGCGGCTCACCCGCTACAACGCCTCCCTGGAGCTACCCGACCACACCGCGGCGGAGATCCTCGCACTCAAGGGGCTCGCCGTCTGTTACGTGATGCAGCCCCGGGAGCAGGAGCCCCTCTACCTCACGCAGCGCACCATCCTCTTCGACCTGGTGGATGCACTGATGGAACGCGGCGAAACGGAGCTGGAGGCCGAGTTNCTCGGCGACTACCTCGAGGCCGGAACCGAATCCGGNCGCCTGCGCGTGGTGGTGGACCAGNTGGCGTCCCTGACCGACACCTCCGCGCACCAGTGGCACGCGCGCCTTTGCGGGATGCTCTCCAGCAACTGGTGAGGGTGTGCGCGGGCGGGGCACGCCACGGCCCGTCAGCCTAGACTGGCCCCATGGCCCGCATGATCAAGAAGGACGACGTCACCGCCGTCCGCGAGCGGGCCAGGATCGAGGAGATCGTCTCCGCGAGCGTCACCCTCCGCCCTGCCGGCGTCGGCTCCCTCAAGGGCCTGTGCCCCTTCCACGACGAGCGGACGCCGTCGTTCCACGTCCGCCCGCAGGTCGGGCAGTGGCACTGTTTCGGCTGCGGCGAGGGCGGGGACGTGATCTCCTTCGTCCAGAAGATCAACAGTATGGGCTTCGCGGAGGCCGTGGAGTGGCTCGCGGACAAGGTCGGCGTCCAGTTGCGCTACGAGGACGACGGCGGCGCGGTGGTCCGCACGCGGGAGGACCCGGGGCGGCGGCAGCGTCTCATCGAGTCGCACTCGCTGGCGGAGCAGTACTACCGCGAGCAGGTGCGCGGCCCCGAGGCCGTGGCGGGACGCCGGTTCCTCGCCGAGCGCGGCTTCGACCAGGCCGCGGCGGACTCCTTCGGTGTGGGCTACGCCCCCAAGGGCTGGGACAACCTCACGAAACACCTGCGCGGGAAGGGCTTCACCGAGGCCGAACTGGCGGTGTCGGGGCTGTGCACCCAGGGGCAGCGCGGGGTCTACGACCGCTTCCGGGGGCGGCTCGTGTGGCCGATCCGGGACGTCACGGGCACCACGGTCGGCTTCGGCGCGCGCCGCCTCTACGAGGACGACCAGGGGCCCAAGTACCTGAACACCCCGGACACCGCGCTGTACAAGAAGTCGCAGGTGCTCTACGGGCTGGACCTGGCCAAGAAGAACATCGCCGCCCAGCGGCAGGTGGTCGTGGTGGAGGGCTACACCGACGTCATGGCCGCGCACCTGGCGGGGATCGGGACCGCGGTGGCCTCCTGCGGCACGGCCTTCGGCGAGGACCACGTCCGGATCGTGCGGCGGCTCCTGGGCGACGTCGAGGACGAGTCCGCCGGGGTCGCGTTCTCCTCGCGCGTGAGCCGCGGGGGAGAGGTCATCTTCACCTTCGATGGCGATGCGGCCGGTCAGAAGGCCGCACTCAAGGCCTTCGACGAGGACCAGCGCTTCGCCGCCCAGACCTTCGTGGCGGTGGAGCCCAACGGCATGGACCCCTGCGAGCTGCGGGTGGCTCGGGGCGACCAGGCGCTGCGGACGCTCATCGAGACCCGCGTGCCGCTCTTCGAGTTCGCGATCCGCACCGCGCTCAAGGCCGTGGACCTGAACACCGCGGAGGGGCGCGTCTCCGCGCTGCGCTCCGCGGCGCCGGTGGTGGCGCGGATCCGCGATCGTGCCCTTCGCGCCGAGTACTCCCGGTCACTGGCCGGGTGGCTCGGCATGAACGAGGACGACGTGCGCCACGCCGTCGGCGGTGCGGAACGGCGGGTGGAGCACCCGGGGCGCCCGCAGGGGCCGCAGCCGCGCGAGGACCCGGTCTCCAAGCTGGAGCGCGAGGCGCTGGAGGTGGTGCTGCAGCTGCCGGCCGTCGCCGTCGGCTGCGGCTTCGACGAGATGGGTGCCGGGGCGTTCGTGGTGCCGGCGCACCGGGCGGTCCACGACGCGATCCGGGCCGCCGGGGGAGCGCGGGCGGGGGAGGCTGACGTCGCCGGGTGGCTGGGGGCGCTGCGTGAGGAGGCCGCGCCGCCCATCGCGCAGCTGATCTCCGGGATGGCGGTCTCGCCGCTGCCGGCCAACGACGAGGCGGCACAGCGGCACTACGCCGCGGGGGTCCTGACGTCGCTGATCCGGATGGCCCTCACACGTACGATCGCGGACGTGAAGGGGGAGCTGCAGCGCACGGACCCGGCCACGAGCCGGTACCAGGACCTCTTCGCCGAGCTCATCTCCCTGGAGACGCAGCGGCACGCGCTCGCCGATGAGAGGTAATTGATAGTATCTATCACGTGGACGTCATCGACTCCCCGGCAACCGCCGGGCCTGGAATGGGGAAACAATGACCACGAACAATCCCGTCGCCCTCTCGGCCCTGGTTCGGCCCGGTGCGATCGTGACGCAACTGTGGCCCGCCGCTCCCGAGGAGGCGGGCGGAACGATCCGCGCCCTCGAGGCGATCCGCGGGGAGGACTTCTTCGAGGCCGCGATGATCGCGCCCGTGCCAGACGCCGGCGAGCGGCGTGACGTGGCCGCGATGGTGGCCGACGGCGGGCCCACGTTGACGTACTGCCTCATCCCGGTGATGGGGGAGAAGGGGTGGAACCTGTCCACGGGCGACGGCGCGCTCCGGAGGCGCAGCGTCGACAGCGTGCTCGGCCTGCTGGACGAGGCCCGCGAGGTCGGGGCCGGCGCGGTCATGGTGGGCAGCGGCCCCGCGCCGTCGGAACCCGCCGAGCGGACTGCGGCGCTCGGGCGACTGACGGAGTCGTTCGACGAGCTTTGCGCGGCCGCGGCAACGGCCGGGCTCCAGGTGGTGATCGAGCCACTCGACGTGCTGGTCCACAAGAAGCAGACGCTCGGCTACACCCCCGAGGCGGTGGCGCTGGCGCAGGCGATGGCGCGACACGGCGCGGCGATGTCGTTGTGCCTCGACACGTCCCACATGACGCTGAACGGCGAGGACATCGTGGATTGCCTCGCACTCGCCGGGTCGTATGCCGACACGCTCCACTTCTGCAATTGCGTGACCGACCCGGGGCACCCACTCTACGGGGACCACCACCCGCCACTCGGAGCGCCGGGCTACCTGGACGTGCCCGAGATGGCGCGGCTGATGGCAGCGGCCGTCCGGATCGGTTTCTTCACGCCGGAGCGCCGCATCGAGGTGTGCGTCGAGGTGTTCAACCACAACGCCGGCGACTTCGAGGCCGGGCGGGCGATCATGCGCGCGGGCCGGTCCGCCCTGGAGCGGGCGTGGGCGCAGGCTGCGGCTGGGGCATTCTGATCCCATGGACCCTCGACCCACCGCCGAGACCGGGGGCGCCCGCGCCGGCGAGGCCGCTGCCCGCGAATCGCTGCGTGCCCTCGGTATCGACCACCGGATCACCCGCCACGGCCGGGTGGGATCGCTCGCGGAAGCCGCCGTCGCCCGCGGCGTGGAGCCGCGCGACATCGTGAAGACGCTGGTCGTCCGGCGGGCCGAGGGCGACCACCTCTTCGTCCTCGTCCCCGGGGACCGGGAGATCTCCTGGCCCAAGCTGCGTGCGCTGCTGGGCGTGAACCGGCTCTCGATGCCATCCGCCGAGGTCGCGCGGGAGGTGACCGGGTACGAACGCGGCACGATCACGCCGTTCGGGTCGGTTCGTGCGCTACCGGTGATCGTTGACGCGACCGCTGCCGGCCGCACCGTCTCCATGGGGGCCGGCGCGCATGGCGTGGCGGCAACGGTGGACGCGGACGCGATGGTCGCCGCGCTGGGGGCGCTGGTCGCCGACGTCACCGAGCCCGCCTGAGCGCGGTCCGCTCGCCCTGACAGTGACAACCCGGCTACCATCAGTGGCCAACCGGCAACTGCTCGGAGGAGGAGCGATCAACGTGGGGGAGTGGACATGGACGCGATGATGGCGGAGCTGGGGATGGAGGAAGTGGAGGAGTACTTCGTGCTCGAGAAGATTGGCGACGGACGAACGCGCCTGTTCCGTCACTTCGGAGATGCGGAGGCCGCTCGCAGGCATGCCTTCAAGAGTGGCGGCAAGCTCTACCGCGGCCACACGGCACTGATTCGCGAGACGCTCCAGGAGATCCCTCTGGATGCGGACGACGCCTACTGACTCGATCGCCTGGCTCACGCCTGCCGGCCACGGATGTGGGCCGGACACTGGCGGAAGTCACCGTTTGCGACTTGAATTGCTTGGGTGGAGACACCATCCTCACGAAGGTCGGTGCGCGGCTCTCACGTTGTCGCCGTGATGGCCGTTGGTTGCTCGTCGCCTCCTGCTCGACGGCGTCGCCCCCGGGGCAGGGGAGATCCACCGACGGCGTCACGACCGCCATCGCCACAGCTCCCCCGGCCCTCGAACTGGTGCGGGTCGCGGACGCCGAGCCGACGACCATCACCTCGGTGCTCGGCGAACTCCAGTTCACCGCGTACGTGGTCTGTCGACGGCGTCAGGTGGCAGCAGATCACCCTCAGCCTCGAGGCGGAACACATCACCGCGGACGGGGAGGACCTCATCCTCTACACCGGCGGCTATCCGTCCGGCGCCGTGCGTGTCACCTGGGACGGATCCACGTGGGTCGAGGGCGAACGGTTCCGGATCCCTCAAGGAACCGACTCGCTGGTCTACGGACCAACCGGTGTCATCGCGGTCGAGGGGACGCGGTACCACTGATCCGTGGACGGAACAACTTTCCTCCATTCGGACGAGGAACCGGCGCGCGACAGCGCTCGCCACAACCCGCTCGCCCTGGCCCACCACATCGCAACGGAGTCCGGCTTCGTGGCAATGCTGCCCGCGTCGGTGACGGACTTCTCCGGCTTGCCCGTCTCGGTCCCCGGGTCGGCTGCCTGGGAGACCGAGTTGTGGTTCTCCTCGGACGGCTCCTCCTGGGTGGCAACGGGTCGGGGTCGCCGGAATGGGCTCATTCTGGACGAGTGTCGCCGGAGGGGACCGGGGCTGGATCGCGACCGCGTATCCGGACCAGCTCTGGTTCTCGGTGGACGGGCAGTCGTGGG
>JGI24133J20442_1000341_pt1 | contig 14622 bp, 15 predicted proteins | sample BarGraNGADG00311_2_FD_20442 | JGI IMG/M metagenome (IMG submission 20442)
GAACCAGGCCACGTTGCGTCGAGCGGGCATCAAGCACGAGGTGATGCACATTCATCCCGGGGACCACGCAGGCTACTTCCCAGGTTCCGAGGATGTGCACCTCGTCGCGAGCTTTGCCCCCGATGGCACACTGCTCGGAGCCCAGGGGGTCGGCCGCGCGGGCGTCGACAAGCGCATCGACATCCTTGCCACCGCCATCCGAGCCGGCATGACCGCGGACGACCTCGCCGAGCTGGAGCTCGCCTACGCCCCGCCATACGGCTCGGCCAAGGACCCGGTGAACATGCTGGGGTTCGTCGCCCAGAACGTTCTCGACGGCACCATGCCGCAGTGGCAGGCCGATGACTTGGACGAAGCGATGGCAACGACCCTCGTGCTGGACGTCCGGTCACGGACGGAGTTCGCCGAGGGCCACCTCGACGACGCCCTCAACATCCCCCACCTCGAGATTCGGCAACGGCTGGACGAGGTTCGTGCAGCGGCGAAAGGACGCAAGGTGAGCGTCCTTTGCGCCCGCGGTGTCCGTGCCTACCTGGCCACCCGGGTGCTGCTCGGTGAAGGGTTTGACGCCCGCAACCTCTCCGGCGGATGGCTCACCCTCCGAGCTGTCCATCCGAACCTCTGATGCCCGCCCGTCGATTCCTCCCGCAAGGAGCCAGCACGATGCACCTGCACCACCTCACCCGATCTTGGTCCGCCCGATTGGCAGCCGGCGCCATGGCCGTGGCTGCGATCACAGGAGTCAGCGCCTGCTCGTCCAGTGAGCCCACCGGCAGTTCGGCGTCACAAGCGACCGGTCAGCACATGACCGCCAGCGATTTCTCCACCGCCATAGCCAAACCCGGCACCATCGTGCTCGACGTGCGCACCCCGGCGGAGTACGCCAGCGGCCACCTGCCACAGGCACAGAACATCGATATCGAGGCCGCTGACTTCGCGACCCGGATCACCACGCTCGACAAGAACGCTTCCTACGCCGTGTACTGCCGCAGCGGAAACCGCTCTGGCGTAGCGCTGGAGCAGATGGCTGGTGCTGGTTTCACCCACCTCTACGACCTCGCCGGCGGGATCGGCGCGTGGCAGGGCATGGGCGGACCCATGGTCATGGGCGGCTCCTGACTTTCGGGGAACCGCCGGTGGTGTCGGCCAGGTCACGTTCGGCGCACGGTTGTGCCACGGGTTACTCGCGCCTCACCAGCGGTGATCACATGGAATCCGATCCCCACGCCGCTTCCTTCCACGACCACTTCGCGACCGTCCGGGTGTTGAGTTTGGTGTCCTAGCCGGATGAGTTGTTTCAGGTCGCGTTTCGCATTCCCTGAACAGGTCGATGCCCGCCCTTTGCCACACTGGGCTTTTCGCTTGCTGTTCGCGTGCTTTTCGCGCCCGTCGGCGCTCTCGATGGACGCATATCGACCACTCCTTCCGCGCGCTGACTCAGCCTCAAGTAGCCTCCGGATGCACACACGCTCTGATCCAGAGGGAGGCAAGGCATGAGCTCCGATACAACTGAGGTCAACGCCGACGACGCCGACCTCTTGCCTCGGGACGTGCTCCAGAACTCTCTCGACTTCATGGCCGACTGGGCCATACAGATCAACGAGCGCGAACGAGTTCTCGATCAGCAGCTGGAAGCCTCACCCGGAGGCCGAGGGGGTCCTCGCCGACAGGGGCTAGGGAGTCATTTCGGGCGTCATCGCGAAGAAGCCTGATCGGCAGCAAGAAGGCCCCCACTGCGAAGCCGAGAACCCCAGGTCGGAGAGTCTCTGACCTGGGGTTCTTCGCGGAGCCGCCTATCGGAATCGAACCGATGACCTATTCATTACGAGTAGCGCCCACGGCGTCCACCGCGGACCAAGAGCACGGCTGCCGTGCTTGGCTGCGGGCCTGACGATGCGGTGCTGCCTGATCCGATCCGGGTTTCGGTTAGCAAATTGTTAGCACGCAACGGGGCGACTCCCGTGTGCATGCACGGTCCAGAGTCAGTCGCGCCAACGGCTCCCATGACCGGCAAGGAATCTATCGGATCTGCCGATGAGCGTGCGGTCATTCCGCCCAGATAGACGCGAGGATCGGCCCGCCTGCAAGACTGCGGGCATGTTGCTAGGCGGCATCACCATCCCCGAAGCGCTGATAACGGCGCATTAGGAAGGCCGCCTCGTTATCTTCATCGGCGCAGGCATTTCGATTGCTCCCCCGTCGAATCTCCCTTCGTTCCTCGCGCTTTGCGAGCAAGTCGCAGTTAAGCTCCAATCTTCAGAAGACCCGAACGCGTCCGAGTGGAAGCCGCAACTGATCGTCAACCGATCGAGCTCAACCGTAGCCGCAAGCAGTGGTCGTCCCAACCCGTGACAGTCACGTCGGACAGTGAGGCGACCAGCGCGTCCGCGTGCCCGCGGAGCTCCCCGATGGTTGTTGTTCCGGGGACGCCGACGGCGAGACACCCGGCGGCGCGCGCCGAGCGCAAGCCAATCACCGTGTCCTCAAATGCGACGGGCAGCACATCCCCGGTCTGGCGTCGACGTCCGGCGAGATATGGATCTGGTGCCGGCTTGCCGTGCATGACGTCGTCACCGGTCACGAGCACAGGTGGCACCGGCAGGCCTGCAGCGGCCAACCGCGCGAGCGCGACCGTTCGGGCTGCCGACGTCACAATGGCCCAACGTCCCGCTGGAAGCGCAGAGATGAGCTCGATGGCACCGGGGTGCGCTGGAACAGGCAGCTGTGGATGTTTCTCCAACTCGGTCAGACGCGCAACAGCCCCGGGGATCTCATCCGCTGGAACGAGGTGTGACACCAGGTCGAGGACAGTGCGGCCGTGTAAAGCCGCTCCTTGGGGCAGTTCGATGCGCTCCGACTCCGCCCACAGTCGCCAAGCGTGCTCCACGGCTGCAATGGAATCGATGAGCGTACCGTCCAGGTCGAAGAAGACCTCCCCCACAACCCACTCGAGCTCGAGCCCAGACCGGGGTTCAGGCTGAGCGGTCGTCGGCGGGGGGGCACAATCATCCACGCGCCGCAGCCGTGAGCGGAGGGATGATCATCGTCTTGATCGACACGGGATCGGTGGTGGACTTCAGGAGCGCTTCTTCGACGTCCTCCAGGCCGTAGCGTCCGGTGACCAGAGAGGTGGCGTCGATGGCACCGGACACGATGAGCTCGATGGCCGCCGGCCACGTGTTCACGTACCGGAAGGTGCCAGTAAGCGTAATCTCTCGATGCTGAATCATGGCGATCGGTATCTCCAGTTGAAGGCCGCCCATGCCCACGAGCACCGCGGTTCCGCCGGGCCGGATCGTTGGCAGCGCCGAGAGAATGGCTGGGCCGTTGCCGGATGCGTCGATGTAGACGTCGAAGTGCTCTGCATAGACGTCCAAGTCGGCCGTCGCGGGGTCGAGCGCCACATCGGCCCCGTGTGCAAGGGCGAACTCGCGGCGGTGCGCGACGGGGTCACTGATGATGATCTCGGTTGCCCCAGACGCGCGGGCGACCTGTGCGCAGAGCACGCCGATCGGACCCGCGCCAGTGACGAGGACCCGGGAACCGAGCGCGACGCCTCCGCGACGAGCGGCGTGGACCGCGACCGAAACCGGCTCGACGAGTGCTGCCTGCTCGTCGGTCATGGCGTCGGGAATGGCGTGCGCGAAGTCGTCATCGACGATTGCGTATTCCGAGAACGAGCCATCGACCGGCCAAGCGCCGTAGAACTGCACATCTCTGCAGAGGTGGTAGGCGCCACGTTTGCAGTAGTCGCAGCGTCGGCAGGGGGTCTGCGGCTCGACAGCGACGCGACTTCCGACCCGCCCAGGGTCCACGCCGTGGCCGACAGCGACGATCTGCCCGCCCGTCTCGTGACCGAGCACGATGGGGCCGCGGACGACGATGTCGCCGATCGCCCCGGTCTGGTAGAAGTGCGTATCTGACCCACAGACGCCAACGGCCGTGACCAGCACGAGCACTTGGCCAGGCTGCGGCACCGGAACCTCCACCTCCCGAAGCTCGATGGTCTTGGGCCCGGTCAGCACGCTGGCCAGCATGGTGTGTGGAATAGACATGATGACAATCCTTTCGACAGAGTTTGGGTCGGCCATTTAGCCCTTGACGGTTCCGGCGGTTAGCCCACCGACGATCCACCGGAGCGAGAAGATAGCCATGAGGATTCCGGGCAGCAACGAGATCACGGTGGCCGCTGCCATGGGGCCCCAGTCGATCGACTGGTAGGAGATGTACTGCTGGATGCCGGTCGTAATGACCTGCGTGTTACGCCCACTCAACACCAAGGGCAGCGTGTAGCTGTTCCAAGCCCAGATGAACGACAGCATTAGGCTCGCACCCAAGCCAGGCGCTATCAGACGGAATAGTACGTAGCGGAATGCTGTCCAGCGGGTCCCCCCGTCGACCGCGACTGATTCCTCGAGCTCGACCGGCAGGTCCTCGATGAACGAGCGCAACATCCAGACGAGCATCGGCAGGGTCACCAGCTGGTAGGCGATGATGAGACCCACGTAGCTGTCGTAGAGCCCTGCCTTCTGGAAGATCAAGTAGAGCGGGAGGATGATCAGCAACTCTGGCGCGAAGCGTAGCGAAAGGATGCCGAATGCGATCTGCTCGCGTCCTCGGAAGGAGAAGCGTGCCAGCGCATACGCGGTCGGTAGGCCAATAACAAGCGTGACCACCAAGGAACCCATTGTGACGATCACCGAGTTGACGAACGGCGTCATGAACTCTGGACCGCTGAATATCTTGGCGTAGTTCTCCAAAGTCGGCGTGAAGACGAAGCGTGGCGGGTAGGCCACGATGTCGCCCGGCAGCTTGAGCGACATCATGAGGATCCACACGATCGGAGCCAGCGCAAAGATGGTCCACAAGCTCAGCACCGCGATGACGGCGGCATGCCTGGCGTTCTTCTTCCGTCGTCGCTTGGTGGCCGCCTGATACGAGCCCAGGCTTCGGTTGCCACGTGCACCAGGCCGGCGCCCTGAGGACGCCCGGTCGATAATGCTGGTCATGACATCGCCTCCTTGCGACGAGCCTTGAGTAGGAAGTATGAGAGCAGGTAGCAGAGCAGCCACAGCACGATGAGCTCGGCCATCGCCATGCCAAAGTTGAGGTGTCGGATGCCGTCGAGGTAGGCGAGAACATGCAGGTTTGTCGTCGCATCGACCGGGCCGCCCTTGGTGGTCGTGTAGATGATGTCAAACATCTTCAGCGAGTCGATGCCCCGGAAGGTGATGATTACGATCAGGACCGGCATCAGCATCGGCAAGGTCACCGAGACGAAGCGCCGGATGGGACCGGCTCCATCGACTGCCGCGGCCTCGTACAGTTCTTTCGGCACACTCTTCAAACCGGCTTGAGCGAGCAGGATGACGAAGGGGGTGAAGATCCAGACGTCAATGAGAACGACTGACCAGAGAGCGCTGTTGGGGCCGCTGAGCCAGAGGAGTTTGTGCTGACCCAGCGCTTCGAGCAGCCAGTTAGCGATACCGTTTTCCGTCAGCATCACCTTCCACATTAGGGCGGCGATAACCGGTGGCAGCAGTAGGGGCAGCACGATGAGCAGACGGAAGGTGTCGCCGTACTTGCCGTAGTTGAGCAGGAGTGCCAACCCAACGCCGAACGTGACCTCAAGGACAGTGACCACCACCGCGTAGAGAAGCGTGATGTAGACGGAGTGGAGCCCTTCGCCGGTCGTGAAGAGCGTGATGTAGTTCTCGCCACCGTTGAATTTTGGTGCGCCCCGGGTGAGCCGGTAGTCGGTGAACGACCACCAAGCACCGGTCAGGAATGGGTACAGAATGGCTGCCAGCACCGCAAGTGACGGCAGCACCAACAGGTAGGGCAAATTCGGTTTGTGTTTCATGGGTCCGCCTCGTTGTCCCTGGTCTCGTGCCGGCCGGCACCTCTGAGGAGGTGCCGGCCGGCACGGGAGAGCGCTGCTACTTGATGACCGCGTCGATCTTCTGGGCAGCGTCGTTCAGGGCCTTCTCCACCGTGTCCTGACCCAGAACCGCGGACTGGATCGCCGTGGCCCAGATGTCACCGGCCTCGGTCCACGTCGCCGAGGGGGAATACATCCAGCTCGCGTAGTCCGCAAGGATCTTCTTCCAGACCTGGTTGTAGTCGCCCCACTTGGCTGTAGCGGTAGCCATCTCCTTGCTGTCCGCAACCGATACGCGCGTGGGGTTCATGTTGCCCTCGGCGATGGCGGCCGTAAGCTGCTCCTTCGAGGTCGCCCACTGGATGAACTGCCAGGCGGCGCCCTTGTGTTTTGAGGCGGCGTTCATACCAAGCGACCACAGCCACATGCTGGATGCGCGTCCCTTCGGACCCTCGGGTGGGAGGGCGTACCCGACCTTGCCGGCGATAGCGCTCCCCGCTTTCTCGAAGTCGGGGGCCATGTGGTCGGCGTCGATGTAGAACGCGGAGTTGCCGGCAAGGAAGTCCTGCTGCGCCTCGTACCAGGTGTATGTGCTCGCAGCCTTGGGTGCGTAGTGCATCAGTTCTACCCACTTCTTGACAGCCTCAATACCCTGGGGGCTGTTCACAGTCGCCTTGCCGTCGGTCACGTCCTTCACCCCATAGGCGCCAGCGAAAGTCGAGAAGGGGTTCAGCGTTGGGTACGTCTTGTCCCCCCTGCTCACGAAGCCGGAGATCTTCTTGCCGTCGAACGTCGTCCCGTTAAGCTTGGCGGCGTCCGCGATGAGGGCGTCGATGGTCTGTGGGACCGCCATACCATTCTTCTCGAGAATATCCTTGCGGTAGAAGAGGGCGTAGCCTTCCTCGTTCGCAGGAATGGCCCAGAGTTGACCCTGCCCGGCGCCGCCGAAGTCAGTTTTGTCCCAACGCTCGGCCTTGATGAGGGCGGGGAAGAAGTCTTTGAAGTCGTAAGTGGGCGATGTCTGCTTCGTGTTATCGACCCATGGCTGAAGATTCTCGATCCAGCCAGCAGCGGCGTACTGGTAGTTCATCGGCTGGGAGGTCATGAAGGCGTCGTACGTGCCGGAACCTGACTGAAGCTCCGTGAGAATCTTGACCATGTAGTCGGACTCGGTGAGGGTCTCGATATTGACCTTGATTCCAGTCTTGCTCTCGAAGTCCGCGATGTTGCTCTTGATTGAGGCAGACAGCGGGTGCTCGCTCATCAGTAGGTTGAGCGTCTCACCCTTGTAGTTGGTCCAACTGAACGCCTTGACGCTGCTAGACACATCTGGGGTAGAGCTCTGTCCGCAGCCGGCGAGCAGCGAGGCTGTTGCAGCCACCGCGACTCCCGCCGTCAGGACGCCTCGGCGACCGAGTAGACGACCATGATTACCCATCATTCACCCTCCTGTAGTTGAGGTGGCTTGTATTCGAGGTGGCGACCACCCACTCGACTGGAGTGTCCGGTGGCGAATGTCGTCCAACGTCCAACGTAGACGCCTCGCTGGGCTGAGCAGTTAGACTGCTCACATGAGCAAGGTGTTGGGTCTCAAAGACCAGGTCTTGTATGTCGACGCCGCCATCCAGCACCTCCAGTACGGTCGGTCGACCATCGACCTAGCTGAGGAGCTCGGGATATCCCGGTTCATGGTCGGCCGGATGATCAAGAGAGCACTCGAAGATGGGCTCGTCGAGGTGGTGCCGAGACTGCCGGAACCGGTGGATAGTGCGCTGTCAAAGGTCTTGGCCAAGAAGTACGGGCTGAGTTCCGCCATTGTGGTGACGCCGCCCGCCAATAGCGATGAGAGTGCGCGCATCATGGTCGCCCGGCTTGCCGCCCGACTGGTCTCCGAACTCATCGATGAGGACGACATCGTCGGGCTGGGACCAGGGCGCACCATCGTCGAGACCTGCAAACTTATCGTCGATGTCCCCACGTGCGATATTGTCCAGCTGACCGGTGGCGCGACCTCCGAGCCCGAAACCAATCTGCTCGCTATCATGCGGCTCAGCAGCGTGGCTAAAGGTCGGATGTTCCCGCTCTACGCACCGTTCCTGGCAACAGATCCCGCGTCGGCGCGAGCGATCGCCGCCCAACCCGCGGTGCGTCACGCCTTGCTAAGGATGGACCAGTTGGACAAGGCCGTCCTCACAGTCGGGGGGTGGCCACATAGCTCCCTGCTCGCGACTCACCTTGAAGAGCTCGGTGAGCTGGAATCACTCCTCCAACATGGTGTCGTGGCCGAGTTCGGCACGACCCTGCTTGACGCCGAGGGCCGCGAAGTGAAAGAACTCGAGGGTCGTCTCATCGGCGTAACCACCGATCAACTCGCCAAGGTACCCGTGCGGGTTGCAATTGGGGGTGGCCCCGGGAAGCAGGAAGCCGTCGTGGCCACACTGAAGTCCGGCCTCGTCGACGTGGTCGTGACTGATGAGCGCATCGCCCGGGTCGCCATCGACGCGGCGTGAACTGCGCACGCCACTCGGCACTCCAACCACGGCCCAACGACACGTGGTCGATCGTGGCCACAGGTGTACGGTCAATGCCAAGGCTTGAACCAGACTCGTCTTCTCGTGTCGAGAGCTCGCTGCACCGACTGCCGTGACCCTGACGAGACTAATGCGTGGACGAGGTTGCACCACTGAACCGCACGGGGCTCGATTGAGCAGCGTGGGGTTGGCTCAGTTCGGCGGGTGGTAGCGTCCCCCCCGATCTGGCCCAAACGTGAGATGGAGCACGCCATGACCCCCCAAGATCGTCCCGACGCCCGCGCGGTCATCGTGGGCGGTCGCGCCGTCCTTGGCATCGAGCTGGGCTCGACGCGCATCAAGGCCGTACTTGTCGATCCGGACGGAAACAAGATCGCTAGCGGCGGCCACGCGTGGGAGAATCAGTTCGTTGACCGGACGTGGACGTACTCTCAAGACGCTATTTGGTCAGGGGTCCAGGCTTGTTTCGAGTCACTCCGGCACGACACCGAACGGAAGTACGCCGTCCAACCAATCACATTTGGTGGACTCGGGATTTCCGCGATGATGCACGGGTACCTGGCGTTCGACAAACAGGGTGAGCTTCTGGTGCCCTTCCGGACGTGGCGCAACACGAGCACTGAACAGGCGGCCAGCGAACTAACTGATCTGTTCGGGTACAACATTCCTTTTCGCTGGTCAAGCGCGCATCTCTACCAATCGATCCTGAACAACGAGTCACACGTACCTCAGGTCGATTTCCTGACCACACTCGCGGGATACGTCCACTGGCGCCTGACCGGACGCAAGGTGCTCGGCGTCGGCGACGCCTCGGGCATGTTTCCGATCGACCCGGAGACCAAGGACTTCGACTCATACAAACTCGCCCAGTTCGACGCACTAGTGGGTGACCGGCATCCAGACCTAAAACTGGCGCGCCTCCTACCGCAGGTGCTCCTAGCTGGTCAGGAAGCGGGTCAACTGACCGAGGAGGGCGCTGCGCTGCTGGACCCCACTGGCCTGCTCCAGCCGGGCCTACCATTGTGCCCGCCCGAGGGTGATGCTGGCACGGGCATGGTCGCGACGAACGCTGTAGCGCCGCGAACCGGGAACGTCAGCGTCGGAACGAGCATCTTCGCGATGTCCGTGCTCGAGAGACCATTGGGCCGTGTTCACCCCGAGGTAGACATGGTGACAACCCCGGCGGGCGACCTTGTGGCCATGGTCCACTGCAACAACGGCGCAAGCGAAATCGCCGCTTGGGCCGAGGTGTTCGGTCAGTTCGCAGCTGCACTGGGACACCAAACGGATCCGGACGAGGTTTTCGGTGCCCTCCTGCGCGAAGGACTAGCAGGCGAGGCCGACGGGGGAGGGCTTCTCGCCTATAACTATCTCTCCGGCGAGCCCATCACGCGCCTTGCGGAGGGGCGGCCCTTGTTCGTCCGAACACCGGATAGCCGGCTAACGCTCGCCAACTTCGTCCGGACCCAGGTCTATGGCGCCTTCGGCACGTTGAGCTTGGGGATGCAGGTGCTGGCAGAAGAAGGTGTCGAAGTGGACGTCATGGTCGCCCACGGTGGGCTATTCCGCACCGAAGGGGTGGCCCAGCGCCTGCTGGCAGCGGCACTGGGAACTTCCGTGGCCGTCGGCCAGAGCGCGGGCGAGGGCGGCGCGTGGGGCATAGCCGTCTTGGCGTCGTATCTAGGTGCAGCACACGAAATGGGCCTTGCCGAATTTCTTGACAGGCACATCTTCGCTAAAGCACATCTGGTTGTCGTGGAGCCGAACGAGGATGACATGCGAGGATTCGCCGACTTCTTGGTGCGTTACCGAGCGGGCTTGTCCGTCGAACTGACTGCCACGACCGCCATCTAACTGGTCAGTGCGGACGGCCTGCTCCAACCCAGGCGCCCAACAACATGAATGCAGGAGAAACAATGACCACTTTGCCGATGGGCTTGGATGCCTACCCTCAGAGTTTTCGAGAAGAAGTCGCGAGGGTTCGCCGGGTCGTCAGCGACCTGCACGCAGAGTTGCCACGCTGGGAGTTGGTGGTTTGGACCGCTGGGAACGTCTCACAGCGGATCCGACACCCCGGTGGTGATCTGCTCGTGATCAAGCCCTCAGGCGTCACCTATGACGAGTTGAGCCCAGAGGTCATGGTCGTCTGCGACCTTGACGGCAACTTGGTGGACGGTGACCGCAAGCCTTCGTCGGACACGTCGGCCCACGCCTTCACCTACAAGCACATGCCCGAGGTCAGCGGCGTGGTGCACACCCACTCGACGTACGCCACCGCCTGGGCAGCACGGGGCGAGCCCATCCCGTGCGTGCTGACAATGATGGCCGACGAGTTCGGGGGCGACATCCCGATCGGTCCGTTCGCACTAATCGGCGACGACTCCATCGGCCAAGGCATCGTCTCGACGTTGCGTGGTGGTCGCAGCCGTGCGGTTCTCATGCAGAATCACGGGCCCTTCACCATCGGCAGGGACGCACGGGACGCGGTCAAGGCCGCAGTCATGGTTGAGGAAGTCGCCCGGACTGTACACATTGCGCGCCAACTCGGCGACGTCTTGCCGATCGAGCAGGACCAGATCGACTCGCTCTATGAGCGCTATCAGTACGTGTATGGCCAAGGTGGCGCGCAGCGTTCACCGCTCACGACCGTGGCTGAGGGCGGGCAACCCCCGGCGTAGGGCCAGGACCCGGTGCCGGGGGTTGGGTCATGATCTTGCTCGTGGCATCGAGCCGCTGACGCATTGGCTCAAGCGCGCAGCTGCAGCAACCAAATCGGCCAACTCGTTTAGGTGCCACAAGAGTGACATCCTGTGCCTCACGCTTGTTGAGAAAGAGGAGCGGCTGGCAGATCTCGCGAACGCCGCTTCCGGATCGACCCACCCTGTAACGACCCCAGAGGTCGGTGTGTTCGGTGCGGAAGTCATCAGACAGTTCACACAACTTGCGCACCGCTGTGGAGCGCACATCCCCGCGCTCCAAGAGTGCTGCATCGCGCCGGGGGGCTGGTCTCATCTGACCCGCGTCACTTCGCCGCGTGTGATGTGAGTTTTCCGCTCAGGGTCGGCTTCGACGAACATCCGCTCATGCTTGATATGTGGGTGTGGCTGCCCCTGCTTGGGCGTCGTCATCGGGGCATCCAACGCCCGACGCGGTGAACCCACGTAAGTCCCTTGATTGCGCCAGAGACGGCAGGTCCGGCGAACGTGAAGACGTCCTGCAGGACGCTAGCGAAGTCTTGATCGAGCCGGTCGGTGAGTCGCTGTCTGCGAACCCAAGCACTCCACTTGTTTTGAGCGATCTCGGCGTAGCCGGCGAGAGCCTCGTCCAGCGGCGTCAGGGTGGCATTGCGGTGCGTGGCGACCACGTCGATGGAGGCTGCGAGCTCGTCGCCGTCGACATCGTGCGCCGCGCTGAGAAGGGCGATGTCGGCGTAGTCACGCCAGCGAGTGTTGACCGTCCCGCGTTGGACTGCCGTGACGATCTTTTCGGCAAACACCATGGATAGCGGGTACCCACGCACGGTGATGGCTCCCCCGAGAAGGCGAGGTACCTCGACCTGTCCTGGCGGGGGCACGATGGGGTCGCCAACGTTGACGTCAACGTGGAACGGGATGCGCGCGCGACAGGTGACCGATGAGCCTGACGCGCACCCCGGAGTACTCCTCCTCGTCCCGGATGACTTCGGCAGTGGCGCTGCCCGCGTCGAAAACCAGACCGTCGTCCTTGTGGACGGCCGTGATGTCACGGACCAGAGCCAGGACGGTGTCCGCGTCGCCTGCCAGATGCGTGGCCTGCAGCTCGATGTCGCGGGTGGGGCGCCGGGTGTCATACGCGGCCAGAAGCACACCGCCTTTGAGCACGAGGTCGTCTGCCCTTGGTGAGGAGCTGAGCCGATCAAGGAAGCCCTCGAGCGCGTACAACGCCACCAGCTCATCGGTGGCTCGACCATCAGCCTTGGCCAGCTTCTGTATGTCAAGGTAGGCGTCGCCGTCCGAGGTATTACGGGTTGGCCGATTCACAACAACGCCGCCAGCGCCATCCGCAGCGGTGTTTCGGCCTTGGGGAACTGGCCGGCGAGGCGGATCAACTGACCGGGTTGGGAACCCGACGCGCGCAGCCATCGGCGCAGCGCCTCGTACCCCAGCTCGTGACCTTCGGTAGCCCGCATTCGGAACGCGTCGATGATGCTGCGCGGGGCGTCATAGAGGCCGATGCTGATGGCTCCGTCCAGGGCCAGCTGTTCCCGGCCGATGTCGAAAGTGGCCGGCGCGAAGTGGTGCCAACGGGCAAGTGCATCCGTGGCAGGGATTCGCGTTCCGCGAGGCAGCGCGACGTCGGGGGCAACCGGGATGGCATCGGAAAGCCCATGACGGGCCAGCGCGCTCTCCAGGCACAGAGTGGCCCGGGGCGCTTTGACGGCGATGGCAATGAGGTCGGTGTCGGCGGGCTCGGCGCCTGCTTGACGGTACAGGCCGCGACTGATTGCTGCGACGCGCCCGCCTTCCCGAAGGCGATACAGGGTGTGCTTGCTCAGGCCCGCGTGGCGCGCCTGGGCGTAGGTGAACGTCGCCGGCAGCGCGCGCAGCGGTTGCGTCGAAGCAGTCTTCGGCATCACGTCCCCAATCTGGTTCCAGAACAACTGTACTCACAAATCATTTTGTGTGAACATGTATTCCGACTGACGTTCGCCCGCCCCTCCTCATCCGACACGCGTCCTCGTCAGCGTGCGCCAGCAAAGAGCCGGCCTGATGACGGCTCTCCCCTCAACTCGTCGCGCGGATGCCCCGCTCGGCGAGGTATGCACGAGCCCGACCGATCTGCCGCTCGTCGGAGAAGTCCCGCCATGCCTGCGTCAGGCCTTCGTCACCGATGAGATCACGGAACCGGCGGTAGGCACCCTTGCCCTCAATGGCACGTTCAAGTTGCTCACGCAAGTGTGAATCCGCAACAGCCGCAACGTAAGTGGCCATGTCCTCCCAACCAGCCCGTGACCCCTCGCAGAACACGTGCAGCCATCGGTCGGGCTCGGCGTCGACGTCGAGCGCTTCATCCTCCCCAACCATCGCCTCATCGGTCATGAAGGCGGGAGTCAATTCCCCGGTCTGCAGATCCAGGAAACCGCCCTCGTTGCTGGCCGGGTCTCCCTCGATCAGTCCCGACAGCTGTTCGAGGTCAACGGGCAACAGCTGGCCGGGCGGCGGCTCCCCCTGAACCGCGGCGAGCAGGTCCTGGGCCAGTTCATCGTCGCCAGGCAGGTTGCGTATCTGCAGCCGCCGAACCAGGGAGATGGCCAGTGAGAAGACCCGTTCGGGGTCAACGCGAAGCGCGACCTGAACCGCCGATCCCGCACGCTGTAGAACGTCCGAGACGTCATGGCCCTCAAGCGCCGCGACGATACCCGCCACGTCGCCGGACGACGCTGCAACTCGCAGCTGACCCACTTCGACCAGCGGAGGTCTTTCACCGCCTTCTGGCCACCCATAGTCCAGCATGGCGTGAGGCTGCCGCGGCCTCGACGGAGCGCGCGCCTCGCCGTCGTCCTCCGCCCAATGCCGGTCGTACTGGTCGGGAATGATGCCCCATCCCCAGTACGCCATCGGCGCGAGAGGTATGACGCCCAGCACGTCGGCGGGGTCGATGTTGCCTGCGTCGACGGTGCAGCAGTGAGTCCAGTCGTCGCCGAGGTCGAAGACGTAGCGGAACTGTGCACCCGTCTTGACCGTNNGCATCACCTTGGTGACCTCGATGTCCAGCGCAGCGGTCGGNAACACACCGNGAGCGGAGGTCGCGAGCTCCGGGCCAGTTTCAGCATCGGTGACCAGTCGCCCGTCAGCCAGNGTGAACACCGACAGATGTGACAGATCCCATCGAGCGAACGCGTTGTCGATGGCCCTGGCCAGATCGGCGAACGTGTGGGCCGGACCCACGGCGAACACCCGCCCTGGGTACGGCCACAACTGCTCTCCCCTGCCACCCAAGAGCTCCACCCTGACCGAGAACCATCGGCGCGTCATGAAGCCAACACTGACACACCGCTCACCTCTACCGTTCTTCCTTGAAACTCGGCGATTCACACAGCGGGAAAAGATCCCTCGCAGTGTCCTTTCGACCGGACGTCTCGGCGCGGATTCTCGGCTTCGCGCGCTCGGCATACGGCGTCTTCTGTGCCCTCGGGCGTCGGTCGAACTGTCTCCGGCGAGGGGATCCTGG
>JGI24133J20442_1000345_pt1 | contig 14529 bp, 11 predicted proteins | sample BarGraNGADG00311_2_FD_20442 | JGI IMG/M metagenome (IMG submission 20442)
CCTCTTCTGCGAGGCCGACGTCGCCGAACTGGCGAGCCAGCGTCGCGACCGCGCGTCCGTAGTCCTGCCGGAAGACGCGTTCGACGTCGGTGGCGTCGGGCACCAGGCCGCTCAGCTGCTCGGGTCGTTCTGGAACGCGCGCACCTCGACTGCGCCCTGGCAGGCAACCGTCGCCTTGTCGGCCCAGCGCATCGCGGCTTCCTCGTCGGGCGCGTCGATGATCCAGAATCCACCGATGTGCCCCTTGCCCTCGAGGTAGGGGCCGTCGCTGTGCAGGATCGCGCCGCCCTGCGAGCGCACGACGCGTGCCGTGCTCGACGGATGCAGGCCGCCGGCGAACACCCATGCGCCCTGCTCGTGAAGCTCCTGGTTAAGCGCGTCGACGTCACGGAAGGCGCGCGCCATGTCCTCGGGCGTCGGGTAGCTGCCCTCGTCGACACCATGGACTGACAACAAATACTGGGACATCCGTCTCCCCTCTCGTTCTGACCGCGCCGGTCGACGCGGCCCGACCGCGCCGGTCGGCTCGGCGTCTTCCCTCGGCATCAACTGCGATCGCCGCACTCGACATTCCGCCGGTGGGTCAGGACGCCCACCCTGCGAACGGTCGAACCTCGATGGGTGCCGGCACCGCGGTCGCCATCCGGCCGGCCCAGAGGAGTGCGGCGTCCAGGTCGGGCGCCTCGATGATCGTGATCCCGCCGACCTGCTCCTTCGTCTCCACGAATGGGCCGTCGGTCAGCACGGACTCACCGCCGCTCCGGGTCATCACCGTGGCAGTCGCGGCATCATGCAGGCCGCCACCGAACACCCAGACCCCGGCCGTGCGCATCTGTTCGTTGAGCGTCACGACGTCGGCCATGATCGTCTGAAGTCGCTCCGGCGACGGCGGCTCAGCGCCGGCGGGATAGCACACCGACAACAGGCAGTGAGGCATCCGCCACTCTCCTTGGTCCGGCCGCACGGACGCGGCCTCTCACCCTATGTACGGATGGGCGACGTCCGGATCGACAACCGACGCTGATGCGTTTCGTTGGCCACCCGGCGACGGCGGCAGACGGGCGCTCCGCCCGTTCTGTGGTGCCGATCGGCTCGACCCAGGACTCCCCTCCCGCGACTCCCGCGAATGCCTCCTCGGTGCCGCGCGGACCCGGTGTCGCCGGCGCGGTGGGTCGGTTAGGCCGAACGGGTGAACGACAGGCATGGCACCACCGGTCCGTCTCATCAACCGGGACAGGAGTGCCCGGTGTTGACCACCAGCTTCACCGCCTCGTCCTTGAACTCAGCAGCCAACTCCCGACGTTGTCTACCCATCATCAACATCCCGTCCCACGAGGTGTTCACCCAACGGGGTCACAGCCACTCGACCTCCCGTCGACCAATGTGGACGGTTTCTGACGGATACGAGGAAGTCCACCGCGGTCCGCGTTGAGAACGCCGCGGCCCCGCGCGTCGCGAGCCGAACTCGACGCGTAGCGGGCGGTGGCGCAGCCCGGCCGACTTCAGCCCAGTTCGCAACCACCCGCTCAGGGGTTGAGCGCGACGACGACCTTGAGCCCGAGGCGGTCGTTGGCAGCGCGGAACGCCTCGCCCGCCTGTCCCAGTGGGAAGGTGTGCGTCACGACCGACGCCATGTCGACGAGTCCCTTGTCCACCAGGATTGTCGTCCGCGGATACATGTCCTTCATCCGCCGAGAGAGCGTGAGCGTCAGCCCCTTGCGACGCGCTAGCGACGCCCGGAACGTGGTGGTGTCATCACCCGGGATACCGGCCAGAACCACTCGGCTCCCGGGTCGCGCCGCCAGGGCCGCGAGCGTGACGGCCGAATCGTTTCCCGCAGCCTCGAAAGCCACGTCGACCCCACGCCCGCTCGTCGCGTCCGCCAACAGCGCGTCCACCCCAGGGGCTCCCCCGTCCAGCGCCACGTCAGCCCCCATCGCCAAGGCGGCCTCGCGCCGGTGCTCCAAGGGCTCAACCGCAATGATCTGGGTCATACCCGCGGCTCGCGCAAGCTGAACTACACACAAGCCGATCGGCCCGCACCCGATGACCGCGACGCTCCCCCCGAGACGCGCTTTCCCGAGGTCGAAGGCGTGCAACGCCACTCCCAACGGTTCGAGCATCGCCGCGTCCGACCAACTGAGCGAGTCCGGCACCCGGTGCAGCAGGGCTGTTGGCCACGCGACGAGTTCCCGGAGCCCGCCGTCGGTGCCGCCATGACCGGCGAAGGCGACCGAAGGGCACAGATTGCGGTTTCCCTCGTCGCACTGTTCGCACGCTCCGCACGGGCGGGCCGGGTCAACGGCGACCCGATGTCCGTCGTGAGGTCCGCCCACGATCACTCCGGCGAACTCGTGACCAAGGACCAACGGATGGGACAGCCTCGCATCCCCAATGCCTCCCTCACTGAACCAGTGCAGGTCCGACCCACACAGACCGACAGCCCTGACACGCACGAGGCTCTCGCCCTCAACCGGATCCGGCGGGGCCTCCTCACTCACACGCACGTCACCCACACCATGCAACCGGGCCACCTTCATGGACGGCTCACCTCCGTTGGGCCCTCGCCGACGCGAAGCCGCTCGTCGCAGCCGGCCAGGGCAAGGGCCCCGCCATTCGCGCGTCGTCGTCGGTCGCCGTCATCAAACCTAGACCGTCATGGTCCACCGCTCGCCGTCCCGACGCGGTCCGCAGTGTGCGTGATCGCACGTGCGTCCGACGGCGTGCTCGACGGCGTGAGAACCCACGCCGGTCGTGACGAAATCGACTCTTGCAAAGTCCTCTGCAACGATGTAATCTCCTTCTACAACGATGTAATCAGCAGAATCTGGGCGCTCCGGCGGTCACGTCCTGCCTGCCCGCGATGACGGGGGAGGAACCGCTGTGGCGATCACGATGCGTGATGTGGCATACGCCGCGGGGGTCTCGATCAAGACCGTCTCGAACGTGATCAACGACTACCCCCACATCCGAGATGAGACTCGGCAGAGCGTTCTCGAGTCCATCGCGAACCTGGGCTACCAACCCAACCTCTCTGCCCGCGGTCTGCGCTCCGGCCAGACCGGGGCGATCAGCCTCGTCATCCCGGACCTGAAGAATGTCTACTTCGCCGAGCTCGCCGACGCGGTCATGCGCGCAGCCTCGAAGCGCGACCTCGTCGTGATGATTCAGCAGAGCGGCGGCGACCGCGAACGCGAGCTGGAGATCCTGCGCGGCCCGCGGATGCGCATGGTGGACGGCATCCTGTACAGCGTGCTGGGCCTGGGTCAGGAGGACGCCGACCTCGTTGACATCCCCACACCGGTCGTCCTGCTCGGCGAGCGAATCTTCAACGGCCCGACCGACCACGTCACCATGCAGAACATCGAGGCGGCCCGCGCGGCGACCGAACACATCCTGTCTCTCGGCCGCTCGCGGATACTGGCGTTCGGAGCCCACGAGGGCGAAGTCATCGGCTCCGCCGGCCTTCGCCTTACCGGGTTCAACCAGGCGCTCGATGGCGCCGGTCTTCCCCATCGCGACGAGCTCGTGGTCAACGTCGGCAACTGGCACCGGTCGGACGGCGCCGAGGCCATGCGAAAGGTCCTGTCGTCGGGTCTCGCCTTCGATGGCATCGTCGCGTTCAATGACTCGATCGCGCTCGGAGCGATGCGGGTCATGCAAGAGGCAGGCCTGCGCATCCCGGACGACGTCGCAGTGATCGGGTTCGACGATATCGACGAGACCCGCTACTCGCTTCCCACCCTCTCGACGATCGACCCCGGTCGCGACGAGATCGCCGAGACGGCCGTCCGCCTGCTCGTGGAGCGAATCGCCGACAGCGGGAGGGCGATCCCGCCGCGGGAGTACGAGGCCAACTTCCGGGTCATCCAGCGAGAGTCCAGCACCGTCATCAGAGCCTGAACAACTCATTCACGAAGATAGGCGCCGGTGATCCCGAATCAGGGAGCTCGGCGATCAGTAACAATTTACAACGATGTAGAGCACGCTCCACGAGAAGTAGGCAAAAGACCTGAGCCACACGTTACGCCGCGAATCAAGGAGGATTCACAGTGGGCATTAAGGGCGTCACCTTGCTCGGCACCTCTCGGGGGGCGCCCGGAGGAAGATCCCCATGCCTAGGCTTTCCCACTCGGCGTCGCCCATCGCGGGTTCGCCCATCGCCCCCACCGTCCGGCCTGACGCCTGAGAGCGCCTGAAGAGCACGATCTGAAGCAGCACCTTCCGACAATGAAGTCCAATCGAAGGGAACACAGTGAAAAAGACAATGCTTGTCACGCTCACCTCAGCAGTTGCCATCGCCGCGACGCTGGCGGCGTGCAGTGGGAGCGCAGGCTCCTCGACAACGGCCGGAACCAGCCCGAAACTCACGAACTGCACCAACAAGATGGTGAACAAGGACGCGCCGCAGGTGTCGGTCTGGGCTTGGTACCCCAACATGGCGAAAGTTGTGGACAACTTCAACAACACCCATACCGATGTTCAAGTCTGCTGGACGGTCGCCGGTCAGGGTGCGCCCGAGTACGCCAAGTTCCAGACGGCAGTCTCGGCCGGCAAGGGGGCCCCGGACGTCATCATGCTCGAGGCGGACCAGCTCACCGGGTTCGAGATCCAGAAGGCCCTCGTCGACCTCAGCCCCTTCGGCGCAAACGACGTGAAGAAGAACTTCAGCGACGGAGCATGGAAGGACGTCTCGCAGGGCAAAGCTGTCTATGCGATCCCCGTTGACGGTGGGCCCATGGCGATGATCTATCGGAGCGACGTCTTCACGAAGTTTGGGATCACGACCCCGCCGACCACATGGAAGGAGTACGAAGCCGACGCCCAAAAGGTCAAGGACGCCGGTGGCCCGTTGTTCGGCGACCTTGGGAGCAACGTGCCCGCTGTGATCACCGCGCTCATGACCCAGAAAGGTGCAGTCCCGTTCACGTACGACCTCGCCGACCCGCAGAAGATCTCGATCAAACTGGACGACCAGGCGACGAAGGACGTTCTCACCTACTGGGCCGGCCTTGTCAAGAAAGGACTGGTCGGCACTCAGGACCAGTTCACTACCGACTACATCTCCGGTGTCGTCGGTGGGAGCTACGCGACCTATGTCTCGGCCGCGTGGGCGCCTGGCTACCTCACCGGCGCAGGGGTCGGTAAGGGCACAGAGAAGGGGCAGTTCGCTGTTGCGCCTCTGCCCCAGTGGGACCCTTCCAACCCGGTGTCGGTCAACTGGGGCGGGTCGACATTCGCCGTCACGTCGCAGGCAACCGACAAGAAGCTGGCCGCCGAGGTGGCCAAGGGCCTCTACGCGGACGACGCGTCCTTGACAGACGGCTGGAAGACGCAGACGATCTTCCCCCTGAACCAAGGGGTGCTGAAGTCGGACGCCTTCATCAACAACCCGGTGGACTTCTTCAAGGGCCAGACCGCGAACAAGGATGTCTACATCCCTGCCGAGAACCAGTACAAGGGGTTCAACTACAGCCCATTCTCGGTGTTCTACTACGCGCAGCTCCAGGCCGAGGTCGTCAAGATCAACGCGGGGCAGACTACCGGTGACCAGGCAGCTACCGATCTGCAGGCTACTATGGTCACCTACGCCAAGAGTCAGGGCTTCACGGTCAAGTAGGTCCACATCGAATCTGCCTTCGGCGGTTGGCCGGGCTCCCCAGGAGCCCTCCCGAGCCCGGCCAGCCGCTCCAATCCAGAGGACTTTCGCATGACAGATGCAGGTACGTTGCCGGTCGAGAATCTGGGCCAGAACAGACGCGGCTCTTCGGTCGATCATCGATCGAGGCGGACGTCCCGAGAGCGCAAGCACTCGCTGGCGGGATGGCTCTTCATCGCCCCGTTTGGTGCGGTCTTTGTGATCTTTCTCGTTGCCCCGCTCGCATACGCGCTCTATCTGAGCCTGTTCACCAAGGGACTCGCAACGGGAACCACCTTTTCCGGGTTCGGCAACTACGTCAAGGCATTCACGGACCCCTCTTTCCTCAAGGGCATCTGGTTCGTCATCCGATTCTCGCTCGTCCTGATCCCCGTGCAGATGGCAGTGTCGCTCGCCGCCGCTCTCGTCCTTGACAACGTGACGTCACGATTCGCGCGGTTCTCCCGGCTCATGATCTTCCTGCCCTATGCAGTACCAGCGGTGATCGGAGCGCTGATGTGGGGCTTCCTGTACAGCCCTAGCTTCGGCCCCCTCCAGCAGCTGTTCAGCCTGATCGGGCAAAAGGCCCCGTTCTTGTTGAGCCCGACGAACATCTTCGGCGGATTGATGAATGTCGTGACCTGGCAGTGGGCCGGCTACTACGTCATCATCATTTTCGCTGCGCTTCAGGGGATCGACCCGACAATCTATGAAGCCGCAAAGATCGATGGGGCGAGCACACGGCAGGTAGCCTTTCGCATCAAAGTGCCGATGATCTCATCAGCTCTCATCCTGATCCTCGTTTTCGCGCTCATTGGCACTCTTCAATTCTTCACCGAGCCTCAAGTTCTCGGACCGATAGCCAACGGAACGATCACCCCCTACTTCACTCCCAACATCTACGCGTTCAATCTTGCGTTCACCTATGCGCAGTTCAACTACGCCTCAGCGATCTCTTTCGCGCTGGGAATCGTCGTGTTCATTGGTGTCTACATCTTCCTCTTCCTGACACGCAAGCGCGGGAGCTTCCTCTCATGACCACCGTCACGGCCGCACCGTCCCGTACCCACCGGACCAGGCCCAATGTCATCACGCATCTGTTTCTCGGGGTCTTGGTCGTGTACTTCTTGGTCCCGATCTGGTTCCTGATCGTTGCGAGCACAAAGGACGCGCACGGCCTCTTCGCCGGAAGCGCTGGTGCTCTGTGGTTCGACAAGAACTTTGATCTAATCGGAAACTTGCGGGATCTCTTCACGTTCAACGACGGCATCTACCTGCGTTGGATCGGAAATTCCTTGCTCTATGCTCTGAGCGGAGGCGTCGGTGCGACCGTCCTGTCGGTTCTCGCCGGCTATGGTTTCGCGAAGTTCCGGTTCCGTGGCCGCAATCTTACCTTTGCGATCCTCCTCGGCTCCGTCATGGTCCCGCTCACAGCGCTCGTCATCCCGACGTTCATCTTCCTGTCCCAGCTCGGGCTGACGGACACGATCTGGGCCGTGATCCTGCCGTCCCTGCTCAGCCCCTTCGGCGTCTACCTGATGCGCGTGTATGTGGCTGAGGCCGTCCCCGACGAGCTACTGGACGCGGCCCGGCTGGACGGGGCCGGAGAGCTCCGCACGTTCTTCCAGGTCGCGCTTCCCCTAATGAGGCCTGCCGTCGTCACCGTGCTTTTGCTCTCGATCGTCGGGACATGGAACAACTACTTCCTGCCCCTGGCGATGCTGTCGAATTCTAATCTCTATCCGATCACTGTTGGCATTGGGCTCTGGGAGGGTCTTGCGTCGTCCAACAATGGCGGTGGACAGTCGCTGTGGAGTCTGATCATCATCGGATCGTTGATCTCGATCATCCCTCTGATCGTCGCATTCCTCACACTTCAGAAGTACTGGCAAAACGGGTTGACACTCGGCAGCCTGAAGTAAGAGTTCTAGTCGCCCGATAATTCCGTCCATTAGAGAAGACCATGCCTGCTGCACACCTCACCATCGACCCGCACTTCACCGTCGGTCCTATCAACCGCCGGCTGTTCGGGTCGTTCGTCGAGCACCTCGGACGATGCGTGTACGACGGGATCTATGAACCCTCGCACCCGATGGCCGACGACGAAGGCTTCCGGACCGATGTGATCGAACTGGTCAAGGAGCTGGGGGTCTCGACAATTCGGTACCCCGGCGGGAACTTCGTCTCCGGGTTCCGCTGGGAAGACAGCATCGGACCACGTGAGACGCGGCCGCGCCGTCTCGACCTCGCGTGGCACTCCACCGAGACCAACGAGGTAGGCCTGCATGAGTTCTCCTCGTGGCTCGATAAGGTCGGGAGCGAACTCATGCTCGCGGTGAATCTCGGCACCCGCGGCACCCCGGAAGCACTCGACCTCCTCGAGTACTGCAACATCGCGTCCGGGAGCGCGCTCTCCGACCGGCGGATCAGCAATGGTCGTCCCGACTCGTTCGACGTCACGATGTGGTGCCTCGGGAATGAGATGGACGGCCCATGGCAGCTCGGCCACCGTTCCGCGGACGACTACGGAAAGCTCGCGTCACGCACTGCGAAAGCGATGCGGCAGCTCGACCCCTCCGTCGAGCTCGTCGTGTGCGGTTCGTCGAGCGCGCACATGCCCACTTTCGGAGAGTGGGAGAGAGTCGTCCTCACCCACACCTATGACGACGTCGACTTCATCTCCTGCCATGCCTACTACGAGGAGAAGAAGGGCGATCTCGGGAGTTTTCTGGCTTCTGCCGTCGACATGGATCGGTTCATCGAATCGATCATTGCGACTGCCGACCACGTGAAGGCTGTCAACGGCAGCGACAAGACCATCAACATCTCTTTCGACGAATGGAACGTCTGGTACATCGATCGCTACCATGACGTTGACCGGATCGAAGGAATCGACAACTGGCCGGTAGCACCGCGTCTGCTCGAGGACTCGTACTCAGTCGCTGACGCGGTCGTGTTCGGCAGCCTTCTGATCTCGCTTATCAAGCATGCGGATCGCGTGACGTCGGCGTCGCTGGCCCAGCTGGTGAACGTGATCGCCCCCATCATGACACAGCCTGGTGGCCCGAGCTGGAGGCAGACAACATTCTTCCCGTTCGCGTTGATGTCGAAGTTCGCCACAGGGTCGGCACTTGAGCTCAAGCTGACGTCTCCGAGCTACACGACAGAGGTCTATGGCGAGGTGAGTCTGATCGACGCGGTGGCGACACACGACGACGCAACCGGGCACTCCGCAGTCTTCCTCGTGAACAGGAGCCAGACTGAGGAGGTCGCGGCCACTATCGACATCACGGCTCTTGGAGAAACGAGGTTGGTTGCCGCGCAGACCCTCAGCGACACTGATGTGCACGCGCAGAACACCCAGCAACACCCCTCACGCGTTGCCATGAAGCCAAATGGCTCCGCCACGGCACACCAGGGCGCAATCACGGTCATTCTGCCCCCCGTGTCCTGGAGCGTGCTGACATTCGAATGAGACGATTCCACGCGATCACGGTGCTTCTCGTTGCTGGGAGTTTCGCCGGTCTTGCTGGCTGCGCGACCCCGGCGGGACGCGTCGAGGTGACCGGTGATCTCACCGCCCACGATCCGGCCCTCGTCGCAGGCACGAACGGTGCGCCCTGGTACCTATACTCCACGGGTGACGGCGGCGTCGCCGACGGCACGATCCAGATCCGGGTCTCAGCGGACGGACACAGCTGGCGTTCGGCGGGGACCGTGTGGGACACGAAGCCCGCGTGGCTGACGAAGGCCGTACCTGGCCTCGATAACCTCTGGGCTCCCGAGGTCTACCAGCACAACGGAACCTACTTCTTGTACTATGCCGCATCAACGTTCGGCAAGAATAGATCGATTATTGCACTGGCGACGAACACGACGCTCGACGCCGCGGATCCGCACTACGCTTGGGTCGACCGGGGACAAGTGATCTCCTCGCAGTCGTCTGATGATTTCAATGCGATCGACCCGGCTATTGTCGAGGACGGTAATGGGACCCCGTGGATGGCATTCGGGTCGTTCTGGAGCGGGATACGCATGGTCAAACTTGCGTGGCCGGATGGTCTCCGGGCCGATCGGGCCGATCCGCTCCGCATCGCTGACCGCATTGTGCCGCCCGACGCCATCGAGGGTGCCACAGTGATTCACCACAACAACTGGTACTACCTGATCGTCTCGCGAGACTTCTGCTGCCGAGGTGCCCAGAGCACCTACAACATGGCGGTCGGACGCTCGCCGGACGTCACCGGGCCGTATCGCGACCGCACCGGTACGCCGATGCTCGAAGACGGCGGCACGCCGCTGCTGTCATCACAGGGGAATCAGGTCGGGCCTGGGGGTTCCTCGTATTCCGGCGGATATCTTGCCTGGCACTTCTACGACGCCAACAACGCTGGCGCTGTCAACGTCGCCATCCAGCGCCTCAGCTGGGACGGAGACGGCTGGCCGACACTTGGGTAGTGCCTCCCCGTGGTAGCCGACGCGTGCGGTGCGCGGGTATGTGGGCAGAGCGCGGGGCGCAACCGCCGCAGTGAAGACCCGGCGCGACCCGCAGTGTGGCACGCTCGATAACCGCTGCGCCGGAAAATCGAGTCCAGACCCACGGAAATTTACCCGAAGGGCCGAACTCGAATCGATTCGGCCTCAGATGTCACGCCGCCATTCATGTCGACCGCGTGTTTGCATGCTGAACCGACACACCTAGCAGTTCAGCCGGGACCGCTGCACTTGACTGGACGATTCTCAGGGGCGTCGCACCACATTGATGGGACGCCCGGGAATCGCCTAGAGGCGGCGGCGGGCCGCCGGCCGTGAGCAGCGCCATCTTGCGAGGGTCGGTCGCGACGAACACCAGAACCCACGAGACGAATGCGGTGCTTGTTCCAGTCGGATNTCTCAGATCGCACATCGACGGGCCGCGGCGATGCGCTGCAAGTCGGCTGACTGGTGGAAGCGGGCGGCTCGACCCGTTTCCGTGCGGCTCGACCCGCTTCCGTGCGGCTCGACCCGCTTCCGTGCGGCTCGACCCGTTCCCGTGCGGTCTTACCCGCGCCTGCGGCGCCACTCGGGTGCGATGGCGGCTTCGAGGACATCGTCGATGGTCAGGACGCCGATGAGGTGGTCATCGTGGTCAAGGACGGGCAGGACGAGCAGGTTGTAGTCAGCCATGGCCAGGGTGATCTCGGTGAGGTCCGCGTCGGGGTGGACGTGGACCGGGTTGGGCTCGGCGAGAGCGTCCATGGTCAACAGGGGGTCGCTCTGCAGCAGAGTCACCAGGCTGACCGCGCCGACAAGTCGCCGGAGCTCGTCGTGGCAGAAGGCGACCACGATGGCCTCGGACTGCATTTGGGTGGCCTGGCTCACTGCTCGGATCACGTCGGCGGCCGTGCTGGTCGACGGAACCAACAGGGAGTCGACACTCATCAAGCCGCCCGCCGTGGCCTCCTGGTAGCCGAGCAGAATGGTGATCTTCTGCCGCTGGATATCGGGCAGGAGCTCGAGCACGACCTGGCGGCGCTCCTGGGGCAGGTCAAGCAGCGCGTCAGCCGCGTCGTCGGTGCGCATGCGACCCAGCACATCGGCGATCTGCGCGTCGGTGCGGGCTTCGAGCAGATCGCTGGCTTCGTCTTCGTCGAGCTCTTCGAACACATCGGCTTCCAGGTCCGGGTTGGCGTGGACTCGGCTGAGCAGCTCACGCTGCTCACGGTCGGAGGCCTCCTCGATCAGGTCGGCCAGCTGCGCAGGTTTGAGGCGGCGCAGCCCGCCCATGCGCGTCCGTGATGGCAGCGACCCGTCATGGCCGATCAATGCCTCGAATCCGGACCAGTCCCGCCAGGTGTGTCCAATGCGGCGCCGCAGCACGCCGCGCGGGTGGATGTCGACAGCCGTGACTACCCATCCGTCTTCGGTGCGGCTGATTTGGACGTCGTGCGCGGTGACCATGCCCGGTTGTTCGATGTCCACCAACCGGTGCCCCAGGACATCGCCACGCAGCAACACTTCGCCGGGGCGACGCTCGAACTGGCGAAGGTCCAGGCGCGCCGATGCCAGCTCCAGGCGCTGGTGGTCCCAGGCAAGGATCTCGGTGGCGGGGATGAACAGCTCCCGGCCACCGATCTCGGCGACCAGACCTGTCACTGCCGGGTAGTCGTCCTCGCGCAGGCGCACGATGATGTCAATGAGTTTTCCCAGCCCTTGTCCGGCGCCGTCCACGGCGGTGCGGCGCAGCAGTGCGGACAGCAGCAGCGTGCCGAAGAATTCAGCGGTGGGGGTGGGTTGGGAGTCGGTCACACCGGTCATAGTGCTCTTCCTTGTCGAGGTTCGGTAGTCGCGGGGTGCTCAGTGGCCGAGGGCAAGCTGGACGACCTTGACCACGACCAGCGCCGAGGCGAGGAGCAGATAGCCGCGCAGGACAGTCAGTCCGGTGCGCCTGCCTGCGCTGAGGACGGGTCTGGTCAGCAAGGCCAGCGGGGGCATCCGCCAGGTGGCCCGGTCAAGGGTCGGTTCGGCGGCGACTCGGGTGGTGTCGCTGTCTTTGTGGTGGCGCCCGGTCCAGGCCAGGTAGGCGCCGGCGAGCAGAGTCAGACCCGTTCCGCCCGCAAGGATTGCGATTATCTGGGCGGAGGTGATCTGGGGGAACAGCACGCTGGCCGTAAGGACGGTCGAGAGCATCACGAGGATCGAGATGACGGCACCGCTGAACACATTCATGCCACGCCCGTTCACCCACGGTCCGAGCACTCCGCGGTCGTTGCACAACAAGAGCAGGAACACGGTGGCCGAGGGCAGCAGGACGCCGGCCAGGGTCTGCACACCTTCGGTCAGCAGCCCCAGCGGGCTGCCCGGGATGACGACGACGACTGCGGAGATCAGCAGTAGACCGGCGAAGATGGCGTAGAAGGCCTTGGCCTCCGAGGGGCGACGGTGCAACGAGTGGTGCAGACCCAACACGTCACCGAGGGCGTATGAGGTGGACAGCCCGACGGCCGCGGCGCCGATGATCGAGGCGTCGATCAGGGCGATCGCGAACAGGACCCCGACCCAGTGCCCGGCGTAGGCGGCCAGTCCGTCGGCCACACCCAACGCGTCGGTGTAGTTGCCTTGCCCTGCGGTGCCGGCAAAGGCCGCCGCGGAGAAGGCCATCATCGCTGCCGCGCCCACGATCACGAACCCGATGCCGAGCCACAGGTCGACCCGCTCGTAGCGGATGAACCGTGGCGTGATCCGCTTGTCGATGATGTAGGACTGCTGGAAGAACAGCTGCCACGGCGCCACCGTCGTGCCGACGATCGCGATGGTCAGCAACATCACAGTGGAGAGTTGCGCGCCCGCGGGCAGTCCCGGAACAAGGAAGTCGCGCACGAGCTGGCGCGCGGGGGGGTGCACCGCCAAGAAGATGGGGATCAGGGTAAAGGAACCGGCGACCAGGACCAGACTGATCCGCTCGAACCGACGGAAGGACCCGGTAGAGACGGAGGCGATAACCAGCACGGCGGCGAGGATGACCCCCGGGACCTTGGGCAGGCCCAGGTAGCTCAAGCCCAGGCTGATGCCGATGAACTCGGTGACGATGGTCAGGGCGTTGAGCACGAACAGGTCGACGACGCTGAACGCTCCCCAGAACCGTCCGTAGCGCTCCAAGATCAGCCGGGCGTGTCCGACCCCGGTCACGGCACCCAGGCGCAACACCATCTCCTGGTTCACGTAGATGACCGGGATGAGCAGCGCCAGCGTCCACAACATCCGAGTGCCGTAGTTCTGCCCGGCCTGGGTGTAGGTACCGAACGCCCCGGCGTCGTTGTCGCCGACCATCACGATCAGACCCGGGCCGATGATCGCCAACAGGGTCCGAAGTCGCATCGAGGTCCGGGTGCGGGGGGCGACGTCACCCTGGCGGATCGTGCCCAGTGCGCCTTTGATATCGCCGACGTGAGCGCTGTCGAGGACCGCGCCGCGGCCAGTGGGTTCGTTGGTCATGGGGAACTCCAGACACAGAGAACTGCGCCCATCTGGGCGACGCAAGAATTTGACGGCCGCGCGCGTTCAAAGCACGCGGCAAAGTGCGGGCGTCCTCGACAACGTGACGCCGCTTGCAAGCCCCTATCCGGCGGCGGCCCCGAGTCTAACTACGGCAGTCGAGAATAGCGGCCCAAAAGTAACGGGGGGGAATCAGCAGGCGAACAACTATGTCCGGGATTCATATCCCCCACCCCCTCAGGCCAGGCGCGCCCAGGGCACGCAACCTCTACAATCGACAAGGTTAGTACAACCTGCCCACCCATAGACTGTCAAGTGACTGCGCAACTATCATCGGTCCCACGCCACGATGCGGAGAGACAGATGACACGCACACCCAACCACACCGCCCCCGACCGGGACGTGCTCGACGATGCCGCCGAGCTCTTCAATCTCCTCAGTGCCGCTGGCCGTCTGCACCTGCTCTGGATCCTGTCCGACAACGAGCTCGATGTCACCACACTCGTCGCCGCCGTCGGAGGGACCAAAGCTGCGATCAGCCAGCACCTCGCCAAGCTGCGCCTCGCCGGCTGGATCGACGGACGCCGAGACGGACGACACGTCCTCTACCGGGTGGTCGACCCCCACATCGTCGCCCTGGTCCACCAGGCCGTCGAGAACATCCTTGATCTACGAGCCACGCGGGTACCCGCACCCGCCCCCAGCGGCCAACGACGCAGCGCGACGACCGGCCAGAAGCAATCGCGATTTCGCCTGCCTGTCAGTCGGGTTCTCCCGACCCGTTGATGCGCCGGAGCGACCGGGCGACGAGCGGACTCAGCCACCGCGGCGCGGCCCGTACGATGGGACGCATGGCCGCTCCCACCGTTGATGCTGTCCGCGCTGCGCTCGCCCGAGTCATGGACCCGGAGATCCGC
>JGI24133J20442_1000351_pt1 | contig 14385 bp, 15 predicted proteins | sample BarGraNGADG00311_2_FD_20442 | JGI IMG/M metagenome (IMG submission 20442)
ATACACTCCCGCACCAAGCATCAGAAGCAGCAGTAATAAAATCTCCAAAAAATCTGTCCCCTCGTGCGCCACTGTAGAGGTACTACTACATATTGATGTCGTGGGGATGTTAGCACACAAGATACAGCCAGACAAGGGGGTTTTTTTGATTTTTTTGAGCTTGAAACGCTCTCAAAAAAGGCACGAACCGCGAAAAATGCCTTGTTAAAAGGATAAATTAGAGTTGTTGATGTTGAAAATAAGGGTTATATTTTTTTTTGAAATTCTTTTGATGAAGGTATCACGATTGAGCAATATGTTTGTTTTGTGATTCTTGCCTGAACAAAGCAGCCGGCTTGAGCGTCTCTACTCAATAATGCCGGCCGATGACGCCGGTCCGGCATTGTCGCGCCGGAACGTATTCTTATCAGAGGGCCGAAAGGTCACCGGAAAGCGCATTAACATTGACACGGCAACAGAATCGCGGAAACGACGAGCGAGATCAGCCTGGAAGAAGTTGCCGCAGGGCCTCATAACGAATTAACATATAGGCTACTTTGACGGTATACGGCGGAAGGCGACATGGGCAAGCATTCAACGCAGCGCACAGGATACTGGGAAGCAAGGCGGCGCAGGAGAGACCTTCGCAAGAAGGCTAACGCCAAGGCGAAAGGCCCGAGGCGGCGCGGCTCGATCAGCATGTCCTCTTTCATCCTGTTCTTTGCGATAGGGATAGCCCTTGGAGGGGCCCTGGGGTTCTATGCGAAGCCCCTCGCCAAGCTGAGCGCCAAGGTCTACCTCTCCTTCAAGCTCAACAAATCTCGCGTGGGTGGACAGGAGGCCAAGAAAGTCCAGCACGCGCTGAGCACCCTGTCCACCGACCCCAACCAGAGTGTGAACACGTTGATCCTTGGAAGCGACGCCGGCAGCAACAAGGGCGAGGGCGGATGGTGCCGCAGCGACGTCATGATGCTGGTCTGCCTCCAGGAGCGTGACAAGCGCGCGGTCGTGTTCTCGATACCAAGAGACACCATGATCCAGATGCCCGGCTATGGGACCCAGAAGATCAACGCGGCCCATGCCTTCAAGGGGCCTTCGGGTGCCATCGATGCGGCCAAGAACCTCCTCGGGATCGACGTCCACCACTACATCAGCATGCAGTTCGAGGGCTTCAAGAAGATCGTCAACTCGCTGGGTGGCGTGCCCATACACTTGAACTCGGCAATAAACGACCCTCACGCCGGGTACCTGCCCCGGGCGACCTGCTGCTCGACGGCGAGCAGGCGCTGGTCGTGGTCCGCAGCCGGAAGCTCCCTAACGGCGACGTGGACAGGATCAAGAGCCAGCAGGCATTCATCAAGGCCCTGATGGCGAAGGCGGAATCACAGAAGAGCGTCTGGAAGGCAAACCAGTTGGTGGACATAGTCTGCGCCAACTGCAAGATGGATTACTCGGCGGGGCAACTGATGGACCTCGCCCAGGAGCTGCAGGGGTTCAGCCTCGACAACGTCCAGTTCGTGACCGTTCCGGGCGACCCGAAGTATATCGGCGGCGTCAGCTATTTCGTCGCAAACATGCCGCTCCTCGCTCAGGTGGCGAGCGAGGTCAAGACGAACACACAGATCACGCCTGCGATGCAGGCGAAGCTCCAATCAGGGGACAGCCGTCGTNTCGAGGAACTGAACGCGCCGAACGCGGACGCGATAACGGTCCTGAGCGGGGCTAAGGCGTCGGCNTGGGCGGTACCTACCGTAGCGCAGGAGTTGAGGTTGCTGGGCCACGAGAAGGTCTATGAAGGCTCCACCAAGCAGCCGCTNGCGAAGACCACCATCTANTACAGGCACGAGGCAAAGGACAATTTCGAGCTTATCAAGAAGTCCGTGCCGGAGTTCGCCAACGCCGATATCGTGCCCAACGACCAGATCCCCGCGCAGTATAACTCGCCGGTCGTGGTGGTGCTGGGCCCGGGGTTCACCACCCCGAACCTGGTGTCCCTCTACGGGCGCATCGCGCGCCCCGCGTTCAACTTCGAGAACCTCGGCAAGAAAGTCAACTCGTTCAGCTAGCGGGCGGGCGGCTGAGGGGACCCTCTTATTTCGAACCTTGAACTGGAGCCTGTTTCGCGTCCGCGGGGCACAGCGAAACGGAGATCTCACCTGAGCAGGCGGCCTGCGCGAGCAGCTCGGCCTCGCGCGGGGCGACCAGCAGCGTTATGGCCGGCGCGCCCGACTCTTGAGCTGCGTCGTCGTCCTGCGCACCAGCATCTCCGATGCTCAGGATGAGCCTGCCCGTCAGCAGAGTGCCGGTGCGAGGAGGCTCGCCGCTGGTCGAGAGGACGTCGACCCTGTCACCGGGGCGCAGGTCGGCGGACCCCGCGGTGCTCCTCGAGAGCAGGATGGTGTATGCGCGCATGTCCGGCGGGATGCGGGCTGCCAGGTTCGCCGCTCCCTTCCCACCCGCGATCGAAGACGAGGTGACCGGCTCTCCTTTGCCGATGAACCTCAGCGCCCGGGAACCGACGATATCCGATGAGTCGCGGAGGGTTCCGGGGACGAGGTAATCGCGCGGCAAGCTCCAGCTGCCCAGCATGTCGTCTGTTATCGCCGCGCCCATGGCGATGTCGTGCCGGGCGACAGGGACCTTGACGAGGCTTCCACCCCGCTCGCCTTTCATCGTCTTGGATACGTACCCGAGCAGCATCAAGCCGGCGATGACAGCAAAGGCGGTGCCGATGGCGGTGCTGAGCCCGGGCCTTGAGGAGAAGTTCTTGAAGAGCCGCATACCTGGTCCTTTCAGATGAAGGCGGTGGAGAGAGGGAGACGGACTGACGCACAGCAATACAAGCTCATGTTATAGCAGACCAAGCCCGCGTGTCAAGCGCGAAGCGCCCCGGCGGTCGCCGTGATTCCGTGTCACAGGGGGGTGCTACGATGCGGCCATGAAGACAATCGCACGCATAAGCGCAATCACGGCCCTGCTCTCTCTGGCCGGCCTCGAGTCGCACGGCGCCTGGGCATGGCTCGTGCTGGCGGTCGGGCTTGCCGCGGTCGTTGTTCTGTTCGCCGCGTGCTCGCGGCTGGGTTACTTCGAGACGCGCGGCGTGGATACCGGGGACGCCCGGGTTTTCTCTCTGGAAGAGCGCCGACGGGCCACCTCGCGCGAGTCGACACCGCAGGGAACCGCAGCGGGGCAGGCGTCGCGGCGCTAGATGTCGATGAATTCGACCGTCCAGTCGGACATGTCGAGGAAGAGCATCTTCCCGCGAAGCGTGGTCCCGAGCCCCAGGATCACCTTGACCGCCTCCTGCACCTGGATGACCGCCGAGAGGACCGGCGTGGTCGCCGGATTGCCGGTCTCGACCTCGATGCCTCTCGTCTTCTCTTCGCCTTCAGGGGTGGGGGTGAAGCTCGTGAGCCCGGGGTCGCCGGGGAACACCGTCGTCGCCTGCAAGGCGGTGCCCGCTATGGCGCCGTGTATCATCACGACCCCCGCGCTGGCGCACGCCGCCTGGAGGGCCAGCCGGTCGTCGAGGGTGTCGAGCGCGTCGATGACGGCGTCCGCCCCTGTTACCAGTTCGGGAAGGTTCTCGCTGTCCGCTGTCATGTGCCGGCGGATGACTTCCACGTCGCAGTTGATCTCCAGGATGCGGTCCGCGGTGACATCGACCTTGGAGACGCCGAGCACGTCGCTGCAGGCGAAGTTCTGCCGGTTGAGGTTCGTCTCGTCGTAGACGTCGGGGTCGACTATCACGATGGTCCCTACCCCCATCCTTGCCAGCAGCTCCGCCGCGGTGCCGCCGATGCCTCCGGCGCCGACGAGGAGCACCCGGGAGGAAAGCAGCTTCGCCTGCCCGCCCAGGCCGATGGTGCCGATGTTCTTCACGTAGCGCAGGGGCAGAAAGCCGTTGTCCAGTGCGAACGCCGAGACCTCTCGCGTGGTCAGGCCGTGTTCCTCAGCGATGGTGGCTATGTCATGGATGGAAAGGCACTTGTAGAGCTCGCAACCCTCCTGGCGGTCGGCGGCCGCGGCTTTGACTGACTCCAGAAGCCCGGGCGTCGGTCCCATGCTCAACCTCCGGATATCGCGGGTATTATTGCTACCGTGTCACCGTCTGTGATCTTTGTTTCGAGGCCCTGGCGCTTCTTGTTGATGGTGACCGAGCCCACCATCCCCCGCGGTATGCCCAGGGCGTCGATCAGCCCCCGGACATCGGTACCCTCCGCGACCGCCAGGTCGAAGTCGGTCTTCTCGAGCCTCGGGCTCGCCTTGCCGAGCAGTATGGTGGCGACTTTGACCTCGATGTCCATTCGATGCTCCGCGTCGTAGAGACGAGTGCGGCGTCCGCAGGCCGCGGTTCATTGTTGAGGCGCGTTGGTCCTCGCCTTAATGTACCGCATCAGCTCGTCCACCGTAAGGATTCCCTCGACGTGCCCATCCTCCATGACCAGCAGGAACTGGTCGGCGCGCAGCACCCTACGCATGACCTTGTCGAGACTGGCGTCCGGCTCGATCACCTGGTCCTCGGTGAGCGGGCGTGCGACACGCCCCGCGTTGAGGACGTCCCACTCGGAGGGGTTGATGGTGACCAGGTCGTCCCGGTTGACGAGGCCTGTCACTTTGCCCGAGTCGTCGACGACGGGGAACGCCGGCAGGTGGTAGACGTTGAAGTAGTTGTTGCGCAGCGAGGTCAGTGTGGTGGCCTCGCCTACCAGTGGGACGTCCTTGAACATGAGGTCGCGGACCTTGGTGTCGGCGACCGCGAGCCTGAACAGGGTCTGCTGGTAAGAGGCCCTGGAGAGCTGGAAGACGAAGGCGCCGATCAGGATGAGCCAGAAGCCGCTGAACATGCCGCCGTTGACCGCCACGATGAAGAAGAAGCCGACGGCGGCCATTCCGATGGCTACAACCTGCCCTCCGATGCTGGCCGCGCGGGTGGCCTTACGCAGGTCTCCGGTGATCTTCCAGAGGATAGCGCGGAAGACCCTGCCACCGTCGAGCGGGAACCCGGGCAGGAGGTTGAAGGCGCCCACGAACAGGTTGATGGTGAAGAGCAGGTACAGCGGAGCCACGAGTATCGGGCCGCGGGTGGGGCTCGAGGCCACCACGCGGTACAGCAGGTAGAACACCCCGGCCAGGAAGAAGGTCATCGCCGGCCCGGCAATAGCCATTTTCAGCTCGGTCCCCGGGTCGGTGACGTCCTCGCTCATCTCGGCGACGCCGCCGAAGATGAAGAGGGTTATGCGCTTGATCTGAACTCCGTGGCGCTTCGCGACGTAACTGTGGGAAAGCTCGTGCGCGAGCAGGCACGCGAAGAACACTATCGCGGTCAGAAAACCGGCTATCCAGGGCCAGGGACCTCCGGGGTAAGCCTTGCCGTTCACCGTGATCTGCCGAATAGTGTCGCCGAGGAAGAACCCGATGAGGACGAAGATCACGAGCCAGGTCGGGTTGATGACTATCTCGATGCCCAGTATCCGGGCGATCTTGAAGCCGCTTCGCGGAAACATGGCCTCCCCCTCAGGGCTCGAAGTGGGAGACTTGCTTGAGCATCCGGAAACGGCGCTCGATGTCCGAGCGGCCCAGACCGGTCATGCCGTCCACGCTGAACTTCTCCACGCAGAACGATGCCATCACGGTGCCGTAGATGACCGCGCGGCGGATGTTGCTCTCGGAGGTGTCGCCGGTCGAGGCGAGGTGCCCCATGAAGCCGCCCGCGAAGGAATCGCCGGCCCCCGTAGGGTCGAAGACGGATTCGCACGGGTAGGCCGGGGCGCTGAAGAAGCAGTCCCTGGTGAACATCATCGCGCCGTGTTCGCCCTTCTTGACGATGGCGGTGGTCGGCCCGAGGTCGAGCACGCCGCGCGCGGCTTTGATGAGGTTGGACTCGTCGGTGAGCTGGCGGCACTCGGCGTCGTTGAGCACCATAACGTCGACCCGCTTCATCGTTTTCAGAAGGTCTTCCCTGTAGCCATCGATGTAATAGTCCATGGTGTCACACGCCACGAGCTCGGGTTTCGCCACCTGGTCCAGCACCGACGACTGCAGCGCGGGGATGATATTCGCCAGGAAGACGAACTCGCTGTCCACCTTGCTCTTCGGGATGACGGGCTTGAACCCTTCGAACACGTTGAGCCTGGTCTCGATGGTGTCGCGTTCGTTGAGGTCGTAGCCGTAGACGCCCGCCCAGCGGAAGGTCTCTCCTTCCTCCACGGTCAGCCCGCTGGTGTCGATGCCGAGAGAGTCGAAGAAGTCGATGTTCTTTTGCGGGAAATCGCTGCCCACCACCGCTACCACGGAGACGTCCGTGAAGTACGAGGCGGCCACTGAGAAGAATGTCGCCGAGCCGCCCAGGGCGTCCTTCACGGCGCCGAACGGGGTCTTGACGCTGTCGAGCGCTACCGAACCTACGACCAGGACACCCATCACATCAGCCTTTGTGGGGAAGGTACTTCTTGAGGAGGACGCTCAGCCTGTTGCGAGTGACGTCGGGGACGGACTCCGGGGCCGTTGCCACGGCCGGGACCAGCGATTCCCTGCACGCGCATCTGCTCAAGTCGGGCATCTTGAGAATGACCTCTTTGAGTATCTTCTTTGCGGTCTCGGAGTTCTTTTGCACGTACTCGATTATCATGTCGAGGGTGACGTCCTGGGAACCTTCCCTCCAGACGTCGTAGTCGGTCACGAGGGCGAGGCTCGAGTAGCACATCTCCGCCTCGCGGCAGAGCTTGGCCTCCGTCGCCATTGTCATGCCGATGACATCGACGTCCCATGACCTGTAGAGCTTTGATTCCGCACGGGTCGAGAAGGCGGGGCCTTCGATGCAGATGTAGGTGCCCCCCAGCTGAACGGTCGCGCCCACGGAAGTCGCACTCTGATACAGCGCGTCGTTGAGCGAGTTGCAGGTCGGGTCTGCCATGCTCACGTGGACCGCCGGGTTATCGATGAAGAAAGTGCTCTCGCGGCTCTTGGTGAGGTCGATCACCTGGTCCGGGATGACGATGTTCATCGGGTGCAGCTCCTCGCGCATGCTCCCGACCGCGCTGACGCCGATCAACCCCTGGACGCCGAGCGCCTTGAAACCGTAGACGTTCGCGCGGAAGTTGACGCCGGGCGCGGTGATGGAGTGGCCCGGGCCGTGGCGCGACAGGAAGGCGACGTCGATGCCCTGGAGCCGGCCGAGCATGTATTCGTCAGAGGGTTCGCCGTAGGGGGTGTCGACCTTTACGCGCGAGACGATCTCGATATCGGGGATGTCGTACAGGCCGCTTCCGCCGATGATCCCGACGGGGCAATCGTCTCCGCTCACCGTTCCACACCTCCAGATACAGGGGTCAGGCACCGTCCACCCCGGTGTCCACCTCAACCGCCTTAGAGACCCGCCCGTCACCGCACCTCGCGGGCAGTGCCCGGCCCGCTCTACCGATCGTACTGGGGTAAACGGGGGACAGGCGATCGGAGCCCCTCAGGATGCGGTCTTCTCGGCCTTCCTGGAATCGTCGGGCTTCTTGTCGTCCTTGGCCTTCTCCTTGTCCTTTTCGCTGCCGTCGTTGCCCGAGGACGCCGAGGAAGGCTTGTCCATCTCTTCGGCGATGTCCGAGTAGGACTTGCCCGGCTTGTTGTCGGGCTTCTTCGAATCCGTGGCGTAGAAGCCCGAGCCCTTGAAGACGATTCCCACAGGGTGGAAAACCCTGCGGACGTCGCCGCCGCATTCATCGCAGGACTTTACGGTATCGTCTATGCCGTGAGTCACCTCAAAGGTCCTGTGGCACTTCTTGCACTTATAATCGTACCTGGGCAACTTAAGTCATCACCTCTGCCGGATGCTTACGATATAAACGACCGGCTCGCCGAAAACGGCCGATGCCGGTCCTACCAGATAATACTATATGGCGGAGTCCGGTTTCAATGACGCAGAGCACCCTCGCCGGGCCCGGAGGGCACGCTGGTTGGGTTGGTTTACGGGCCTGTCTTTCGTTATTATTAGACGGGAAGAGGTTACCGGGTCGGCGCGGCCGCGCCGGAGGTCAATGCCATTATGCCACAAGGGAAGATCCTTCTCGCCGACGACAACAAGCTTGTTGTGAAGATCACGTCTGCCATCCTGGAGGACGCCGACTACGACGTGAGCGTGGCATGGGACGGCCTCGAAGCCATCAACAGGGCGTATTCAGAGGACCCGGACCTGGTGATACTGGACGTCGAGATGCCGAAGATCAACGGTTACCAGGTCTGCCGGCTGCTCAAGGACGACGAGTTCACGCGCGACATCCCCGTCGTCATGCTCACGGGACGCGACCAGCAGAGCGACATGTTCTGGGGGCTCAAGACCGGGGCGGACGCCTACGTGACAAAGGGATTCAAGCCGGAGCAGCTCCTGGAGGTCATCAAGGAGCAGATGGAGGCCGGCGTCGCGCGGCGGACCGGAGACAAGCGCAAGCAGGTCCCGAGGCAGTTGCTGGAGGAAGCGGGCGTGTTCAGCCGCGTGATCGACCTTCTGGACTCCAAGCTCTTCGAGTCCACAATCCTGAACGAGCTGGGATCGCTGGCGAGCGCGAGCCAGGACTACCGCGAGACGGTCAAGACGATCCTCGAGATCATGGCGCGGGTAGTCGGCAACGCCGTCGGGGTCGTGCTCATGTTCGAGGAAGAGGACATGGTCGTCAGCCTGAACCGGGCGACGACGCTCACCGCGCTCGAGGGCATCAAGGAAAAGGTCTTCGAGCTTGCCGGTGCGTACGGGTGGGAGATTGGCTCCAACCCCGACCGGATCAAGGTGAGCGTGTACGGCGATGAAGACCACATGAAGGCGAAGGGGGACAAGGCCGAACGGGCGTACTCCCACACCTTCATACCGCTCACGGCGCAGAAGAAAGTCATCGGGATGCTGGCTCTTTTCCAGTACCAGAGCCCGGCGTTCGTGAGGGACGCGCAGGTGATACTGGGGCTGGTTCAGAACCAGGTCACGATTGTCATCGACAACGCGAGGCTATACGAGGCCGCGCGGCAACTCGCCATCACGGACGGCCTGACCAAGATCTACAACCACAGGTTCTTCCAGGAGCTGTTCGAGAAGGAATACAAGCGCTCGGACAGGTACAACACGGTCTTCAGCCTGATCATGCTCGACATCGACCACTTCAAGAAGGTCAACGACACCTACGGGCACCTCTGCGGAGACGAGATACTCAAGGGCCTGGCCAACCTCATCAAGAGCTGCCTGCGCTCGATGGACATCGTGGCGCGGTATGGCGGCGAGGAGTTCGCGGTGCTGCTGCCCGAGACCAACGGCGCGGAAGCCTACCAGACCGCGGAGAGGATCAGGCGCTCGGTCGAGGAGACCACCTTCATGGGCACGGAGGCCGGTCTCAAGGTGACAGTCTCCCAGGGGGTCGCCGCTTACCCGAGCATGGACGTCCACGACCGGCAGGACCTCATCGCAAAGGCGGACGGCTTCCTCTACGAGGCCAAGGAGAACGGGCGCAACCGGGTCATCTTCCGCGAGTAAAAAACCGGTGCCAGGCACTTTCTACCCCATTTTTTCCACTTTTCCCGATTCGCGGTGGCTGGACGGCGCTGTTCGACCGGTGCCCGGCGCGGGCCAACAGCCTGACAGCAGACTAAACAAAAAGGACCTGACCCCCAAAAGTTTAGCGCTGTCAGATTGCTACTCTGAACCGGGCGTCGACCATTTGAGAAGTGGTGAGGGCGCGTGATAGGCTTTACGGGCTGCTGTGGCGCCGACCTGCTGCGCCGCGGAGAAAAACAAATAGCTCCCAGACTCAGATAAAGGAGGAACCAGTATGGCGAAAGAGCAACAGGAAGTCTATTGCCTCGACGCCTGCCGGACGGCGTTCGGCAAGGCGCGGCCGGACGGATTCTTCGGGCAGACCCGCGCGGATGACATGGTCGTGAAAGTTATCCGCACTCTTATGCACAGGAACCCGGAAGTGGACCCGGCCCTCATCGATGACAACATCTGGGGAGCGACGACCCAGATGGGAGACCAGGGACTGACCATGGGCCGGACGACCGCGCTCCTCGCGGGGCTTCCGGTCAGCGTACCGGGCTACTCGGTCGACAGGATGTGCGCGGGCGGCATGACCGCCATCAACGCCGGCGTCGCCACCATCTCGATGGGTATGGCGGACGCGATCATGGCTGGCGGCGTCGAGCACATGGGCCACCACCCGATGGGCCAGGGCGCGGACCCGAACCCGAGGTTCATTGCCGAGAAGATCGTGGACCCGAGCGCGTTGAACATGGGAATGACCGCCGAGAACATCCACGACATGTACCCGAACCTGACGCGCGCGATGGCCGACGAGTACGCGGTCTATTGCCAGCAGAAGGCCAAGGAAGCTCTCGACTCGGGAAAGTTCGATGACATCATCATCCCGATGACTGTCTGGACGAGCGAGGGATGGAAGGTCGCCGACAAGGACGAGCAGCCTCGCCCCGAGGCCACAGTCGAGAACATGCAGGGACTGCGCCTCCCGTTCCGCAAGGGCGGGCGGGTCACGGCCGGCAACAGCTCGGGCCTCAACGACGGCGCCGCCGGCGCGCTGCTGGTGTCCGGCAAGCTCGTCAAGGACCTCAAGCTGAAACCCAAGATGAAGGCGGTCGGTTTCGCGTACGCGGGCGTCAAGCCCGAGGTCATGGGCCTCGGCCCCATCCCCGCGACCGAGAAGGTGCTGGAGCGCACGGGACTGAAGTTCGACGACCTCGATTTCATCGAGCTCAACGAGGCTTTCGCGGTCCAGGCCCTGGCGTACATCGAGGCGTTCGGCATGGAAGGCTACAAGGACAAGCGCCTGAACCCGCTGGGTGGCGCAATCGCGTTCGGCCACCCGCTAGCCTCCTCGGGAGGCCGGCTGGTCGCCCACCTGGCGAAGCTCTTCGAGCTGAACCCGAAGGCCAAGTACGGCATCACCACTCTGTGCGTCGGGCTCGGGATGGGCGCGGCGACGATATGGGAGAACGCAAAATAGACAACGACTCGCGCGCATGCGCGTGGGTTTTCGAAAGGAGGCAGGATGGCCGAAGAATTGGTAACACAGTTCAAGGTGACCTATTTTGATCATCCGAAGGCGGGCAAGATCGCCATAATGACAATGGACAACGGCGCCGACTACAAGAAGCCGAACACGTTCGGCGCGGGGGCGCTGGCATCGCTCAACGAGGCGATGGACAACCTCGACAAAGACATCAAGGGCCTGATGCTCACCGGCAAGACCTTCATCTTCTCGGTCGGCGCGAACCTCATGGAGGTCCCGGCGATCAAGTCGGTCGAGGAAGGCAAGGCAGTGGGCACCGACGGCCACGCGGCGTTCAAGCGCATCATGGACCTCAAGGTTCCGACGCTCGCCGCCGTCAACGGCGCGGCCATGGGCGGAGGGGTCGAGATCGGCCTCTACTGCGACTACCGCACCATATCCACGGGCGCGGCGCCGTACGCGCTGCCCGAGTGCTTCCTGGGCCTCGTGCCCGGGTGGGGCGGCACCCAGCTCGTCCCGAAGCTCATCGGCGCGGAAGGCGCGATCACGCTCATCATCAAGAACCCGCTCGGTAACAACCGCATGATCAACGGGCCCAAGGCGTTCAAGATGGGCCTCGCGGACAGGCTGTTCGAGCCAGTCGAGTTCTTCGACGAGTCGCTCGACCTGCTCGCCAAGATCATCACCGGCGAGGAGAAGATCGAGCGCAAGCCCGCGGACCTGTCGGACGTCAAGGAGAAGGTCGCGGAGGCGCGCGAGTTTGTGAAGGGCCGCGTGCACGACGGGGCGATAGCGCCTTACAGGGCATGCGACCTGATCGAAGGCTCGGCCAAGTGGAGCATCGACGAGGGGTTCGAGCAAGAGAGCCAGACCCTGGGCGAGCTCATCATGAGCGACCAGCTGCGCGCATCGGTGTACGCGTTCGATCTGACCCAGCGCAGGGCCAAGCAGATGGTCGGCATCCCGGCCGAGGCTCCCCTGCCGGTCAACAAGGTCGGCGTCATCGGCGCGGGCCTGATGGCCTCTCAGTTCGGGCTGCTGTTCCTGCAGCGTCTCGAGGTGCCCCTGGTCATGAAGGACATCAAGCAGGAGTTCCTCGACAAGTGCAAGTCCTACATCGAAGCGCAACTGGATGGAGTGGTCGCCAAGGGCCGCATGGACGAGGCCAAGGCCGGGTTCCTGAAGAGCCTGGTCACTTACACCCTCGAGGACAGCGGTTTCGAGGGGTGCGACTTTGTCATCGAGGCGGTCTTCGAGGAGATGGGGATCAAGCAGAAGGTGTTCGGCGACGTAGAGAAGGTCGTCAGCGAGACCTGTATCCTCGCGACCAACACCTCATCGCTCTCCATCACCGAGATGGCATCGAAGTTGAAGAACCCTGAGCGCGTCGTCGGCTTCCACTTCTTCAACCCGGTAGCGGTGCTGCCGCTGCTCGAGATCATCAGGGGTAAGAAGACCAACGACGTGACGATGGCGACGGCCGGTGCGGTAGCCAAGAAGATCAGGAAGACGGTCGTAGCGATGAAGGACGCGCCGGGCTTCCTGGTCAACAGGCTCCTCATCAGGATGATGAGCACCACGAGCGCGATCGTGGACGGCTCGAATACGCCGCAGGAAGTCGATGAGGCGATGGTGGAGCTCGGTCTCCCGATGGCGCCGTTCGACCTGCTGGCGCTGGTCGGGCCTGCGGTCGGTCTGCACGCGACCGAGACCCTGGCGGCGGCTTTCCCCGACCGCTACAGCGTGAGCCCGAACATCGTGAAGCTCGTCGAGATGAAGAAGGGGGGCGTCTACCTCCCGATGACCAAGGAGATCGACCCCGAGGTCGCGGCGGTATGGGTGAAAGACGAGTCGAAGCCCAAGCTCTCCGCCGATGAGATCCGCGCGAAGTGCCTGGAGGCGCTGGCGGACGAGGCGCGCCACATCCTGGACGACGGCGTGGTCGCCGAGCCTCAGGACATCGACACGGGCCTCATCATGGGCGCGGGATACCCGTTCTTCATGGGCGGGCTGACCCGTTACCTGGACCAGAAGGGCATAAGCGAGAAAGTGAACGGAAAGCCGTTCATGACGGAGAAGGAGTTCGTGGCTTACCTGAACCGGTGAGAAGGGACTCTGACATAGCGAAAGGCGCGTCCGCGAGGGCGCGCCTTTTGTGTTGTTCTAGCTATCGACCCACTCGGTTATCACCTGTGGGATCCGTAAGTAGTGACGGTCTGTCGTGAGTATGCTCGTCCCATGCTGCATGGCGGACGCGGCGATCCAGATGTCGTTGGTCGGGACAGGCGTGCCCGAGGAGCGAAGGTGTATGAAGATCCGGGCGTAACGCTCGCTGGTCTCTTCGTCGATAGTCAGAACGGCAGCGCGGGACTCGACGAGGAAAGATTCGAGCAGTTGCCGGTTCTGCTTCTCGCGGCTGCCTCTCATGAAGCCCGCGAGCAACTCGCCGATCGCCACAGGGCTGACGTAAAGCTCGTCAGCCGCTTCCACGTGGGACAGTATCTGTTCGTCACCTCTGAAGAAGCCTGATATCGCCGTNGTATCGAGCATCAGCCTGTGCTCCATAGCTCCTCGTCGATCCGCCGCTGTTCAGACAGCGACCTCGCGAAAGAATCGGCCTCGCGTTTCTTCCATGCGCCGAACAGCTTCATCAGCCCTTCGGGCAGAGGCTTCCTGCCGCGGCTGCGCGGCGCCCCGCATGACTCCTCGATGAGGCGGACGAAAGCTTTGTTGACGCTGACGCCTCGTTCCACCGCGTACCGGCTGACCTTCTCCTGTATCTCCTCGGGAATGCCTCGGATCGTGTATTGCTTCACAACCTGCTCCAGACCGATTCATTATCTGCATCACACTGCATCAATCATAGCATCAAAATGAAAGCCCCGGTTTCCCGGGGCCTTCCCTGATCTGTATTCCGATTGCGAACCTGTTTCAATTATCGGCCTTCAGGGAGGCGTCCGTCAATCAGCGAACCAGAGGGGTCGATGTGGAGCCCGGGGGAGTCGAACCCCCATCTTCCGGTTCGCAATCGGACGCCTTCCCGTTAGACCAGGGCCCCACGTGCTCCAGGGTAAGCATACCAAGCAGGTGTGACATCAAATGTCAGTCAGGTCTTCGTTTCGAAGATGNGCCGGCGGGACGCCGGCGCTACGTAAGAAAGATGAGCCGGCGGGACGCCGNCGCTACTGGGACAAAGGCGCCGGCGCTACAGGTCGTGTGATAACATCGAGCCGTGCGGTGGGTGCGGCGTGGTCCAGATCAAGGGGGTCCTCATGGAGAAGCTCAAGGGCAAGGAGATCCGGATCCAGGGGCTGGAGGGGGCCGTCAAGTTGTCTCGCAACGAGTACGGCGTCCCGTTCATCCAGGCGGATGAGTTCATCGACCTCTTCTTCGGGCTCGGGTGGGTGCACGC
>JGI24133J20442_1000353_pt1 | contig 14368 bp, 16 predicted proteins | sample BarGraNGADG00311_2_FD_20442 | JGI IMG/M metagenome (IMG submission 20442)
CACTGACACCAACCCCCACCCAGAGCCCCTATCCACACCCCCTCAGAAGTGGTCCATGTCACATTCTGGGAGGGCTGTCGGGGGGCGCTTGCAGCGAGGGGACCGGCCCCCTCGGGGGGAGGTGTCGCGCTGAGACCGCTTGGCGCACGCCGCACAGTGGGCGTGAAACCTCCCGCTCGGCGTCACCCCTCCCCTCGAGGTCCGGAGGCCCTCGATGATCGCCCAACCTAGACTGTCGTCGTGGACATTCATCCGGGCGCCGCCCACCCGACCGTGGCGGACACCGGGGAGGTGATCGCCTGGGTTGCGAAGGAACTCAGGTCGCGGGGTGAACGGATGACCGGCCCGCGGACGGCGGTGCTGACCGCGTTGGGCGAACACCCGGGGCACCTGACCGTCGAGGACGTGGTCGAGGCGGTTGCCGCCGTGGACTCCTCGGTGCACCGCTCCTCCGTGTACCGCGCCCTGGAAGCGCTGTGCGAACTGGGGGTGGTGCAGCACATCCACCTCAGCCACGGCACCACCGCCTACCACCTGTCCTCGATCCGTGGCCCGCACCCGCACGCCCAGTGCGTGCGCTGCGGAGTCGTCCAGGACCTGCCCGCCGACCTCCTCGACGACGTCGCGGCCCGCCTGGTGGCCGACCAGCGGTTCACCCTGGACGCCACCCACGTGGCACTGTCCGGGCTGTGCGCTGCCTGTGCCGAGAACTGGCCTTCCTCACCCGAAACACCCATTATTGCGAACCACGTGCATTAGTCTCCTTCTGGTATCCGGTGCTGAACCGACCCTGGAGTTGAGATGCACGTACCCGACGGCTTCCTGGACGTCCCGACGTCGGCGGCGACCGCCGTCGTCGCCGCGGCTGGTATCGCCGTGGCCCTGCGCGGTTCCCGCAGCGAACTGGACGAGCGCAGCGCACCACTCGCGGGACTGACTGCAACGTTCGTCTTCGCTGCCCAGATGATCAACTTCCCGGTCGCGGCCGGCACGTCCGGACACCTGCTCGGCGGCGCCCTTGCCGCGGTCCTCGTCGGCCCCTGGACGGCCACGCTCTGCCTGTCGGTGGTCCTGATCGTGCAGGCGTTGCTGTTTGCCGACGGCGGAATCACCGCAGTGGGCACCAACATCGTCCTCATGGCTCTCGTCGGTGTCTGGGTTGGGTGGGGGGTGTTCCGGCTGACACGGGCCGCCCTGCCCAAGCGCCGCACCATGATCCCGGTCGCCAGCGCTCTCGGTGCCTTCGTCAGCGTCCCTGCCGCTGCGCTCACCTTCGCGGCCCTGTTCGCCGCGGGTGGGGCGGTGCCCGTCGAGCCCGCCACCCTGTTCATGGCAATGGGGAGCGTCCACCTGCTCATCGGCCTCGGGGAGGCCGTGATCACCTGGATGGTGGTCTCCGCCGTCGTCGGTGTCCGACCCGATCTCGTCCACGGGGCCCGCCCCCTCGCGTTCGCTGCGCCCCTCATCATCACGGAAGGTGCGCCCGCATGAAGACCGCCGCACTCCTCCGCCGCAGCCGCGTGCAATGGGTGGCCGGCCTTGTGGTGGCCCTCCTCCTGGCCGGCGGCATCAGCCACCACGCCTCATCGTCACCCGACGGCCTTCAACACGTCGCCACGGAGACGGGCTTCTCGGACACCGCCACGGAGCACGTGGCGGCGGACGGGCCGCTGGCGGACTACCGGGTCGCCGGCGTGACGGATGACCGGCTCTCCGGTGGGCTCGCCGGCGTCGTCGGCACCGGCGTCGTCCTCGTCCTCGCCTCGGGCCTGACCTGGGCGTTGCACCGCCCCCGCCCCCGGACCGCGGGAGCACCCCGGGACGCGGGAACGTCCCAGGACCCAGGGACGCCCTGAGTGGGCACTCCCTCCGGCCGCGCCGTGCACCACCGCACGAATTCGCCCATCCACCGCCTGCCGGCCCACGTGAAGATCGTGGCGTTGCTCGGGTTCATGGCGGCCGTGGTCACGACGCCGCGCGAACTCATCTGGCCCTACGGGCTCCATCTCGCCCTGCTGCTCGGCGTGATCGCGGCCTCCCGGGTCCCACTGGCCTTCCTGGCCCGGCGGCTCGCGATCGAAACGCCGTTCGTGCTGTTCGCGTTGCTGCTGCCGTTCGTCGCGACCGGCCCGACCACCACATTCCTCGGACTGACCGTCTCCCGGGCGGGGCTGTGGGCGGCCTGGGCACTGTTCGCGCGCGGCACCCTCGGCGTGCTGGCGGCCCTCACGTTGGCGGCCACCACGGAGTCGCAGGACCTGCTCGACGGGCTCCACCGACTGCGGCTGCCGCGGCAGATGGTGGAGATCATGGGNTTCATGGTGCGCTATACGGACGTCGTCGGTGACCAGTGGCATCGCATGCGCATCGCNCGCGAGTCCCGGTGCTTCNCCGCCACGACCGCGACGGGGTGGCCCACCCTCGGCCGTTCCCTCGGTGCGCTGTTCATCCGGTCCTACGAGCGCGGCGAACGCGTCCACCTGGCGATGCTCTCCCGCGGATACACCGGCACCATGCCCCTGGCGACCTCCGTCGCCGCAACCCGGTCCCAGTGGGGTCTTGCCGGCACATTCGCGGCCGCCGCCTTCCTCATCAGCATCGTCCCCCCGAGGCTGCCGTGAATCCCGCCGTTGTCGACATCCGCGGGCTGGCCTACGCCTACCCGGACGGCCACCAGGCCCTCTACGGCGTCAACCTCAACATCCACCAGGGCGAACGCGTGGCGCTCCTCGGCCCGAACGGCGCGGGCAAGACCACCCTGATCCTGCACCTCAACGGCATCCTCACCGCCGGGGCCGGCACGGTCGCCATCTCAGGCCTCCCGGTGACCCGGCCCAACCTGACCGAGATCCGGCGGCGCGTCGGCGTCGTCTTCCAGGACCCCGACGACCAGCTCTTCATGCCCACCGTCCACGACGACGTCGCGTTCGGCCCCGCCAACCTCGGGGTGCGCGGGGAAGAGCTGGAGAATCGGGTGCGTGATGCCCTCGCCGTCGTCGGCATGGAAGCCCACGCACAGCGCCCGCCGCACCACCTCTCGTTCGGCCAACGCCGCCGCGTCGCCGTCGCCACGGTGCTGGCGATGCGACCCGAGATCCTTGTCCTCGACGAGCCCACCTCCAACCTCGACCCCTTCTCGCGGCGGGAACTCGCCGACATCATCACCGGCCTCGATGTCACCGTCCTCATCGTCACCCACGACCTGCCCTACGCCCTGCAACTGTGTGAACGCGCGGTCATCCTCTCGGACGGGACCATCGCCGCCGACGGCCCCACCCGCGACATCCTCGCCGATGCGGAACTCATGGGCACACACCGCCTCGAGTTGCCCTACGGCTTCGACCCCACCTACGGCCGGTAGGCCGGTCAGTCCTCCAGGAACGGGTAGTCGTTGTAGCCCGCCTCGCCCGGCGTGTAGAACGTCTCCGGGTTCGGCCTGTTGAGCTCCCGGCCCTCGCGCCAGCGCCGCACCAGGTCCGGGTTGGCGAGCAGCGGACGGCCGACGGCGACGGCGTCGCCCAGGTCCTCCGTCAGGAAGCGCTCGGCTTCCGCACGGGTGGTGACCACCTCGAAGCCGCTGTTGATGATGAACGGCCCGCCGAAGTCACGCCGGATCCCCCGCACCAGGGCGGAGGCCGGGTGCGCGCTCAGCACGTGCAGGGACGCGAGGCCCAGCCCCGCGATGCCGCTGGTAAGGGCGGCGTAGGTGGCGGCGGTTTCAGGGGTGTCGCCCTCCTCGAGGCCCTGGCGGGTCTCGCCCGGGGACAGCCGCAGCCCGGTGCGGTCCGCCCCGACGGCGTCGGCCACCGCCCGCGTCGCCTCCACCACGAGGCGCGCGCGGTTGGCGGGCGAGCCGCCGTAGGCGTCGTCGCGGTGGTTGGTGGACGCGGCGAGGAACTCCTGCAGCAGGTACCCGTTGGCGCCGTGCAGCTCGACGCCGTCGAAGCCCGCGGCGATCGCCCGGCGCGCGCCGTCGACGAACTCCCCGACGACGCCCGCCATCTCGTCCGTCCGCAACGCCCGCGGGGTGGCGTGCGGGCGGACCTCGCCGCTCGGGAGGCGCCGCTCGCCAGGGATCGGGATGGCCGACGGCGCGACGATGCCGCGCTCCTCGGCGTCGGGCAGCATCGCGACGCGGCCGCCGTGCATGAGCTGCAGCACGATGCGCCCGCCGGCCGCGTGGACGGCGTCGGTGACGCGGCGCCAGCCCGCGACGTGGGCGTCCGTGACAATCCCCGGCTGGTTCAGGTAGGTCCGCGAGCGCGGGGAGAGGAAGGTGCCCTCGGCGATGATCAGGCCGGCGGTGGCTCGGTCGGCGTAGTGCCGCACCAAGAGGTCCGACGGCGTCCCGTCGGCCGCGGCGCGGCGCCGGGTGAGCGGGGCCATGACGATCCGGTTGGGCAGCCGCAGGCGGCCCAGGGTGACAGGCGTGAACAGCGTGGGGGCGGCGTCGCCCTGCGGGGTGGCGACGGTGGCGCCGGCGGCGGTGGAGGTCATGGCTCGATGGTAATCGGCTCCTCGCCGGCAGTAGCATTCCAGCGAAGGGACCACCATGAACCCAGTCGCCGAGTCGCCCCCGGACACTCGCGGACCACAGGGACTCACCGAGGCGGACGTCCTGGAACGCCGCGCGAGCTTCGGGGAGAACCGGCTGCCGAGCGAGGACAAGGTGTCCGCGTGGTCGATCCTGTTCCGCCAGTTCGCCAGCCCGCTCGTCTACATCATCCTGGCGGCCGCCGGCATCTCACTCGCCCTGGGGGAATTCGGCGACTTCGCGATCATCATGGCCGTGGTGCTGATCGACGTCATCCTCGGGTTCGTCCAGGAGTACCAGGCGCAGCGCACCTACGTGGCGCTCAAAGGCCTCCTCAAACCGACGACGACCGTCATCCGCGAGGGCCGGCGCCGCGAGGTCGAGGTGTGGGAGCTGGTGCCGGGCGACCTCGTCACACTGGCTGCCGGGGACAAGGCCCCGGCCGACGGCGAGCTCCTCGAGGCCACCCGCCTCTCGCTCATCGAGGCGATCCTCACCGGGGAGAGCGAGCCGGTCACCAAGCACGCCGAGGACACCGCCGAAGACACCGCCGAGGAGGCGCGCGACACCCGCGTGTTCATGGGCTCCACCGTGGTCGTCGGCCGGGGACTGATGCGGGTGGACGCCACGGGCACGCGCACCGAACTCGGCCAGATCGCGGCGAGCCTCCGGGCCCGTACCGAGGAGGAGACCCCGCTCCAGGCCAGGCTGAAGGCCTTCAGCAAGGTCCTCACGTGGATCGTGGTGACGACGACGGCGGTGATCCTCGTCGTCGGCCTCCTCCTGGGCCGTGGCTTCCTCGACATGCTCCGGACCGCCATCATCCTCGCCATCGCAGCGGTGCCGGAGGGGCTGATCATCGCGGTGACGGTCATCCTCGTGCTCGGGATGCGGAAGATCCTGCGGCGTTCCGGCCTGGTGAAGCGGCTACTGGCCGTGGAGACCCTCGGCTCCGTGACAGTGATCTGCACGGACAAGACGGGGACGCTCACCGAGGGGAGGATGCGCGTCAGCCAGGCGGAGCTCGAAGACCCGCAGGCTGCCCTGGAGACCATGGTGCTCTGCAACAACCTGGAGGGCCCGGTGGACGTGGCCCTGTGGGAGTACGCCGAGGACACGCTGCCGGGCGGTCCGCAAGCCCTCGTGGACGGCTCCACCCGGCTCGGGGAAGAGTTGTTCACCAGCGAGACCAAGTACATGATCGCCGCGGTGACTTCCGCCCTCTTCGCGGGCGAGCGGATGTTCTTCCTGAAGGGCGCCCCGGAGATCGTGCTGCGCATGTGCGAGCTCGCCGATCAGGACCGCGCCCGGCTGCTCGCCACGATCGACCAGTGGGCGGGCGACGGGCTGCGGCTGCTGGGGCTGGCCCGTCGGCGTGGCGGCGCCCTCGAGACCTACGCGGGCTACACGTGGGTCGGCCTCCTCGGAATGGAGGACCCGGTCCGCGACGGCGTCCCGGAGGCCGTCGCGATCGCGCGGCGGGCGGGTATTCGCACCACGATGATCACCGGCGACTACCGGCGGACGGCGGAGGCCATAGCGCGCGCCGTCGGGCTCGACGTCGCCGCCCCGGCCCTCGACGGCGGCGAGGTGGCGGCGATGCCCGACGACCGGCTGCGCGAGGCCGTGCGGACGACGTCGGTGTTCGCCCGGATCCGCCCGCAGGACAAGCTGCGGATCGTGCGCGCCCTCCAGGCCGGGGGCGAGGTGACCGCCATGATCGGCGACGGCGTCAACGATGCGCCGGCCCTGATGCACGCCGACATCGGGGTGGTGGTCGGGGCGGCGACGGAGGTCGCCAAGGAGACCGCGGACCTCATCCTGCTCGACAACAACTTCCGTACCGTGGTGGCCGCCGTCGAGGAGGGACGTGTCATCTTCGACAACATCCGCAAGGTGGTGGCCTACGTGCTGTCCAACTCCTTCGCGGAGGTGCTGACGATCTTCCTGGCCATGATGCTGGGCTGGCCGCCGCCGCTGCTGGTCGCCCAGATCCTGTGGATCCACCTGATCTGCGACGGCCCGGCCGACATCGTCCTCGGCTTCGAGCCGCGGGAGCCGGGGGTCATGGACCGGCAGCCGCGGTCGCGGGAGGAGCCTGTGCTCGACCGCCTCGGCGCGTCCCTGATCGCGACGATCAGCGGGAGCAGTGCGGCGTTCGCGCTGGCGATGTTCGGTTGGTTGCACCTGGTGGCGGACGACCCCGTCCGGGGCCGCAGCATCGTGTTCGCGAGCTTCGCCATCAACTCGATGGTCTACATCTTCGCGTACCGCAGCATGCGCACTCCCCTGCTGCGGATGGCCCCGCTGACCGCCAACAAGCCCCTGCTCTGGGCGGTCGCAGCCGGCGTGATCACCGCGCTCCTGCCGTTCTGGATTCCCGGCCTGGGGGAGCTCCTCGGGGTGGTCGCGCTCCGTCCGGGCGAGTGGGCGTGGGTGGCGGGGTTCGCCGTCGTCCTCCTCGGGATCGTGGAGCTGGCGAAGGCCGTCAACGCGCGCACACGTGACCTTCCGAACAGCGAGTCCCTCCGGATGTGACGCTCGCGATGGGCAACTTCCTTGGGACGGGCGGCGGCCGGGAGAGACAATGGTGGGCGGCCCTCGAGCACCGGTGGCCCGGAAAGGACAGACCACAGGATGACGGTGGACACAGCAACTCTCGAACTGGCGGAGAACGCGGCGCACGCAGGAGACCCTGGTGAACGCGGGCCACGGCCCTGGCCCGCCCAGCCGGCCGGTCCCGCGACCGAGGGCGGCTGGNTGCGGCGCGAGGCGTTCGTCATCGGCCTCCTGTTCGTGGNACTCGTCCTGGGCTTCGGCGCGGGACTGGTCGCTCAGGACCCCACCGCGTCCGGCCAGTACCGGGCACTCGCCGAGGAGCGGCAGACACTCTCCGCCGCCAACGAGCACCTCGACGGCCGCATCGACACGCTCGAACGCGAACTCGGTCTGCTCCGGCAGGGCGAGGACAGCCTTGCGGAGCGCGAAGCGGAGCTCGACGGGTGGGAGGCGGAGCTCGCCGAGCGCGAGCGCGCCCTGAAACTCGAGGAGGACTCGTCCAGCCGAAGCGCGCGGCCATCAAGGTAGGCGAGCGCCGCCATCCGGGACTGCCTCGGCGCGCTCCCGGATCCCCAGCATCATCTGACGGAACATGATGAAGTCGCCGGCGTCGATGGCCGCCGCCCACGGCAACGTCCGCCACGTGGGCCGCACCTGCAGACGCAGCCGGGTGACGAGGCGGGTCCGTCCCGGCGACGGGGCGGACAGCTCGAACGCCGCGCTCACGACGCCGTCGGGCTGCCGGATCACCAGCACGAGGCTGCGGCCGGGGTCGATCGCCTCGACCACGAAGCCGGCCCCGTCCCGCGAGGTCGCCATCACGTCCCCGACCGCGAGGTCCTGCAACTCCGGCACGATCCGGCGGGCGCTGGGGTGGCCGCCGTTGTCGAAGCGGTCAAGCTGTACCACCCGGCGCGCGTGTAGCCGCCCATCTGCACGATCCACGGCCACACCCGTTCCGGCGGCGCCGCGATCGTGAGCGCGCGGGTGGCGGAGAACCACGGGCGCGGGACGACGTCGTCGCCCGGCATGGCCGCGGCGACCGCGCCCGGACGCCTACGCCTCGTCTTCACCGCGCTTCGTCTTCACTGCCGCACTCAGGCTGCCGCCTCCACCCGCTGCTTCGCGCTCGCCAGCGCCTCTTCGAGGAACTCCGCATGCGACGTGGCAGCCCAGGTCTCCAGGCGCCCGCCGACGCCCGGGATGCCCACGTGCCACTCTCCCCGGCCCTCCAGCTTCGTGCCGCCGTCCACGGGTTCGACCGTGAACGTCCACCGCGGGCTCTCCGGCCCGAAAGCCGCCTTCGCGACGATGCGCTCGTTGCGTACGACCTCGACGACCTCGATGACGCCCTCCATGTGGATGGCGCCAGCGTGCGAGTAGAGGCGTGCGGAGTTGCCGACGCCCTCCGGTGTCAGCTTCACCTCCCGGACCGCGACGTCCGGCGCTCCCATCAAGAACGTGCCGATATCCAGGACGAAATCGAACACGTTCTCGACCGGCGCGTTGATGGTGACGGAACGCGTGAGCGTCGCTCCCGGCTTCTCCTCCTGGGGCTGCACTGGCTCAGGCGCCACCCCCTCCACCGCGGCCTTCACATTGGCGCTGAAGATAGCGATGAACGTGTGGATGTAGCCCGCGCCCATCCTCGCGGCGATGCTCTCCATCGTCCGGCCGACGACGGGCACATCGAGGGTCCACTCCTCGGCGTACGTGAGGTCGGTGTCGCCGTCCTCGCGCGGTGTGAACGTGAAGGTGAACACCCGGCCCGTCGAGGACTTGGCGACAATCCGCTGCAGGGGAACAACCTCGGTGTACTCGACGCTGCCCTCCTGGTGCAGGAACAGCATCTTCGTGTACCAACCGGCGTGGCTGCCAACACCGTCCGGCGTCAAGACGACGTCCCGCACCGCGATGCCGGGATAGCTTGCCCACAGCTTCCCGACATCCTTCGTAAAGGCGAACACCTTCTCGACCGGGGCGTGGAGCGTGATCGTGGTTTCGAACCTCTCCATCGCTCTCATCTCCTTCGACGGCGGGCGGGCTAGGCTGCCGCCTCCACCCGTTTCTTCGCGCTTGCCAGCATCTCGTCGAGGAACTCCGCGTGCGAGTTGGCCTCCATTGTGGCCAAGCGCCCGCCGACGACCGGGACGTTCATGTGCCACTCGCCCTGCCCGGTCAGCTTCGTGCCCCCGTCCTCGGGCGCGAAGGTGAACGTCCACAGCGGGCTCTCGGGGCCGAAGTGCACCTGGGCGGCGATGCGCTCGTTGGGCACCACCTCGACGATCTCCAGGACGCCCTCCACGTGGATGGGGCCGGCGTGCGAGTAGAGGCGGGCGGTCGTGCCGACACCCTCCGGCATCTGGGTCTCAGCCCGGACCGCGACGTCCGGCGCGCCCGTCCAGAACCTGCCGATGTCGAGGACGTCCGTGAAAACCTTCTCGATCGGGGCGTTGATGGTGACGGAGCGCGTGAGCGTCGCTCCCGGCTTCTCCTCCTTCGGGGGCTGCACGGGCTCAGGCGCCACGCCCTCCACCGCGGCCCTGACATTCGCGATCCAGGTCTGGAAGCTACCCGCGCTCATCCTGGCAGTGATGCTCTCCAACGGCCGGCCGACAACGGGCATGTCGTAGCTCCACTCGACGACCCACCGGAATTCGGTGTCGCCGTCGTCCCGCGGCGTGAAGGTGAGGGTGAACACCGGGCCCGCCGAGGACTTGACGACAATCCGCTGATTGGGAACCACCTCGGTGTACTCGACGCGACCCTCCTGGTGCAGGAACAGCGTTCTTGTGTACCAATCGGCGTGACTGCCCACGCCGTCCGGCGTCAGGACGACGTCCCGTACCGCGACGTCGGGCCAGCCGGCCCACAGCTTCCCGACGTCCTTCGCGAACGCGAACACCTTCTCCACCGGGGCGTGGATCGTGATCGTGTCTTCGAATCTCGCCATCGTTCTCATCTCCTTCGATGGCCGGGCGTTCCACCACCCCGGGCGTGGCGGACCGGGCGCCCAGCCTCACTCCGCACGGTACGCCAGTCGTGTCGCGGCACAAGGGTCCGAGGTCCCAACAATCGTTTAGGTCCTGGTCACGGTGGTTGCGGACTTGCGTCTCCCTGGCGCCCCTCGCGACCACCGAGGGGGAAGGAATCCACCACCTCATACCGCGGCCTGCCCCCGCGCCCCTGCCCGAGGCGCGACTCGATCAGGTGGATCGCCTCCGCCCGCCACGGCGGCCCCTCATAGGTCTCCGCCACCCGGATCCACCGGGTCGCCTCCTGCGGCACGCGGAAGCGGGCCAGCGTGAGGTGGGGCCGGAACGGCCCGCCCTCCGGGGTGGCGCCCGCCCGGTTGCTGGAAGCCCGCACCCCTTCGGCCAGCCGCGGGAGCCGTGCGCCGTCGCCCAGCTCCTCCACCCCCACCCAGAGGACCCGTGCCCGCGTCGCGTCGGGGAACACCCCGCCGCCGCGCAGCCGGCACTCGAACGGCGCGCGACGGCGGGCGGCGCGTTCCAGCCTCTCGCCCAGGTCGTCCAGGGCGCGCTCCGGCACGTCGGCGAGGAATGCGAGCGTGAGGTGCCACTGCTCGGGATCGGTCCACCGCAACGCGGGGTCCACCTCTCGACGGGGTTCCCAGAACTCCCCGAGATGCTCCATCGCCTCCTGTGGAGGAGTGAGGGCCACGATCATCCTCATGGTGGCCAGTCAACCAGCATGTGCGTGGCCCCACAACGGCGTCGGCAAACGGCACGCCGCCGGGCCCCTCAAGCGTCATTCTCTGGGACCTATTACCCTTGTCCTATTCCAGTTCTGCGAGAAGAGTAAGAACAATTGCTGACTCCATCGCAATTGGCGCGGTAGGGTAACTTCGTCGAAACCGGGTGCTTCTATTCCTCATGTGAAGGAATTGGGAGGAGACGGAACGGGTGTACGAGAAGCTTTTCAGCCCCGTACAAATCGGGCGGCTCAGGATCAAGAACCGCGTTGCGATGACTGCCATGGGCGTCAACCTCGCAGCGGCGGGCGGTGGGGTCAACGACGACATCATCGCGTTCTACGAGGCCCGCGCACGCGGCGGCATCGGCCTCATCATCAGCGAGATCTGCCGGGTCATGGACGGCGCGGGCGCAGGCGAGGCCTGCCAACTCGCCGCCCGGAACGTGGCAGATCTGCAGGGGCTGGCACGGCTCGTGGACACCGTCCACAAGTACGGCACCAAGATGTTCATCCAACTCCATCACCCGGGAGCCAACTACAGCCTTGGCGGCGAGCCGCCCGTCGCCGCCTCAGCGGTGGAGAGCCCCTTCGGCGCACCGACGCCGCGCGCGCTGACCTCGACGGAGATCGAGGAGGTTCAGGCCGCGTTCGTGCACGGGGCGCAGATCGCCATGGCGGCAGGCGCGGACGGCGTCGAGCTGCATGGTGCCCACGGCTACCTCATCAACAGCTTCCTTTCGCCCCACCTGAACCGACGTACGGATGGCTATGGCGGCAGCCTGGAGAACCGGCTGCGGTTCCTGCTCGAGATCGTGGCCGGGATTCGCGCGGTGACCGGGAGCGCCTTCCCGCTCGGCGTGCGCCTGTCCGCCGAGGAATTCCTCGGAGACAAGGGGAACAACCTCGAGGNCTCCTCCAGAATCGCCGTGGAGCTGGAGAGGGCCGGGGTGGATTTCCTCGACATCAGCTGCATCTGCTTCACCCCCAGGAGCCAGCACCTCGCGGACTGCGTCGAACCGGGCACCTATGCCCAGGGTTGGAAGAAGTACATGGCTGCCGAGATCAAGCGCCATGTGGGCATACCTGTCATCGCCGTGGCGAACATCAAGGAGCCCGACGTTGCCGAGGCCATCCTCCAGGAAGGGTGCTGCGATCTGGTGGGGGTGGCCCGCGGCCACCTCGCGGACCCGGAGTGGAGCAACAAGGCGCGAGCTTGGAGAGGCCGAGCTGATCCGCAAGTGCATCGGCTGCCTCGTGTGCTTCGACGAGATCGAGCACGGTCGACACGTCAAGTGTTCGGTCAACCCCGTCACCGGGCGGGAGCGGGAGTTCGCCCAGCCGGAGAGGAACGGTGCAGGGCGCACCGTCGCGGTCATCGGCGGTGGCCCCGCTGGCATCACGGCGGCGCTCGTCCTTGAGGAGCGTGACTTCCACCCGGTGCTGTTCGACCCGTCGCCGCGGCTCGGCGGCACGCTCAACGTCGCCGACAGGGGCATCGACAAGGAGAAGATCGTTCGGCTCGTCGACTCCCTTGTCGCCCAGGTGGAGGCCAGCAGTGTCGAACTGAGGCTCGGCGAGGAAGCCATCGTCGAGAAGGTGCAGGCGCTTTCTCCGTGCGGGGTGTTCGTCGGCTGCGGGGCACGCCCGTTCGTTCCGCCAGTCCCGGGCATCGACGCCGAGAACGTCGTGACTGCCGAAGACGTGCTCCTTGGCAGGGCCGAGTCCAAGGGGGTGTGCGTGGTCATCGGCTCCGGCATGACTGGTCTGGAGACTGCAGAAGTCCTGCTGCAGGCCGGCCATGAGGTGACCGTGGCCGACATGATGCCGCAGATTGGCGCAGGGGCGGAACCGGTCGTCATCTTCGACCTGATGAACCGCATGGCCCCGGGCAACCCTGTCTACCTGCCCGGGCACCGCCTCGTGCGTATCACGGATGACGGCGTGGACCTCGAGACCGTCACCGGCGGTGAGATCGTGACAGTCCCGGCAGACACCGTGGTGCTCGCGCTGGGTGTCCGGCCCCGCGCCGACGTCGTCGACGCCTTCACTGCTGCCTTCCCGGACGCCCACATCATCGGTGATGCCGTCCACGGTGGGCGGATCATCGACGCGACCCAGGACGCCTACGGGCAGGCATTCGTCTTCCAGCCCTAGCTCGACCCAGACAGGAGAATGCGAAACCATGACCGCAGCAGGCGAGTACTACGAAGACAAGGTTGCCGTGGTGACGGGCGGAGCATCGGGCGTAGGCCTTGCTCTGGCCGAGACCATGCTCCGTTACGGCGCGAGGCGGGTCGTCCTCGCCGATGTCAACGACGAGAACCTGGGTCGCGAAACCGCACGACTGAACGAGGCCCATCCCGGCAAGGTGCTCGGCGTCCATTGCGATGTCACCAGCGAGAAGGACGTCCAGGACATGATCAAACGGGCCGCGGACTTCGGGGCCGGACGCATCGATCTCCTGTTCAACAACGCCGGGGCCGGGCTCGGAGGGTCCTTCGATGAGCAGAGCAACGAGGACTGGGACAGGGCTTTCGCACTGAACTTCTATGGCGCGCGCTGTACGGTATCCGTGCGGTGTTGCCCGTCATGCGCGCACAGGGCAGCGGGCACATCATCGACGTCATCTCCGGCATCGCGTTCTACCCGATGGCGTACCAGTCGAAGTACTCCGCGACCAAGGCCGCGCTGAACGGGCTGACACTCTCCCTCCGCTACGAACTGTGGGACGAGAACATTCGGGTGAGCTCGGCGACGCCGGGTACGACGGCCACGCCCATCTGGGAATCAGGCGGGGTGAAGCCGCCGGCCAACGCTCAGTCCCCTGAGCAGTCCGCTCAGACGATCCTCGCCGGAGTGGCGGCGAACGAGCGCCTCGTCCTCGGCGACCAGGGCGACTTCGATGGCGCATCCCGCTGCTTCGCTCCCGAAGCCGCCGAGGGCATCGATGCGTACCTCCTGAACGTGGCCCGCAAGCGTCGGCAAGGCGAGTGGGTCGTGTGACGCGTCCACCTGGAAAGTTGGAGGGAAGAGAAATGAACAACGGCAGTTACTTCATTCCGAGGGACCGGATCCACCCGTTCCTCAACCCGGCGGCGATGAACAACGAGGAGGGACTCTACATCTCGTGGGAGACAGACCCTGCCGTGGCTCGGCGGGTGCTACCTCCGGTGCTGGACCTGATCGACCCGGACCATCCCGTCGCCATGGTGTACGTCGTCAACATCCGCGAACCCACCTTCGCGCCCTGGTACATGGAGGGCGGGATCTACCTCCTGTGCCGGTACAAGGAGACTCCTGGTGTCTACTTCCTCAACCTGCAGCTCAGCGGCCCGGGCGCGGCGATGGGGCTGTGCAGCGGTAGGGAGTTCTCCGGCTTGCCCAAGAAGCTCTGCGAGCGCATCGTCGTCGAACGCAACGACAGGTGGGCGCGCACCTTCATCGAGAGCAAGGGCAGGCGTATCTTCGACGCGCAGGTCGAGATCGGTGCCAGCGATGAGACCGCATCAGAGGGACCCGACCAAGGCGTTGGTCCGGGCGAAACGTCGAGAGCCTCGG
>JGI24133J20442_1000354_pt1 | contig 14345 bp, 12 predicted proteins | sample BarGraNGADG00311_2_FD_20442 | JGI IMG/M metagenome (IMG submission 20442)
AGCTGGCCGAGCGCCACGTGGAGCTGCCGGAGCAGGTTGTCAACGTCGGTGACGACATCTTCGTCAAGGTCATCGACATCGACCTCGAGCGTCGCCGCATCTCGCTCTCGCTCAAGCAGGCCAATGACCCCCAGGGTGCGGTCGCCGAGTTCGACCCGACGATGTACGGCATGGCTGCCGAGTACGACGAGGCCGGCAACTACAAGTACCCCGAGGGCTTCGACCCCGAGACCAACGAGTGGGTCGGCGGTCACGAGGAGCAGCGCGAGAAGTGGGAGAAGCAGTACGCCCAGGCCCACGCTCGCTGGGAGGCGCACAAGATTCAGGTCGGGGAGGCCATCAAGGCTGACGCCGAGGCTGCCGCCAACCCGGAGAAGCCGACCAGCTACTCCTCGAGTGGCGCATCGTCCGCCGAGTCGACCGGTTCTCCCGCGTCGTCCGCGGAGTCGGCTCCGGCCGAGGGCACGCTGGCTTCGGATGAGGCGCTCGCCGCTCTGCGTGAGAAGCTCACCGGCAACTAGCACGCTGCATCTAGGTCACCGCATCACCCCGAAGGCCCCTGTTACGGCGGGGGCCTTCGGGTGTTTCCAGGAGACCATTGGTCCAGGGCGCTCCGCGCTAGAGTCGGCCCATGCTCCGCGTAGGACTCACCGGTGGGATCGGCTCGGGTAAGTCGACAGTGGCACAACGGTTTCGGGAGCTCGGGGCGGTGGTCATCGACGCCGACCAGGTGGCCCGTGAGGTCGTCGCCCCCGACTCGACCGGCCTGGCAGCGATCCGCCAACGCTTTGGTGACGCGGTGATGGCACCGGATGGTTCTCTGGATCGCGGCGCGTTGGGCGAGATCGTCTTTGCCGACGCGCAGGCGCGCAAGGATCTGGAGGCCATCACCCACCCGCTGATCGGTGCGCGAACCCGTTCGCTTGTGGACTCTGCCGCGCCTGAGGCCATCGTGGTGCATGAGGTGCCTCTGCTCGTCGAGCTGGATATGGCGGCGGCCTATCACCTCACCGTGGTCGTCGGCGCTGACGACGACATCCGGATGGCGCGCCTCACCGGTGCGCGTGGCTTCACTGAGTCTGATGCGCTGGCCCGCATCGCGGCGCAGGCCGGCGATCGTGCGCGTCGGGCGGCTGCTGATGCGTGGCTGGACAACAACGGGACGGTGGAGGGGCTGCTCGCCCAGGTCGATGTCTTGTGGTGGGACAGGATCGTGGGTTTCAACGACAACCTGATGACCGGCTCCCGGAGCCATCCACTCGAGATCCCAACCCTGGTGCCGTATGACGACTCGTGGCCCTGGGCGGCGGCCCGGCTCATTCGGCGGGTAACGGTGGCGCTGGGGGATCGGGCGGTAGCGGTCGAGCACATCGGGTCGACCAGCGTTCCAGGCTTGATTGCCAAGGACGTGATCGACCTGCAGGTCGGCGTACGCCTCCTCGCGGACGCCGACGACGCGGCGTTCGTGAAAGCCCTGGCGGACAAGGGTTTTCCCCGCTCAGCGGGCGACGACCATGCGTCGGACACGGCGCTGCCATGGATCGACGATGCGACGCTGTGGCGCAAGCGCTTCCACGGTGGCGCGGATCCGGGGCGGATCGTGCGCGTGCACGTGCGCGCGACCGATGGGCCGGCCTGGCGTTACGCGCTGCTGCTGCGGGACTGGCTGCGAGCGGAGGCCGGTGAACGTGACGCCTATGCCGTCAAGCGTCGGCTGGCGCAGCCGGCGACAACGACGGCGGACTACGTCGAGGCCAAGGGGCTATGGATCGTGGGGGCTTGCGCGCGAGCGGACGCCTGGGCGAGGCATACCGGATGGACTCGTCGGTGAGCGATCAGCGAAAGCCGGCGAGCGTCTACGGTCAGGGCGACGAGCCCGATCCACGGTTCTCGCTGGCCAACGAGCGCACTGCCCTGGCGTGGATGCGCACCGCGCTGGCGCTGGTCGCCGCCGGTGTCGCCATCATCTCAATCACTAGCCTGGGCACCGTTCCAGAGTGGACGGCCCTGATCGGGGCGGCGTCATGTGTCGGCGGGGCCCTGCTGGCCTGGCGGGCCGTTGCGGGGTGGGCTCGTGTCGAGCGTGCCCTGCGTATGAAGAGGGCGTTGCCGTCACCGCGCGCTCTGGCCACGCTCGCCGGCGGGGTCATCGTTCTCGCCGCCCTGATGCTTGTGCTCAGCGTGGTCGAGCTGTCGCGCCGGTGACGACCTTCCCGGATCGCGCCGGGCTTCAGCCTGAGCGCACGGCGCTCGCCTGGCAGCGGTCTGTCATCACGGCAGCAGTCGTCATGGTGCCTTTGGTCGAGGCCAATGCGCGGCTGGGGTCTTGGTTGATGACGGTTCTGGGGTCGGTGGCCACCGCGGTGGCGGGTGTACTGGTCGTCGGGGTGCAGCGCAGGTTCTCACAGCTGCGGGACGAGGAGGGACCGTTCTCGCCGCTCCACCCCATGCTCCGGGTCGCCGCGGTGACCGGCCTGGCCGCGCTTGTCGGCCTGATGACTGCGCTGGTCCTCGTGTGCAGTTGAGCCGAGCCGAGCAGGTGACCGCTGTCGGTGGCGGCGTCTACGGTTAAGCCATGCGGCCCACGACGGATCTTCAGCGGACGGTTGCCCCATTTCATGTCGTCGCCGACTTCTCGCCCAGTGGCGACCAGCCGACGGCGATCGCCGACCTGACCAGGCGGATCAAGGCGGGCGAGCAGGACGTCGTACTGCTCGGTGCGACCGGCACGGGCAAGTCGGCCACCGCTGCCTGGCTGATTGAGCAGGTACAACGTCCGACGCTGGTCATGGCGCCGAACAAGACGCTTGCCGCGCAGTTGGCCAACGAGTTCCGCGAGCTGCTGCCGGACAACGCCGTCGAGTACTTCGTCAGCTACTACGACTACTACCAGCCAGAGGCGTACATCGCCCAGACGGACACCTACATCGAGAAGGACTCCTCGATCAACGACGAGGTGGAGCGACTGCGACACAGTGCCACCAACTCCTTGCTGACCAGGCGTGACGTCATCGTGGTGGCCTCCGTGTCCTGTATCTATGGCCTGGGCACCCCGCAGGAGTATGTCGACCGGATGGTCCGGCTCAAGGTCGGCTCACAGATCGTGCGTGACGACCTGCTGCGACGGTTCGTCCAGATGCAATACAGCCGCAACGATATTGCGTTCACCCGCGGCACCTTTCGCGTGCGCGGCGACACCGTGGAGATCATCCCGGTTTATGAGCAGCTCGCGATCCGGATCGAGTTCTTTGGCGACGAGATCGAGCGCGTTTACACGCTGCACCCGCTCACCGGTGAGATCGTGCGCGAAGAGGAGGAGATGTACGTCTTCCCCGCGACGCACTACGTGGCCGGTCCTGAACGCATGGAGCGGGCGATCCGCGGCATCGAGGCTGAGCTCGAGGAGCAGCTGGCCGCTTTCGAGAAGCAGGGCAAGCTGCTCGAGGCCCAACGGCTGCGGATGCGCACGACCTATGACCTGGAGATGATGCGTCAGGTCGGCTCCTGCTCCGGCATCGAGAACTACTCGTTGCACATCGACGGTCGGGCTCGCGGGTCTGCGCCCAACTGTCTGCTCGACTACTTTCCCGAGGACTTCCTGCTGGTCATCGACGAGTCGCACGTCACCGTGCCCCAGATCGGCGCCATGTACGAGGGCGACATGTCCCGCAAGCGCAACTTGGTTGACTTCGGCTTCCGGTTGCCCAGTGCGATGGACAACCGGCCGTTGCGCTGGGATGAGTTCCTGGGGCGGACGGGGCAGACGGTCTACATGTCGGCAACTCCGGGGCCGTATGAGCTGGCCAAGAGTGACGGCGTGGTCGAGCAGATCATCCGCCCTACCGGGCTGGTCGATCCCCAGATCGTCCTCAAACCGACCAAGGGCCAGATCGACGAACTGCTGCACGAGATTGGCGAACGCACGGCCAAGCACGAACGGGTTCTGGTCACGACGTTGACCAAGAAGATGGCCGAGGATCTCACCGACTACTTGATGGACAAGGGCGTCAGGGTGCGCTACCTCCACTCGGAGGTCGACACGTTGCGCCGCGTCGAGCTGTTACGCGAGCTACGGATGGGGGAGTACGACGTCCTGGTCGGCATCAACCTTCTGCGTGAGGGCCTCGACCTGCCTGAGGTCTCGCTGGTGAGCATTCTGGACGCCGACAAGGAGGGGTTCCTGCGCTCTGCCCGAAGCCTTATCCAGACCATCGGCCGGGCCGCTCGCAACGTCTCCGGTGAGGTCCACATGTATGCCGACAAGGTGACACCCTCGATGGCGCAGGCCATAGACGAGACAACCCGGCGGCGTGCCATTCAGGTTGCCTACAACCTGGAGAGGGGTCTCGACCCTCAGCCTCTGCGCAAGAAGATCGCGGACATCACCGACCTGCTCGAGCGCGAGGATGCCGATACCGAGGCTCTGTTGGGCAGCGGTCGATCCCAGTCGCGCGGCAAGGCCCGTGGCGGCGCCGGCGGACGAGGTGCCCTGGCTGCCGACATCGGAGTGTCCAGCGGGCGACTGGCCGAGATGCCCGCCGCCGACCTGGCCGATCTCATCCAGGAGCTCACGGCGCAGATGCACCAGGCAGCTTCCGACCTGCACTTCGAGCTTGCCGCCAGGTTGCGTGATGAGCTGGGCGATCTTAAGAAGGAGCTGCGACAGATGACCGAGGCGACTCGATGACGTGCTGACAGTCAACACGCATTAGGGGTTACCCCCCGAACTCTGGGATACTGTTCGCACCACGGAGGGGAGTATCCCCACGCGGCATCCTCGTCAACACGGATCAGCGGGCCAATGAGCCTGTCTGTTCCCGGGGAGCCGGTCCGCCATCAGGGCGGGAGAGACCTCCGGCCACTTGCTGTTGCACCGTGACCGGAAGGCGTGCTCGATGAATGTTCAACCGTGGGTCTGGATCCTCACGATCGGCCTGGCCGGCGTGCTGCTGCTGGTGGACGTGGTGGTCATCGGCCGCAGACCCCACGTCCCGTCAATGGGGGAGTCAGCGCGCCACCTGGCCCTGTTCGTGACCCTCGCAGTCCTGTTCGGACTGGGCGTGTGGTATTTCTCCGGCCCCGACTTCGCCGCCCAGTACTACGCCGGCTGGCTGACCGAGTACAGCCTGAGCATCGACAACCTCTTCGTGTTTCTGATCATCATGGCCAAGTTCGGTGTCCCCGAAAAGCTGCAGCAGACTGCCTTGCTGGTAGGCATCGTCATCGCACTGATCCTGCGCGCCATCTTCATCGCGGTCGGTGCCGCAGCGATCAACGAGTTCTCCTGGATCTTCTACGTCTTCGGTGCATTCCTCATCTACACCGCCGTCAAGCTGGCCAGGGAGGGTGACAGCGACGACGACGAGTTCGAGGAGAACCGGCTCCTGAAGTGGGTCGAGGCCCGGTTCCCGGCAACGAACCTGTGGCAGGGCACCAAGCTGACTATCAGCGAGGGCGGAAGCCGCATCATCACGCCGATGCTCATCGTCATCCTCGCCTTGGGCACCACCGACCTGCTCTTTGCGCTGGACTCAATTCCCGCGATCTTCGGTCTGACCCAGGAGCCCTACCTGGTGTTGACCGCCAACATCTTCGCGCTCATGGGTCTGCGCCAGCTCTACTTCCTCATCGGTGGTCTGCTCAAGCGCCTCGTCTACCTGGGTATCGGCCTTGCGATACTGCTCTCGTTCATCGGCATCAAGCTGATGCTGCACGCGGCGCACGTCAACGAGCTGCCGTTCATCAACGGGGGGAAGCCGGTCAGTGGCGCTCCGGAGATCTCGATCGGTCAGTCGCTCACGGTCATCGTGGCCATCCTGGCCATCACGACGATCGCAAGCCTGCTCAAGACCCGCAAGGACAACGCGGCCATCACTGTGCTTTGACATCACCGTGCTCTGACATCACCGTGCTCTGACACCACCGTGCTCTGACGTCATTGGTTCGTGGTCTCGGCCAATGCCTCGGGCGCGGAAGGTACGGACCTCCTGCCCATCACCAGTCCACTGGCCGCAACGACGCACGCCATACCGAGCAGCTGCGGTGAGCTGAGCTGTTGGCCAAGCACGAATAGCCCGGCGAGGGCGGCCACGGCCGGTTCGAGGCTGAGCAGGATGCCGAAGACGTGGGCAGCCAGTCGCCGAAGGGCGACCAGCTCCAGGGAGTACGGGAGGACCGAGGACAGCACGGCGATGGCGGTGCCCCGCCAGAGTGCGTCAGACGTGAATAGTGCTGACCCGGCGGTCGCCACCCCGACCGGAGCGACCAGCGCGGCCGCGATCGTCATGGCGATGGCCAGCCCGTCCAGCTGGGCGAACCGCGCCCCCGTGCGACTGCTGAAGACGATGTATGCCGCCCATGCGGCGCCTGCTGTCAGGGCGAGACCCAGGCCGGTCAGGTCAATCCTCGCCCATGGTGTGCTGGTGATCCCGGAGATCAGGACGACACCGACGCCCGCACCGGCGACGGCGAGCAGATCCCTGCGACGGTGGGACAGGACAGTGGCCAGCACCAGAGGGCCGATGAACTCGACGGTGACCGTCACGCCGATGGGTATCCGGGCCAGCGCGCCGTAGAAGAAGAGATTCATCATCGCCAAGGCCACGCCGAACGCGCCGACCACCAGCCAGTCCGTGGTGGTTCGGCCGCGCAGCCGGGGCCGGACGATGACGAGCAGGATGGTGGCCGCAATGGTGAGTCGCAACGTCACCGAACCGAACACGCCGACCACCGGGATCAGCGTCGCCGCCATCGCCCCACCGAACTGGACCGAGACGATGGACGTCAGCACCAGCAGAGGCGCGGGGACCCGTCGAGTCCCGTGGGACCTGGGGGTCAGCGACACAGGCAGAACGGATGACCAGCCGGGTCCGCGTAGACCCTGAATCCGCCGTCGTCGGCGATCTCCTGACCCAGCAGACCCGCATAGAACTGGGCGAGAACGCGGGGATCAGGACAGTCGAACACGACCGTGTCGAAGCGGCCGACGGCGACGCACGTTGATGGGGTTGTCATGGTGATCTCCTCTGACTGTCCGGTCCGGTGGTGAGACTCACCAGCCTCGCTCGCGCCACTCCTGCAGATGCGGGCGTTCGGCGCCGAGCGTGGTGTCCGCCCCGTGGCCGGGATAGATCCAGGTGTCATCGTCATACACGTCGAAGATCCGGGTCTGGACATCACTGAGCAACGACGCAAAACGCTCGGGGTCCTCCTGGACGTTGCCGATACCTCCCGGAAACAGGGAGTCGCCGGTCCAGAGGTGAGTGTGCCCCTGCGGATCGTCGTAGACCAGCGCCACCGATCCCGGCGTGTGCCCGCGAAGGTGGATGACGTCTAGGGCGATGTCACCGAACTCGAGCGTTTCGCCGTGTGACAGGCGCCGAGTGGGTATGACGGGTAGTGCGTCCGCGTCGGCCGCCCCTGCGGCAGTCGTCTTTGCCTTGGTCGACGCCACAACCTGTGCGAGTGCACGGTGGTGGTCCCAGTGCTGGTGCGTCGTCACGATGACGTCCAGGCCGCCACCGCCCTCGCGCAGCAACGACATGATCCGCGGCGGATCGTCCGCTGCGTCGATGAGCAGCTGTGCGCCCGTACGGGCACACGTCAGGAGATAGACGTTGTTCGCCGTCGTTCCGACGCACGCCTTGCGGATCGTCAGCCGCGGCAGGTCACGTCGATCGCTGGGGCCACCAGAAACCACGTCGCCGGTGTAGGTCATGTGCCACATCCTGTCATTGGCCTGAGAACATCCACCCAGATCAGCCCCAGCTGGGCAGTTCGGGCAGGGGGGCCTCGCTTGAGACGCCGGCGTCATCGCCTCGTGCGAGCCAGAGCAACAGCGCGGCGTTGGTCCCGGTGACGTCCTGGGCGCTGTCTCCGATCGACCAGGTGTCGCCGTTGTCACCGCGCAGGGATATCGCGCGCAGCTGGCCGCTCTTCTTCATCCGCTCGACGGCATTGGTGATCGCCCGTCTGACGAATCCCGGGTCAGCGTCGGCGAACGTGAAGCCGGCGTTCAGGTCGACGTGGTGGAACACGACCTCCAACAACCGCAACGTCGGTAGCTGACCCCCGAGTACTCTGCGCTCGGCTCGCATCTCGACCTCGCGATGCTCCGGTGGGCCTGCCAGACCCGTTGCCGCTGAGGCAAACCGGGCTGCAGACTCCTTGAGATCGGTGAAGATCTCCTGGGCGGTCCGCATGGAGCCGGCCACGATGTCGGCGTCACGTGCCTGCGGTGACTCGTACATCGCAACGGGTGTGTCCGTAACGGCCCACCCAACCAGGTTTCCCAACGCATCCGCGTTTCGGGCGATGTGTGAGAGCACGTGGGCACGGGTCCACCCCTCGCACAGGCTGGCCGTCCGGACGGTCTCGTCGTCCAGTCCCGCTGCGGTCCGCACCAGCAGACTGGTTTCGTGAGCCAGCAGCACCAGGTTGTCGGACAGGTGTGAGTGGACGGTCATCCCTTTGCTGGTCCTTCGGAGGGCGCCGCCTCAGAGAGCGCTCTCTCGGCGTCCTGGAGAGCGTTGGCGGCGCGGATCAACGCCAGGTGAGAGAAGGCCTGCGGGAAGTTGCCGACCATGCGGTCATCGACCGGGTCGTACTCCTCGGACAACAGACCGCCGTCGTTGGCCAGGGCCACCAGCCGGCGCATGAGGGCATGTCCCTCCTGCAGACGTCCGGTCATCGCATAGGCACTGACCAGCCAGAAGGAGCAGGCCAGGAACGGATGCTCATCGCCGGGCAAGCCGTCGAGGCCGGCGTCGGTGCGGTAGCGCAGCACCAGGCCGTCGCGCAGGAGCTCCTGCTCGACGGCGCGAACCGTTCCCAGGAACCGGGGGTCGTCTGCGGGGAGGAACCCGACGCTGGGCAGGAGGAGAAGTGAGGCGTCCACCTCTGTCGTGTCGTAGTGCTGGGTGAAACAACCCTTCTCCTCGTTGTACCCGCTGGACATCACCTCCGCGTACACCTTGCTCCGCAGCTCGCGCCATTTCTGGACCGGCCCCTGAAGCCACTGCTGCTCGACGGCCTTGATTGCGCGGTCGAAGGCCACCCACACCATGACCCGTGAGTGTGTGAAGTGGCGCAGCTGGTGTCGGAACTCCCACAGCCCGTTGTCCGGTTCCGTCCAGTGGTCGGTCAGGTTCCGGAGCAGGGCGAGCTGCAGCGCCCATGACTCGGGGGAGTCTTCAAGGCCTTGCTGGCGGGCCAGGTCCAAGGCAAGCATCACCTCTCCCAGGACGTCCGTCTGGAGCTGGCCGACAGCCTCGTTGCCGATCCGGACAGGCCGCGAGTCCTCGTATCCCCCGAGATGGCTCAGCACCTTCTCGGGCAGATTTCGGGACCCGTCGACGGCATACATGATCTGCATGTCCTCGGGGTCTCCGGCAACGGCGCGCAGCAGCCAGTTGCGCCACAGCGTGGTCTCCTCCTGGTAGCCGGACTGCAGCAGCGCCTCGAGGGTCAGCGAAGCATCGCGAAGCCAGCAGAAGCGGTAGTCCCAGTTGCGAGAGCCACCGAACTGCTCGGGCAGGGAGGTGGTGGGAGCGGCCACGATGCCTCCGGTCTCACCGTCGGTCAGGACCCGCAGGACGAGCAACGAGCGCACCACGGCATCGCGATAGGGTCCGCCGTAGTCGCAACGCGCGGCCCAGTCTTCCCAGTGCGCAACGGTCTGTTCGATGCCTTCGTGCACGCCCAGTGGCGCCGGCGCGCTCTGATACGACCTGAACCAGGTCATGGTGAAGGTCATCCGCTGACCCGCGGAGACGTCGAACTCGTCCTCATGCCGGGTGCCGACGGCATGGGGGAGACGCGATCCACGCAGCACCACCATGTCTGGCCCAGCGATGGCCGAGATGACCGCCCCTGCGCCGATCTCGGGGCTGTCCGCGCGGCGCATGATCCAGGGTCGGATCTTGCCGAAGTCGAACCGAACCACCCACTCGTGGCGCATGCGCACGGTTCCCTTGAACCCTTCGACCCGCCGTACGATGTCGGCGCGGCCGTGGCCCAGGGGCATGTAGTCGGTGACGCGGACCATCCCGGTGGGCGTCTCATGGATGGTCTCCAGGACGAAGCTGTTGCCGAGATAGCTGCGTGTGGTCTTGGCCGGCCCTTTCGGCCCAAGCAGCCAATGGCCGTTGTCCCGGGTTCCCAGCAGTGCTGCAAAGCAGGCCGGAGAGTCGAACCGTGGTAGGCACAGCCAGTCAATGGCGCCGTCCCGCCCGACCAGTGCCGCGGTGTCCATGTCGCCGAGTACCGCGTAGTCCTCAATGGGCAGAGCCATAACCACACCGTATGCCGTGTTGTCGGTGCGTGCACATACCATTACGACGTGCATGAAGTGACCACCAGCCCTGCCCCGCCTGCCACATTCACAGATTGGCATGACCGCCCCGTAGTACAAGACCGCCTTGTGGCACATGACCGCCTCGTGGCACATGACCGCCTTATCGTGCGCGGGGCGCGTGAGCACAACCTGCGCAACATCTCCGTTGACCTGCCGCGGAACAGCCTCATCGTCTTCACCGGGCTCTCCGGGTCGGGCAAGTCGTCCTTGGCCTTCGACACGATCTTCGCCGAGGGCCAGCGCCGATACGTCGAGTCGCTCAGTGCCTATGCGCGCCAGTTCCTCGGGCAGATGGACAAGCCTGATGTCGACTTCATCGAGGGTCTGTCGCCGGCGGTCTCGATCGACCAGAAGTCAACCAACCGCAACCCCCGCTCGACCGTCGGCACGATCACCGAGGTCTACGACTACCTGCGGCTGCTTTTTGCGCGGGCGGGACGGCCGCACTGCCCCGCGTGCGGCCAGCCGGTCACCCGTCAGAGCCCCCAGCAGATCGTCGACCGGCTGTCGGAGCTGCCCGAGCGCACCCGTTTCCAGGTGCTGGCGCCTGTGGTGCAGGCTCGCAAGGGCGAATATGTGGACTTGTTCAGCGAGCTCCAGACCAAGGGCTTCTCGCGCGCTCGGGTCGACGGTGAGGTCATCTCGCTGACCGAGCCACCCACCCTGGAGAAGCAGAAGAAGCACACCATCGAGGTCGTCATCGACCGCCTTGTCGCCAAGGGCGATGACAAGGGCGCCAAACGTCGGTTGACCGACTCGGTGGAGACCGCGCTCGGTCTGGCATCCGGCGTCCTGGTCGTCGATTTTGTGGATCTGGACCCCAAGGATGCTGGGCGCGAACGCCGGTACTCCGAGAGGATGGCCTGCCCCAACGACCACCCCTTGGCCATGGACGAGGTCGAGCCGCGCTCGTTCTCGTTCAACTCACCGTTCGGCGCCTGCACCAAGTGCACCGGTCTGGGCGTCGAGCTTGAGGTTGACCCCGATTTGTTGATCCCCAACGAGGATCTGTCGATCAACCAGGGTGCCATTGCACCATGGGCTCAGGGATCAGGTTCGGCGGAGTATTTCCTGCGGCTCCTGACCGCGCTGGGTGAGGACCTGAAGTTCTCCTTGGACATGCCGTGGCATGCCTTGCCGGACCGGGCGCGCGAGTCGATCATGCACGGTCAGGACTACAAGGTCCACGTCAAGTACCGCAACCGCTTCGGTCGGGACCGTTCCTACACCACGGGATTCGAGGGTGTGGTGCCGTTCGTCAAACGGCGGCACGCCGAGACCGACTCCGAGTGGTCGCGCGAGCGGTATGAGGGCTACATGCGAGAGGTGCCCTGCCCGCAGTGTGGTGGGGCACGGCTCAAGCCTGAGTCACTGGCCGTCCAGGTCGGTGGTCAGAGCATCTCCCAGATCTGTGCGCTCGCGATCGCTGACTGCGCCAAGTTCCTGGCCGAGGTCGACTTCACCTCACGTGAGCGTCAGATCGCCGAGCGGGTCATCAAGGAGATAGAGGCTCGGCTGGGCTTCCTGCTCGACGTCGGCCTGGACTACCTCTCGCTGGACCGTCCGGCAGGCACGCTGTCCGGTGGCGAGGCGCAACGCATTCGGCTGGCCACGCAGATCGGCTCTGGGCTGGTCGGTGTTCTGTACGTGCTGGACGAGCCGTCGATCGGTCTGCACCAGCGTGACAACCACCGACTGATCGAGACCCTGACCCGACTGCGGGATCTGGGCAACACAGTCATCGTCGTCGAGCACGACCAGGACACCATCACCGCCGCCGACTGGGTCGTGGACATCGGTCCGGGAGCGGGAGAGCACGGCGGCAACGTCGTTCACTCAGGCTCGGTCGCAGACCTGCTCAACCACCCCGACTCCATCACCGGCGCGTATCTCTCGGGTCGCCGAGAGATCCCCATCCCTGCGGTCAGGCGCCCGCAGGATGGGCGCGTGGTCACCGTGGTCGGGGCTCGTGAGCACAACCTCTATGACGTTGATGTCAGCTTCCCGTTGAACAACCTCGTCGCGGTCACAGGGGTTTCGGGTTCCGGCAAGTCGACGCTGGTCAACGACATCCTCTACATGGTTCTTGCCAACAAGCTGAACGGCGCGCGACAGGTGCCCGGCCGGCACAAGACCGTCCGGGGGCTGGAGCACCTCGACAAGGTCGTACACGTCGACCAGGGGCCGATCGGACGGACCCCGCGGAGCAACCCCGCCACATACACCGGCGTCTTCAACCACATGCGCAAGCTGTTCGCAGAGACGACCGAAGCCAAGATTCGCGGCTACCTGCCCGGACGCTTCTCGTTCAACATCAAGGGCGGTCGGTGCGACAACTGCTCCGGCGACGGCACGATCAAGATCGAGATGAACTTCCTGCCCGACGTCTATGTGCCGTGCGAGGTCTGCCACGGTGCGCGCTACAACCGTGAGACGCTCGAGGTGCATTTCAAGGGCAAGACCATTGCCGAGGTCCTGAACATGCCGATCGAGGAGGCATCGGAGTTCTTCGCGGCGGTTCCAGCCATCTCGCGCCACCTCAGGACCCTCGTGGACGTTGGCCTCGGCTATGTCAGGCTCGGTCAACCGGCGCCCACACTGTCCGGCGGTGAGGCTCAGCGCGTCAAGCTCTCGTCAGAGCTACAGAAGCGGTCGACCGGCCGGACGATCTACGTCNTGGACGAGCCGACGACGGGTCTTCACTTCCAGGACATCAACAAGCTGCTCGGGGTGCTGCAAGGCNTGGTCGACAAGGGCAACACAGTCATCGTCATCGAGCACAACCTTGACGTCATAAAGAGCGCCGACTGGATCGTGGACCTGGGCCCCGAGGGCGGGAACGGCGGAGGCCGGGTGATCGCGCAGGGGACACCGGAGCAGGTCGCACTGGTCGAGGAGAGCTACACCGGGCAGTTCCTCGCGCCGGTCCTCGACCGCGGCTCGCACGCGGCGAGCCACCCGACCGGCGCCAAGGTCGCCTCGGCCGCCCAGGCTCTGGCGGTCACCAGGAGCGCGGTCACGAAGACAGCGGTACGGAAGACCGCAGTACGGAAGACCGCAGCCAAGAAGACCGCAGCCAAGAAGACCGCAGCCAAGAAGAGCACTGTCAACCTGCAACCCAGCAAGGCCGTACCCAAGAAGTCGTGACCTGACCAGTCGACGCAATGAGCAGTGACGTGCTAACCCAGGTGAACCACCAGCGCATTGGCTACGTTGGTCTTGGTAACCCGGCATCCGGAGTACTTGGAGGACTTCGTGAGCCAACCTGACCAGTTCCCCACTGCTCACGACCCTGCAACAAGGGGCATTGACCGCCGTACCGTCATGCGCAACGTCGGCGTTGGCGTCGTCGGCATCGCCGGCGCAGCGACTCTCCTGGCGTGCGGTGGGGGAAGTGACACCGCAAACCCGTCAGGCGGTCCCGCGGCGAGCGCGGCGGGATCCGCGGGCTCAGCGAAGGACGTGATCAAGGTCGCCGACATCCCGATGGGGGGCGGCAAGGTCTTCGACGCCGCAAAGATCGTGGTGACCCAGCCCAAGGCTGGGGAGTTCAAGGCCTTCAGCGCTGTCTGCACCCACATGGGCTGCACGGTTGCCGGCGTCGCCAACGGGACCATCACCTGTCCCTGCCACGGCAGCACGTACGACATGGCCACGGGTCAGGTCACCGGTGGTCCGGCCCCCGCGCCGCTGCCGAGCAAGACCGTCACGGTCAGCGGTGGCTCGATCACGATCTCCTGACTGACTGCCTGGCTTTCACTGCAGAGGGTCAGGGACAGGTCGCCCCCACCCTCATAGAGTGATGTTGTGGCCGACCCTTCGACATACCGCCCCGGACCGGGGGAGATCCCGGTCGACCCCGGCGTCTATCGCTTCCGCGATGCCGATGGCCGCGTCATCTATGTCGGCAAGGCCAACTCGCTGCGCTCGCGGCTCTCGTCCTACTTCCAGGATCTCTCGGCGCTTCACCCGCGCACCCGATCAATGGTCA
>JGI24133J20442_1000360_pt1 | contig 14221 bp, 9 predicted proteins | sample BarGraNGADG00311_2_FD_20442 | JGI IMG/M metagenome (IMG submission 20442)
CGGCCGCCTTGCGCTCGTCCTGGACGGCGCGCACGACGTCGCGGGCATAGCCCTCGGCGCGTAGCTCGTCGGTGAGCGCGATGTCGAGCACGACGAAGCCGCCACCGGGTAGGACCCCCGCCGCGACCTCGTCGCCGGCGCGGTCCGAGACCACCGTCGCGAGCTCGTACTCACCCTCGACGAGCTCGACGCCACCCGCGACCACGACCCCGTCCGGGCGCTGCTCCCAGTCGCCGGACTTCGAGGCCCGGATCACGTCCTGGACCCCTCGGCCGAGGCGTGGCCCGGCAGCCCGGGCGTTCACGGTGAGCTGGCTGGACACGCCCCACTCGCTCGCGGCGGCGTCCTGGAGCCCGACCACCCGGACGTTCTTGACGTTGACCTCAGCCGCGATGAGCGCGGTGTACGGCGCGGCCGCCGCCGGGTCCTCGAGGGCGATCCGCAGCTCGATCAGCGGCTGGCGCACCCGCAGGCCGTTCACCTTGCGCAGGCCGAGGGTGACGGAGACAACCTGCCGCACCGCGTCCATCGCCGCGACCAGTTCATCATCCGCGGCGAGCACCAGACCCTCGGGCGTGGCAGCGCCGTCGGCGTTGACGAGCAGCGGCCAGTCGGTCAGGTGCACGCTGCGCCCGCCGGTCAGCCCGCGCCAGATCTCCTCGGTGAGAAGCGGTGCGAGCGGTGCCATCACCCGGGTGAGCACCTCGAGCGCGGTCGCCAGGGTCGAGAACGCCGCCTCGTCCTCGGACCAGAACCGGTCCCGGGACGTGCGCACGTACCAGTTGGTCAGCACGTCCAGGTGCTCACGCACCGACTCGCACGCGCCGGGGACGTCGTACCCGTCGAGCTGCTCCGTCACGGTCGCAACGAGCGAGCGGGTCCGGGCCAGCAGATAGCGGTCCATTACCGGGAGGTTCGCGACGGCGTCGGCGGTGAGCGGAGCGGCGACCAGGCCCGCCCCACCCTTCGCGGCACCCGCGTAGAGCGCGAAGAAGTACCAGGTGTTCCAAAGCGGCAGGAGCACCTGGCGGACGCTCTCCCGGATGCCCTCCTCCGTGACGACGAGGTTGCCGCCGCGAAGGATCGGGGAGGCCATCAGGAACCACCGCATCGCGTCGGACCCGTCCCGGTCGAAGACCTCGTTGACGTCCGGATAGTTCCGCAGCCTCTTGGACATCTTCCGACCGTCCGAGCCGAGCACGACGCCGTGGCTCACGCAGGTGCGGAAGGACGGCTTGTCGAAGACTCCAGTGGCCAGGACATGCAGCGTGTAGAACCAGCCGCGGGTCTGCCCGACGTACTCGACGATGAAGTCGCCCGGGTAGTGGTGCTCGAACCAGTCGCGGTTCTCGAACGGGTAGTGCACCTGGGCGTACGGCATCGAGCCGGAGTCGAACCAGACGTCCAGGATGTCGGGGATCCGGCGCATCATCGACCGGCCGCTCGGGTCGTCCGGGTTCGGCCGGACCAGCTCGTCGATGAACGGCCGGTGCAGGTCGGTCACCGGCACCCCGAAGTCGCGCTCGAGCTCCTCGAAGGAGCCGTACACGTCGATCCTCGGGAACGCCGGATCGTCGCTCTGCCAGACCGGGATCGGGGTGCCCCAGTACCGGTTGCGCGAGATGGACCAGTCGCGGGCGCCCTCGAGCCACTTGCCGAACTGGCCGTCCTTGATGTGCTCCGGCACCCAGGTGATCTCGTGGTTGAGCTCCACCATCCGGTCCCGGAAGGCCGTCACCTGGACGAACCAGCTGGAGACCGCCATGTAGATGAGAGGCTCCCGGCACCGCCAGCAGTGCGGGTAGGAGTGCTCGTACGTCTCGCGGCGCAGCAGCACCGTGCCGGGGCTGACGGAAGCGGCGATCGGCCCCTCGGGCGCACCCCGCGTCACGGCCCTGAGCGCGTCGATGATCGGCGCGTTGGCGTCGAAGACGTGCATGCCCTCGAGCCCCACGCACGGGTGGGTGAACCGCCCGTCCGGACCGACCGGAACCACGGTCTCGACACCGGCCGCGTCCAGCACCGTCTTGTCGTCCTCACCGAAGCCGGGCGACAGGTGGACAAGTCCGGTGCCGTCCTCCGTCGTGACGAAGTCAGCGGCGACCACCCGGTGGGCGTTCTCGGCGCCCAGGTAGTACGTGAACGGGGGCGTGTAGCGGCGGCCGATCAGGTCGGCCCCGGTGAGGCGCTCGACGATGTGATCGGCTGCGTCCTCGCCGAGCTCGCGGCTGTACGCGGACAGCCGTGCCGCCGCGATCAGGTATCGCTCCGGTACCCCGGTCACGTCGCTCTCGACGACGACGTAGTCGACGTCGGGGTGCACGGCGATGCCCATGTTCGACGGAAGGGTCCACGGCGTCGTCGTCCAGATGAGCGCGAGCTCGCCCGTCTCCAGCCGGCACCCGACGGTGATCGCCGGGTCCTGCCGGTTCTGGTAGATGTCGTCGTCCATCCGCAGCTCGTGGCTGGACAGCGGCGTCTGGTCGTTCCAGCAGTACGGGAGCACCCGGTAGCCCTCGTAGACCAGACCCTTGTCGTACAGCTGCTTGAACGCCCAGATGACGCTCTCCATGTACCACGGCTCGAGCGTCTTGTAGTCGTGCTCGAAGTCCACCCAGCGCGCCTGGCGGGTGACGTACTCCTGCCACTCGTGGGTGTAGCGCAGCACCGACTCGCGGCACTTCGCGTTGAACTCGGCGATGCCCATCTCGTCGATCTGCGCCTTGGTCTTGATGCCGAGCTGGCTCATCGCCTCGAGCTCAGCAGGCAGACCGTGGGTGTCCCAGCCGAACCGGCGTTCGACCCGGCGGCCGCGCATCGTCTCGAACCGCGGCACGACGTCCTTGACGTAGCCGGTGAGCAGGTGGCCGTAGTGCGGCAGGCCGTTGGCGAACGGCGGGCCGTCGTAGAAGACGAACTCGTTCGCGCCGAACTCGCCCGCGGGGCGCTGGTCGATCGAGGCCTGGAAGGTGCCGTCGTGCTGCCAGTAGGCGAGCACGTCCTGCTCCATCGCGGGGAAGCTCGGGGAAGCGGGCACGCCGACGGTGCCGTCGGATCCGTCGCGGTGCAGCGGGTACGCCATCAGGTGGCTCCAGGTCGTGTCGTCGTCCGTCAGGTGCTGCGAGGACGAAGGGCCGGAGCCCACCGCGGTACCACCCCGCTTGCCGCCACCTGCACCCGGGTAGGGCGCGAGCGGGACGACCACTCGTTGTCGGCGATGACGGGCCGCCCCGTCCGGTTCTACTGAGCGCGGCCACGCGGCCGACGCNGTTCTTCCGGAGGCTCACCGGTGATTGCCGGGTCGANGCCTGTCTGCGCATCGTACCGGCGCGCCGCACCCGCGCCAGCATCGGCGCGGCGGACTGCGCAGCGTCTGGCTTCTCGGCGTCCGGCGCTACGGCTCGCGGTGCAGCAACGTCGTGCTCGCCTGAGCGCGCGGTCGCACGATCATCAGGTCGATGTTCACGTGGTGCGGACGGGTCAGCGCCCAGACGATCGCGTCAGCGATGTCCTCGGCGACGAGCACCCCGGGCACCCCGCGGTACACCGTCGCCGCCCGCTCGGCGTCGCCGCCGAAGCGGTTGAGCGAGAACTCCTCGGTGTGCACCATGCCCGGCGCGATCTCGATCACCCGGATCGGCTCACCGACGAGCTCGAGGCGCAGGGTGCGGGTCGCCATCCGTTCGGCGTACTTCGCGGCGACGTACCCCGCTCCGCCCGGGTACGGCTCGTGCGCGGCCGTCGAGGTCACCACGACGACGTCGCCGCGACCGCTCTCCCGGAGCGCGGGCAACAGGGCCTGGGTCACGCGCATGGTGCCCACGACGTTGAGCTCGAACATCTGGCGCCACTGGTCGAGATCGGCGACTTCGATCGGCTCCAGACCGAGGGCGCCGCCTGCGTTGTTCACCAGGGCGTGCAGATCGCCGGCCGCGGCGACGCGCTCGCGGAGCGCCGCGACGTCGGCTGCCTTGGTGATGTCGGCGACGACCGGCACCGCGCCGGTCTCAGCGGCGAGCGCGGCCAGCCGGTCCGCCCGCCGCGCGACGGCGAGCACCTGCCAGCCCTCGGCCCGCAGCCGACGGACCGTCGCCGCGCCGATGCCCGACGACGCGCCGGTCACCACCGCGCGCAATTGCAGGTTCCCATTCGTGCCCATGGCGCTGTCCTCTCGACGCGACTCCGGCCAGCATAGGAGCCGGTCATCGCGAGCAGGCGGGCGCCGAACGCTCCGCGGCTCTGGAACAATCGCCGCATGACTTCGCGCATCCCGGACAAGGTGACCCTCGACGGCCTCGAGGACAAGTGGAACTCGGCCTGGACCGAGAACGGCACCTACCGCTTCGACGCCGGGAAGCCGCGCGAGGAGATCTACTCGATCGACACCCCGCCGCCCACCGTCTCCGGCTCGTTGCACGTCGGCCACGTGTTCTCCTACACGCACACCGATGTCGTCGCGCGGTTCCAGCGGATGCGGGGTCGCGAGGTCTTCTACCCGATGGGCTGGGACGACAACGGCCTGCCCACCGAACGGCGGGTGCAGAACTTCTACGGGGTGCGCTGCGACCCGACCCTGCACTACGACCCGGCCTTCGTGCCGCCGTTCGAGGGCGCGGAGGGCAAGAGCGTGCGGGCCGCGGACCAGCAGCCGATCTCGCGGCAGAACTTCGTCGAGCTGTGCGTGCGCCTGACCGAGGAGGACGAGCAGCAGTTCGAGAACCTCTGGCGTCACCTNGGCCTGAGCGTGGACTGGTCGCACACGTACCAGACCATCTCCGACGACGCGCGGGCCGTCGCGCAGCAGGCCTTCGTGCGCAACGTGGCCCGTGGCGAGGCGTACCAGGCCGAGGCCCCGACGCTGTGGGACGTNACNTTCCGCACCGCGGTCGCGCAGGCCGAGCTCGAGGACCGCGAGCGTCCCGGCGCGTACCACCGCCTGGTCTTCAGCCGTACCTCCGACGACTCCCCGATCCACATCGAGACCACCCGCCCCGAGCTGCTGCCGGCCTGCGTCGCCCTCGTCGCGCACCCCGACGACGAGCGGTACCAGGACCTGTTCGGGCAGACCGTGCGGACGCCGGTCTTCGGCGTCGAGGTGCCGGTCCTGGCGCACCACCTGGCGAGCCAGGACAAGGGCTCCGGCATCGCGATGATCTGCACCTTCGGCGACCTCACCGACGTCATCTGGTGGCGCGAGCTGAGCCTGCCCACCCGCCCCGTGCTGGGCTGGGACGGCCGACTGCTCGAGGAGGGGCCGCCCGGGCTGGAGTCCGCGCAGGCGACCGCCGCCTACGCGGAGCTCGCCGGCAAGACGGTCTTCTCCGCCCGCGAGCGGATCATCGAGCTGCTGCAGGCGTCCGGCGAGATGGAGGGCGACCCGCGGCCGATCACGCACCCGGTGAAGTTCTACGAGCGGGGCGACAGGCCGCTCGAGATCGTCACCACCCGCCAGTGGTACATCCGCAACGGCGGTCGCGACACCGAGCTCCGTGACGCGCTGCTCGCCCGCGGCGCGGACCTGCAGTGGCACCCGGACTACATGCGGATCCGCTACGAGAACTGGGTCGGCGGCCTCACCGGCGACTGGCTGGTCTCCCGCCAGCGCTTCTTCGGTGTGCCGATCCCGGTCTGGTACCCGCTCGACGACGCCGGCGAGCCGGTCCACGAAGCACCGATCCTGCCGAGCGAGGATGCGTTGCCGGTGGACCCGAGCAGCCAGGCCCCGACCGGCTACCAGGAGTCCCAGCGCGGCGTCGCCGGCGGTTTCATCGGCGACCCGGACGTGATGGACACCTGGGCGACGTCCTCGCTCACCCCGCAGATCGCCGGCGGCTGGCGGACGAACCCGGACCTGTTCGCACGCGTCTTCCCGATGGACCTGCGCCCGCAGGGGCACGACATCATCCGGACCTGGCTGTTCTCCACCGTGGTGCGCTCTCACCTCGAGCACGGCATCTTGCCGTGGAAGCACGCGGCCCTCAGCGGCTGGATCCTCGACCCGGACCGCAAGAAGATGTCGAAGTCCAAGGGCAATGTGGTCACCCCGATGGGAGTCCTTGAGCAGCACGGCTCCGACGCCGTGCGGTACTGGGCTGCGTCGGCTCGCCTCGGTGCGGACACGGCCTTCGAGGTCGGCCAGATGAAGATCGGCCGCCGCCTGGCGATCAAGGTCCTCAACGCCTCGAAGTTCGCCCTGTCCTTCGCCGGTGGCGCGCCGATCCCGCTCGACCCCGCGGCCGTCACGGTGCCAGTGGACCGGGCGATGCTCGCCGCGCTGGCGGACGTGGTCGACCGCGCGACCGCCGCGCTGGCGGACTACGACCACACCCGGGCGCTCGAGGTGACGGAGACGTTCTTCTGGACCTTCTGCGACGACTACCTCGAGCTGGTCAAGGACCGCGCCTACGGCGGCGGTGACGCGGTCGTCTCCACCGAGACCGCGTCGGCGCGGGCCGCGCTCGGACTGGCGCTCGACACGCTGCTCCGGCTGTTCGCCCCGGTGCTGCCGTTCGCGACGGAGGAGGTCTGGTCCTGGTGGCATTCCGGCTCGGTGCACCGCGCGTCCTGGCCGACGCCGGACCAGCTGCGGGCCGCCGCCGGCGACGCCGACCCGGCCGTGCTCACCGCGGCGGGCACCGCGCTCGCGGCACTGCGCAAGGTGAAGTCGGAGGCCAAGGTGTCGATGCGGACCGAGATCGCGCGGGTCGAGCTCCTCGTGCCGGAGGCCGCGCTCGCGGGCGTCCGGGCCGCCGAGCCGGACATCAGGGCGGCCGGTCGCGTGCACGCGCTGACCATCACCGCGGTGGGCGACGAGGTTGTCGCCCGCGGCGCGCAGCTCGTGGAGTCGGCGCCGACGAACGCCTGATCGCTACCCGCCGAGAAGTGTCGTGAGGCGCGCGGCGTCGGCGCCGTCGATCTCGAGGACCTTGTCCCGGCTGCGCTCGCCGGAGACCACCGTCACGTCCCGGACTCGGACTCCGAAGGCGTCCGCGACGGCTCGTCGCACGGCTTCGTTGGCCTTGCCGTCCACGGCCGGTGCCGCGACGGTCACCACAAGGACGCGCTCCTGACCGGTTCCGGGCCGCTCGACCGAGCCGCCCCCGGTTCCGGGCCGCTCCACCGTGCCGCCCACCTTGGTCCGACGGGCGTTGGGCTTGACCCGGACGGCGACTCTCAGGCCGACTTCTCCCGCGGTGCCCGCTTCTCCGCCGCGGACGCCGCCGAGCGCGGCACGATCGTGGGGTTCACGTTGTCCAGCACGGCCTCGCGGGAGATGACGACCCGCTCGACGTCGTCGCGGCTCGGCACGTCGAACATGACCTGCTGGAGGACTTCCTCCATGATGGCGCGCAGCCCGCGCGCACCGGTGCCGCGGAGCAGCGCCTGGTCGGCGACCGCCTCGACAGCGTCCTCGGTGAACTCGAGCTCGACTCCGTCGATCTGGAACATCCGCTGGTACTGCCGGACGAGCGCATTGCGCGGCTCGGTCAGGATGCGCACCAGGGAGTCGCGGTCCAGCGGCGACACCGTGGTGATCACCGGGAGCCGACCGATGAACTCGGGGATGAGCCCGAACTTCAGCAGGTCCTCCGGCATGACCTCGTTGAACACGTCGGTGTCGTCGGCGGAGTGCAGCGCAGCGCCGAAACCGATGCCGCGCCGACCGGCGCGGGAGGTGATGATCCCGTCCAGTCCGGCGAAGGCGCCGGCCACGATGAACAGCACGTTCGTCGTGTCGATCTGGATGAACTCCTGGTGCGGGTGCTTGCGCCCGCCCTGCGGCGGGACGGCCGCCGTCGTGCCCTCGAGGATCTTGAGCAGGGCCTGCTGGACGCCCTCACCGGAGACGTCACGGGTGATCGACGGGTTCTCGCTCTTGCGGGCGATCTTGTCGATCTCGTCGATGTAGATGATGCCGGTCTCGGCCTTCTTGATGTCGTAGTCCGCGGCCTGGATCAGCTTGAGCAGGATGTTCTCGACGTCTTCACCGACGTAGCCGGCCTCCGTCAGCGCGGTCGCGTCGGCGATGGCGAACGGCACGTTGAGCATCTTCGCGAGGGTCTGCGCGAGGTACGTCTTGCCGCAACCGGTCGGGCCGATGAGGAGGATGTTGGACTTCGAGATGTCCACCGGGTCCTCGTCACCGCGCGCGTTCTCGCCGGCCTGGATCCGCTTGTAGTGGTTGTAGACCGCGACGGCGAGCGACCGCTTGGCGGGCCCCTGGCCGACGATGTACTGCTCGAGGAACTCGAAGATCTGCCTCGGCTTGGGGAGCTCGACCAGACCGGCCTCGGTGGCCTCCTGGAGCTCCTCCTCGATGATCTCGTTGCACAGATCGATGCACTCGTCGCAGATGTAGACGCCCGGTCCAGCGATGAGCTTCTTGACCTGCTTCTGGCTCTTGCCACAGAAGGAGCACTTGAGCAGGTCGGCACCGTCTCCGATCCGAGCCACCGAGGTCTCCTTCCGTCGAGTCCGGTCCGTCCCTCTGGAGGAGACGTCAAACCGCGCGCGCCATCGTGCGTGTTCTCCCATTGCACACCACCGGGGGCCCGATGTCAGTCTCAATCGGGGTCATCGGCGTGTCCTGGGGCGGCATTCACCCGGTCGAAAGGGCGCCGCGTGGACCCGAGGCCGAGTCGTGGGCGCCGCCGCGGTCAGGTCTTCGGGAGCGTCGCGGCCTTGCGGCTGAGCAGCACCTGGTCGACCAGTCCGTACTCGACGGCCTGCGCTGCGGTGAGAATCTTGTCCCGCTCGATGTCGTTGCGCACCATCGCGACGTCACGCCCGGTGTGGTGGGCGATCGTGTCCTCGAGCCACTCGCGCATCCGGATCATCTCGTTCGCGTGGATCTCGATGTCCGAGGCCTGTGCGTAGCCGGTGCCCTCGATGGCCGGCTGGTGGATCAGCACCCGTGCGTTCGGCAGGGCAAGGCGCTTGCCCGGACTGCCGGCCGCGAGCAGGACGGCAGCCGCCGAGGCGGCCTGACCGAGGCAGACCGTCTGGATCTGCGGCTTGATGTACAGCATCGTGTCGTAGATCGCGGTGAGCGCCGTGAACGAGCCGCCCGGGGAGTTGATGTACAGGGTGATGTCGCGGTCCGGGTCCTGGCTCTCGAGCACGAGAAGCTGGGCCATCACGTCGTCGGCCGAGGCGTCGTCGATCTGCACGCCGAGGAAGATGATCCGGTCCTCGAAGAGCTTCGTGTACGGATCCTGGCGCTTGAAGCCGTAGGCGGTGCGCTCCTCGAACTGGGGAAGCACGTACCGGGACGACGGCGCATCGAACAGCGGCGCACCGAACAGCGGCGCGGATCCCCCGAACAGGCGGCTCCCGCCTGCGATGAACTGGGACTCGTGGCTCACAAGGACTCCTCGATGGGTGGCAGTCGGACGGCCGGTGGGCGGCTCAGGACGTCTGGGTTCCGCCGCCGCCGCTCACGGACCCGGCGTGAGTGACAACGTGGTCGATGAAGCCGTACTCGAGCGCCTCGGTCGCGGTGAACCAACGGTCGCGGTCGGCGTCGACGTTGATCTGCTCGACCGACTTACCGGTCTGCTCGGCGGTCAGCTCGGCGAGCACTCGCTTCATGTGCAGGATGAGCTCGGCGTTGATCCGCACGTCGGTGGCGGTTCCACCCATGCCGCCGGACGGCTGATGCATCATCACCCGGGCGTGCGGGGTGGCGTAGCGCTTACCCTTCGCGCCGGAGGACAGCAGGAACTGGCCCATCGAGGCGGCCATGCCCATCCCGACGGTCGCGACCGCGGGCTGGATGAACTGGATGGTGTCGTAGATCGCCATGCCCGCGGTGATCGAGCCACCCGGCGAGTTGATGTACAGGTAGATGTCCTTGTCCGGGTCCTCCGCGGCCAGCAGCATCAGCTGCGCGCAGATGGCGTTCGCGTTCTCGTCGCGAACCTCGGAACCGAGCCAGATGATCCGCTCGCGCAGCAGACGGTTGTAGATGTGGTCGTTCAGACCGAGGCTTGGGCCGTCGGACCTGGCGTTCACGGGCAGTCGATCGTCCACCGAATCTCCCTCTCACCGCTGTGTCCCGTCGCCGGGGCGCAGACTTGTGCGTGTGCTGTGACCCTAACGCGACGCCGTCAGCGAGAACGTCCGGGACGGCGACGTTTTCGCTGACGGCGCAGCGGACTCCGGGTCGTTTTTCGCGGGGCCTCAGGCCTCGGCCGGCTCCTCGGACTTCGCCTCGGACTGGGCCTCGTTCGCGTCGCTACCGACGACGGGCGTGAGGTCCACCTCGGCACCGGNGGTGTCCTTCACGGTGGCGTGGCGCAGGGCGGTCGCNACCGCCTTGGAGCGGGACACCTCGGCCACCATCGCGGGCAGCTGGCCGGCCTTCTCCACCGACTCGATNAAGGCCTGCGGGTCCATGTCGTACCGACGCGAGGCGTTCACCAGGTAGTCGAGGAGCTCCTCGTTCGAGACCTGGATCTTGAACTGGTCGGCGACGAGGTCGAACACCATCTGCTGGCGCAGCGCGGCGGACGCCTGCTCGGTCACCTCGACGCCGTGCGGGTCGTCGAGGGCCATGCCCTCACCCTCGAGGTGACGGGCGACCTCGGCCTGGATGACGCCCGGCGGGACCGGGATGTCCTCGGCCACGAGCGCCTTGAACAGCAGATCCCGGGCCTGGACGGCCTGGTCGGTGAGCTTCGTCCGGGCCACCTGATCGTGCAGGTCGGCCTTGAGCTCGTCGAGCGTGTCGAACTCGCTCGCGAGCTGGGCGAAGTCGTCGTCGGCGGTCGGCAGGTCGCGCTGCTTGACCGACGTCGCGACAACCGTGATGTCGGCCTGCTCCCCCTTGTGGTCGCCGCCGGCGAGCGGTGCGGTGAACGTCGTCGTCTCGCCCGCGGACAGCCCGGTGAGCGCCTCGTCGAGGCCCTCGAGCATGGTGCCGGAGCCGATCTGGTAGCTGATGCCGCTGACCTGGTCGGCCTGCTCGCCACCGGCGATGGCGGTGAGGTCGAGCACGACGAAGTCGCCGTCGGCGGCGGGTCGGTCGACGCCGACCAGGGTGCCGAAGCGCTCCCGGAGCTGGTCGAGACGCTCGGCGATGTCCGCGTCGGTGACCTCGATCGGGTCCACGGTCAGGGTGATGTCGGTGACGTCCGGCAGCGTGATCTCGGGCCGGACCTCGACCTCGGCGGTGAAGGTGAGCTCACCGCTCCAGTCGTCCAGGTTCGGGATGCCGGTCACCTGGATGTCGGGCTGCGCGAGCGGGCGGAGGTCGGTCTCGTCCATCGCGACGCCGTAGAACTTCGCCATGCCGTCGTTGATCGCGTGCTCGAGCACGGTGGCACGGCCGACCCGCTGGTCGATGATGCGCGCCGGGACCTTGCCCTTACGGAACCCCGGGACGTTCACCTCCTGCGCGATGTGGGCGTAGGCGTGGTCGATGTTCGGCTTGAGCTCCTCGCACGGCACCTCGACGGTCAACTTGACCTTGGTGGCGTCCACGGTCTCGACGGCACTCTTCACTTCTGCGCACTCCCACTTGCTCTGAGGTCATGCCGGTTTGCGGCATGCGGTCTGGGGTGGCCCGTGAAGGCCGACGGCGAACGACGAACCGGCTTCGCAGCGCGCGCCCGGTCGATCGCAACCTGGTGATCCTACGGCACCGGCCGCCGACGGCGCTCCCCCGGTACGCTGCGGCCAGAGTCTCTGGCCCGAGTGGCTTGAGTCCCTGGCCCGAGTGGGGAGCACCCATGGCGGAGAGCATGGCGCGAGCGACAGCGCGGGCGAAAGCGCTGTTTCGCAACCTTGCCGGGGTCGATCCGCGGCTTCAGCGCAACAAGGTCGTCAACCTGGGATTGGCCATCGAACGCCTCGACAGTGGTCGGGATGGCGGGATTCGAACCCACGACCTTCCGCTCCCAAAGCGGACGCGCTACCAAGCTGCGCCACATCCCGTGCGGCGAGAAGTCTACTGGCAGGACTCGTGGGCGCCGTCGTCGGGCGAAGTCTGATGCCCGGACCGGGTGCGCAGAGCGCGGCTGCCCGCCCCGCAGTGTCGTGTCGCGCCTCGCCGAGCGGCTAACCTACTGTGGCTGACCGGGGGACTCCTCGGGTCCGCGCGGGTGTAGCTCAATGGTAGAGTCCCAGTCTTCCAAACTGGCTACGCGAGTTCGATTCTCGTCACCCGCTCCAGCGTTTCCGCAGGTCAGAGACTTGCGGCGACCATGTCAGACCCTCGTTGGACCCTCGTCGCAGGCCGTCGCGGACGAACTGATCCCCGCGAACCCGTGCGCAATCAAGGGTGCCGGGCAGCGGGACGCCCGTGACCGCGTGGAGCGGCGCACCGTCAGCCTCCAAGAAATGTGGGCGCTGGCCGACGGCATGCCTGAGCGGTACCGGGCGTCGGTGATCCTCGCGTTCTGCAGCGGCTTGCGCGCGGGTGAACTGTTCGCTCTCCAGCGCAAGCACGTCGACCTCGCCGCCGGCGTAGTGCGAGTCGAGCAGTCGCTGGCACCGCCGGGGACCGGCCAGGGCTGGTTCAGCGCACCGAAGACCCGGGCCGGCAAGCGTGCCGTCGTGCTGCCCGCGATCGCGGTCACTGCGCTGCGTGAGCACATGACGCGGTTCACTCCCCCAGGCCGCGATTCGTTGCTGTTCGGCACACGGACCGGAACGCCGTTGTCCAGCGGCCAGCGAACGACGATGTTCGCCAAGGCGCGCACGGCGATCGCCCGCGACGACCTGACGTGGCACGACCAGCGCCACTCGGCGCTCACCCTCGTCGCGTCCACGGGCGCGACTCTTTCCGAGCTNATGCAGCGCGCGGGCCATGCAAGCCCGCGGGCAGCCCTGCACTACCAGCACGCCGTCGACGACTCCCAGCGCCGGATCGTGGAGCGGCCTGATCAGGTGCTCAGCGAGCGACCGCGCACGGCGCTGGTCGGTCGCGGAGCCGGGGCGAGCGAGCGGCTGCGGGCCGCAGTCGATTCCAACACGGCGCTGGCTGATCGCGGGACAGCAGCGCGGAAGCGTGAAGGCGCCTCAGTGGTTGCGCGGCCGGCGCCACGATAACGGCGCGGCGCCAGGACATGCGGATGGCCGCGGCGTCGGGCTTGGTGGGTTATTGATGCTCAGCGACAGCAGATGCGGTGGATACGCGCGGCGGAGGTTCGGCTCCCGGTTCGCGGCCTGCAGGCCCGCCCAAAGGCGAGCGTCCGCTCACAATCCGCGCGGAACATGACGGCGTTGTTGTCGATACCGCACGACAGGAAGTCCGGAACCAGGCAGCAGTGGACCTTCGAGCGCCCACCTGTCAGCAGTACTCGCGGAAAACCAGCCGTAAACAATCCGGTTGGCCCGGCACCACGAGAACGCTCTTCAGCGTTTCAGTTCGTTTCGAAGATGTAGCCCATGCCGGGCTGGGTGATGATGTGGCGCGGGTGGGCGGGGTCGTGCTCGAGTTTGCGGCGCAGCTGCGCGGTGTAGACGCGCAGGTACTCGGTTTCCGTGGTGTAGGCGGGCCCCCACACCTCCCGCAACAGCTGGTCGCGGCTCACGAGCTTGCCGCGGTTGCGGACCAGGACCTCGATCAGCGCCCACTCGGTCGGGCTCAGCCGCACCTCCTCGCCGCGTCGCAGCACCCGCCGGCGCGCCAGGTCGATGGTGAGCTCGCCGGCCTCGACGACTGCCTCGGTGGCGTCACCGGGCGTCGCCCGGCGCACGGCGGCGCGCAGGCGTGCGAGCAGCTCGTTCATGGCAAAGGGCTTGGTCACGTAGTCGTCGGCGCCGGCGTCGAGGGCGTCAACCTTGTCCTCGNCGTCCTGACGCGCGGACAGCACGACGATCGGCACCCGGCTCCAGCCGCGGATCCCGGCAATGACGTCGAGGCCGGAGATGTCGGGCAGCCCCAGGTCGAGCAGCACGACGTCAGGGTGCGAGCTCGCGGCCAGGTCCAGGGCGCCGGCGCCGTTCAGCGCTGTGGTGACGTCCCAGCCGTGGGCGCGCAGGTTGATCGCGAGCGCGTGCACGAGTCCCGGCTCGTCGTCGACCACGAGGATCCGGGCCCCGTTCATCCGGCTGGCTCCGCGGCTAGAGGGACAGAGAGGACCATCGTCAGGCCACCGCCGGGGGTGTCCTCGGCCGTCAGCTCCGCGCCGACCGCCGTGGCGAGCCCTTGGGCGACGGCGAGTCCCAGGCCGAGGCCGTCCGGGGAGGAGTCGCCGAGCCGCTGGAACGGCTC
>JGI24133J20442_1000362_pt1 | contig 14128 bp, 15 predicted proteins | sample BarGraNGADG00311_2_FD_20442 | JGI IMG/M metagenome (IMG submission 20442)
GCCGCTGAGCCCACCGGCGCCTACTTCAACAGCGGCTTGCCCGCCTCCCAGGCCGGCGCGAGGCGCTCGCCCAGGCGGTAGTAGCNGGAGGACGCCGTGAACTGCGCGGGGTCGCCCATCGCGAACAGCAGCGGTTTCACCCTGGTGATGTCGATCGCCTGGCCGTCNAGGCAGTCCTCGTCGCAGTGGACCTCGACGATCTCCCCGATGAAGATGTCGTGCGNCTTCATGTCGATGGTGGACGCCAGCCTGCACTCTATNTTCACGGGGCACTGCTCGATCATGGGGGCGGTCCCCAACACGCCGTAGAANGTCTTGAACAGGCCGGTCTTGTCGCGCTTGCTCCCCGAGACGAGCCCGCAGTAGTCGGTCTCCTTGACCAGGCCCTCGGGCGGGAGGTTGACGCTGAAGGTCCTGTTAGCCTTGATGCCGCGGTTGGTGTAGTGGACCTTGTTGACGCCCAGGCTGATGCTGCCCAGGTCCATTATTCCGACGTGGGCCACCGTCATGTAGTTGGGCTTGCCCTCCACGTTCGCGCCGACGAGCGTGACTGGCATCGGGTAGAGTGCCATCCTGGCCCCGAGTGCTCGCTTCATCTCCGTCTCCTTTTCCTCCAAGAATGCACCACAGGTGCCTGGCACCGGCGGTGCATTTTGCTGCAAGTGCACTGTATGGATTCGCCCATGGCGCGCCGCGCCCTGCCGCTAGAGGCCCATGTCCTGCAGGCACGAAAGCTGCTCGGCGCAGTCTTCGTCGTCCAGGCGGGGGCAGTCCTTCAGGCGCATCTTGCCGTCGGCGAGCTTCGCGGCGTACGCCATGCATGTGGGCACCCCGCACTCTCGGCAGTTGGTGCCGGGCAGCAGCTTGAGGAGGTCGAGCACCTTGGGCTTCTCCCAGCTTTCACTGCTGGGCTCGAGACTGCTCCTGTTTTCCCAGATCGCGTTTATCCTGTCGACCAGGGTCGCGACCAGTGAGCCGGCCTCCTCTTTGTCGGCGATGCTGCTGATAGCGATCTCTCTGGAACGCAGCGCGTACTTGCGTCCGCCGTCCTTCCAGACCAGGACCGGGATGCCGGGCACGAACTCGCCCTTCTCGACGGTCGCGTTCACGTAGGGCAGGACCTCGCCGATGTCGCTCGCCAGGCTCACCTTCGCCATGTAGACCGGCGACTCGAGGTCGCAGGCCGGCGTCGAGAGCTCTATCTCATAGTCATCGATCAGCATCTGAGTCACCTTCCGGTTTGTCCTGCCCACTATATTACTTGTTCCAGGCGCGCATGCGAATGACGCTCAGCGCGAACATCGCCGCCGTGAACGCCAGGAGCATCAACACGTCGATGGCCACGCCGAAGTAGTCCTTGAATCCCAGCCCCTTGTAGAGCAGGTCCGCGGCGTACGACACCGGGCTGAACCAGGACAGCACGCGCCCGTACAGCGGCAGCGACGCGATCGCGATGAATATGCCGCTGATGAACATGAGCGGCAGCCGCACCAGGTTGAGGACCATCATGACCTTGGGAGGCGTGTCGGCCTTCACCGTCGAGATCAGCATTCCCATCGTCGCCAGGCAGAGGTTGCCGAGGACCAGCGCGAGGATCAGCGCGGCGTAGTCGGTGATGGTCGAACCGAAGAAGATCAACCCGATGGCCAGCGGGAACAGCGATACGACCAGCCCGAAGACAAAGGCGCTCATGACCTTGCCCAGGACCGCGTCCGTCATCGAGACGGGCGCGAAGAGCAGGCGCTCGAACGTCCTGGTCATCTTTTCCCAGGGCACGCTGAACGGCGCGACCGTGGTGGTGGAGAAGAAAAGCGTCAGGGCGATGAGCCCCGGGAACAGCGTGACCGCCTCCACGTTTCTGCCGATCATGAACGCGAAGAATATCGCGATCGGGAAGACCAGCCCGAAGATCAGCACCGCCGGTTGGAAGTAGTAGATCTTCATGTCCTTGTTGGATATCGCCCACGCCTTGCGCAGGCCGTCCCACACCGGGACGCGGACCACCCGCGCGCTCGCGCCGGAATCACTCATCGGTGCCACCTCCCCCCGCGCCGCTGGTCAGCTTGACGAACACGTCCTCCAGCGAGGGGCCGAAGGTGTTCACGGAGACGGGCTTTAGCCCGCGCTCCGACATGAAGAGGTACATGGCCTCCAGCACGCAGGGCGGGTCGGACGTCACCAGGTGGTACTTGTCCCCGATGGGGCGGACTTCGCTGACGCACGGCAGCCGGGCCAGGCCCTTCTCCTCGTCGGCGCTCACCGGCCTGTTGAAAGAGACGTCTATCGCCTGGGATTCGGCCGCCGCCTGCTTGAGCCTCTCAGGGGTGTCGACCGCGATCAGCTTGCCGTTGTTGATCACCGCGATGCGATGGCAGAGCTGGTTGGCTTCCTCCATGTTGTGCGTGGTGATGAACGAGGTGACGCCGTCGCGGTGCAGCTCTTCCACGATCTCGCGGATGAGCCTGGAGCTCTCGACGTCCAGCCCCGAGGTGGGCTCGTCGAGGAAGACTACCCTGGGGTAGTGCATGAGCGACATCGCTATGGTGAGGCGGCGCCTGAGGCCGAGGCTGAGCTCGACCGCCTTCCTGTCCCTGTGGTCGGCCAGGTCGAACCGTTCGATGAGCTCGGCCGCGCGCGCAGTCCGCCTGGAGCGGCCCAGCCCGTAGAGCGAGCCGGTGAACAGCAGGTTGCCGGTGGTGGTCAGCTCGTTGAAGACGTTGGAGGCCTCCGGGACTATGCCGATGACCGCCTTCACTTTCAGGGTGTCGCGCACCGTGTCCATGCCCAGGATAGTCGCGCTGCCCGAAGTGGGCCGGGTGAGGTTGGTGAGCATGCGGAGCGTGGTGGTCTTGCCCGCGCCGTTGGGACCGAGGAACCCGAAGATCTCGCCCGCCGCCACGCCGAACGAGACGCTGTCGACCGCGAGCAACTGGCCGAATCGCTTGGAGAGTTCGCTGACTACAATCGAATCTTCCGTGTGAATCACCAGCTCCCGCTAGACCTTGGAAAGCTTCGCGTAGCGCTTTGCGAACCCGTCGAAGAACGACGTCATCTGCTTGAGCTTGGCCGCCCACATGTCCAGCACCTCGCGACCCTCGTCGGTGAGGTAGTAGACCTTGCGCGCGGGACCGGAGCCGCTGGGGTCGAGCTTCGAGGAGGTCAGTCCCTCAGACTCCATCATCCGCAGCACCCGGTAGAGGACGGACGGGTCGGTGCTGGCCTGGTCCACGCCGAACTCCGCCAGCCGGCCCAGCAGCTCGTAGCCGTGCACGGGCTCCTCCGCCAGCAGCAGCAGGATATAGGGCCTCAGGAAACGGTTTGAGACTGCTCCCATGTGGCAGTCTCCGCGCCCATGCGGGCCGTGGTGGTGGCCGCCTTCATGGCCTCCGCACCCGCAGTCGGCTTTCTTCTCTTCAGCGCACATGTGTAAACCTCCGTGTTGCTAGTACTGATAATCTGTCGTTAAAGAGGATAATGCACTAGTGACCTCATGTCAATAGTGACGGCGCATGTTAAAAGGAAGGGGACAGTTCCTTTTTTGCACCGATGGCCGTCATTTAATAATGTAGGTTCTGAGTCCGCTGACGTGGTATTCGGCCTCGCGGGTCCGATGAACAACAAAGGAGAACGCCATGCACGCGCGCCCGAAAAACGTCCTGCTCGTGACCCTGGCCGTAGCCCTGGCTATCCTGGCCGCCTGCGCGGGATGCGGAAGCAGCAGCGCGGCCAAGAGTTCGCAGCCGACGTGGGTCAGGAGCGAGATCTACTGCGGCCTTCAGAAGTTGGCGGGCGGAACCGTTACGCCGGCCGAGTTCGCCGACTTCCTCAACCAGGTCGTCACGCCCGCGTTTCCCGCAGGGCTCACCGTGTTCGACGCCTACGGCCAGATGCAGAAGACCGACAAGGCCATCGTGAAGCAGACGACCAAGGTGCTGCTGCTGGTGCACCAGAAGACCAAGGCGAACGCCGACGCCATCCAGAAGGTGATCAGCTCTTACAGGAGCCGCTACGGGAACCCGCAGGTGATGTACCTCCAGTCACCGACGAACCCGCAGTTCATCAGCAACTAGTGCTCAGGAGAGGTCGCCGGGCGCGGAGAGCCTGTACCCTACCCCGGGCTCGGTGATTATGTACTGGGGGCGCGAGGGGTCGGGCTCGATCTTCTTGCGGAGCTGACCGATGTACACGCGCAGGTATTGCACGTCTGAAGTGAAGTCGGACCCCCACACCTGCTCGAGCAGCTGCCTGCGCGTCAGCACCTTGCCGGCGTTGGTCGCAAGGTACTTCAGCAGTTCGTATTCCGTGGGGGTCAGGCGGACCTCCTGCCCGCCCATCGTCGTCCGCCTTTTCGTGAGGTCCATCTCCAGGTCACCGATATCGATGATCGGTGTGTCCTGGCCCGGGGCCAGCGCGCGCAGCGCCACCCTGATCCTCGCCATCAGTTCGCCCATGCCGAACGGCTTGGTGACGTAGTCGCTGGCGCCCGCGTCCAGCGCGCCCACCTTCTGGTCCTCCTGCTCGCGCACCGAGAGGATGATTATCGGCACCCTGGACCACTCGCGGATCGACTTGATCACCTCTAACCCGTCGACGTCGGGCAGGCCCATGTCCAGGATGACCAGGTCCGGGGATTCGACCGCGGCCTTCTCCACTCCCTCGCGGCCGGTCTCGGCCTCGAGCGCCACGAAATCATGAGCGTCGAGCGCCACCCTCAACAGCCTGCGGATCTCGAGCTCATCGTCTATCACCAGGATCTTTGCGCCGCTCCTTGCCGTCATGGCATCTCGCTTTCGCTCATGAGTCCGGCGGTGTCCAGCCTCTCGACCGGCAACGAGATCGTGAACATGCTGCCGCCGCCCGGGCGGTCATCGACCGAGATAGAGCCCCCGTGGGCTTCGACTATCGCCATGCATATGGAGAGCCCCAGTCCCGTCCCGCTGACGGGATGCGCGGTCCGCAGCCGGTAGAACTTTTCGAAGACCCTCTCCCTGTCCTGTCTCAGGATGCCCGGCCCACGATCGCCGACACCGAGCAATACCGCCGCCTCATCGCAGCTGGCGGTGATCTGGATGTCAGTACCTTGGCTGGAGTACTTGATGGCGTTGTCCAGTATGTTCACCAGCACCTGGACCAGCAGCTCGAAATCGGCCTTGATCAACGGCAGATCCTGCTGGACGTCGATATCGAGCCGGCGGCTCTGCAGTTCCTCCGGGAAATCGGCTACGGCGACCCCGATTATGTCCTGGACGTCGCACCAGTCCTCGTTGAGCTTGAACGTCCCGCTCTCGAGACGCGTCATGTCGAGCAGGTTCTGCACCACGCGATTCATGCGTGACGCTCCCTCCTCGATGGTCTTGAGCAGATCGGCGCGCTGCTCCGGTGAATACAGCTCCTCACTGTCTTGCAGGCTCGTCGCCGCGCCCATCATGGACGCGAGCGGCGTCCGGAGCTCGTGGGAGACCGAGTTGAAGAGGGCTGTCCTGAGGCGCTCGCTCTCCTCGAGGTTGAGCACGTGCTGGGCGGCCATGGTGAGCAGCAGCTTGTTCAGCGCCAGAGTAGCCAGCCCCGCGAAAGACAGAAGCAGCGCCTTCTTCTTTACCAGCCCATCGTCGGTTTCCTCGGAGACATCTATTCCCAGGACGCCCAGGATCTCATCCTCCAGCACCAGGGGCACATAGATCCCCTTCGCGCCCGGCAGCGTGTCCGTTCCGGGACCCGCCTCCCGCCCGTTTTCGAATACCCATGTGGCGACGCCCCCTTCGTTCTTGTCGGTTGCCAGTCGACCTTGTGGGTCGCTTGCGCCCGTGAGTGTCAATGTGTACTTTCGATCGGGCTGATACAGGACGGCATCGCTGCCGACCGCATCGGCGACGCCGCTCACGATGATTCGGGAGAACTCATCCACGTGGGATACCGCAGTCAGGTCGGTGCTCAGGTCGTACATGGCACTGGTCTGGCCCAGGGCCGCCTCCGTTTCTTTCGTCTTGTTCTTCAGGCGGTGGCTGATGACACTGGTGGTTATCCCAACCAGCAGGAAGATAGCGAATGTTACAACGTAGTGTGCATCGGACACGGTGAACGTGTACAGCGGGGGAACAAAGAGGAGGTCAAAAAGTAGTACACCAGCGATGGCGGTGGTGACAGAGACCCAGATGTTGGTGCGCGCACCCGCGTAGATGATCGGCAGCAGGTACAGCATGGCTACGTCCGTGATGTTAAAGAACTTACCGGTGGCCTTACAGACGACAGTCACAACCACCAGCAGGGCGAGGACCACCATGTAGTCAATCAGCCTGCGCCGTTGTTCGACTGTCATCGGTCAATCACCCGATCGAGGAGCTTCATTCTCCATCCCTCCGACTTTCCAACCTATATCTGCTTGCTCATTCTGTCGAGTGCCATGTTCAACTCGAGCACGTTGACGCGCTGCTCGCCGAGAACGCTCAGTTGACGTTCCTGGACGTGGCCCTTCACCAGTTCAAGTACAACTGCCACAGGGAGGTTCCTTGCTCCAGCGACACGCTTGACCTGCAGAAGTGCGCTCGCCGGGCTTATGTCAGGATCGAGCCCGCTGGCCGAGGCTTCCACCAGGTCGGCGGGGACCTTCGCGTTCGGGGCAAGGCCGTTCTCCTGTCTCACCTGGGCGGCCCGCTGGGAGATGAGCTCCGTCAGCTTCGGGTTGGTGGGGCCGAGGTTCGAGGCCCCCGATGCCGTGGCGTCGTAGCCGTTTGTTCCCGCTGCCGAGGGGCGCCCGTGAAAGTAGGTGGGGCCGGTGAACTCCTGGCCGATCAATGTCGATCCTACTGCTTTTCCATCCTGCTTGACGATCGAACCGTCGGCCTTCGCTTTGAAAGCCACCTGGGCGAATCCGGTCATGAACAGCGGATAGACAAGACCGGTGAGCACGGCGAACAGCGCGAATATGATCAGGCAGCTGACCATGTAGGTCTTCAAGAACTTCTTCGTCTTCGCGAGCATCTCTGCCTCCGTTAGCGTCACGCGAGCTTGAGCGCGTGCAGGATGATGTCGATGAGCTTTATTCCTATGAACGGCGCGATCAACCCCCCGACCCCGTAGATGAGCATGTTCCTGCGGAAGATCAAGTTGGCGCCCAGCGGCCTGTATTTGACCCCGCGTAGAGCGAGAGGTATCAGGGCGACGATGATGAGCGCGTTGAAGATGACAGCGGAGAGTATGGCGCTCTGCGGCGTGGCCAGTTTCATCACGTTGAGGCTCTTCAGGACCGGGTAGGCGGCGATGAAGAGCGCCGGGATAATTGCGAAGTACTTGGCCACGTCGTTTGCGACGCTGAAGGTGGTCAGCGAGCCTCTGGTCATCAGCAGTTGCTTGCCCACCTCTACAGTCTCGATGAGTTTGGTCGGGTTACTGTCGAGGTCGATCATGTTCCCGGCCTCTTTGGCGGCCTGGGTGCCGCTGTGCATGGCCATGCCGACGTCGGCCTGCGCAAGGGCGGGCGCATCGTTAGTGCCGTCACCGGTCATCGCGACCAGGCTGCCGTTGCTCTGGTATTTCTTGATCAGGCTCATCTTCTCTTCGGGTATGGCCTCCGCGAGGAAGTCGTCGACACCGGCCTCGGCCGCTATCGCCGCCGCGGTCACCGGGTTGTCACCTGTTATCATCACGGTCTTGATCCCCATGCGGCGAAGCTCGGCGAACCGCTCTTTCATGCCCCCCTTGATGATATCCTTCAGGTAGATGGTCCCGAGGATCTTGTTGCCTTCCGCGACGACCAGCGGCGTCCCCCCGTCCTTGGCTATCTTCTCGACGTCGTTCTTGACTTCGACCGCCATCGTGCCGCCACCGGCAGTCACCAGTCTCTCGACCGAGTCGGAGGCGCCCTTTCGAAGTTCCCTTCCCTCGATGTTCACTCCGCTCATGCGAGTCTGGGCGCTGAAGGGGATGAACTGCGCCCCCAGGGACTCTATGTCCCGGCCGCGGATGCCGTACTGGTCTTTGGCCAGCACGACTATGCTCCTGCCCTCCGGAGTCTCATCGGCTAGCGACGCGAGCTGGGCGACGTCGGCAAGATTCTCCTGGGTGACGCCTGGAGCCGGGATGAATTCCACCGCCATCCTGTTGCCGAGGGTGATCGTTCCGGTCTTGTCCAGGAGGAGAACATCGACATCTCCCGCTGCCTCGACCGCTCTACCGGACATGGCGATGACATTGCTACGCAACACGCGATCCATTCCGGCGATGCCGATGGCGCTCAGGAGCCCGCCGATAGTGGTCGGGATCAGGCAAACGGCCAGGGCGATGAGAATGGGCACACCGGCCACGGCGTTGGAATACTTCGCGAACGCCTCGAGCGTCGAGCACACCAGCACGAATATCATGGTCAGCCCGACCAGCAGTATCGTAAGTGCGATCTCGTTGGGGGTCTTCTGCCTCTTGGCGCCCTCGACAAGGCTGATCATGTGGTCGAGGAAGCTGTCCCCCGGGTCCGCCGAGATCTCGACCTTTATCCAGTCGGAGAGAACGGTGCTCCCGCCGGTCACGGAGTTGCGGTCCCCGCCGGATTCCCTTATGACCGGGGCGGATTCTCCCGTGACGACACTTTCATCCACCGAGGCGATACCCTCGATCACGGTGCCGTCGCCGGGAACCAGATCGCCGGCTTCGATGAGCACGACGTCACCCTTGCGCAGATCCGAGGCTCCGACGTTCACGACCTCGCCGTCGACGAGCTTCTTGGCAACGGTCTCCGTGCGGGCCTTTCTCAATGACTCGGCCTGCGCCTTGCCGCGGCCCTCGGCGATCCCTTCGGCGAAGTTCGCAAAGAGCACTGTTACCCACAGCCAGATGGCTATCTGCAGGTTGAGACCGAAGTACCTGGTATGCCCGATGATAAGACCGTCGATGACATAGTAGGTGGTCAGCAACGCGCCGATCTCGACAACGAACATTACGGGGTTGCGGATCATCAGCCGGGGATCCAGCTTCTTGAAGGCGTCCTTCACCGCGCCCCAGACCAGCGTCCTGTCGAGCAGGGAGCTCTTCTTCTTATCGGTCTTCTGCTTCTCAGGCAACCTCGATCACCTTGATTCCTCTCACATCAGCAAGTGCTCGACTATCGGCCCCAGCGCCAGCGCCGCGAAGAAAGTCAGCGCCCCCACGATAAGGACGACCGCGCTGAGCACAACCGGGAACGAGGGCGTGTCCGTCCTGAAGGTGCCCGAAGTCAGCGGGGCTGGCTGTTTGGGAGCGATGCTTCCCGCTATGGCCAGGAGCGGCACAATCGAACCGAACCTGGCTACCAACATCACGATCCCGAGGCTCACGTTGTAGAACGCCGTGTTGGAGGCCAGGCCGGCAAAGGCGCTGCCGTTGTTTCCGGCGGACGAGGAGTACGCGTAGAGGATCTCCGAAAGGCCGTGTGGCCCCGGGTTAAGAATACCGCTTGTCCCCGCATGTGTGACGGCTCCTATCGCCGCGCCGATGAGGATGCAGGCCGAAGGGATCAGTATGACCAGTATGGCCATCTTCATCTCCCAGCTCTCGACCTTCTTGCCCAGGTACTCAGGCGTCCTACCTACCATCAGGCCTACGATAAAGACCGTGAGCAGCACAAAGACGAGCATCGCCCCAAGCCCGGTGCCGGTACCGCCGAATATGACTTCACCCAGCATCATGTTGAGCATCGGAACCATGCCGCCAATAGGGGTCAGGCTGTCGTGCGAGGCGTTGACCGATCCGCAGCCGGAGTCCGTGGTGACAGTCACGAAGATCATGGTGCTGGGCACACCGAGGCGGACCTCTTTGCCCTCCATCGTGTTGGGCGAACTCACGCCAAGCTTGGCGATGCGTGGATTCTGTTGACCAGCCTCGGCCCATAGGCCGACCCCCAGCCCCAACGCAAGGAGCAGCAGCATCGCCACCAGTATGGCCGCGCCCTGTTTCCAGCTTCCCACCATCTTCCCGAAGGTCACGCAAAGACCCGCGCCGATCACCAGGATGCCGAGCATCGCCACCTCGTTGGCGAGGGGCGTGGGGCCCTCGTATGGATGCGCGGAGTTAGCGTTGAAGAACCCACCACCATTGGTACCCAGATCCTTGATGGACTCCTGGGATGCCGTGGGGCCCATCGGCAGTGTCTGCTCAGCTCCCGCGACTGTCGTAACCTTCTTGTAGGCGCTGAGATTCTGGATTGAACCCTGCCACATGAAGATGACGGCCAGGACTATTGACAGCGGGATGAGGACCCACAGGACGGCGCGCGTCAGGTCAACCCAGAAGTTGCCGATCTTGTCTGTCTTCTTCCTCTTGAATCCCCTGATGAGCGCGATGATGACGCAGAGGCCGGTGGCCGGGGCAAGGAAATTCTGAACAGTCAATCCGAGCATCTGGCTCAGGTAACTCATAGTGCTCTCGCCGGAGTAGGCCTGCCAGTTGGTGTTGGTAACGAAGCTCGCCGAGGTGTTGAAGGAGAGAGACCGCGATACGCCTTTGAATCCTTGAGGGTTGCCGGGCAGGTGCCCCTGCAGCCGCAACAGCACGTAGAGGAAGACCAGTCCCACCAGGTTGAAGATGATAAGTGCGATGGCGTACTGCTTCCAGTTCATCTCGCGCTCTTGATCGACGTGCGCGACACGGTAGATCAATCGCTCGATCGGGCGCAGCAGACGATCGACGAACGTCTTCTCACCGCTGAAGACCTTCGCCATGTAAAGGCCAAGAGGTATGGCCAGCGCGACCAGCACAACGATGTATATTATCGCCTGGGTTACCGCATCAGCAGCCACTACAAGTCCTCGGCGCGAAACAGCGCGTATACGAGGTAGGCGAGGATAAGAGCGGTTGCGATACCTCCTATGATGAAATCGGCCATGCCCTCCATCTCCTGTATCGAGAATGAATTACCATAATGTGAATGTAGGGCAGGGGGTCGTAAAGCATCCATTAGCAATACTGCAAGTAAGGATAAAGAGAGCATAAAGCCACACTGGCGGGCAGTTGTGGGACTATTCCCCGGTGATCCCGGCCGCTTGCAGTGCGCAAGTCGCCTTTGCCGGGCGAGCGGTAAGTCCCGCACACCCTTCCGGTCGGGTTCGAAAGGTACGCTCAAGACCGCTCGATTGTCTTTCAACTATTGGCTTTTCGGCCCGCTAGTGTTAGTTTTTCTCATGACCGGTATGTTGGTCCGAGACCCCGTCCGGTCTGCGGAAGCGGTAACAGGATTCATGTCTCACCTTGAAGTGACCACGGTCGGAAAGAGGAGGGAGCACGATGGCTCAGTACGGAACGGACGAGTGGGAGGCCGAGTACCAGGCGATGCTGGCGGACAGGATGAAGAATCCGGGGCCTTACATCTATTTCACGCCCGAGTGGGCGGCCCTCTACGAGAAGACCATCCAGAACGACGAGCTCTACAAGGACGCGGCGAAGAACTGGGAGGGCACCGTAGTCCTTCACGTGGAGAAATCGCCGGAGTGGGGCCTCGACATCGACGTCTACGTCTTCATGGACCTCTGGCACGGCGAGTGCCGGTCTATCAGGATAGTCCCGAACGACGCCGGCGAGGCGGGCGACTTCGTGATCACGGGTTCGCTGGAGCGCTGGGAGCAGGTCGCCAAGAAGGAGCTCGACAGCACCAAGGGAATGATGCAAGGCAAGCTCAAGCTCAAGGGCGACCTCCCCACGATCGTGCGGGCGGTCCGGGCGTCACAGCGCCTGACCGACCTGAGCGCGGACGTCGGCGGCTTCTTCCCGACGGAGCTCAACGACGAGCAGAAGGCGGAGTTCAAGGTCGCCATGGACGCGCTTGCCAAGGTGCTGGGCTAGCCACACGGGGCTTCAGACGGCGCGCGGCGCCGGGCGGAACATAACAGGGGTTGGCGGCATCCGGGCTCACACGAGGCGCACGGGCGGCCGCGCAAACAGGAGGTCAACATGGCATACGATCGAGATCTTGCCTTCATCTACCGCAACCCGACCAAGGTAGTCTTCGGCGAGAAGACCGCTGGCGACACGGGGATCGAGGTCGCCGAGCTGGGCTGCAGCAAGGCGTTCGTCGTCACAGACCCGGGCGTCGTCGCCGCGGGCCTGGTCGAGAGGGTCGTGAAGGCGCTCGGCAAGAAATACGTGGGCATCTACGACAAGTGCATCCAGGACTCAGGCGTCCACATCATCAACGAGGCCGCGGCCCTGGCCAAGGAAGCAGGGGCCGACTGCCTGGTGAGCGTCGGCGGCGGAAGCACCATCGACACGGCGAAAGGCATGGCCGTGCTCCTCAAGGAGGGCGGCAAGCTCGAGGACTACGCGGGCTTCCAGCTCCTCTCGCGCCCGCAGACTCCCCACATCGTGGTCCCAACCACGTCGGGCACCGGCAGCGAGGCGACCATGACCGCCGTGGTCAAGGACTGGGATAGGAACCGGAAGCTGCTGTTCTCCGACACCAACATGATCCCGAACGTGGGCATACTCGACCCGACGATCGTCGCGGGGCTGCCCAAAGGGCTGACCGCCACCACGGGCATGGACGCTTTCACCCACGCCGTCGAGTCGATCCACACGTTGCAGGCCTCGCCCATCGCCGACGCGATGGCGCTGCAGGCCATCAGGCTCATCTACGAGTACCTGCCCAGGTGCGTCGAGGACGGGTCCGACCTTCTCGCGCGCGGCCAGCAGCAGTGCGCGGCCACGATCGCGGGCGTCGCGTTCGACAATGCCCAGGTGGGCCTGCCGCACGCGCTGGCGCACTCGCTGGGCGGCGTGTTCAAGGTGCCGCACGGCCTGGCGAACAGCATCGTGCTCCCGCACAGTATGAGGTTCAACCTAGAGGACGCGGCGGACCGCTACGCGCTTATCGCCACCACCATGGGCCTGGACACCAGGGGCAAGAGCGACACCGAGGCGGCGGAGCTGGCCATCGACGCGATTGCAGAGTTCACCAAGAAGCTCGGTATCCCGCAGAGGCTGCGTGACGCCGGAGTTCCCGAGGATGGGCTCCTCGAGGTCGCGGAGCTGGCGCTGTCGGATGGCGCGATAGTATACAACCCGACGATGGTCTTCGAGACCGATCAGATCATGGACGTCCTGAAGAAGGCGTGGTGATCCGGCCGGAAGGCACACGAGAAACTAGGGGGTAGCATGGCCGGTGGCGAGCCAGACATAACAATGGCGCCTGGCGCGGAAGAGGCGGGCATGGCGTCCATGATCGCGGACATGATCAAGACCAACATCAAGAACAAGCCCGAGCGCATGAAAGATTTCAACAAGCTGCGTGGCACGATCTGGATCACGGCCAGCGACGCCGAGACCGAGATGACGATGGAGTTCACGGGGAGCAGCCTGACGGTCAGCAAGGGCAAGGTCGGAACGCCTATCCTCGAGATCGAGACCGACGCCACGACACTGCTCGAGCTCGCGAACATAGAGATCAAGATGGGAATGCCGTACTACTTCGACGAGACCGGGCGGATGGTCATCAAGAAGCTCATGAAAAAGGAGCTGAAGATCAAGGGGATGTTCGCCCACACCATGGCCCTGACGCGGATGACCAAGTTACTGTCGGTAAAGTAGAAAAAAAGCCCCAAAAGGGTCAGGCACTTCTTTCTACTGTAAACAGGGGGACCTCAAATGTACGGTAACACCGGCAAGGTGCTCGACGTCGACCTCAGCTCAGGGAAGGTCGAGGAGCTCGAGCTCGATGAAGACATCTACAAGCAGTACGTCGGCGGGGTGGGTCTCGCCGCCAAGCTCATCTACGACCGCGGGAACCTCGGCGCGGAACCCCTGGACGAGGACGCGCTGCTCATCTTCGCGACCGGACCCATGGCCGGCACCGGCATGTATGGCACCAGCCGCCTGTCCGTCGGCGCGCGCTCGCCCCTGACCGGCATCCGGATGGTCATCAAGAAGCTCATGAGCAAGGAGCTGAAGATCAAGGGGATGTTCGCCCACACCGTGGCCCTGACGCGGATGACCAAGTTGCTGTCGGTAAAGTAGAAAAAAACCCCGAAAAGGGACAGGTACTTCTTTCTACTCTAAACAGGGGGACCTCAAATGCACGGTAACACCGGCAAGGTGCTCGACGTCGACCTCACCTCCGGGAAGGTCGAGGAGTTTGAGCTCGATGAAGACATCTTCAAGCAGTACATCGGCGGGG
>JGI24133J20442_1000363_pt1 | contig 14126 bp, 17 predicted proteins | sample BarGraNGADG00311_2_FD_20442 | JGI IMG/M metagenome (IMG submission 20442)
GGGCCGCGCGCCGAGCCGCCCTCGGGCGCCCCGCCGAAGTCCTTGTCGAAGATCGCCGCGACGGCCTCGGGAGAGGGTACAGTTCGGAGTACATCCGCTACTTCGTGCGCGGCGCCGCCCGTCGTGGGCAGCTGGTCAGCGTCGTCGCCGACGGCGAGCATGAAGACGGAGTGATCGGCAGTGTGAAGGAGCCCAGAGCATGAGTGACTGCATCTTCTGCAAGATCGCCGCCGGCGAGATCCCCGCGCAGGTGGTCGCCCAGGACGACGAGTTCATCGCCTTCGCCGACCTGCAGCCGCTGGCGCCGGTGCACCTTCTGGTCATCCCCAGACGGCATCTTCCCTCGTTGAACGAGGTGGACGAACTGGGCACGGACGTCGCCGGCCGCCTGCTGCGCTTCATCGCGGTCACGGCCCGCTTGGCCGGCGTGGCCGGTTCGGGCTATCGCGTGATTACCAACACCGGCCCCGACCCAGGCCAGGAAGTCATGCATCTGCACTGGCATGTCATTGGCGGGGCGCCCCTGGGAGGCATGGCATGAGAGAACTCGGCGCCATCGAACAGCGCATCAAGGACGATTCGACCGCGGCCCTCAGGAGCGGCGACAAGCGGCTCCGCGAGGCTCTGTCGTCGTTCGTCGCGGCGCTCAAGAAGGAGCGCATCGACAGCCGCAAGGAGCCCACCGAGGCCGACGAGCTCACGGTGGTCAAACGCGAGCGCAAGCGCCGCGCGGAGGCGATCGAACTGTACGAAGAGGCGGGCCGTCGGGATCTCGCCGATCAAGAGAGGTACGAGGAAGCGCTCCTCAAGTCGTACATGCCGGAGGAGCTCGGCGACGCCGAGCTCGAGGGGCTCGTCGACGAGGCCATCGCCGCCACCGACGCCGTCACGCCGCGGGACATGGGTAAGGTCATGGGCTGGCTCAAGCCCAAGGTCGCCGGCCGCGCGGACGGCAAGAAGCTCAGCGGCATGGTGCGCGACAGGCTGGGAGGCTGAAGGTGGCGCAAGCGGTGCGCACGGTCATCGAGCTCGACAGCAACAACGTCGCCCTGNCGCTGGCCGGAGAGCAGGACGCCCATCTCAAGATCCTCGAGGCNCGGCTCGACTGCGGTCTCACGCTCCGCGGCGACGTCCTCATCCTGGAGGGATCCGAGGATGCCGTGGCCAAGTCGCGGGCGGCGCTTGAGGAGCTGCTCACCGTGATCCGCTCTGGACGGCCCATCACCCCGTCCATCGTCGAATCGCTGATGGACATCGCCGTGAACTCCTCGGGTAAGCCTTCCGAGGTGTACGGCGACGTCGTCTGGACGCATCGCGGCCGGCAGGTCGGGCCGCGCACCCTCAATCAGAAGCTGTATGTGGACGCCATCCGGCGCCAGACGATCACCTTCGGCATCGGCCCTGCCGGCACCGGCAAGACCTACCTGGCCACGGCGATGGCGGTGAACGCCTTCTTTTCCAAACAGGTGGGGCGCATCATCCTCACGCGGCCGGCGGTGGAGGCGGGGGAGAGCCTGGGCTTTCTGCCCGGTACGGTGAGCGAGAAGGTCGACCCGTACTTCCGCCCCCTCTTCGACGCGTTGTACGACATGATGGACGGCGAGAAACTGGCGGCGCTNATCGAGAAGGGCGAGATCGAGGTGGCGCCGCTGGCGTTCATGCGCGGACGTACCCTCAACGATTCGTTCATCATCCTGGACGAGGCGCAGAACACCTCGCCCGAGCAGATGAAGATGATCCTGACGCGCCTGGGCTTCGGCTCCAAGATGGTCGTCACCGGTGACGTCACGCAGATCGACCTTCCGCACAGCCGCACGTCCGGGCTGGTCACGGTGCCCGAGGTCCTCGAGGAGATCGACGACATCGGCATCGTGCACTTCGACGGNCACGACGTGGTGCGCCACAAACTGGTGCAGCGCATCGTCAACGCCTACAAGGACCACGATGACANAGTCGAGGCCGCGAAGGCGCAGCGGTCCGCGGCCGGTCACCGGCGCAAGGACGGGGACGCGTGAACCTCGTCGAGGTCCTCAACGGTACCCGCGTGGCCCTGAACGATGAAGCGGTCGCCCGGCTTGTCTCCAGGGTGCTCGAGGCGGAGGGCGTGCGTGGCGCCGAGTTGGCCGTCGAGTTTGTCGGCGAACGCCGCATCCGCACGCTGAACGCCGAACATCGCGACAAGGATGAGGTCACCGACGTATTGTCGTTCCCGCTCGAGGAGGCGGGGGAGGGGCCGGCGAGCGCGGCCGCGCAGACCGGACGGCCGGAGACGCCCCGCCCGCCGCGCCTTCTCGGCGACATCGTGGTCTGCGCGCGCCAGGCGCTGCGCCAGGCCCGCGCCAACGGTCTCCCGCCCGCCTTTGAGCTAGCCGTCCTCCTTGCTCACGGTACGCTCCATCTGCTGGGCTACGATCACGAGGTCGACGCCGGGCGCATGGCGCTGCGGCAGGCCGAGGTCCTGGAGCTCGTCGACTGGGAGGCTCTCGTTGCCACGCCGCGGTAACCTGCTCCACAGCTTCAACTGGGCCTTCGAGGGCATCGTCCACGCGCTGCACTACGAGCGCAACATGTGGGTGCACTTCGGCATCGCCGGCCTGGTTCTCATGGGCAGCCTGTTCTTCGCTCTCACCCGTCTCGAGGTGGTCGCCCTGCTCGTGGCGATCTCCTTCGTGCTCATCACCGAGATGCTCAACACCGCCATCGAGCACATCGTCGACATCGCCACCGACGGCGATGACCCGCGCGCCAAGATCGCCAAGGACGTCGCCGCCGGCGCGGTGCTCATCGCCGCGGTCAATGCGGTCGCCGTCGCCTACCTCGTGTTCTACGACAAGATCACCAGCGTCCCATACACGCTGCTCAGCAAGCTGCGCAGTTCACCGATCGACGTCACGGTCGTCGCACTGGTGATCGTGATCATGGCCGCGGTGGCCCTGAAAGCCCTCACGCACCGCGGCACGGCGTTTCGCGGCGGCCTGCCGTCGGCTCACGCCGCCGTGGCCTTCGCCTCCTGGGTGGCGCTGACATTCGTCGCCGCCAAGACGCCGTATGCGCTGCCGATCTCAGCCATCGCGCTGTTCCTGGCCGTGCTCGTCGCCCAGAGCCGCATCCAGGCCGGCATCCACAGTGTGACCGAGGTGGCCGCCGGTGCTGCCCTCGGCATCGTGATCACGCTGGTCCTGTTCCGTAACTGGTACCCGCTGTGAGCCGCGCCGCGGAACTTGCCGAGCGCCTCCTCTTCCGGGAGGCCGTGACCCTCACCGAGCGCGCCTATGCGCCATACTCCGGCTTCGCCGTCGGCGCCGTGGTCGTCGGCCCTTCGGGCCGCAGCCACCACGGCGTCAACGTCGAGAACGCCTCGTACCCCGCCGGCCTCTGCGCCGAGCGCGCGGCACTCGCCGCCATGGTCTCTTTCGGCGAGCGCAGACTGCGCTATGTCGCCGTGGCCGCCTCTGGAGGCCGCGACTGCCTGCCCTGTGGACTCTGCCTGCAGGCGCTGGCCGAGTTCGGCGATCCCGAGGTCGTCGCCAGCGTGGGTGGGGAGGTCCGCGTCGTCCGCCTGAGCGATCTGCTCACGGCGCCGTTCGCGGGCGCCGGCGCCCCGGTGGAGGGGGCTCGGCCGGAGCGTCCTCCGGCCGGCGGCCCGAACGGCAGGGCCGGCCGGTGAGCGGGGCGTTCCGCTCTGGCTTCGTCGCCGTCTTCGGCAGGCCCAATGTGGGCAAGTCGACGCTGGTCAACGCCCTGGTGGGGCTCAAGGTGAGCATCGTGAGCGATCATCCCCAGACCACGCGGCGGCGCATTACCGGCGTCGTCGATCTCGAGGGCTGCCAGGTCATCCTGCTCGACCTGCCGGGCTTCCAGAAGCCGTTCGACTCGCTGACCCGGCGCATGCAGGCCACCGTCGACGACGCGTTGACCGACGTCGACGCGGCGCTGGTGCTCCTGAACGCGACGGAGGAGTTCGGCGCCGGCGACCGCTATGTGGTGCAGGCGGTCGCCGGCGTGGAGCTCCCCGCGCTCATCGTGCTCAACAAGATCGATCTTGTGGACGGCCCCCGGATCGGGGCGCGCCTCGAGGAGGCGCGCTCGCTCGCCGGGGGCCGCGACGTGCTGCCTGTCTCGGCGTTGCGCGGCGACGGCCTCGGGGAGGTGGTCGCGCGTCTCGCCGACGCCATGCCGTTGGGGCCCGCGTATTTCCCCAAGGGGCAGCACAGCGACCAGCCGCTCGAGCTGCTCATCGCGGAACTCGTGCGCGAGCAGGCGCTGCGCCTCACGCGCGACGAGGTGCCGCACGCCGTCGCCGCCGAGGTGACCGCCATCACCGAGCGCGAGCACCGGCCGCTGGTAGAGATCGAAGCTCTTCTGATCGTCGAGACCGAGTCGCAGAAGGCCATCGTCGTGGGCAAGGGGGGTCGCGTGGTGAAGGCCATCGGCAGCGGCGCCCGCCACGAGATCGAAGCCATCCTCGGCGTGCAGGTCTTCCTCGACCTGCGCGTCAAGGTCCGCAAGCGCTGGAGACGGGACGAGCGCTACGTGGATCGCCTGCTCTAGGCCGACCGGACTCGTATCGGACCCGTGATCGTCCGACGGCGGCGCCACGGTGGCCGTTGGAGCGCTTTTGCTATACTCGAGCTACGCTCCCGCCACCTCGTTGCCTGCTCGGAGGGCCCGCCGCGTGCAAGCCCAGGAACTCGCCAAGACCATCGACCACACGCTGCTCCGGCCCGACACCATCTCCTCGGAGGTCGAACGTCTGTGCTGCGAGGCGACGACGTACCACTTCGCCGCGGTCTGCGTGCTCCCGCACTTCGTGCCGTTGGCAGACGGCATGTTGCGTAACGCGGACGTCAAGGTCTGCACCGTGATCTCGTTCCCCTACGGCGCCGATACCGTGCGAACAAAGGTGGTCGCTGCTGAGGACGCGGTGGCCAGGGGCGCCGACGAGCTCGATGTGGTCATCAATCTGCCGGCGCTGCTCTCGGGGGATTTCGGCCTGGTGCGCGACGACCTGGCCAGCATGGTCCGCGCGGGGCGCATGAAGGCCGTCAACACCGGTCGGGGGCAGGTCATCGTCAAGGCCATCATCGAGACCTGTTACCTCACTACCAAGATGAAACGTCTGGCGTGCAGGATCTGCGAGCAGGCGGGTGTGGACTTCGTCAAGACGTCCACAGGCTGTGGCCCCGGCGGCGCGACGGTCAAGGACGTCGAGCTGCTGCGTGACAGCCTCGACGAGCGCATCGGCGTCAAGGCGTCCGGCGGCATTCGCAGCTTCCGCGACGTGGAGCTGATGATCAACGCCGGCGCCGTCCGCGTGGGCACCAGCGCCGGCGTCGGCATCATGCAGGACTTCCTCGCCTGAAGACAGCCTGCCGCCGGGCTGCCCCATCATGAAGGAGACCGCCATCGATCACCAGACACTCCTCGGCCTCGTGCGTTACGACGGCGACGGCCTCGTGCCGTGCGTGGTGCAGGACACCCGCAGCGGAGAGGTCCTCATGGTGGCCTACGCCAACGCCGAGGCTCTGGGAGCCACCCTCGCCACCGGCGAGGCTCACTTCTGGACCCGCAGTCGCCGCGAGCTCTGGCACAAGGGCGGCACGAGCGGCAACGTGCAGCGCGTGTCGACGGTCCGGCTGGACTGCGATCACGACGCCGTGCTGCTCGGCGTCACGCCCGCCGGCCCGGCCTGCCACACGGGCGCCGTGAGCTGCTTCCGCGATGCGGCCAACGGCGGCGCGACCTTGGAGCTTCAGCCGCGGAGCGCATGAGGGCGGCTGCCACCCGTCTCTGGAGCCGCCTCGGCGCGAGCGGCGCTCTTCTTTTCGCCGTGCTCGCTCTGGCCCTCGTGCTGCGCCTGGACGGCATCGGTTGGGGCCTGCCGTACAGCTTTGTCAATGTCGACGAGAGCACGGTGGTTCCCAAAGCCTTCGCGGCGGCCCGCGGACATCTGAACCCGCAGTTCTTCTACTATCCGTCGCTGTACTTCTATCTGCTCGGCGGCCTGTACCTGGTGGCGTCTCCGGTGTTGTGGCTGCTGCGGCACGGCAATCCGCTGGCGATGGGGTCGTACGTGGTCGACCCGGGACCGTATTTCCTGCTCGGACGGCTGCTCTCCGCGGCGTTCGGCACCGTCTCGGTCTACCTGGTCTACCGTCTGGGCCGGGCGGCCTACGGGCGCCCGGCCGGCCTCCTTGCCGCCCTGTTCCTGGCGGTGATGCCGCTTCACGTGGCCTACTCGCACATGGCGGTCACGGACGTGACCGCCACGGCGCTGTCGCTCCTCGCCCTGCTCCTGCTCATCCCGGCTGCGCATGGCCGTGGCCGCCGCTGGCTGCTTGCCGGCGCGGTGGCGGCGGGGCTGGCGACGTCGGTCAAGTACAACCTCGGCCTTCTGGTGTTGCCGGCGAGCGTGGCCGCGGTGTACGCCTGCCGCGGCGAAGCGGAGGTCCGCGTCGCCACAGGCGCTCGCGCGGCGCTGCTCTGGCCGCGCCTGCTGGTCGCCAGGGTCTACGCGCCGATGCTCGTCGCGTTCCTCGCCGCCTCGCCGTTCGTGATCCTCGATGCCAGGCATTTCGCGCACGACTTCCTGCGTCAGAACCTCATCATGGATCGTGGCTGGTTGGGCTTCGAGAACACCGGCAACGGCTTCTGGTACAACCTGGAGGTCAACCTCGCCGGCACTTTGGGCGTGGTGTTGCTGGTGCTCGCCGTGCTTGGGCTCGCCTGGGCTCTCTGGCGGCGCACGCGCCTCGACCTCATGGTCGCGCCCTACGTCATCGTGTACTTCGTCTACATCAGCACGTGGAAGGAACTGGCCGACCGCTACCTGCTGCCGATCGTGCCCCTCCTCGCGCTGCTGGCCGTGCGCTGTTGCGTCGAGATCGTCGAGCTGCGGCCGCGGGCGCGGAGGATCGTCGCTCCGCTCGTCGTCTTGCTCCTCGTGGCGGCGTTCGTGCTGCCGTTCTCGGCTTCTCTCGCCTTCGACCGGAGCCTGACGGGGAGTGACGTGCGCGTGCGCGCCGAGCACTGGATCGAGGCCAACATCCCGGCCGGCAGCGCCATCGCCGTGGAGAACTACGGTCCGCCGCTGGTGGGCGAGCGGAGCCTGCATCACTACGTCGACGCGGGCCTCCACCCCCCGGCTTACCGCATCGAGCGTCTCCAGCTGCCGGCGCCGGGGACGCCCGACCCCTCGCGCGACCTGGCCCGCCTGCGCCGCGAGGGGATCGACTACGTGCTTCTGAGCTCGGGCATCGGCGACCGCGTCCGCGCCGCGCCCGAGGTGTATCCGTCGGCCGTGGCCTTCTACCGCGATCTCGACGCCTGGGCGGAGCTCGTCAAGGTGTTCCGGCCCGGCCCCGGCGAGCGTGGGCCGGTGCTCAGGGTGTATCGCCTGGTCCCGCGGTCGCGCGCGCCGCTGGGCTGACCGCCGTCCGGTCCGTCGCCACCAGCTCGGCGTCGGCCTCGGCCGCTGCCGTCTCGATCCCCCCCGCGGCCGTTGACCGCCGTCCCGGCTTCACGATGAGGTAGGTCACGAACCCCGGCGGGATCGGCAGCCAGAAGTTGATGAGCCGGTAGACCAGGACGACCGCCACCGCGGTCGCGGCCGGCACCCCGAAGCCCGCGAACAGCGCCATCAGGAGTGCCTCCACAGCCCCCAGCCCGCCGGGAGTCGGCGCCAGGGTCCCGATCGCATAGGCCACCACGTAGCCCACCACCAGGTAGCCGACGCCGATCCGGTAGCCAAAGGCGAGGAACGTCATGTACAGGCAGAGCATGTCGAGGAGCCAGAAGCCGCAGGCGAGCAACGCGGTGGTGCGGAAGGCGCCTCGGTGCGAGGTCATCCGGCGCATGCCGGCGAAGAGGTTGTCGAGCCAGCCGTCGATGTGGCTCTCCCGCACCACCTGTCGGCGCATGACGCGGTTGACCAGGTGCGCCAGCTTGGCCACGCGGCGGCGCATGCGGGAGCGGTGGTTGTAGAGGTAGACCCCGTAGGCGGTCAGCCAGAGCAGGAGTCCGATGAGGATGATACCCACCAGATACCCGGCGATCGACTGGCCACGCGCGACGATGAGGTAGATCAGCGCCAGGGCGAAAGCGAACCACAACACGACGTAGTTGAAGAACTGCTGCGCGGCGATGGCGACGAAGATGAGCCCGTGCGGGACTCTGCGCTTGCGCAGGGCGTTGTAGGTGACGATCCAGCCTCCCACGCCGCCGGCGGACAGTACGTGGCTCACGGCGAGGCTGGTGAGTGTGATCGCAAGAACCTCGACGATGCGCAGGCGGATGTCCAGCACGCTGAGGACGAAGCGGAACAGATTGGCGTACGACAGAGTCGCCAGCACCTCGAGGACGACGGCCATGCCGAGCAGCCAGTAGCTGGCCTCCGAGAGCAGCGCCAGCGTCTTCTCCGTGTCGACGACCTGTGGCAGCAGCAGGTAGAGGGCCGCGACGATGACAACGAAGATGATGATATGGCGCAGGGTCTTCTTGATCGGCGTGCTCCCCGGTGAGCCCATACTCAGGCTCATGACAGTACCATACGCGCGGGGAGCGCCGGCCGGCGCCGCCTCCCGCGCGGGCCTCGCGCGTCGTCAGCGGCGCTTCTTGCGCCTGCCGGCCTTCTGCCGGCTTGACGCGGAGGTGTCGTCGCCGAGCACCTCGCGTTCGATCTCCTGGCGCCGCGTCCAGGCGTACGCGGCGGCTGCAGGGACGCAGGTGAACGGGATAGCGCAGAGCACCAGCCAGCCCCAGCGCCTGGCTTTCAGCGTCACGTAGACGCCGTAGACGAGGCTCATCGCCCAGCCGAGGAGCATGAGGAGGCCCCAGGCGACGAAGACGCCGCGGGGGATGAACGTCACGCTGAAGACTTCGGCAAAGGCGCGCGCCAGGAAGAGGAACAAGGTGATGCCGGAGATGAGGAAGAGGTTGGCGAGGCGCCGGAGCTCGGCCGCCCGCTCGGCGCCGACGGCGACGCCGGGATCGTCCTTGTCGTACCTGGTGAAGTCGAGGAAGCGGGCCATGACTCCTGCCGGTCGCGTGTGCGTCCTTCGCCGAGCGGGCATCTAGCGGAGGACGCGCGACGACCGCGTAAGCCTCGGTGATGGACGCACAAAAGACAACCCCGCCCGGCGGCCATGCCGCCGTCTACGACGCTCTAATGTGGCCGTTCGAGCGCGCCGCTGTGGGCGCCTGGCGGCGCCGGCTGGCGGCGCGTGCCCGCGGTCGCGTGCTCGAGGTCGGCGCCGGGACCGGCAGCCAGCTGCGCTGGTACGGCCCAGGCGCCGAGGTCGTCGCGCTCGAGCCCGGGCCGGGCATGGTGGAGCGGGCGCGGCGCCGCGCGGCGCGCGCTTCCGCGTCCGTCACCGTGCTGGAGGGGGTGGCGGAGGCTCTTCCGTTCCCGGCCGCCAGCTTCGACACCGCCGTCAGCGTCTTCACCTTCTGTAGCGTCGCCGATCCGGCGCAGGCCTTTGCCGAGTTGTGCCGCGTGCTCGTTCCCGGCGGAAGCCTGCTCATGCTCGAGCACGTCCACTTGCCGTGGCAGCCGGGGCGCTGGCTGCAGAGCATGGCCGCCCCGGCATGGGCGGCGGCGGCCGGGGGATGTCGCCTGGATAGAGATACGGGTAGATTCATGAGTGAGGCTGGCTTTGTCATACTGCAACAACGGCCACATGTGCTCGACTGGATAGTCGAGTTCGTTGCGCGCAGCCCGAGTGGGTTGCATCCGGCGCGCAATCTGGTTGAATAACGCCCCGAACGAACAACCGAGGCGTCCTGGCCACGCCCCTTCATCCGTTCGCCCTCCCCTCTCTTCTTCATCACACGCATCGGCGCACGCATGCTGGGTCTGTTGCGGCCTGAAGCGCCGAACGCCCCGCCGGCACAGGCTGCTGCCGCTGCCTCCGGGGAAACCGCGTCGAAAGGACGCTGTGACCCGATGCAAGAGCTGGACCGCGATCCTCGCGCTCCTCATCATCGCCACCGCCNTTACCACCGCAGTCATCANCCCGAAGGCCGACGCGTCGGCNCTGAAGGGTAAGCTTCGNCACGCCAAGCGTGAACTGCGTCACGCACGCCAGCGCCTGACCGCCGCCGAAGCCGCCGTCGCCGCGACGCTCTCCTCCACGGCATCCGGCACAACCACGGATCCCGCGACCACGACCACCAATCCCGCGACCACCACCACTTCGGCCGCGCCTGCATCGCCGACTCTGGCCGAGCTTCAGGCCAAGGTCGACAAGGAACGCCAGGCGGTACGCCGCTGGAAGCACCGCGTGCGGCGCCTCGCGAGGCGCGTGCATCTCCAACGGCGACTCGCCGCCTGGGAAAGCCACGGCAAGTGGAAGCCCATCATCAGGATCGCCGCCGCGAACTATCACGTGAAGGCGGACGGCATGTACCGCATGATGATGCGCGAATCGGGCGGTCGCCGCTTCGCCGGCTCCAACACCGCGTTCAAGGGTCTGTTCCAGTACTGGCCGGGCACCTGGGCCTCGAGCTGGAACCCCTACCGCCACGACAGCATCTACGACGGCAGTTCGCAGATCTTCGCCACGGCCTATGCCATCCATCGGGGCATGGGCGCGCAGATGTGGACGACCACCTGGGCGTCTCAGTACTGAATACCATGAAGAGAGGCCTCCGTGGTGGGATGCTCCGTGTGTCACCGCAGAACCGCCCACCAGGAGGCCTCACTCATGTTGTACGCCGGACTCGATCTGTCAAGGAGGCGCTTGGACGTGTGCCGGTTGGAGGAGCGGGGAGCCGATCTTCGCCGCCCTCGAGTCGATGAACGGCGCGCGCTTCGTCCGCGACGAGCTCGAGCAGCTGGGCTGGCAGGTGGCGCTCGCCGACGCGGCGAAGGTCAAGGGCCTGGCGCCGCTCGCCGTCAAGACCGACCGCATCGACGCCTACGTGCTCGCCGAGCGCGAGCGCGCCCGTTTCCGCCTCCACCTCGTGTGTCATCGCGCCGCCCTCAAGGCGCGAATCGACGCGAGCCTCATCGCCCACGGCCACCCCTGCCCGGTGGCCGACCTCTTCGGGACGCGGGGACGCGCCCTGCTCGACTCGTGCGCGCTGCCCGAAGCCTGGCAGGCGGGCACCGCCGCCAGCCTGCGCCTGATCGAGCACCTGGACGATGAGATCAGCGCCTGCGAGGCCGAGTTGTGGCGCCTCGGCGCCGATCATGCCCACGTTTCCCTGCTCATGACGGCGCCCGGCATCGCCTGATGTACTGGCCCACACGATCGCCTCTGAGATCAGCGAGATCGGGCGCTTCGCGACGCCCAAGAAGCTGGTCGGTTACACCGGCCTCTGCCCCAGGGCCTACCAGTCGGGCGCCTCCGACCGCCGCGGGCCGCTCGCCAAGAACGGCCCCGAGCACCTGCGCTGGACCTTGATCGAGGCCGCCGTGCATGCCGGCCCGCCACGTCGCCTGCGCCGCGCACTACGAGGCCACCAAGCGCCGCCTCGGCCGTCAACGCGGCGCCAAGGTGGCGCGTCGAGGTCGCGCGCAAGCTCGCCGAGGCGATCTGGTACATGCTCACCCGCTCAGAGACGTTTGCTCCGGCAGGTCCCGCGTCGGCTCTGGTCGCGTAGACGACCCTGTACTGAGATGGACCGCCCGAGCAAGCTCCCATCCGACCTGGTCCTCCCACTGCCGAGCAAGAAAAGCGTGGCTATTCCGGCGGGGATGTGGTGGACTTGCCGCATCCAGCGCCGACGCAGGCCACTGAGGTCGGCGCCGACGGAGCCACAACCGAGGGGTGTGAGGGGTATGGACTTCGAGCACATGCTCAGCGCCGTCCGGGTGATCCCGGTGGTCGAGATCGCCAGTGCGGATACGGCCGTGCCGCTGGCCCGATCCCTGGTGGACGCGGGGCTCCCGTGCGCCGAGATCACCTTCCGCACCGCCGCCGCGGCCGACGCCATCGCTGCCATCGCCGCGGCGGTCCCCGAGCTGCACCTGGGCGCCGGCACGGTGCTCACCGTCGCGCAGGCCGAGACCGCCCTCGCAGCCGGGGCGCGCTTCCTGGTGGCGCCCAACCTCGACCTCGACGTGGTCGCCTTCGCCCGCGAGCGCGGGGCGCCGATCCTGCCCGGCGTGTGCACGCCGACCGAGATCGGCCTGGCGCTCTCGCTCGGCCTGTCCATCGTCAAGCTGTTCCCCGCCGAGGCCGCCGGCGGCGTGCCGTATCTCAAGGCGATCGCCGCGCCCTTCCGCGAGGTGCGCTTCGTGCCCACGGGCGGGATCAGCGCCCAGAACCTGCCCGCCTACCTGGCCGTGACGCAGGTCGTCGCCTGCGGCGGTAGCTGGATGGTCAAGAAGGACGTCATCGCGGCCGGCGACTTCGCCGCGATCCGCGCCGCGGCCACAGAGGCGGTCGCAATCGCCGCCGGCGCAAGGGTGCAGAGGTAGGCGGCGACGATCATGCAACGAGGGGGAGCCTTGCTGCGAGAGGTCGCCCGGACTGGCGGGGGGTTGCGCCGTTGTCATTACAGGATTACATTAAGAGTCTGGTGGCATAGCACTGAGGAGGCGTTGTTGTCCAAGTTCGCCGAGCAGCCTGTCGAACCGTTGGCAATTAACCTTGACCGAGAGGGTCTCGCGCTGTGGCCGGAAGGCCCGGTCCTGACGCGGCGACTGTCCGCCTTGGAACATCTCTTCGCGGACACTGTCGCCTGGCGCAATGCCGTCGAGGCGGGCGATCCCGTCGTTTACACGGTGAGATCATCTCCCGTCCCGGAACTAAAGGCAGAGCTCCCTCAATCCGTGACGACGATCCTCCCAGGCGCGATCGCCGGCGAGTTCTATATGACGAAGGGCCACCAACATCAAGACCTCGGGGGCGAAGTATATCTCGGAATTGAGGGCACTGGAGGGCTCCTCATGTTCAATGGCAGCAACGTGAGATGGCTTGATATGGAGCCCGACACGATCGGTTACATCCCGCCAGGCTGGGCACATCGGAGCGTCAACACGGGTGCGAAGCCCTACAGCTTTCTCGCGGTCTACCCGGGCGCTGCCGGCCACAACTACCAATGGGTTCTGGAACACGGGTTCGGCAGCCGTGTATTCAGAGGCGATAAAGCACCACAGCTCCTGCCGTACTAACCCGGGACGCGCAACAAACGCTGCCTCGCGAACAAAGGAGTTTTGAAGAAATGGCACTCGCAAACAAGCCCAAAGTACGGGTGATTGTCATCTCGGTGGTGGTCGCACTCGCCGTTGGTCTGTTGGGAGGTCGATTCCTTCTCGGCAGCAAAAGCCAATCCACTGTCGCGTCAACCGGGACCGTGGCTGGCACCAAGATCGATGTCATCACGAAGGCGACGCAATCCGACTTCTGGCAATCCATGCTCGCGGGCTCAAAGCAAGCTGGAAAAGACCTCGGAATCAATCTGCTACTGACTGGTCCAACCGCAGAAACCGATATCGCGCCCCAGGTCGCACTGATAGAAGCGTCCATCACCCGCGGGGTAGACGCCATCGTGCTCGCGGCAAACTCATCTACAGCGCTCGATAGCGTGATCGCAAAAGCGCGTAAGGCGGGTATCAAGGTCGTCGCCGTTGACAACGCGGTGGAAACGCAGACCGACGGTTTCATCGGCACCGACAACATCAAAGCCGGACAACAGGCCGGAGCGGAGATGTGTGACCTGGTCACCGCCGCAGGACATGCGGATGGAGATATCTTCTACGAGTCGGCCGCATCAGGACAGCAGGTCCTCGTTGACCGGAAGGATGGATTTGTGTCCGGACTCCGTGCAAAGTGCCCGAATGCCAAGATCGTCGCGACGCAGGTCAATAACAACGACCTGAATCTGGCCGTGAGTCAGGTCACGGATGTGCTCAACAGTCATCCCGACCTCGCCGGAGTCTTCGCTGACAACAACACATCAGGTACCGGAGCAGCGCGCGCCATATCGTCCCGCAGTGGCAGTAGTGATGTTCAGGTCGTTGCCTTCGACTCCGACCCGGCCGAGATAGCCGCGATCAAGGACGGATCACTCCAAGCAACCATCGTTCAAAACCCGTTCTTCTTCGGCTACCAGGGGGTCGTCGAGGCGGCGATGGCCGTCGCCGGTACACAGCCTCCCGTGCTCCTTGACCCGGGCGC
>JGI24133J20442_1000365_pt1 | contig 14118 bp, 16 predicted proteins | sample BarGraNGADG00311_2_FD_20442 | JGI IMG/M metagenome (IMG submission 20442)
CTGGGGTCGGTTGAGCGGACCCGCCGCAGGCTGCTGGCCGACCTCGGACACGAGATGCGCACGCCGGTGGCGACGTTGGACGCCTACCTCGAGGCGCTGGAGGACGGCGTCGCAACATTGGATACCGCAACAGCCGAGCTCCTGCGCGCCCAGACCCGGCGCCTTGCCCGTTTGTCCGAGGACATCGGCACCGTCTCCCGGGCCGAGGAGGGACAGGTCCAGCTGGACCTGCGACCGGTGCGACCAGAGCTATTGGTGAGCGCCGCTGTCGACTCGATCTCCGAGGCATATTCGACGAAGCGGGTCCGACTGGTCACGGACATCGCAGCCGGGCTGCCGCAGCTTTCCCTGGACCCGGAACGGATAGGGCAGGTTCTCGGCAACTTGTTCGACAACGCTTTGCGGCATACCCCCGCCGGCGGGACAGTCACGATCTCCGCCACCGCATCCCGGCGAACCGGAGGCGTGGCGCTGTCCGTGGCAGACACAGGCGAGGGTATCCCGGCCGAGCACCTTGCTCATGTCTTCGAACGCTTCTACCGGGTCGACACCGCCCGGGACCGGGCTCACGGAGGATCCGGAATCGGACTGGCCATCGCCAAGGCGTTCGTCGAGGCCCACGGCGGGCAGCTCAGCGCGACCAGCGCCGGGACCGGACAGGGATCCACCTTCCGGATCCTCCTGCCCCGCGGATGAATGACCGAGGATAGCCGCCTGCCCGTGCTGAACCGCGTGCGCTAGCGCGTTCTCCTGCCTCGTTGAGGTGCGGAGGTGGTGAGTTTCTCGCGCGGAGTTTGGTACTCGGAGAGATCCATCTGCGCACGTGCCCACCGCTGATCCAGGTCGTCGGCGTTCTCGTGAAGGACGTCGTCCTCCCGGACGGGCGCGAACAGCCGGCTCAGGGCCCACAGCACCAGTCCCACGAAGGTCGCCCAGAAAAGCCCCATCAAGATCCATCCGCCCACGCCCAGCTGTCCGCACCACGCGCCAAGGATCATCGAAATCGCCCCTTCCAGGTTTCGTCATGCTGGTACTCGATACCCACAATCCGCTCCGCTGATGATGATTAGGGTGGCGGAACCATGAAGGTTTCCTGAAGCACAGGCTGATCAACAGGCTCGGCGCCCGACTTTCTCTCCGCTGGCCAGCCGGAGGTGAGGCGTTCCCATCGCCGAGCTACCGCGGCATGATCGAAGACAAGACCTGTGCAGTGACAAGAAGTGACGTCAGTCAACGCGTGACCCGTCAGGGAGGAGGGGAACAGGAGGTGTGTCTCTAGGCACCGCCTGACCTTATGGATGCTCGTCTGATGTCCGAGTTGCTGTTCCTACGTGCCCGCTGGCGGCGCCGGGATCACTGGGATACGCGTCGGATCGCAGCCCATCAGGAACGCGCCCTGGGGGATCTGAGGCGTGCAGCTTACGCAGGCTCCGAGTTCTACCGCCACCATCATGCCGGTCTGTATGACGCTCCCCTGGCGCAGTTGCCGCCAGTGACGAAGACGGACCTGATGAACAACTTTGACCAAACGGTGACTGTCCCCGGGCTACGACTGGCGGAGGTGGAGGATCACCTCCGGGCTCCGTTGGCGACAGGGGCGGACCCGGGGAGGCCGTGGCGGGAGCGATGGTGGGTTGCAGCCACGGCTGGCACCACAGGCCGCCGGGGAGTCTTCATCTGGGACCGATCCGAGTGGGCCACCGTACTGGCCTCCTATGCCCGCGCCAACGACTGGGCGGGCATACCCGTTGGGCTGACCCGTCCGCTGCGGGTAGGGATGGTGAGCTCCCGCGTGCCGACCCACCAGTCGGCTGTGGTCGGCGCCTCACTGCGATCCCGGTTTGTGCCAACGCTTCGGTTGGACGCGACCAGTCCTCTCTCGGAGACCGTTGCTGCCCTGAACGACTTCCAGCCCCGCCTCTTGGTCGGCTATGCGTCTGTGTTGCGGTCCTTGGCAGCGGAGCAGCGCGCTGGTCGGTTGGCCATCGCGCCGCAGTCGGTGATGTCCGCGTCCGAGGTTCTGAGCGAACACGCTGCCACCGAAATGCTCTCGGCGTGGGGATCGGCGCCCTTTGACGTCTACGCCGCAACCGAGACGGCAGGCATCGCATCACCGTGCTTGTTCCATAGGCGTCACATCTATGAGGATCTCGTGATCGTTGAACCGGTGGACCAGGGCGGGATGCCCGTGCAGCAGGGCACCGTCGGCGACCGGCTACTGGTCACTGTCCTGTTCTCCAGGACGTTGCCCCTGATCCGTTACGAGATGTCCGACCAAGTGGGCGTCGGCGGCCGTGGCTGCCCATGCGGGCGGTCCTTTGCCCTGCTAACCGGCATCGAGGGTCGAGTGGAGGACGTCCTGCTGTTGCCTGGTCTTAAGGGTCAGATCAGTGTGCATCCGAACGTCTTCCAAAATGTCCTGGATGAGCTCACCCTCGCGGGATGGCAGGTCATCCAGGAGCCGTCCGGCCTGCGGGTGCTCCTGGTCGGCCTCGCGCCGTCGGCATCCACCGAGGTGGTCCACGAAGCTTTGGTTTCCGCCCTGACCTCCTCGGGTGTCGTGCGCACCCGCGTGAGCGTGCAATTGGTAGAGGCCGTCGAGCGCACACCCCTGGGAAAGGCACCGCTGGTCCGCGCGTTGAAATAGCCGCCCTGATCGCCCCGGAAACGTGTGTTTCCTTGCCGCAGCTCGGCTCGCCGGCTGCGGCTGTGGTCAGCCTTTCGGGGTGCCGGTACCTCCGGTGCACTCCCCACCGGGTTCGGGTGCCTTGCTACCTGACTTATACGTGTTGATGAAGCTCTTCAGCCGTGGGTCGCTCGCGGCGGTGAGTTTCAGTTGCACTCCCCATGCGGACGCGACGATGGGGGACGGCAACCCCGGGTAGGGACTGACCAGTGCGTAGGGCTCTCCGGAGACGTCGTCCAGAAGCGCTGTGAGGTCGGAGGCCGGCAGGTCCGGGCGGTAGGTGATCCACATCGCGCCATGTTCAAGGGAATGAACCGCCTCCTCGTTGGGCACCGGCGCGGAGTACACGCCGCAGTTCTGCCAAGTGGCTGAGTGATTACCCCCGACCGGTGGCGTCTGGGGGTAGGGCACCTTGCCGGTCACATGGTCGCGGGCCAGTTTGGAGTAGGTCTGCAGACCTGTCAGCGCGGCCTTGCTCTGCGTGGGCGACCCCGAGTCGGTGGCACCCACTACCGCCCAAGACACACCGCCGATCAGTCCGACCACCGCGACCGACGCGGCCACGATGACCGCCTTGCGCCGGCGCGCACTATCTCGCTGCTGCTTGCGCACTGCCTCGAGTCGGGCCGTCCGGGCGCTGTCGCGCTGCGTTTGTCTGCTTGTCTTGTCGGTCTTCCGGCTCATTCTCTCGCTCCAGTCAGTCCGCGTCGGGGGGCCTCGCCTCCCCCTTCAGGGGGTTTCGCAACTCAAGCCACCTCTTGATTCTCCGCGTGGAAGATAAGGGTCTTGGCCGGTATTTCATGAAGTTTNGCCATAGATCTTGGCTGTCCGCGGTCGGGGTTCAAAGCCCGACAGAACCAGGGACCGGCCACTCCCGGCGTAGGACGTCGGCGCAACTTAAGGGAACCTTCATGGAAATCCTGCCCAGATGCACATGCGGACAGGAGATTCTGTACCTGAACCCAACCCATCGTGAAGTACTGGCCGGGTACGTCTTCGACGGCCTCGCCGCCGGACCATCGTTGTGAACGAAGGAGGTAGACGTGCATATCGCGATCACCCGATTCCCCACCGTGCCCGCCGAGCGCGACAAGGACTTTCGAGACTGGTTCGCCCGGTCCAATGAGCAGCTGCACGCGGTGGTGGGGCTGAGAGGCCGGCGCCTGATGCGCGCACCGGACGGGTCTTACACCGCGATGGTGGAACACGACAGCGCCGGTTCCTTCGCGGAGATGCACAAGGCAGAGGCGATCTCGATGATCCATCACGGGCTGGGGTGCATCCTCAGCAACAGTCGGCAAGTGATGAGCTATGACGTCCTCGTGGATTTCCCCACTGCCGAAACGTGTTCCGGCGACGGCCACGGAACGTGCCTCTGCGAGTCACCCTGACAGATGCCCATTCGGGCTAGCCGGATCGGCGGTTTGATGTCGGCTGCGCGCCGCGATGGGCAGCGTGATCTCGAAACGTGCCCCTCTGCCTGGTCCGTCGCTGTGTCCGGTCAGTTGTCCGTGGTGGGCCTCGACGATCGCCTTGGCGATGGTCAGCCCGATGCCGCTTCCGGCGCCGTTCGCGGTGCGCGAGTTGTCACCCCGGTAGAAGCGCTCGAACAACTGGGAGGCCAGGGCGGGGTCGAACCCTTCGCCGGTGTCGGCCACCGCGATCCGGCATCGGTTGTCGTGCCGGGTGGCGGCAATGGTGACCGCGCCCCCCTTGCCGGTATGGCGTAGCGCATTGTCGAGCAGTGCACCCACGGCTTCGGCTAGCCGGTCTGGGTCGACCAGCACCTGGCCGACGACCCCGCCGTCGGCAGCGGTGAGAGTGATCCCCTTCGCGTGAAATCGCGGTCGGGCTGCGACCGTAGCCCCGGATACCACGTCCTGGATCGAGACCATGACCGGGTGCAGGTTCAGCTGGCGTTCCTCCGCCCGCGATACCGCAGAAAGGTCGCCGACGAGCCGGTGCAGCCTCTGCGACTGCTCGGTCAGCGTGGCCAGGGTCGTCTGGTCGCTGGGCAGGATGCCGTCGGTGACTGCCTCGATGGTGGCCTGCATCGAGGCCAGGGGCGTGCGTAGCTCGTGGGCCAGGTCTGCGAGCAGGCGTCGGCGGGTCTGCTCGGTGGTCGCCAACCGTTGGGCCATGGTGTTGAACGCAGTGGTCAGACGGTCGAGCTCGGGGCCAAGACCCGGTTGCTGGAGCCGGGTCTCGAAATCGCCGTCGACGATCCTGTACGCCGCCTCAGCAGTCTCAGCCACCGGAGCCGCGAGTCGCCTTGCCACCAGCCAGGTCACGACCAGGGCTGCGGCCAGGGCGACGACCACGCCCACGGCCAAGGCGATCAGCACTGCACTTGCGAAGGCCTCATCGACATGGACGTGGGCTTGGTCGGACATCGTTGGCTGAGCCTGCTCCAGATGCGCGTGGAACGCCGGCTCAGCGACCAGCAGGACAGCGACGAGCATGGTGCCGGCGCCGGCAATCACAACCAGTCCCACAGCTGCGAAGAGTCGCGACGCCAGACCCAGGGTAGGGATACGGGGGGGACTGGCCGATGTCCTCTGCCGGGCTTTCATCCCGGTCCCATCCGGTAGCCGACACCGCGGACGGTCAGGATGAATCGCGGCGTGGCAGCGTCGTCTCCGAGTTTGGCCCGGATGTGGACGATGTGAATGTCGACGAGGTGCTCATCGCCAAACCAGTCCGGGCCCCAGACCCGCTCGATGAGCTGGCGACGGGTGTAGGCGAACTTGGGTCTCTCGCTCAGGGCGTCCAGGAGGTCGAATTCGGTGCGGGTCAGCTCCACCGGGGACTGTCCCACGTGGACCTGGCGGGACTGCGGGTCCAGGCTCAGGGCTCCCATCGTGCGGACCTGCGAATCCGTTTCGGTTTGAGCGGGTGTTCGCGGGCGGCGAAGCAGGCTGCGGATGCGGGCGGTCAGCTCGCGCGGCGAGAACGGTTTGGTCATATAGTCGTCCGCACCGACAGAGAGGCCGATGAGTGTGTCGAGCTCCTCACTGCGGGCGGTCAGCATGATCACGTAGGCGTCGGTGAAGGTGCGCAACTGGCGGCATACCTCGATGCCGTCGATACCAGGCAGCATCAGGTCGAGCACGACGATGTCAGGTGGGTCGCGCCGCGCCGAGGCCAGAGCCTGCTCTCCATCGGCTGCAGTGGTGACGGCGAACCCGTCGTGTTCGAGGTAGCCGGCGACCGCGCGGACCAGGCTGGGCTCGTCATCCACGACCAGCGCCCGGACGGGCGTGCTGGCCGGGGTTGTGGGCGGTGATGGCTGCGGGATCAGGAGTCCTCCAGGGCGATGAACGCTCCGTGCCAAGTGTGGTACCAGACGGCCGCGGAGGACGAGTTGACCGACATCATTCCACTGACCACGCCGTTGCGTTTGAGGTCGATGGTGAAGTAGCCGGGGTAGGCGTCCATGCTTCCGATCGTGGTGCCCGCCCGGTTGGCGGCGAGCCACGCCGTGGCGATCGCGCGTGCCTTCGTGGCGTCAACCGCTCCGGCAAATGTGTTGGCGCCCTGGCTACCCGCGTGCATTCCGAAGCGCGTGTTCCACATCATTGCCGGGCCTGGTTCGGTGCTCACCGCACCGGTGCGGGGATCGACGATGACCTCAGTCGCTGGTTTCCCGGCGCCGTCCTTGAGCTCGACGTAGAAGCCGTTGTCGAACCACATCACCTCGCCCGGGTGCAGCCGCGCCTGTTTGGCGGCGGTCGCAGCCCTGGTCCGAGCCGCCGGTATGGAGGACACTACGACCCCGTCACCCGGCAGCCAGGCCATCATGCCCATGCCCCCTACTGAGCCCATCATGGACCTGCCCATCATGCCCGACCCTGAGCGTTGGCCCTGGTCGCCCGTCATCCCCGACCCCCAGCTCTGCCTGTCACCGCGCATCATCGTCGGCCCGGAAGACTGGCCACCGAGGGTGCTGACAGCAATCGCCGCTGAGGCAACCAGGGCGGTCACAGCTGTTACCAAAGCCACGACCGTCAGGGGGCGTCTCATCACGGTCACCTCCTGTCTCCCCGAGCACCCAGAAGAGCGGCCCGTTGGGCCTGCCATGTGTCCAGGTCGATCTCCCCGCTGGCCAGTCGACGGTCCAGGATCTCCAAGGGCGCCTCACCGGTATCGCGGGTCGCTCCAACGCTGCTGCCTGGCAGCAGGCGGATGACCAGCCACACGATCAGCCCGATCAGGATCAGCCAGAAAACGCCCATGGCAAGCCATCCGAGCGGACCCATTCCGCCGCCATACCAACCCATCATCGTGAGCTCCTCCTCTTTTGCCCGGTTCCAACCGGATCACTCCAGGGTCGCGCGTGGATGCAGCGTTAGCATCCAGAAACTATGTAGAAACGATGAAGAAACCAACGCTAGCTGTACTGCCCTGGAAGGTTGGTTAACCGGCTCCGCGGCTTCAGACCCGTCACCATCCTCGACTACCTCCGTGTGCCAGCCACCGATCCGGTGACAGCGGACACGACAAACTGCCCGGAGACGGCCACGAAGCTGCCCGGTGGCGGACATGAAAACTGCCCGCTGACGGCCATGAGATCTGCCCGATCTTGAGCGAGGGTGGGCGCGGATCTTGATGGGATCTTCATGATTTCAACATCGGGACGACATGATCGCGACCCTATTGTTGAGATACCCCAGCGGGGTATCTGGACTCAGTGTTGAACGTGGTCATCCCGGTCGAGGGCACTGTGGCAGTTGGAGCATTCGAAGGGGTTTCACGATGACGACAGCTATGTACGCGGTCGAGGGAATGATGTGCGATTCGTGCATGGCCGCGGTCCAGGCGAAGGTCAAGTCGATCTCGGGTGTGACTGTCGTGGCCATGGACCTCGTCGCGGGCGGCCGGTCACCACTGATCGTGACCAGCGGGACAAGGTTGGGGGCCGAGGCGGTACGCGACGCCGTGGAGCATGTCGGCTTCGGCGTCCTGCACCCGAAAGGCCCAGAGGTGGGCGATCGTGGGAACGGCCCTGCCACCCAGGAGGGCGATACCCATCCAGGTCGTCAACCAGTGATGTCTCTTTTTGGAGGGTTGAGCTCATGAGCGTCAGCGATGTAGCGATACTTGCAGGGTCCTTGGTCCTGACGGGCCTGTTGGCGTGGTACTTCTTCGGGCCGAAGAAGTCGCGGCAGGCCGACCTGGCCGACGGTGTGCAGATCATCAAGGTCACCGTCAAGGGTGGCTACAGCCCCGACGTCATACAGGTCGCCTCCGGGGTGCCTGTGCGGATGCTGTTCAACCGGCAGGAGTCCGGTGACTGCTCCTCACGAGTGGTCTTCCCGGACTTCAAGGTGAACCAGATCCTTCCCGCGTTCGAGACCACGACGGTCGACCTGCTGCCCGAGGCGCTTGGCGAGTATGAGTTCGCCTGTGGGATGGGAATGCTCCACGGCACGCTGCGAGTCGTCGATGAGGTGGCGCCCGACGCCCTTGGCGACACTTCCGTGGTCGCCCTCGCCGGCCCGGCCGCCACGCCCGTGATGGCGACCGCGGTCGCTACCGGTGGCGGGGAACCGATGGGTGCGGCCGCTGCTGCCGAGTCTGCCGAGGGGGAGGAGCGCGAGCGAAACGCCGAGATCTCGGACCTCACCCGACGGGTGATCTTTGGTGGGTTGCTGACCGCGCCGGTGCTGTTCGCGGTGATGTTCGTGGAGTTCTTCTCGGTGTCGTGGATGCCGGAGTTGCTGATGAGCCGTTGGTTGCAGCTTGCGCTGATCACGCCGGTGATGTTCTACACGGGTTGGCCGATCCACCGCACCGGGTGGCTTGCGCTATCCCACCGGACCGCGGACATGAACTCCCTGATCACGCTCGGCACGATCGCGGCCTACGGGTACAGCGTGGTGGTGACCTTCTTCCCGGGCGTGTTGCCCGCTGACGTCCAGGCGGTCTACTACGAGGCGGTCGGGGTGATCGTCACCCTGATCCTGCTCGGGCGGCTGTTGGAGACCAAGGCCAAGGCCGGCACCGGTGAGGCGATCCGCATGCTCATTGGGCTTCAGCCCCGCACCGCCCGCGTTATCCGCGACGGGGTGGAGGCCGAGGTGGCCATCGAGGATGTTGCGCTGGGCGACATGGTGGTGGTCCGCCCGGGGGAGAAGCTCCCGGTGGACGGCGAGGTCGTCGAGGGCCGCTCGCCGGTGGATGAGTCGATGGTCACCGGTGAGCCGATCCCGGTGACCAAGACCCCCGGGGACACGGTCATCGGGGCCACGATCAACCAGACCGGATCCCTCACGTACGTGGCGACCAAGATCGGCGCGGACACCATGCTTGCGCAGATCATCAAGCTGGTCCGCCAGGCCCAGGGCTCCAAGGCCCCGATCCAGCGGCTGGCCGACCAGGTCTCCGGCTACTTCGTCCCGGCCGTCATCACCCTGGCGATCTGGACTTTCGCCGTCTGGGCTCTTGTCGGACCGCCGCCGGCGTTCATCTTCGCTCTGGTCGCAGCGGTTTCTGTGCTGGTCATCGCCTGCCCCTGCGCCCTGGGCTTGGCAACCCCGCTGTCGATCACGGTCGGCACCGGCAAGGGCGCCACCGCTGGCATCCTGATTCGCTCAGCGGAGGCCCTGGAGAGTGCCCATAAACTTGACACCATCGTGCTGGACAAGACTGGCACGATCACCAAGGGCACCCCCGCCCTGACCGACGTCCTGCCCGCGCCCGGGTTCACCGCCGAGGAGGTCCTGGCTCTGGTTGCGGCTGTGGAGGTTTCCTCCGAGCACCCGTTGGCTACGGCGATCGTGGCCGGCGCCCGGGAGCGCAACCTGCCACTGGCGCAAGCTACTGCCTTCGACTCGATCACCGGGCAGGGCGTGCGCGCCCTCGTCGGCGGCCGCGAGATCCTGGTGGGCAACCGGCGCCTGCTGACCGGGGCGGGTATCGACCCCGGCCCCCTCGATTCGGACTCACNGCACCTGGCCGCCGACGGTAAGAGCCCCATGCTCGTGGCCGTCGACGGAATCCCCGCCGCCGTCGTGGGCGTGGCCGACACCATCAAGGACGGTTCGGCTGCTGCGGTGGCCGCGCTGCAGGCCCGGGGCATCGAGGTCGTGATGATGACCGGCGACAACCGCGTCACCGCCGCCGCTATCGCCCGGGCGGTCGGCATTGGGCGCGTCCTGGCCGAGGTCATGCCCGAGCACAAGGCCGCTGAAGTTCGCCGACTGCAGGAAGAGGGTCGGGTCGTGGGCATGGTCGGTGACGGCATCAACGACGCACCGGCCCTGGCCCAGGCCGACGTCGGCTCCGCGATNGGCACGGGCACCGATGTGGCCATCGAGGCCTCAGACATCACCTTGATCTCCGGGGCGTTGTCCGGGCTGGTCACCGCGATCGACCTGTCCCGGGCCACGATGCGCAACATCCGTCAGAACCTGGTATTCGCCTTCGTTTACAACGGGATCGGCATCCCCATCGCGGCCGGCGTGCTCTACCCGGCGTTCGGTCTGAGGTTGAGCCCGATGATCGCCGCGGGCGCCATGGCGGCATCCTCCCTGTCCGTGGTCGCCAACGCCAACAGGCTCCGCGGCTTCAAACCCGCCGCAATCCCCGACAACGTCCACGTGCCAGCCACCGACCCGGTGGTGGTGGTGGGACGCGATCAAGAAAAGGAGCACGACATGCCCGAGCAATCCTTCAAGGTGACCGACCCCGTGTGCGGTATGACGGTGGACCCGGCCACGGCCGCCGCCAGCGTCGAGCACGAAGGCCGCACCTACTACTTCTGCGGAAAGGGATGCGCCAAGAGCTTCGCCGCGGACCCCGGCAAATACACCAACGCCGCGGTGTCGTAGCGCCCCCGCCGGGGGTGGAGGCGTTCACTCCCGGCCGGCGCCCCACCGCCACTGTGACGACCCCAGGACGGACGAACGTGGCCGGTGAAAGTACGCCCAAGAACGACCTGATCAACCGGCTGAGCCGAATGAGGGTCAGGTGAAGTTCAAGCGTTCGGACAGAAGGGGTCGTCGATGGCCACGACCAGTGTTGCTGTCAAAGGCGAAGGCCCAGCCACGACGGGACGACGATGAGGGGGTTGCGCTGGGGGGTTCGCGTTCTCGGTGAGGTGCTCATCACCCTCGGCCTATTGCTGTTCCACCCGGGTGGCTTGGCAGCTCCGGTGGACCGACGTGACGGCCAACCGCGCACAAGCGAGCACCATCCAGGCGCTCGAGAAGGGTTTCGGTCCGGCAGGACTTCCCGAGCGGCGTGCCGGCGACCCCTGGCCACATTGACGAAAGTCCCTTTCGGCCAGGTCTTCGCTGTCGTCCGCATCCCGCGCTTCGGCGCCGACCATGCCAGGCCGGTGTTGGAGGGCACCGACCGCGACACGCTGATCAAGGGCATGGGGCACTATTCCGGCACGGCGTTCCCCGGGGTGAGGTCGGCAACTTCGCCCTCGCCGGGCACCGAACGACGTACGTGCGGCCGCTGCACAACATCGACCTGCTTCAGAAGGGGGACGTCATCGTGGTTGAGACCAAGGCCAGCTACATCGTGTATACCCGTTGACCGGCATGTGATCGTCACCCCGGACAAGGTGGAGGTGATTGCCCCCGTGCCGCCGCGCCCAGGCGCTAAACCGACACAGGCTTGGGATGACGATGACAGCGTGCCATCCCAAGCTCAGCGCTCAGTACCGCTACAGGGGTGGGCGGTTGCTAACCGCCACGACAGTTCATACACGCCGGTCGGCATACGGCACGGGTCACATCCCGCCGGCGCATCCACCGGAGGTGACGACGACGCGGCTCGTCGGGTGTGGGGTGAAGTCCGTGAGCGTCAGGTGACCGTGAGGTGGGTATACATGCCGGCGGAGTAGTGGCGGGGGAGGTTACAGACCAGTTCGTATTGCCCCGGCACCAAGGTCACGGTCACCCAGCCTGAGGCACCCGGGGCGATTCCGTTACCGGCGCCTGCACCGCCGGTCTTGGATGCTTCGCCGAGGCTGCCCGTCTCATTGATCTTGGCGTCGCCGCCAATCGGGCGAGCTCCGAGAGCTGGTGAGTTCGGAAGCGGGAGGATAACCATTTCATGATCAATGCTGCCTGCGTTGGTCACCAAGAATGACACGGTCCCATGGGGTACTGAGGCGTGGTCCGCGGTCAAACCCATGGCACCGCCGCCCATCATGGCGTTACCTTGGCCGCCCATCATTGGTCCACCCATGTTTGTCAGGGAGACGTTCACAACACGCCCGGGAAGCTTCGGGACCGCACGCGGGGAGCCGGACAGAAAACCTTGCCCACCGGGACTCGCCAGACCCCGTACCCCTGCCGGCCCAGAGGTAGGGCCGCCGACGGCTCCGACCGCAACCGCCGCGGAGGAGACCAGGGCGATCACCGCAGCGGCCAACGCTCCGACCAGCAGGGGACGTCTCGTTGCACTCATTTCCTGTCGTCCTGGACGCCCTGGAGAGCGAGGCGCTGGGCTTGCCAAGCCGCCGTGTCGATCTGTCCGCTGGCGAGGCGGCGGTCCAGGATCTCCAACGTCGACTCACCCGTATCGCGGGTCGCACCGCCGCCACTTCCGGGCAGCAGTCGCACCACCAGCCACACGATCAGCCCGAGAAGGACAAGCCAGAAAACCCCCATCCCAAGCCATCCGATCGAACCCATACCTCCGTTGCCATACCAACCCATCATGGTGGACTCCTTTCCTCCGCCCGGTTCCTCCGAGCTACCTCCACCCTCGCGCCCCAATGCTGCGGTCCTGGCTAGGAATCACGAAGAAACGATGTAGAAGCCGGTCAAACGTCGTCCTCGCATCCATGAGCCGCACGTAACGAGGTGAAATCGGCAGTCTGGCGATCAACTCGTGGATGGATTTTGTCCGGTAGGAACACAAGCGGGTCCGGTATGCCGTTGACACCAAGTGAGGGTCCAGCCAAAAAGAGTGAATAAACGGTGATGAGTGATAAAAAGTGAGTGGCGACCCATCCGGAGATAGATCGCCACTCAAATCGTGCTCAGTCAGTGCGCCGTGAGGGACTTGAAGGCTCTTCAGACTTAGGGTCCGGTCAGTGCACCACCGAAGGCCAGCAAGAAGAGTGCTCCGAGGATTCTGCACCGGCTTCGGTGGTTGGGGGATGGCAAGATCGGAAATGCTACAGTATTCCAATGAGCACTGGAACATGCTGTGGCTGACCGCGCAGCCAAGACCGAGTTGTTCGAGCAGTACGCGCGGGTCGGCAAGGCGCTGTCGGCCCCGACTCGGCTGGATCTGCTTGACCTGCTGGCCCAGGGCGAACGCACTGTCGAGGCACTCGCACGAGCCGCGGGAGTCGGGATGTCCACCGCGTCGATGCATCTGCAGACGCTGCGGCAGGCCGGGCTGGTGCGCACCCGCAAGGAAGGCACCAGCGTGCACTACCGGCTGGCCGGTGACGACGTTGCGGGCCTGTACGCCGACCTGCGCGATGTGGCCCTGGCTCACCTGGCCGACGCCGACCGGGCCCGCGCGGCCTACCTTGGCGGGGACGACACCGGCGAGGCCGAGGACGTCCCACGCGAGGAGCTGCTGCGCCGTGCCCGCAACGGCGAGGTCGTCGTGCTCGACGTCCGCCCGCGCCACGAGTACGCCTCCGGGCACATCCCCGGCGCGGTGTCGGTCCCGGTCGAGGAGCTCGAGCAGCGCCTGGCCGAGCTGCCCGCCGACGTCCAGGTGGTGGCGTACTGCCGCGGCGCGTACTGCGTGCTCGCCTACGACGCGGTCCGGGTGCTGACCCGACACGGCCGCTCGGCCAAACGGCTGCGCGAGGGCATGCTCGAATGGCGACTGGCCGGCATGCCGATCCAGTCAGGCGTCGCGTGAGCCAGCCACGAGCGAACTCGCGGCCGAGGACGCTGCCGACGGGGCTCGCGGTCCTCGTTTGGACCCGCTCGGCGACAGCGAGCTTCTGCGCTGGCTACGACCGCACTCCCACACCGACCCCAATCAGAGGGACTTGACGAACTCATGAACACACTGATGATCATCAATGGCGCCGCCTACGGTCAGGACGCCACCTACAACGCGGTACGCCTCGCGGCGTCGATGGCCAAGCGTGACGAGGTGACCCTTCGGGTCTTCCTCATGGGTGACGGCGTTACGGTGGCCATGGCCGGGCAGAAGACCCCCGACGGCTACTACAAGCTCGACCGGATGCTGTCCGTGGTCTCCCGCCACGGCGGGCAGATCGGTTGCTGCGGCACCTGCATGGACGCCCGGGGCATCACTCAGGCCATGCTCGTCGAGGGTGCTGCGCGGTCCACGATGGACGAGTTGACCGACTGGACCCTGGCCGCCGACAAGGTACTGGTGTTCTGATGGCCACCGGGGGCGGGCAGACGGTCGTGGTGCTGGGTGGCGGGATCGGCGGGGTGGCCGCCGCCAACCGGTTACGTCGCCGCCTGGAC
>JGI24133J20442_1000370_pt1 | contig 14024 bp, 16 predicted proteins | sample BarGraNGADG00311_2_FD_20442 | JGI IMG/M metagenome (IMG submission 20442)
CGGAGCCGCGCCGGGCTCAAGGATCCTCGGCGCCCCACCGGCTCGTTCATCTTCCTCGGCCCTTCGGGCGTGGGCAAGACGGAGCTGGCGCGCACCCTTGCCGCGTTCCTCTTCGGCGACGAGGATCACCTGGTGCAGATCGACATGAGCGAGTACATGGAGAAGCACTCCGTGTCGCGCCTCGTCGGCTCGCCGCCCGGCTACGTGGGCCACGACGAGGGCGGCCAGCTCACCGAGATCGTGCGCCGCAAGCCGTACAGCGTCATCCTCTTCGACGAGATCGAGAAGGCGCACCCGGACGTGTTCAACATCCTCCTGCAGATCCTCGAGGACGGGCGCCTCACCGACTCCCAGGGGCGCACGGTCGACTTCCGCAACGCCATCCTCATCATGACCAGCAACATCGGCGCCGAGATGATCACCAAGGACACGCCGCTGGGATTCGGTCAGACGGCCACCTCGGGCATGACCTACGACGACATGAAGGGCCGCATCACCGGCGAACTCAAGCGCGTGTTCAAACCGGAGTTCCTCAACCGCGTGGACGAGGTCATCGTCTTCCACAAGCTCGACCGCGACGAGATCGGCGCCATCGTCGGTCTCATGATCGCCCGGCTCCAGGAGCAGCTGACGGTGAGCGGCATCACGATCGAGCTCACCGACGCCGGCCGCGACGTGCTGGTGGAGAAGGGGTTCGACCCCATGCTTGGGGCGCGGCCGCTGCGGCGCGCCATCCAGCGCTACATCGAGGACAAACTCAGCGACGCCATGCTCGAGCGCCAGTTCCCCGAGGGCACCTTGGTCCTGGTGGACGGCAAAGACGAGGACACCGTGCTCACCGTCAACGGCGAAGCCGTGGGCGGGCGCGTCGAACTGCCCATGGTCGGTCTCGACGAGCCGGTCGCGCAGCGCGTGACGCCCGCCGGGGCGCCGCCGGCCGGCGACGAAGGCCCGGATGCTGGCGGCGCGGCCGCGGGCGTCTAGAAGCGTCCGTGGCGAAGACGCGGACCGTCTTCACCTGTGGCCAGTGCGGGCGCCGCGAGGCCAAGTGGCTCGGCCACTGCCCGGACTGCGGCGCCTGGGACTCGTTCGTTGAAGAGAAGATCGCCGTGCCGGGCGACGCCGGCCACGCCGGCCGGGGCCGCCGCACGGGCGCTGACGGGGCCGGCGGTAGTACCGCCCCCGGCCCCGTCCGTCTGTCCGACGTGGTCTCCAGCGCCACCGAGCGCTTCACCAGCGGCATCGCCGAGCTGGACCTGGTGCTCGGCGGCGGGATCGTTCCCGGCTCCCTGGTGCTCGTGGGCGGGGAGCCGGGGATCGGCAAATCCACGCTCCTTCTGCAGGTGCTCGACCAGGTAGCCGCCGGCGGGCGCAGCGTGCTGCTCATCTGCGGAGAGGAGTCGGCCGCCCAGGTCAAGATGCGCGCCGAGCGCATCTGCAGCGACCCGGGCGGCATCTCCGTCCTCGCCGAGACCGAACTCGAGCTGGTGCTGGAGACAGTGGCCGCCGCCCCTCCGGCGTTCGTCGTCGTCGACTCCGTGCAGACGCTCTACAGCGACGCCTTCACGTCGGCTCCGGGCAGCGTGAGCCAGGTGCGGGAAGCGGCGGGCCGCTTCCTCCGCCTGGCCAAGGAGACCGGCGCCGCCGTGTTCCTCGTCGGCCACGTCACGAAGGAAGGCGCCATCGCCGGACCGCGCGTCCTCGAGCACATGGTCGACACCGTCCTGCAGTTCGAAGGCGACCGCTACCGCTTCTACCGCACGCTTCGCGCCGCCAAGAACCGCTTCGGCTCCACCAACGAACTGGGCATCTTCGAGATGACCGCCTCCGGCCTGCAGGGCGTCGCCGATCCCTCGCGCCTGTTTCTCGGCGAATCCGGCCCGGCTGCCGGCGCGGCTGTGCACGTCGCCGTCGAGGGCAGCCGCTGCTTTGCCGTCGAAGTCCAGGCGCTGGTCAACCGCACCGAGCTGGCCATGCCGCGTCGGGTCGCCGTCGGTTTCGATCGCAACCGGCTGGCCATGCTGGTGGCCGTCCTGGGCCGCCACGCCCGGCTGCCTTTGTCAATGAGCGACATTTTTGTTACAATTGCAGGTGGAATCCGTATCGACGAACCCGCGGCCGACCTCGCCGTCGCTCTCGCCATCGCGTCTGCCGAGAGCAACGAGCCACTTCCGACACGGGTCGCGGCAATCGGGGAGATCAGCCTGACAGGCGAACTTCGTTCCAGCAGCCAGAACGAGCGGCGCGTCGCCGAAGCCGGCCGTGCCGGCTTCGAGCGCATTGTTGTTCCCGCCGCCGACGCGCGGCGCAGCGGCGGCATTGCTGTGGGTGCGGCCGATCTGCGTGGGGCTCTCGCGACACTCCTCAGCGAGGGCTCGTCACCGGCCGCAGGGGCTACGAGCTACGAACGGGGGGTTTGAGAACGTTGTACTCAGTCGGAGACAAGGTCGTCTACCCGCATCACGGCGCAGGCAAGATCATGAAGATCGAGCAGAAAGACGTGCTCGGGCAGCAGCGCGACTACCTGACCATCCAGATCCTCCACAATGACATGACGGTCATGGTGCCGGTCGAGAACGCCGACCGCGCCGGCCTGCGCAAGGTCGTGGAGTCGGACGTCGTAGACCAGGTGCTCGAGGTCCTGCGCAGCGATCCTACCAAGATGCCCAAGAACTGGAGCCGGCGCTACAAGCACAACCGCGACAAGCTCAAGACCGGCGACATCTTCGAAGTCGCCGAGGTCGTGCGCAACCTCGCCATCCGCCACGCCGACAAGGGCCTCTCCACCGGAGAGAAGCAGATGTTCTCCAAGGCCAAGAAGATCCTCGCCAGCGAGCTCATGTATGCCCGCGATTTCAACGAGGACGAGGCTACGGCGTTCCTCGAGGACGTGCTCGAGAACATCAATGTCGACGGGGTTCCCGTTGCCGACGAGCCCCGAGAGCCGGTCACCGTCGTCTGACGCCGGCTCTGCCGGCCACTCGCCGAGGGGCAAAGGCGTGCTTGCACCGGCGGTCCGCATCCTGCTCGCGCTGCTCGGCGCNCTCGCCGGGTACCAGATCGCCGGCNGGATCNGCCTGTCGGCGTTCTCGCCCAGTCTCGATCAGACCGGGAAGATCCTCTGGCCCGTGGCCTTCACGCTCGCCGGGTTCGTCCTCGGCTGGGTCTGCGGAGTGCTTCTCTCGCGCCTCCTGCGCCGGGGTCTCGACCATGTCGACGACGTGCTTTCTCGCGCCAGCGGCGCTGAGGTGGTCGTGGGTATCGCCGGCGTGGTCGTCGGCCTTTTCATCGCCGCCCTGATCAGCATCGCCCTCCTGCGCATACCGCTTGTGGGACCCTATCTGACGGTGCCGATCTACCTGCTGTCCGGCTACTTCACCGCCTACGTAGCAGCCCGCAAGCACCTTGAGATCCTGCGCCTGCTCGGCGTTCGCGGGGCGTACGAAGGGCTGCCCGGCCTGACGCCCTCCAAGCTGCTCGATTCCAGCGCGATCATCGACGGCCGCATCTTGGAGATCGTCGACACCGGGTTCGTGGAGGGCGAGCTGCTGGTGCCGCGTTTCGTCGTTGAGGAGCTGCAGCGCCTCGCCGATTCGGCCGACGCCGAGAAGCGCGTGCGCGGCAGGCGCGGCCTGGACTTCGTGCGCCGCCTGCAGGGTAGCTCCGGGGCGGTACGTATCGACGACACCGACTACGACGACATGGAGGCGGTCGACGCCAAGCTGGTGCGTTTGGGCCGCGACCTCGGGGCGCAGATCGTCACCACCGACTACCCGCTCGACAAGGTCGCCGAGATCCAGGGCGTCAAGGTGCTCAACGTCAATGACCTCGCCAACTCGGTCAAGGCAGCCGTCATGCCGGGCGAGGTCATCGAAGTCAAGGTACTGCGCGAAGGGCGCGAGCAGGCTCAGGGGGTGGGCTATCTCGACGACGGCACGATGATCGTCATCGAGGCCGGCGCACCGGCGGTCGGCTCTCGCGTCCAGGCCGAGGTGACGAGCGTGCTGCAAAGCCCCTCGGGCAAGATGATCTTCAGCCGGGTGGTCTCCTAGCCACACCGCACACGCTCTGAATGGGGGACTAAAGTGGAGGAACAGCAGACCGGAGAGCTCTGGGTCATCGTCGCCGCAGCCGGCGAAAGCCGGCGCATGGGCCTGCCTGACGGCGAGTCCAAACAGTTCCTGCTTCTCGGCGGCGAGCCCATCCTCAATCATTCCGTTCGCCGTCTTCTGGCCATGCCGCTGGTCGCCGGCCTTGTCGTGGTCCTGCACCCTTCGCATACGGTGCGGTTCGCCAGTGAGCTGCCGGCCTTCGACGACGGCAAGCCGCTGCTTATCGCCGAAGGCGGGCGCACGCGCACGGATTCGGTGCGTGCGGGCCTCATGGAAGTGCCGTCGACGGCGACGGCCATCGCCGTGCACGACGGCGCCCGGCCTTTGTTTTCGCGCCGCGTGCTGGAACGCTGTCTCGGCGCTCTCGACCGGGTGGACGGTGCCGTACCCGGCATCGAGGTGAGCGACACGCTGAAGCGCGCCAACGGGGACTGCTTGGTGCAGGCCACGGTCGACCGCAGCGGGCTGTGGGCGGCGCAGACACCCCAGGTCTTCCGCGCCGCCGCGCTGCGCGACGTCTATTCACGCCCCGCCCTCGACGTCGCCAGCGACGACGCCGCGCTCCTCGAGCGCGGCGGCTACAAGGTCGGCCTCGTGCCGTCGACGCCGGCCAACGTCAAGATCACGACTCCGGCCGATCTGCCGCTGGCGGGGGCGCTCCTTTCGTGGGAGGTGGAGGCAGACGTTTAGGATCGGCAGCGGCTACGATGCCCACCGCTTCGCCGACGGGCGCCGTCTCATGCTCTGCGGGGTCGAGATCGACCACCCGCAGGGCCTCGCCGGACACTCCGACGCGGATGTCGCCGTGCACGCACTCATGGACGCCATGCTCGGCGCCGCCGGCCTGGGCGACATCGGTGAGCTGTTCCCCGACACCGACCCGGCTTTCGCGGGCGCCTCGAGCATCGAGCTGCTGGGCAAGGTCATGGCTTGGCTGGCCAAAGGGGGGTGGGAGGTCGCCAACGCGGATATCACCCTCATCTGCGAGCGCCCGCGGCTGGCCGGCTACCGGCTCCAGATGCGCGAGGGTCTGGCGGCGGCGCTGGACGTCGCCAGCGATGCCGTGAGCGTCAAGGCGACGACTACCGAAGGCATGGGGTTCGAGGGCCGCGGCGAGGGCATCGCCGCCCTGGCCGTGTGCCTGCTGATGCGCGAGGGCTGAGCCGCAGGCTCAGGACGCGGGCGGATCGCCCTCGTCGTCGTCGGCGTCCTTGTCGGGCGTGGCCGACTTGGCCTCGGCATCCTTCCCGGGCTTCTCTTCGTCTTCGGCCGGAGGATCTTCCTTGAGACCCTGCTTGAAGCCGCGAATGCTCTGGCCCATGGACCGGCTGAGCTTGGGCAGGCGGGTCGCGCCGAAGAGCAGTAGGACGATGAGCAAGACCAAGAGGATCTCTTGCCATCCGAAGTTCGACATCTTGCTCTCTCTCGTCGCGCTTGGCGGCGCCGCTACGGCGACCGCTTGGACCCCGGGAGCCACGCTGAGGACCCGGCACCACTTGCGGACACTGTACGGCGTGAGTGGAGACGAATCAAGGAGGCGCGCCGGGCGTGGTCCGCGCCGGCAAGAGGGCCTTGCGCTCAGTAGCGCCGCAGCGTGTCGAGCCGCGCGGCGAGGAACTGCGCCAGGCCGCGCGCGTCCTCGAGGCCGAAGAGGTGCTCGTGCGCCAGGTCGGCGTCGGTGACCATGGCCAACGCTTCTCCGGGGGCGCAGAGCGGCTCGGTGTGGCCGCCGGCGAGCCGGAATAGCTCCACGCGGTGCGGCGCCGTGCGTTTGTAGCCCTCGGCGACGACGATGTCGAAGCCGGCGAAGAAGCGCCCGGCGATGTCGCCGAGCGGCAGTTCCTCTGGCAGGCGGGTGACGAACGCGAGCTTGTCCGGGGACGCGACTGCGTACGCCTCGACGCCTGCGCGGCCGTGCCGCCACGAGTCCGTGCCGGGATGGTCGATGTCGAAGCCGTGGGCGTCGTGCTTCACGGTGCCGACGCGCAGGCCCAGCGTGAGGAGTTCGGGAACGAGCTTCTCGATGAGCGTGGTCTTGCCCGAGTCGCTCTTACCCACGATGGCGACGAGGGCCGGCTTCTCGGCGGCGCCGGCGGCCCGGTCGCGTGCGTCTTCGTATGCGCTCATGGTGTTGATGTTATGGAACGGCGCCTCGCTGGGGAAGGGCACGTCGGCTACCCGCAGGCCGGAGAAGGCCTCTACGATACGGTGACGGCCGGTCGCCAGGAGCGCCGTCATCGGCGCCAGGCAGGCGGGCCCATAGGCCGCGAACAGCGGTTCGCGGTGCTGGCCGACCCGGGGCAGCGCAACATCGACGCGCCCCCCGGCGAACGCCGTCAGGACGGTCTGCAAGGCGTCTGCGCTCGGAAAGGCGAGATCCGCCGCCATCACGAGCACCGGCCGGTGAAGGATCCTGAGCGCTGTGGCGATGCCGGCCAGCGGAGAGGCGCCGGGCCACTCGTCGTGCAGGATCTCCGCCGGCCCGCCGTCGCCGAGGTCGATCCGCTGCTCCGCACCGAGCGAGACCACGACTCTCGGAAAGCAGCCGCGGAGAAAGTCGAGGTTGCGGTGAAGCAGCGTCTGCCCCTCGAGCACGAGGTAGCGCTTGTCCACGCCGGCGCGGCTGCTGCTGCCGCCGGCGAGCAGCACACCGGTCCGCACGGGCTGGTCTGAGGGTCGGGCCATGCGGTTAGTGTACCCGGAGCTTTTGGGGGGCGCGGCCAGCGGGTACGATCCGGGCGCCCGGAGCCAGTGTCGGAGCAACGCTCCCCGCGCTGCGCCGCTACGTCGCCCTTTCTACCGACGGCGACGTGCCCACTTTCAGCATGGGAGGGTACGCCGATGAGCTCGGCGCGGCGGCGACCGATGCGGAGCTGCTGGCGGTCGCCGGGCAGCTGGCCGCCGACCCTGCCGCCGCACTCGGCCTCAGCCCGGCCTGATCACCCGCTTCTCGGTGACGATTGCCGCCACCGCAAGGTCGTGGGCCTCGCAGGGCAGCTCGTCCACGAGCTGCGCCTCAAAGGCGAGCGCCACCCACGGTGTTCGCGGCCGCGTCCGCGGCAGGTAGGAGTCGTAGAAGCCGCCGCCGTAGCCGCAGCGCCGCCCGGCGGCGTCGAACACCGCGCCCGGTACGATCACCGCGTCCAGCGCTTCGGGGGGGACCTCGGCGAGGCCCTGCCGGGGCTCCGGGATGCCCCACGCGCCGGGTACAAGGTCGGCCGCGGGACTCTGGATGCGACAGCGGTCATTTTCTGGGGGCCAAGCACGCGCGGCAGGCAGGCCGCTTTGCCCTGCTCCAGCGCCCAGGCGATCAGCTGGGCCGTGTCCACCTCGCTGCGGAACGAAGCGAAGAAGAGCAGCGTGGAGGCTGCGGCGAGCTCCGGCAGGCCGGCGGCGCGGGCGCAGATGGCGACGCTGAGCCGGCCGCGTTTCGCGGCCGGCTCAGCGTCGCGCGCCGCCTGTACGCGCCGTCGCAACTCCCGCTTGGCGCGGCCCGCATCGTCGCAGGGAGGTGGGTCGCCCCGTGTCTCAGGCATCCTCTGTCCCTTCCGTTGTGTGCACCAGGCTGGCAACACTATGACGCGGGGAAACCAACGCGCGTGTTCTTGGTGCCGTCTGCTTGGCCTATAGTATAGGCGCAGCCGGCGGGCAGGCTCGGCGCTGCGCAGGCTGGTAAGCACGGCGCCGTCGCGGGCGGTGGGCATAGCGTCGGCTGAGAGGATGGGCATGGGACTTCGCTCCCAGGAAGAGGTGTCCTTGGCGACGGTGTTCGCGCGTACGCTGCGCAGCGTCATCGCCCTCACCACCACCGCGGAAACGCGAAGCTGGCCGACGCCCGGGCAGGTACTCGAGGGCACGTCGCCGGACCTGGCCGCCCCAGCGGCTCTCTTCCGTCTGCTGCAGTTCGCGATCCTGCCGGGCATCCTCGGGGAAAGCGCCGGCCCCGCCATGTACCTGGCCAGCAAGCGCTTCAGCTGCGAACTCGATATCCGCTCTATCCAGGGGCTCAAAGCATGGTTCCAGGAGATGCACCTGGGCGAGCTCCACGTCGAACTCGATGAGGAACGCGTGCTGGTCAAGCTCCATCACTGCCTGAGCTGCCATCAGCTGCCGGTCAACGGCACTCCGATCTGCGATCTCGAGCGCGGCATCATCGACGGCGTGCTCGAGAGCATCACCGGCACCGAGGTCCTTACCAAGGAGACCCTGTGCTGGGGGCTCGGCGACACCGTCTGCCAGTTCGAGGGGTATAGCGGAGAACAGGTCGGCTACCTGTACCGCGAGAACGGGTTCCACCCCGATGCCCAGCGGCGCCTGCTCGGGCAGCTTGCCGATCAGGCCGAGGTCGCATTGGACAATCTGCGCCTGACCAACGAGCGCAACGAACTGGAGACCCTCGACTCTCTCACTGGGCTGTTCAACTTCCGCAGCCTGCGCGAGCGCTCCGCCTTTGAGCTCGACCGCGCCCAGCGNTACGGACGCAAGGTCGCCTTCGTCATGCTCGACCTGGANGACTTCCNCCAGGTCAACGAGACCGCCGGGCGGNCGGGCGGCGACGAGGTNTTGTGCCACTGGGCGGCGGCGCTCACGGCGCAGCTGCGCAGCTGCGACCTGGTGTGTCGCTACGGCGCCGACGAGTTCCTGCTGGTACTGCCGGAGACGCCCGAGCTTCAGGCCGACACGGTCTTGGAACGCGTGCTCGGCGCCATGCAGCAGCTTGCCGTGGAGGCAGGCGGGCACGAGTTCGCCCTCACCGCCTCGGCGGGTGTCGCCAGCTTCCCAGACGACGGGCGCACCGTTGAGGAGCTTGTCGCCAAGGCCGCGACCACCATGTACACGGCTCGGGCCGGAGGCAAGGGCCGAATCGCCTTCTATTCCGGCCCGCCCAGGGTCTGAGCGGCGCCGCGGTGGCGGCGCGCATCGAGATTCTCGCCGTCGGGTCGCTGCATCGCGACCTGGAGCCGGCCGCGCGTCATTACCTCGACATCCTGCGCTCTCTGGCGACCGTTTCCGTGCGCGAGATCAAGGAAGTGCCGCTGCGCGGTCGCAGCGAGAGTGAAGTGCTCCGGGAAGAGGGCCGTCGCCTGCTCGCGGCGTGGCCGCAGGCGCCGGTCGTCGCCGCGCTCGCCATCGACGGTCGAGCGCTGGACACGGCGGCGTTCGCCGCCTGGCTGCAGCGCGCGTTTGAGCGCGGTGGCGCCGGATTCGTCATCGGCGGCTCGCTGGGACTCGCCGCCGAGGTACGGCAGCGCGCCGGCGAGCGGCTGTCGCTGTCGGCGCTCACCTTGCCGCATCAGCTTGCCCGCGTGGTGCTGCTCGAGCAGGTGTTCCGCGCCGGCAAGATCCTGCGCGGCGAGCCCTATCACCACTAATCGGCGAAGCGCTATTGAGCGGCCCGCGGGCCCGTCGGGCCCCGTCGCGGGCCGGACTAGGCGAGCGCCCGCCGCAGCTTCCGCGCTCGTCGCGCGGCTCGCCCTCGCCAGCTACAATGGGCTTCGGCGCCGGCGACCGGCCGGCGTCGCCGACGAGATGATGGTGAGCCATGACTGACGACCTCTACGACCTGAGCGGGCTTGCCGCTTCGCTGCAGGCGGTGCTCGGCGGGATCGTGGCCGAGGCGGGCGCCGGCCAAGTCGCCGTGCCGGCCGTGGAGCTCGCCGCCCCTGCGCGTCCCGACCACGGCGACCTCACGACAAACGCTGCGATGATCAGCGCCAAACGCGTCGCCCGCCCGCCACGGGAGCTGGCCGAGGAGCTCGGCGAATGCTGGCTGGCCGGCCCCGGCGTTGGCATCTGCACGCGGTACGAAGTCGCCGGCCCCGGGTTTCTCAACCTGTTCCTGAACGCGGCCTGGTACCGCGGCGCTCTGCAGCGCATGCTGGCCGTAGGCGCCGATCACGGCCGCGGCTGCCTGCCCGCCGAGCAGCGCATGAAGATGAACGTCGAGTTCGTGAGCGTCAACCCCACCGGGCCGCTGCACGTCGGGCATGCGCGCTACGCGTCGTACGGCGACGCGCTGTGCCGCATCTTCGCCTTCGTCGGCCACGACGTGACGCGTGAGTTCTACGTCAACGATTTCGGCACCCAGATGCTTCGCTTCGGCGAGTCCCTTGCGGCGCGGTACGGTCAGCGGCTCGGTCTCGACGTCCCGGTCCCCGAAGAGGGGTATCAAGGCGACTACCTGCTCGACCTGGCCGACGAGCTCATCGCCGAGGTTCGCGAGCGGTATCGCCCCGCCCTGGCCGCCGCCCCCGACGTGACGGCGCTCCCGCGCGAAGTCCTCGACGAGATCACACTTTGGGGGCGCGACGCCATCCTCGCCCAGTTCCGCGCCACGCTGGAGAGCCTGCGCGTGCCCTTCGACGTATGGGCCAGCGAGAGCGACCTGTACGCCGGAGGCGCCGCGTACCGCGGCTTCGCCGGCGAGGTCGGCAAGTCCCTGGNAGACCTNGATGGCGAGGGCCTCCTCTCCGAGGAGGGGGGCGCCGTCTGGCTCCGGACCACCANCTACGGCGACGACAAGGACCGCGTGCTCATCCGCTCCACCGGCGATCCCACTTACTTTCTCAGCGACATCGCCTATCACCGCGACAAGATGGATCGCGGCTTTGCGCACATGATCGATATCTGGGGCGCCGACCACCACGGCTACGTGTCGCGCATGAAGGCGGCGTTCACCGCTCTTCCACCGCACGAGCCCGAGCGCCTCGAGCTGATCATCGGGCAAATGGTCAACCTGCTGGAGAGCGGCGAGGCCAAGCGCATGAGCAAGCGCAAGGGCGACATCGTCACCGTGGACGATCTCATCGAGGCCATCGGCGTCGACGCGGCGCGCTTCCTGCTGGTGGGCCGCTCCCACGACACCACGCTGGAGTTGGACGTCGACCTGGCGGTGCAGCAGTCCAACCAGAACCCGGTGTATTACGTTCAGTATGCGCACGCGCGCATCTGCAGCATCCTGAAGAACCTGGGGGAGGTAGGCCCGGGGCCGTCCGGCGAAGTCGTGCCGGCGGTCGAGGTCGACGCCCACGAGAAGTCGCTCGTGCGCACCCTGGCGCGGTTCCCCGGCGTACTCCTCGCGGCCACCGAGACACGCTCACCGCATCGCGTACATACCTATCTGAGCGAGCTCGCGGGGGAGTTCCACGTGTTCTACCGCAACTGCCGCGTGCTCAGCGACGACGCCGACGTGGCGGCCTACAGGGCCGGCCTCTGCATCGCTACGCGGACGACGCTGGTTTGCGGCCTGGGGCTGCTCGGGGTGAGCGCGCCCGAGGCCATGTAGCTGGTCGCCGAAGCCTCAGGCGCCGTACTGCTGGCGCACCCAGGCGCGCAACTCGTCGAGCTGCTCCAGAGTGAGCTCCTTGTCCAGCTTGAGCAACTGCGACACGGCGACGTTGTACTGGCCGCCGAGAAAGCGGTCGACGACGCTGAACAACACCGTCTGAGCCACTTCGCGGCCGGGGATGGCCGCCTTGTACACGTACGCGATGCTGCTCTTGTCCTGCGTGAGAAGGTGCTTCTTGACCAGATTGTTCATCACCGTCATGACCGTGGTATAAGCGATCTGGCGGCGCTTGAGGAGCGTTTCGTAGACCATGCGTACGGTGGTGGTGTCGTGCTGCCAGACCACAGCGAGGATGTCGGCTTCCAGGGAACCGATCCCCGTGAACGGCGCGCCCTTGATGCTGCGCAGCCATTTGGGGCGGGTCTGATCTTCCATTGCGACTCCTCTCGCTCCGTCTCGCGGGGGCGCGCCTCGCGAGAGCGAGACGCAGTACGTATGTAGTGCTACGTATTCCCCATCGTCGCAAACTCATGCCCCGATGCCGTGTAGTACAATCGTGCGCCAGTCGGTCGAGGAAGTCTGATCTTGTCTGTTGATGGAGAACTGCTGCGTTCGCTGTGCTCGGCCCCCGGACCGTCGGGGTTCGAGGCGCCGGCCGTCGAGGTCGTCCGCCGGCGCCTGGAACCGCTGGGCGCGGTCCAGGGCGACCCCCTGGGCAACGTGTGGCTCGGCGTGGGCCCCGCGGATGGCCCCGAAGTCGCGGTCGTCGCGCACGTCGACCAGATCGGCCTGATCGTCACCTACGTCGACGAGCGCGGCTACGTCTTCATCGACAAGATCGGCGGCGTCGCCCCGATCCTCGTCCCCGGCCGGCACTTCGTGATCCACGGGTCCGGCGGCGCGGTGCACGCCGTGGGCGGCAAGAAGCCCACGCACCTCATTCCCGAGGACCAGCGCGACAGAGCGCCGGCGCTCGACGAGCAGTTCCTCGACATCGGCGCCGGCAGCCGCGAGGAGGCCATGGAGCGCGTCGCCGTGGGCGACCCGGTGACCTTCACGCCCGACTATCTGGAGCTGTCGCCGGGCATCATCGCCACGCAGGCCCTGGACGATCGCGCCGGCGTGTACTGCGTCATCCGCGCCCTGGAACTGTACGCCGCCGATCCCGGGGCGGCGCTGCTCACCGGTGTCGCCAGCGTCCACGAAGAGACCACGCTCATGGGCGCCAAGGCGCAGGCCAAGCGGTTTGCGCCGGCGGTGACGATCGTCATCGACGGCGATTTCTGCAGCGACACTCCGGCGGCCGACGCCAAGAAGCTGGCCGGTGAGCTCAAGCTTGGCGCCGGCCCTGTGCTCGGCCGCGGCGCCGGCAGCAACCAGCGCTTATTCACCCTGGCGCGCGAGGTGGCCGCCGCCGAGCGCATCCCGGTGCAGATCAAGGCTTACCCCGGGGAGTGCTCCACGGACGCCGACGAACTCATGGCCGCCGGCTCCGGCGCCACCTTGTCGCTCAGCCTGGCGATGCGCTACATGCACTCGCCGTTCGAAGTCGCCCACGGCGACGATCTCGAGGCGGCATCCCGGCTCGTCGCCGCCTTGGCGCGGCGCGTGGGCGGAGCCTGGACGGCAGAGTCGTTCGTGCCGCGCGTCTGACGCGCCGCCCGACAGCGCCGCAAGGGAGGTTCCCATGAAGTTGTTCATCGCCATCGATCTCGAGGGTATCTCCGGCGTGGTCGCGGAGCGCGACACGGCGCGCGACGGCTCCGCCGCGGCCGCCGCGAGGGTCCATATGCGCGCCGACCTGGACGCCGTGGTGGAGGGCTGCCTCGCCGCCAGCGCCTCGGAGATCGTGGTCTGCGACGCGCACGATGATGGACGGAACCTGGACGCGGCGAGCCTGCCCGCCGGTGTGACGCTTGTCGGCGGGTCACCCATGCCGTATAGCATGCTGCAAGGCATGGGCCGCGGGTACGACGGCGCGCTGTTCGTGGGCTACCACGCGCGCGCCGGCACTGCAGCGGCCGTACTCGAGCACACCTGGAACTACAAGGTGTTCTCGGCCGTGCTCGGGGATATGGAGGTCGGCGAGTTCGGCTTCGGCGCATTGCTCGCGGGCCACTTCGCCGTGCCTGCAGTGTACGTTTCCGGGGACGACAAGACGGCCGTGGAGGCAAAGGCTCTCGTGCCGGGCATAACGACGACCGTGGTGAAGACCGGTGTCACCCGCCTGAGCGCCGAGCTGTGCCCGCCGGACGAAGTGCGGGCGCGCATCCGCGACGACGTCGAGCGCGCCCTGAGGGCGGTCGAGAAGCCGGCTCCGCTCGCCTGGAACGGCGAGCCCCTCCGACTCACCTTCACGCGCGTGGAGTTCTGCGACCTGGCTGCGGCTTGCCCGGGCGCACGGCGCATCGACGGACGCACGCTCGAGCTGAGGGGGGCAGACTTCGACGAGATCTACAGGGCCTTCCTCGCCTGCGTGCGCCTGTCGGACGGCGGAGACTGAAGCGGGGAGCTCGCCGGCCGGGGTCCCTCAGTTGCGGGTGCGCGGCCGGTGTGGTGAACTACTGCCGCGGGCGGATGTAGTGTAGTTGGTAACACGTCAGCTTCCCAAGCTGAAGATCGCG
>JGI24133J20442_1000377_pt1 | contig 13895 bp, 15 predicted proteins | sample BarGraNGADG00311_2_FD_20442 | JGI IMG/M metagenome (IMG submission 20442)
CGTGGGCCTGATACTAGCGGCCTCTGTGGCCTGCTCGCGGACTTCGCGCCGATGTATGAGCTATGGCTTAGACCTATCTAAGAAACGAAGCGCCACAAATCTTAAAAATATATCCGAGATTATATGAAGAAAGCCAGCATGAAAAGTGCAACCATGAGAGACGGCTACCTCCTTCCTGTGATAATAGCAAGGTAAGCTGCGAGCCAAAATAGCTTGTTTCGAGGGTGGTGTTTTCGTGTAACTCTTTTACTTTATTGTATTATCTGATCATAGTTTTACGCTTCTAGGAGTAGTATAGATAGTCATATCAATGGAAAGTTATTAATATTCTTATTACAACTGTATTAATATGAAAGAGATGAAATGTCCCAAATGTCACTATGGATGGGAAACGAGGGTGAACAAACCCAAGGCTTGCCCTAGGTGCAAGACCCGGTTGGATATAAAGACGAAAAGAAAGGCATAAAACCAAAATTGGGGGTAGACAATTATTGCTATAATCATCTTGAATTTATGTAAATACCGATAGGCAATTGCCTTTGTCGTTCGCTGGCTTTTGTAGCGTTCTGCCTGTTGTGGCTATTTCTTATATTCCTGCGGTGATCCACCCGCCTCAGATTGCATCTTCTATTGTTCAAGCCGTTGCCGTCTATATGGTCACATTCTTCACCCACTCGAAGCTTCCTGCCCAAAATGCGTTCTAAGATCACTCTATGCAGGGTGATATGTCTTGTACCTCTACGGCGAGCTGCATAAAACGTATAGTTGCCTACTGAACGATGCCCTGGAACGGCGTGCCAGGATCTGCCGGCCAGGTCCGCATCGTTTACATCGATTATAGCGTATTTGCCTCTAGTCAGTTCAATTAACATGGATTGCCTCCCCCTTCATCATCCTAGCCTTCTGTAAGGCTGATTCTGCATCCATCTTCCTCGAGCTCCCTAGGTGAACATTGCGTGTCTTTCCGTCCTCACGCCATGAGGCCATCCAATAGACATACGTCTTAGAGCCCTTTTTTGTCTCATTGGTCTTCTCCATCTCCCACACTGTAAGATCTTCCAGCCTGGCCTGGAGCTTTAGGGCCTCGGCCTCCGCCAGGGCCGCATCTGCCTCTTCTTGCAGTCTTTGTGCCTCCTTGCGAACCGCTGGCAAGTGCTTGGCAGCCTTCTGTAGAGCCTTGGCATCCCTGGCCAGCTCCCAGGCGTTCCTCGTCAGAGCCTTCCTCTTCTCGCCGGCCTCGGTTTTGTGCATGTCATATAGTTCTATGGCATTTTACTTAAAACCTTCTATTATGTCATAGAAAAACATATCATATGCTCTAAAAGCTTCAGGCTTGGCTTACGCTCTTCTAAGCTTCATGTTCTGACATTAATAGTTTAATGTAATAAATATTTAACTATTTTAATCTATCGTTGAGCGAAGGCGACTAATATAGCACTATGAATAGTTCATTTTAAGAATTATTCGATTTACTATTACAGTACTTCTTTTTTAAAAATGATCTTATCTATGGATCTAGCGGATCTCTTCATCGAGCTTGGCTTGAACTGCAACAAATCGTCGTGTTCGCTCAGCGAAGATTTGCTATCGCAGATAATTAATTCAATGTATAAATTTTTTAACCCCTTCATTTCTAATGGAAATTTGATAATAGACACTCTTCGCATCGCATCTAGACGTGTATGCATATTATACATTTTTAAAGAAATTGTTATTTACCACGTCGGTAGGTTTTCAGATGGCTGGGGTGTTAGGTCCTCCTCTTTCCTGAAATCTCAAGCGTTCACTATTCATTTAAAAATTTGGAATTTGATACTAATTTAGTCACTGTAGCAACCCTTTCTATTGTATATCCAGCTACTAGATCTCTATACGCTTTATAACCATTTGATGCCTCCACCAGAGTCCAATAATCACAGACATTGAAGCAATTAGCCAGATTGCAAACCATAGTTGCATATCGGTATGAACTGAACTTTGCTGGGCACGGATAAGGATCGCAGCGCATAGAGTCCCGATTATAGAGAAGATTGTATTGGCGGAGGGAGCAAGATAGTCTCGATAGGTAGCGCAAAAATGCTCCCACTCCCGTTCAGATTTTCCTGCATCGGATTGTGGATGTCTGCCCAGGAAAGCCCCTATGTGCTTTATCCTAGAATTGGCAGACATAATTTCAAGGTCAAAGTATATTGTTATCAAAGGTACAAAATATAAGAGCCAAAAGAGATCTTCTACCCCAAATCCAAAGTTTACGGATCCAATCCCAAAAAAGACAGTGATGAAAGCCAGTTTCTTTTTGACGAGTTCAGCGCGCTCGTTCTGAGTCCGTATCTTCTCTATGTGAAGTGTGTGCAGGAATTCCAGATCGATATTTTTCATCTTATCCATGTCTGGAGATACCTTAAAGCTTGCTGATTGGTTGCTATTTCAGTGTAGAGCAACTTCCCACTTCCACCCCATTGATGCAGCCTTGGCAAAAGCATCATCTGATTCTTCTTTAAGTCCGAGCTTATTGAGGACCTCCCCCTTGAAATGCCATGCAGCAGGATCTGAGGTATTGATCTCCAAGGCCTCTTCGAATGAGTCCAAAGCCTCTTCGTATCTGTTAAGTCGATGTAGAGCAATACCCCTGTAAATCCAAGCTGGAATAGATGATAGATCAATCTCTAAATTTTCATCAAAACAGTGTACGGCATCTTCATAGCTGCCTAAATTAATGTAGGTTATGCCCTTGTTGAACCACGTCTTCGTATCATATGGGTCTATCTCAATTGCCTTTTCATAGGAGTAGATGGCATCTTCGTAGCTTAATAATTGGGCGAGAGCATTGCCTTTGTTGTTCCAGGCATCGAAATAGTTAGGGTCGATATCTGTAGCTCGCTCAAAGCAGTCCACTGCGTCATTGTACCTATGTAAGGCAGAGAGGACATTACCTTTGTTGTTCCAGGCCATGGCATAATTGGGGTTACTTTCTATGGCGTTCTCAAAAGATTTGATGGCTTCGTCGTAGAGCTCCAGGTTCTTCAAGGTAACTCCTCGGTTGTTCCAGGCATCGGAATTCTCTGGATCCAGTCCTAAGGCCTTATCAAAGGATCTGATGGCTTCTTCATACTGACCCATCTCATCCAACGTGAGACCTCTATTGTACCATGATGAGGTATTCATTTCGTCGAGCTCTTTTGCCTTATCGAAGCACTTTATGGCCTCGCTGTAGCGGATCAATCTCTTTAAAACAATTCCCTTATTATTCCAGAATTTCGAGCTACCNGGGGTTATTTCTATAGCCTTATCGTAGCTGTAGAGGGCNTCACTGTACCGACCTAGTTCGTAGAGNCAAACGCCTTTGTCGAACCAAGTGGAACTNTTTGACTGATCCATTTTNAGGGCTTCATCGTAGGATTCTATTGCTTCCTCATGGCTGCCCAAGTACTTGTAAAGAATCTCAGCCTTTGCACACCAGCTGGAAAAGTTCCTGGGATCGATCTTGGTAATGTTATCGAAGCAGACAAATGCCGACTTATATTGGCCAAGCTTTCTTCTAAGGAGACCTTCATTTTGCCAAGCCTTCGTATCCCACGGTTTGATTTTTAAAATCGCTCCATAGCAATTTACGGCCTCTTCGTATCTTCCCAGNTTGTCGAGNGTCACTCCTTTATTATTCCAGGCATCTACATAGCGTTTATCTATATTCAATGCACCTTCAAAGGACTGAAGTGCTTCTTCATAAGAGCCTAATTTNTATAGNGCCAAACCTCTTTCATACCATGACTCTGGAATGAGTGGGTTGATCGCTATCGCTCTCTCGTAGCAGTTTGCTGCATCCTCGAAACGCTTATTTTTGTAGAACTCTGATCCGGCCTTCAAGAAATAGGCTGCGAAATCTTCTCTCACTGGAACTAAGAAGTTTCCAGATGTGCTGCCAGCAGCGGGGATGGGCAGTGGCACCATGGCCCTCTTCATTGCGATTACCTTATCGGTAATCCTTATGAGCTCCTCACCGTGCTTGATTTTTTGTAGGGCAAGGTATTTGCCGTACAATGCTTCTTTCAGCGATGGATTGATCTCAAGTGCTCTGTCAAACGATTCTGCAGCTTCCTGGTAGCGGGCCATGTTCCCTAGAGCCGCACCTCTGCCCACCCAGGCGTCGATAAAAGAGCAGTTAATCCTGAGCGTATTTTCGTAAGCTGATACTGCCTCTTTATACCTGCCCAATTTGCTCATGGCATTGCCCATACCGTACCAGGCATCTATGAGCTGCAGATTTATCTCAAGAGCCTTCTTGAAGTCGTCAATAGCCTCATCATATCTGCCTATTCTGTAGAGTACATCCGCTCGATTCTTGAAGGCTTTAAAAGAACGTGGATTTATCTCTAGGGCTCTTTTATAGGACTCTAGAGCATCTTCAAATTGACCCAAGTCTGAGAGTGTTAGGCCCTTTTCGCACCAGGAAACTTCTATCGAAGAACTATTTTCTCCTGCCTTGTCATAGATGTTTTTTCCTGGATAAAGAGAAGGGAGTGTTTCTAGAGATGTATTCTCAACATTCTGTTCTTGCGTTATTGAAGGATATGGATCTATAGTATTATCTCGGACAACGTCCCTTCTATTGGATTTTCGGCTAATTCTATGGAAAATAGAATGAATTTGGGCAATTATTGAAGTTACAGATAGCTTTTTGTAATTCGCATTCAAACGGGATAATGCTTTTTCCATTGCCGCCGCTATGTAAGAAAAAGAGGGGCCGGGAAAGGTAGATCGCTCAATAGAGGTCATGACATTACCAAATTAATAACTTAATAAAGATCTTTTAAGTATTAAAGTCTTTTGCTATCGATATTGTGGTAAAATAATCTTTTGAAATACTTGAAATTTTTACAGATATCTAATTGATAAAATGATAATTATGAAGCAATCATTACAGAAAGTTAGGTTAAGTGATTATTATTGTAAATATATTTATAAAATTTTTGGATGACAGAAGGTAGCTAGTTAACTTAAATATCTGTGAGAATTGAGATTTAAAATTTAATAAATTCTTTGACTCAATCAATACTTTTCCAATAAAATTCCCAAAGCACGGCTCGCACGGCAAAGCCAGTTGTCCAAGCCATTTCCTGTTTCGTTAGTGAGTTGTTTAAATCCATCTCGCCATCTACATTTATCTTCACTTTCTTCAGAATACTCTCCAAATTGGCGTTATCTTCTTCGAAACATATTTTCTTAAAATTAATCCATCTATCTGACCAGCCAGGATAAGGTGTAAGTCCTATGCATGCCTGTTTTACATTTTCTAAATTTGAATTAGACTTATCTGAATCATCTGTAAAGTTCCACATATGAAAACCCTCCCTATATTTTTTAGGTAATATCCTGTAGCGTTCTACAGGATGGCGCTATTGTTGACTCAAATTTATTTGTGATTTATGGATTAAGGTATTCGCAATCACTGAGATATGGACATTGGTGCCATTTCTCCTTTTGCGGACATTATGCTGCTTGAAGACCTCTTTCTCTTAGAGGTTATTTGATTATCTGTCGTTACCAGATAATTTGATAGTCTCTCTTTATACGCTTCGTCGCTGTCAATGTTACTGAGTATCGGTTCCAAGACACCTTCCGCGGACCATCTTTTCAGTCTTGTATGAATGGATAGATATGATCCGTATTTGCGAGGAACTTCNGTCCAAGGACAACCTGTTTCCAATACATATCTAATACCATTGATAATTCTTCTATCTTCTGTTTTTATATTCTCACTGCAAGGTTGTATCGGAATATATTGCTTCACGTAATTCCATTGGTCGTCACTCAATTCAGCGAAGTTGTCCAAGCCTTTTCTCAGATACTTGCTGACAAGATCAAGGACCATTTGTTTATCCTCACATGGAAATCGTGTTGAGACGGAAAGCTCTATCTTGCTATCGAATATCCTTTTGGGATATATGCTCCGTTGGTTAGGCTTTGTTGGGGATAAATTGGGATATGCATCAAAATGCCATGGCGTGAGCTTTTCGCCCTCATGACCCAATATTCTGTAGCAGAACCAATCATTGACCTCTGGATGTTTCTGAATTCGGTCTCCCAGTGATCTTATCATTACCGTAAGGAGTCGCTCTACGTCTTTCATGGAATAAAACTCGATCCAAATTATTCCCGGCTCATTTTCTTGGCAAGAATTGCAGGTTCTTATTTTAGCGTCCCAAAGAGATTGGAGAATGGGTGCAATTCCTTCATCTACCTGTATGAATTCCTGCTCTCCCGGATAGTAAACTGTAACTTGTTTATGATCGAAGCTAATTTCCCATTCCCCCCTCAATTAATTCGCAATCACTTGCAAGAACGCCTACTTGGCTCTCCTGGAAATTGCATTTGGATCTCTTTGCCTTTTGATCGCTAGTCTATGAATTTGCTAAACTCATTTTTTATAATGTCTCTCAATCTATAAAAAGTTTACTAAAATAATTATCATATAGACGTATTATTTGATAGAATTAACACAATAGAAATTCCGCATTTAGTATTTTGTCTATGATATGATAAATATAAACTAATTGGTTGACATAGTATTGAGTGTCGATATGCGAACACTTTGGCCGAATAATGACAACCGGTAATTGAGGGACTTACCAGACAGCGACCTCCAGGGAAATGGATATTGGACTTAGCATAGGCCCCTCTCTTCTGCCCATAGGATGAATTTTTTTGCCCATACCTTTTCGCTTGATGATGGTGGAGGGCAGAACTCCAATTCACCTGAATTGCTTACTGTCATTTTCTCTTTAAGTTTATTCCAGGTGGCCAAGTCAGCTTCAGTCCAATTTTCTTTAAATTGCCCCCACCTCTCCATGTAATCCGGATCAATGATGCCTTTTCTTCCCAAAGATATAATCTTCTTTAGATCAGGACGAGTCTCTTTTTTTGTCATTGCATTCTCCCAAATACACTCTGTTGCCTGACTAAATAAGATTTTCCATAATACTACCAAAAAATATTTTTGATAAATATGCATTCCGTTGCACCTCAATTAGTTTCAAAAATTGGCTGAATTACTAATTGAAAGAGTACTATGTGATTCAATTTTCGATTACTGTAGTGATATCCATAAAAACATATAAAATAATTTTATATAAAATATGGATTGTCGTTTGTGGGATAAGTCTCACACATAACTTTAAAAGAAAATACAGAAAGATTTATTTGTTTGGCCCGCATATGTTTGTACCCATATGGTTTGGGTCGTGTTTGAGGTATTAAGGTGATAGGTAAAGTATTTCGCAAAAATGTTACTGCATCCGGTTCTGACGCATGTGAGGATGCTCATTCTTATTCTCCCGATTTATTGAAAGGCGCGATCTTTCAAGAACTTCGAGACCAAATTAGCGAACTAAGGCTTGAGGTCCTCCTACTGAGAGAAGAGGTAATCAAGAACAAGCAGTGCATAATTGCTTTAGAAAGTAAGAAAAAAAAGCATGGGAAGGAAGTCAAACGGCGTGTAGATTCAATGCTTTTGTTAATCCGTGATTATGGCGGCTCTTTGACCTCATCATCTATAAAAGCATACATGGGATTAAGCAAAGACGAACTATATAGGACATTAAAGTGTGCTAAGGATGAAGGTTTAATTGAGGTTTTGCCTGATCCAAACGACAGAAGGGGTTATGTTTTAAATATAAACTCTGATGCATCAAATAATCTTCAGAATTTGAGATTAAGGTCGGAAGGATATCCCTCTTAAATGTCGTATACGTATGTTTGTTGCTTATTCCTGTCAATATCATGTGTTATTGAAATTTGATTTTTTGAAATTTCAGGCGCAAAATATTATAAAAATTTGGCAGGGATCATTAGCATATTTTTACCAAAGATATGAATATCTCTTGAAAATCTAGCTATCAATGAGTTCCATTGGAAGCGAAGGGGTAAATCGTCAACTAAATTTTTTTAGCTAAAAATTTAACTCGTTGATATGCGAAGCAATCTCTTCGCAAAGGCGATAGAAGCCTCGTCCGTTAGGACGAAGAGTGTTCACCAGATTATTGCATATGTCTCAAATTACTGAGGATTAAAAACTTTTTATTCGTAAAAGACGTTCCTGAGATCCTTAGAATATTCGTCGCGATTTACTGCATAACCCGAAGACCATATCGATGAGATGAGGATCATATGCATATATATTCACACTGGATTTTGCCACAATTATACGAAATGTAAAACGTAAAATCTTCTAGTAATCTGTGATATAACGTTATATTTATTTTGGTAGTAGGCGCACTATGGCGACATACATTCTTAACAAAAATTTAAATATCAAAAAAGCGAATTTATAATAAAGGTAAAAATCATGAATCAAGAGGAGATTTTGGCCGTTCTGTCCCATAGCGAAGCGGAAGCTAAGTCTCTACGGGAGATTGCTCAAACAATGGGTCTAGAGACTTCTTCATATGCAAGCTGGATCCAGGCAGAGCGCGGCCTCTCTAGTACTTTAAGGAAGCTCATAAAATGGGGCTTAGTAGCATGCGCTATTAGGCAAAACGTAAATGGGCACAGGTTTTGGTATAATATCTACTGGAAAAATGAAATAAGAGCCAGTGAGCAGTCAGTCACGGAAGAAATCGTGGTGAGGCAGTCTTGATTCAGGGGGGGTAAATCTTCGAATACCAAAGTTAAAAATTGAAAAAAAGAGATTGCGAATTTACCAACAAAAGAAATATATATCTAAAGAATGTATATTGTACCCGGCTAAGGGGCTCTGTAAAGACAAGACTAAATCCCTTCGAAGAAGCCCCTTTCCTATCTCATTAAGACTCACCGCGTATATAATTTATGCAATCCACTTCATAAGAGATGAGGCCTATGTTGTCTGACTAAATCAATATTGGATGTGGTGAGTCTGAATGATCAAAATCAGATTTTCTTGACTCTGACACTCATTACACTGATTCGATGACTCAGATATACAGGATTCGCAGCTTGATCGCCAAGGCATCTGCCTTTAAATTCTGGTCTCGGGTCTTGGCATCCTGGCCAGCTCCCAGGCGTCCCTCCTTCTGGTCTTCTTCCGCCCCCACTGCCTCTTGTGATGAGATACCACTCACATTGGTCCTATATTATAGAACTAATTACAAATGTTTCTGCCCACGACGCCTGTTTCCGGTCTCCATTGGAAATAGAATAAAAGAAAGGTAGATAAAAAACTAATAGGCACTCAAATCGGAGAGAATCGTTTATTGGTCGGATCACGACGAAGGACGTAACTTCATTTAATAGTGAATCTTGATTACATATACAAAATATGGATAATGTTTAAATACCATCAACGATATTCATTAGGTAATAAACGGCTCGGATATCTCTCACTTCTGAGCCGTTTATCCTCTCGAAATATTGGTGGTGAAAGGACCAGATTCTTGCTTTCATTAACCATCCCTAAATCTCTCAATAGTTTGCTTTCGGCGTTTCCATCGGAGAGATTCTCTCGCGATGTCTTCACGTTCGATTGCGTTTCGTCCTGCTCTGCCGATCTGTAGTTCCCTGTTCTTCTTTGGTCGTGCTATTCTTATCCCTCCCGAGTTTTGCTTTCTTTGTAGGGGAACGCTCTTGGCTTATAAACTCCTGATTAATAATAATTACTTTTTTTGTATATAAATCTTTGTTTCAGCTTTGACCCCTGGTTTAGCTTGAGGACCTGCACAGGTGGAATCCGGAGAAGATCAAGATCATAAAGAAGGCGATCGATCCTAAGGGGAGATAGTCTCTGCCAAGAACACTGCATATTTAGAAAATCACAGCAAAAGAAGTAGACGGCTCAGAGGAAGGGATCTATAAGGGAGAAACCTCGAGCCGTTACGAGACAACGTTTACCACCTAATATGAATAATAAGGAAGTATTCGTAATAGTATTTAAATCTTTCGACTGTACTTCGGTCGGCAATATATGGGGGTTTTGGTGCTGTGCAATATAAAATTTGTTTCGGCTCAAAGGTGAATAGAAGGGGGGAAAAGTCGTGACGGGTAAAGGAGGAAGGAAACTCTTATCGACTTTCGCCGAATACCATGTAGTCAATTGTCGAGATAAGTAGTTTTCGATCAAGGCATACAACGAAAGAGGTATAACTATAGAGTCTAGACTCTAGAGTCAAGAGGGTAGACTCTATGAGGGTAATAACACTGGCAAATCAGAAAGGAGGATGCGGCAAGACTACAACTGCGGTTAATCTCGCTGCCTACCTGACCTTAAAAGGCAAGAAGGTGCTATTAGTAGACCTTGATCCCCAGGGATCTTCCACAACCCACCTTGGCATGGACAAAAACACTATAACCAAAACTATGAATGACGTGATGCTGGGGCGACATAATTTTTCCGATATCATTCTACATACAGAGATCCAGGGATTGGATATCGCCCCTGCGAACAACGATCTAGGCGAAGCTGAGATGGTACTAACAAAACAGGCTTTCAGAGAGCAGATTTTGAGGACGAAGCTAGCCAATCTGGATAGCTATGACTATACAGTAATCGACACGCCACCCTCATTAGGGAATTTGACCATGAATGCAATCATCGCCTCAGACACAATCATAGTGCCTATTCAAACCCAGTTCTTCGCCGTGGAAGGACTGGCACAGTTAACAGACCTCCTAGATGTTATTGCAGGGATGGGCTACAAGCCAAAGCGTCGGTATCTTCTGACGATGCACAACAGAACGAGGGTTATCAGCAAACGCATAGCGGAGAGTGTCCGAGAACTTTTTGGAGAGGACGTGTTCAAGGTCGTTATTCCCGACACAGTCAAGCTGGTCGAGGCACCCAGCTATGGCAAGCCGATATGTCTTCATGCGCCACAATCGCCCGGTGCTCGGAGCTATGAAGAGCTGTCAAAAGAGGTTATATTATGACTCCAGGACCTGGAGACCGATTCGATCACCTGCTGAAAGGCATGAAGTCTAGAGTCGATAGTCTAGACTCTATAGTCGAGACTGAAGAGTCAAGAATCAATATCCAAGAGTCTAAAGGCCAACTGGGCGAATCGAAGAATGTGGATCCTAGAGTCGAGAGTCTAGACCCTATAGTCGAGACTGAAGAGTCAAGAGTCGATATTCTAGATTCTATAGTCAAGAGTCTAGACAGCACAGCTCTTGAGGAAGCGATCAAAGAAGCCAACAAGAAACCAAAACTTGGTGTCTACTCACCGCTGGCCGCTGCCATGCTGAGATACAAGGCGATCACCACACCACGTTATTCAATGGGATCGGAACTGAGGATAGTAATAGAGCAAGCACTCAAAGAAGCCTATCCACAGCTCTATGATGAAGTACAAAAAAGGATGAAGGAAGGCCAAAGTTAAAAACTGGCAGCAATTCTAGAAAAGAGGATAGAATATGACCGAAGAAAAAAATGCCTACGTTGAAGCAAGGCCCACGCAATTCCTCCCCAAGCTCAAGGGCGAGAAGGTCGTTATACGTCTGGCATCTGGAAGCCAACCAGCCACCGGAATCATCGAGAGCTACAACCCTTATGAGAGCCTCCACCAGACGACAAAAGGACAGATCCTGGTCTTCAAGCACGCCATTGCCACAATAGAGGCAGTAAATGAGCCAAAGGGACTCCAAGACAATAGAGGTGAATTCAAAGCTGACGAAGAGATCTTCTCAAAGTCCTCATGATCGTATTATTTGGATAAACTGGCCAACCATGCAGGAAAACTGGAGCCAAGCGATCTGAGGCTGCGCATGGGAATACGATATGCAGACCTAGACCAGATCCTTGAAGAGCTGGCCAAAGAAGGCAGGATTGAGGTGTGGTAAACGGCTAAGATCCTATGACGCAGGAGATTAAGAGGGTTTCATTCCCGAGCCGTTTATGTACTGAAATATCATTGATAGAATTCAAACATTACTTATATCCCATATATGTCATCAAAATTCTCTGTTTTATTATAGAGTTATGTCCTCTGCCATGTTTCACCCCTTCATAAATGAAATTGAAAGGAAATCGAAAACGATAACGCATTTTCTATTGGCGAAAAGGGGGCCAGAGGCCCAGGGTTAAAGGGATAACGAAGGGGATAGACCCTGAGCCTTGGAGAGGTAGCTTTACTACCTGATATTAATAATAAGTAAGTATTCGTAATAGTATTTAAATTTTTCTGAAAGGCATCTGCTCAAACGCATCTTCTTAGCCATAGTTGTCATGGGAACTGATTTATACAATCAAATCAATCCAAATCTATCGCTTTTCGGTATAGGAGGAATACATTGGCTGAGAAAGAGATGAGAAACTTTGCCCTCAGAGATAAGGATGGCAACGAAATTGGCGTCTTCACAGGAAAGCAGCCGAGACAGGCGGCTTTGAAGGCTGCGAATAGGGGTCATAAAGATATCAGGCTTAGAGAGAGGGGAACCAAAAAAGTACATATGTTCGCCGGAGAGCGTAAGCAGGTAAAGAAACCCAAGGGTGCTCCTGCCTGGATGCCAGATAAGATTTGGAAGCCCATAGTCAAGAAGATTGGAATCGAGAAACTGGAATAAAATTAGCTCGTCTTAACTTCTTTTTGCTTCTGGCGCAGGTAATATTTAATTTCATTGAGAGCACTCATTCAAATCAAACCACTATATTTTTATCTGATGATCATTAGCCATCCTGCGAAAAATCCAGGCTCGCCCAAGGGTGCAACCATCACGCAGTGATCGGGGCGAGCGGGCTAACTCAATGCTTTGCATATCCAGGAGTACCCGGATGCAAGGCATGAAGCTACTGCTGATTGGCTACGATCTTAACGTTGTTTGTTGCTGAAGCGAATCCGAACGCCATAGCCTCCCTATTGCCTACCTTGATCTGGTCTATATTGACCTTGATGCAACAGTCCTGGCAGGAAGCCTCGCCGCTGCTACAGCATTCGCATGCACCAGAATCCTGGTTCTTCTTGATCTCCAAGTTGTTTGTAGCAAGGGCTTCTCGTGACCTGCCCCAGGGATTTCCAAAAGCCAATGCCTTGTCATTTCCAACCGTCAGAGTGTCGACGTTAGTGTCCTGAAGCTCCGGAAACTTGAACGCAGACCCTTCCGTTTCAAATATTCCTCCATCTTTCCCGAGGATATCTACGCCGACGTTACCGCCTATGCCCTGCGCCAATACTGGAACAGAGAGCATGGCCATTGCCAATACCATTAGAACAACTATTTTCTTAATAATCTCATCTCCTATAATTTAGTAAAGGTTCTATAACATTGTTACTATTTATATTTTTTTGAAGAAAATATATATCTACCAATCGAAAGATTCAGGGGATTATAGATAAAATACGAAGTTGAATATAATTATATTTCTTAATCTATGTGTTCAAATTCTTTTTGAGGCAATCCCTAACAACTCATTTCTCGACAATGATATAACCGTCTCGCCTTTATTAGCATATCTTTGGCTATAAATTTCGCAGGCTGCATATCTCCAGACTAAGGGTACCATTTCTAACGCCGATTTCATCGCATTTGCAGAATGCATCTAGGCTGCTGTTCAGAGAAATAAGAGCTTTAAGAGTGGACTGTATTGACGGATGGAATATCATGTAAAATAGAAAAATAGATGATTGCTAGGTTTCCCTAGCAGTCTATGCCGTCGCAGATCGCATGGATCGTTTCTGGCACGGGGTTCTCATGGAACTTGATGGTCTTCTCGGCCTCGAACGTTCCAGTGAACATCTCGTGGGCCTTGATATCCTTGTAGAATATCTTGTGCCATGTGGCATCTGTGCCCCAAGTACCATTGAATGTGTTCTTGCTCTCCATTCCCACAAGATGTGCCGGATCATAGACGCCATTCTTGGCCGTCATGAGCTTCCCGACCGCATCAGTATCCCTGCCCGCATCCTTGAGCATGTGGACCAGGTCCTCAGGGC
>JGI24133J20442_1000378_pt1 | contig 13881 bp, 12 predicted proteins | sample BarGraNGADG00311_2_FD_20442 | JGI IMG/M metagenome (IMG submission 20442)
CTTCCGACTTCCGACTTACACTATTTGCCTTCCTGGTATTGTTCATACCAGAACAGCGAAACATCAGCATAGGAATAATTCTCAGTCTTAAAAAGCTTTGTGTTAAAAAATTTCTTGTCGGTCATGCTTTCTATCTGGGAAGCGCTTTTATCAAAACCGTAATTATATGCCGTAGCAAGAAATTTCAGCCTCGCCACTTCGTCTTTACGGTTAGTTTTATATTTCTTTTCGCAGAGCTTTAAAAATGCAATGAGGTAATTAAACTGAATTTTTGGATCTTCAAGATCTGTTACTATCTGTTTCCTGAAATCTTTAATATCATCATAATCCGCTCTGCTTTTAAAAGTTATTCCCGATCTGTGTCCCGGAACATTGGGAGATTGTTCCCGGATCTTTTCGGCAAAAGAGGGTTTCATCTGGAACTGCCCGATTGAAAAATTGGCATAATCCTCACCCAGATTAACATAAAGTGTTTTAAGCAATGCGATCTCCATCTTATCCCTCAGTGCAGAATAACGGACCAGCTCAGGAAAAACAATGGCTATGGCAAGCTGATATGAGATATGATTCTTTACAAGAAGCGGTTCCATCCAGCTTCTGTTGTCTCTTTCGAAAGCCTGAGCCTTCTTCCAGTCATCACCAAAAAGCTCCTGGTAGTTTATAGACTGGGACCAGGCTGCTATAGAAGAAAGAATTTCCAGGAGTATAAGAAAAGAGGTCCTATAAAAATTGCTTTTAAACACGATATTTTTTTCTAACCTATCCCTTTAAGTTAACCATCCGTCTCCCCTGAAGGGACCCTAAATTAACAACAGAATTAGCCCCCCTTTAGGGGGGATGGGGGGCTAATAAAAGCTTTGCGACCTTTGTGGTTAAATGGATTTTTTTTAGCAGGTCTAGAACGCCATCTTACACTGCATAATTGCATTCCTCTTCGGAGAATAATACATATATGCAAGGTAAACCTGCCCGTTTACTTTTATAAGGTGGGGATTAAATAGTTCTGACAGTGTTGTACCATCACTGAAAGTAAGTGTTCCGTAAGTATAAAATGCATATTTGGTGTTGTTAGTATTAACAAACAAATCTTTTGCGCCGATGGCATCTTGCTTGAGAGTCAGTACAGTTTTCATCTGAAGATCAATGATTTTATCAAAGGTAATTATAAGAATATCGTCAAATTTAACATTACCGTTTAAGCTGCCTCCACCTGCCTTCATAAGATCGGAGGTTGCATTGAGAATGTTAGTAACAAGTTTAGGAGTTATACTGGTCGGACCGCCACCCTGCTGCATTTTTTGCATCATCTGTTGTGAGTATTTCATGGAAAGATCCATTTTCTCCTGATCGGTTTTTGCATTTTTTATAGCCTCTTCCATCTTCTTGTTATCGGCTTCAGTTACAAGAACATTCTCCACTACAATGGCAGCAAACTTATCTTTCGATTTTGTAACCTTAAACTCATTTATCTGGCTATATGGACCATAGCTTTTACCGCCGAATTTTATAAGGTATTTTTCACCAGATTTACTTATGTACTCATTATTGGCCCAGGGTATTTTTGTTTTAGCAGCATCGGCATCATCAATATTTTCAAATCCTGCTAATCTCTGATCTCCGGCCTTGATAGGTCCCTGTGTGGCCCCGTCCTTAACAATATAAAAGTTACTGGTAACCTTGTCTTTAACAAGAATAGATCCATCATCTCTTACATTTATAGTTATCTCCGAATACATGAGTTTCAGACTTCCTCCAAGATCAAGAACAAGCTCCGGTTGATCGCATGCACACTTGGGTTCGGGTTCCTGTTTTGCATTGCTGGAACCAGTATCTGGTTTTCTGGCATCATCATTTGTAACAGATTTTGAAACTTTATTTAATAAACGGTTAACCTGGGCATTGACAGGATTTCCAAAAAACAAGCATATTGCCGCGAATAATAAAATCGACTTTTTCATACTATAAACATTAATTTATTCTCAAATATAATTATAACTTTTTTGATCCGAAATATGCTTGTGAAATCTCTTATTCAAATATTTTAGTCTGATTAAAAGCAGCAGAACTGAGAAATATTTTTAGGAATCCTGTATTCAGATACCAACCAACATCCAGTGCACCGTGATATTATCTCATAGCAAAAATTTGATTTAGTTTTGAAACTGTGAACCATATAAAAACAGTAAGATAATCAGATTGATCGGAGCCAGGCCGGTATTTTGTATCGATTAAGTATATACTTCCGTCACGTCAGTCACATAGGTATAATTCAGTTAATATACTGAAAAACAAACTGATATCGTACGATAAGCCTGACCGCTGCTTTCACTTTTCCTATTAAAATTAAGCAAAAAATATTTATGCATCTATGTAAATCATCCACTTTTTTGGGGGAATTTAACCAATGATACAGTAAAAAGTTATGAAAAAATCCGGTACTGCAGAACAGATACCGGATGTCATCGAAGATATCAGGAATGAAAAACAAGCAATTATTTATGTTTGAGAGCTTTTTTGGTTGCCACTTCAAGGCCCTCGTCAGTCATTACCCATGAGCTGTTACCTGATTCCCATCGCGATTCAAAATAATCATCAGATTCATTTCGAAAACGGTTATGAAAAAGAAATCTCGAATCCTTATCAAGCTTCAAAATTGTGCCTTCCGGTATGTACAGGTTTATGGCAATATTGTCGGCTGACCATTTGCGCCCTGCAGGACTCGTAAAATATTCATCAATAAGAAGTGTATCACCTTTGACACTGTAATTGTACTGTAATCCTTCAATTTTTTTCATTGCATCAAATTCGGTACGACCGGCTGACCGCTTTCTTACCGCTATTTTTATTTCTTTATTATACGAACTGTTTACAGATAGATATGGACGGATATACAATTCTTTCTTATCCTCATTAATATAGACCGTATATTCATCATGCGGAATTGAAATTTCCTTTTCAAATTTCAGGTCAGATACTTTATGATCAGTCATAATATAAAGAGTATCAGGCGAATTTGGCAGAACAGTCTCTGTTGATATTTTAGCTGTCTGAGCAAAGCTGATTCCCTCATTGAAAAGTATTATTGTAAGAGCTGCAATAGTCATTACCCAGAGAACGAGTCCGGCAAGGCTAAAGATACCATCCCTTGCATGGAACCAGAATATCATTTTCACACCCCAGTAGATAAGAGCAAGCATTGGCAATATAATAACAACGGATGTCAATAACATGATCCATGGAACCGCTGAAGGATTCACAATATAATTCAGAAAATCGGGGAAGTAGACAAGGTTTACACCAGCAGAATCAATCGAGAAAGCCCCGGGGTATTTGAAGACAAATACCATGACAAAACTTAAAATGAAAAGGAATCCCGTGAGCACAAGTGTTATGCCTATTATTATCAAGAAGATACGCAAAATGATATAGCATACTCTTCCAATAGCACTGAAAACTTCATTTATTGCGTTTCCAATCCTTGAAGGATTGTTATATCCAGGGCTGTACATCGGAGAACCTGTAATTTGGGTGTTATCGTATTGTCTGCTCTGCGTCCTGGCCTCATGGTATGAACCGCCGTACATTTCTCTTCTTTGAGAGTCTGTTCTGGCTTTAGGAAGTGAAATCCATAAAACAATATAAACGAATAAACCTATTCCAAACATTGCCGAAAGTAAAAACAAGATCCTGAACAGAACAGGATCAGTATTTAAATAGGCCCCAAGGCCGCCACAAACTCCGCTGATAATATAATCGTCGGGATTACGATACATTCTTTTTTTCCCGGAAGCATATATCGGGGCTCCTGCCTCCGGTTCGCTGTGATCAAAATCTTCCGGTTTGCCTATTATTGAAATCATTGCCTCTACATTCTCCTTCGTTATGACTCCTGCCAGACCTCGCTGAGATTGAAATATTTCAGCAATACGCGCTTCGATATCCTCAATTGTTTCATGTCCGCCCTGCACTTTGCTGAAGCGGGTATTAATTGCCTGGAGATAATCGCGAAGTAACCGGAATGCCTCATCATCAATCTGAAAAAGAGTACCAGCGATATTTATATTAATTGTCTTGTCCATTATTGTCAGTTTTAAAAGTTTAATATTAGGTTATCTGGTTCTGATCTGGTTAACTGATTCGACAAGCTCTGTCCACGATTTATCGAGATCGGCCAGGTAGGTACGGCCTTCTTCAGTAAGTTCATAGTATTTGCGGGGAGGGCCCTGTTGTTCCGGCATTTTTTTGCCTGGTAAGGAGGGGGTAAAGAGTGCCTTCAACCACAATTACTTCTGCCTCCTTAAGTTCCTTTATAATGTCACTTGCATAACAGGAATTTCTGGATAATACCGACAGGATGCAGTACTCCAGTATCCCTTTGCGCATCTGAGCTTTATTATTTTCTAAATCCATGATATATATTTTTATAGTTTTAACTTCAAATATTTTAATATCAACTATCTGCTATAGCTTCATGTTTTTTCTGACAGTATCAAATTCTTTTTTTACAGAATCTTTTATGTTGTGGATATTTACGGGATTCCCTCTCATTTCAATTTTCTCAGCAGTTGTTTTTGCCTCGGGAAGAACGATATACAATATGAGATAAACCAGGATGCCGACCCCCATCATTGCAAGTACAAAGAAGATCAACCTTACCACCCAGATTTCTAAATCCCAATAGGCTGCCATTCCTGCACATACTCCACCAATAACCCGGTGATCGGAATCACGGTACAAACGATGATAACCCGGGGAAGAAAACTTGTCGCGTGCTGATGGTCCGTTGTTGTCGGAGATGTCTTCAGGAGTTCCTAAAATTGATATGGCCTGGCGAACATCCTCAATGTTAATTACCTGTTTATAGTTGGTAAGTTTGGTGCGGAACAATTCGGCCATCCGTGTCTCAATATCCGAAAGTATCTCAGAGGAACTCTCCTCGCGGGCAAAATGAAGTTCAAGATTCTTGAGGTACATTTTTAATTCGGCATAGGCATCTTCATCGATGTTAAATGAATATCCGCCGAGGTTTATGCTTACTGTGATTTTCATAGTTCTGTTTATTTTTTACTACCGTTAATATTTCACTACTGTTTAATACCCGTAACATGACAATGCAAAGATATATATAAAAATATATACTATGCAATACATAGTACTNAAAATATTCAATTATTTTATGAAATATTTTTTAAGTGAAAGATAATCAGCGAGATAAAAATTGCATNTTTTTTGATTTTATTTGAATATTACTATAATGCCGTGTATTTTTCCTTCCNGTAAGGAGAAAAAACATGTTCAAAAGACGGATTTTTTCCCCCTTCCAGGGGGAATACAAGGGGGTTTCTCTTGCAGTGTAAAACCCATCTGCTGCTGTTCGGCACTTCCCCTAAAGAGAGGTAATCCTCATTTATTTAGTGAATTAACCTCCCTTTAGGGGGGCAGGGGGGCAAAATACACAGGGGTTGGCGATCTGTGGGAGGATTCAAATTACCCAACTTATTCCTATATTTATCAAAATATTTTAAAAGGATGAAAAAGAAATATAAATGGGGGATCCTGGCTCCCGGGAAAATGTCAGCAAAATTTGCCATAGGACTTAAATTGCTGGAAAATGTTGAATTATATGCAGTTGGATCGCGAGATCTGAAAAGAGCCAAACAGTTCGCAGATGAACTAGGATTTAAGAAATACTATGGGAGTTATGAAGAACTGGTTATGGATCCCGATCTGGAAATTGTTTATATAGCCTCACCCCATTCACATCATTATGAACATACAATGCTTTGTCTTAAGAATAAAAAGGCTGTTATCTGTGAAAAAGCATTTGCATTAAACAGTCGGGAGGTAGAAGAGATGATAAATGAAGCTGCTAAACAAAAGGTATTTCTGATGGAAGCTTTATGGCCTCCGTTTCAACCAATTTATCAGAAAACAAAAGAGCTGCTGAATGAAGGAGCACCGGGGAAAATTGTGCATCTTAACGCCCGTTTTGCATTTCAGCCTCCTTATGATCCCCTCGACAGAAAATTCAATTTAAGCCTTGGAGGAGGATCCCTTCTGGATATAGGTATATATGCGGTGATTGATGCTCTCTACTTTCTGGGGGTCCCTTCGGAGGTAATCGCAAAAGCATCATTTACAGAAACCGGTTCGGAGGATTCTATAAGCATTATATTTAGGTATAACGATGGGCGCATGGCAAATCTTTACAGCTCATTCCGCACCGACGGTGGAATAGGATGTGATCTGCTTTGTGAGAACGGAAATCTCTTTTTCACGCGTGCCCGTGATATGTCACAACGGCTTAACGTTGCTATTAAAGGCAAAGAAAATAAGGAATATTCACTTTTGCCGGATGGAATGGGTTACCAGTTCGAAGCAACCGAAGTCATGAAATGCCTTGATGAAGGAAAATTGCAGAGTGAGATTGTTCCACTCTCTTTTAGCCGCGACCTGATAAATACCCTCGACAGGATAAGACAGGCGGCAGGGATTGTTTATCCGGGGAGAGATTGAGAGATGTCAAAATCTCACTCAGATATAAAAAAAGAAGGTGCATTCTACAGGAAGAAACTTCTTCTGAGTATGATCATTCCGGGGGTATTTGTTTTTTTCATGTGGCTGGCGAAGATTGTTGAGGTGCTTTTTGAAATAGATCTGTCCCGCTTTGGAATTTATCCGCTGACAGTTTCCGGACTACCCGGAATAATATTTTCTCCTTTTATTCATTCCGACTTTACACATTTATTCAATAATTCATTACCACTGTTTTTTCTTTCAATTGCCCTTTTTTATTTTTATTCTGAAGTAGCATTAAAAGTTTTTATCTGGACATATTATCTTACAGGATTGCTGGTCTGGATTGCAGGAAGAGATGCCTGGCATATCGGAGCAAGCGGGCTTGTTTATGGCCTGGCATCATTTCTTTTTTTCAGTGGTATAATACGCAGGTACTTCAGACTGATTGCATTATCATTGCTTATTGTTTTTCTATATGGATCAATGGTGTGGGGCCTGTTTCCGGGAGTATATAAAAATGTTTCCTGGGAGTCGCATATGCTCGGATTCTTATCGGGCCTTGTTCTGTCGGTATGGTTCAGGAATCAGGGACCACAGAAACCTGTTTATGAGTGGATGGAGGAGGACGAAGGGGAGAATGGGGGAAAGGGAGATGAGGAGACTAGTATGCTAAACACTAAAACGAGCGACGAACAACGAGCAACAAGCACCCGGCACCTTGCTCCATGCAACACATTTAAAAGTATAAGTATAATAGCATTATGACGGATCTATCTATAATCACAGTATGCCACAAAGGCTGGAACCGTCTTAACCTGTGCCTTGATGCACTAAATACATTTTCCGGAATAAACTTCAGAGCAGAGGTGATTGTTGTTAATAATAAGTCAGATGACGATACCATCTATAAGATTGAAGAACGGTTTCCAAAATTCAGATTCATCTACAATACCATTAATGGAGGATTTGCCAATGGATGTAATCTGGGAGTCAAAATTGCAAAAGGAGAGTACATATTATTTCTGAATCCTGATACGGTTGCAACTGAAACTGAAATAGAAAAGCTATTCAATACTGCAAAACAGAATCCTGAGTATACAATTGTTTCGTGCAGACAGGTTAATGAAAATGGGAAAGAAAGCATCTCTTACGGTCAGTTTCCTTCCATCTTCAATCTTACCGGATTTCAGAGAGCGATCTTTGGTCACCTGACGCCTGATGCCGGACGCCGGGCGCCGGACGCCGGACACCGCACACCGGATATCAGTTTTCCCGATTGGGTCTCAGGATCCGTAGTGCTGATAAGACATGATACATTAAAGAAGCTGGGTGGATTTGATGAAGATTTCTGGATGTACTTTGAAGATGTGGATCTATGCAGACGGATCAGGAATACTCAGGGTGAAATCGCTTTTTGCAGGAATATATCAATTGAACACAACCACGGGGGCAGTTCAAGAATTAATCTGAAAACAACATCATTAACAAAAACCGAAGTTCATATTTCCCGACATGTGTATATCAGCAAGCATAAATCGGGGATTGAAAAAATCATTATGCTGATCTTTCTGGTAATTAACAACCTCATATCAGGTGGTATTATGGCTCTCCTGGGGCTCATATTCTTTTTTGTTCCAAAACTATTTTCCCGTACTATAATCTGCTTCAGATTGATCAGATATTATACCGGATCACTTTTCAGACTGTCATGGATTAGTCCCAGATCGGTAAATTTCCACAAAAAATAGATTTATGCATGAGCGGTTCAGATATAAAACCAAAAATGAAATATTAGAGAAATCAAGCGCTCTTGGATTCGAATTACCTTATATTGATGATATTTCATCCTTGCTGACCCCGTTATCAATAGAAGGTTTTACAATTCCGAACCGGTTAGTTGTTCAGCCTATGGAAGGTTATGATTCAGAAACTGACGGTTCTCCTTCATCACTTACAAAAAGACGATACCTTCGTTATGCCACCGGAGGAAGCGGAATGATATGGTTCGAAGCAGTTGCAGTTTCTCAGGATGGAAGATCCAATCCGAACCAGTTGTGGCTCAGTGAAAACACTTCTGCTGCATTTTCTATACTTAATGAAGAAGTTCGGGAATCAGCAAAGCAGAACGGCATAAAACCATTTTTGGTTATCCAGCTTACTCATTCCGGAAGGTACAGCAAGCCGTATGGGAAGCCAAAACCTGTTGTAGCCATCCATAATGATACAATTGATATTGGAACGTCGTATATGCTGACCGATGATGATCTTAAGAGAATTCAGGATCAATATGTGATTGCAGCAAGATTAGCGGCTGATTCCGGATTTGACGCAATTGATATAAAAGCCTGTCATGGCTATCTTATTATTGAATTACTGGCAGCTAAATCGCGTAAGAATAGTATTTATGGAGGAGAGGATCCTTCAATCCGGTTCAGGTATCTTCTTGAAACAATTGAAAGAATAAAAAGCGAAGTTCCGAAAATGATCATTACAACGCGCCTGAATATTTCCGACCGGTACAAGGGAGGATTTGGCGTAGACACTACAGGAAGAACTGATTTCAGGGAACCGTTATTACTGGTTGAGGAACTTAAAGCCAGAGGAATTACGATGATAAATATTAGCATGGGTAGCCCTTACTTCAATTCATATGTTACCCGTCCGTTCAATACACCTTTACCCGGGCAACAGGTCCCTGAAGAACATCCACTTACCGGGGTTTTTAATATGATAAGCGGAACTTCACTGTTCCAGAAAAAATTTCCGGAAATAAGATTTATTGGGTCAGCTTATTCATATCTGAGGCAATATGCTCCTAATGTGGGAGCAGCAGTTATTAAAAACGGGGATGCATCATTTATAGGATTGGGAAGAAGTTCATTTGCATACCCTTCTCTTACGCTTGATCTCATTAAAAATGGGAAAGCCGATCCTTCAAAAGTCTGCATTACCTGTTCAGGATGCACCAGGCTGATAAAAAATCTGCGGCATGGAGGATGTGTAATACGCGATCGTGAAATCTATGGTAATGAACTGAAAAAACTTATCGCCGATGGAAAGTGAGAAAATTGTCATTAACAACTATATGATCGACTATTATCGTGTTAATACACTGATTATAGGAAGCGGAGTTGCATCGCTTAATGCTGCGATAAGTCTTTATTCGCTGGGGCAGGAGGATATCCTGATTGCCACATCACTGTGGGGGGGCGGTACCTCGAACAATGCAGGATCTGATAAACAGACTTACTATAAGCTGTCTCTCAGCGGAAACGAACCGGATTCAGTTGTTGAAATGGCACATGATCTTTTTGAGGGGAAATGCATGCATGGCGATATTGCACTTTGTGAAGCACAGGGATCAGTTCAGGCATTCATGAACCTTGTCAATCTTGGTGTAAAGTTCCCACATGACAAGTATGGGTCATGGGCTGGGTACAAGACAGATCACGATCCCCGTTCCAGAGCAACATCTGTCGGACCATACACCTCCAGAAGAATGTTTGAAGCACTGGCTAAGCAAGTGCAACGGTATAATATTCCTGTACTTGATAATCATCATTGTGTTGCTCTCCTTACAGACAGTTCAGGAACAAAAGTCATAGGAGCTCTTGCACTTAATACTGCCGGGAAAGATTATACTAAAGCTTTCGTTTTAATTAATTCAACAAATGTGATCCTTGGTACCGGTGGCCCCGGAGGCATTTATGATAAATCGGTATATCCGTTATCTCAGAGTGGGTCGATAGGAATGGCTTTCAAGGCAGGTGCTACGGGACAAAATCTTACTGAATCGCAATTTGGGATATCTTCCGTCAGGTTCAGATGGAACCTCTCCGGGAGCTACCAGCAAGCCATACCAAGGTATATATCAACTGATAAACAGGGAAAAGATGAAAGAGAATTCCTGACTGACTTTTTCCCAGACCTTAAAACACTTACAAAAGCGATTTTCCTCAAAGGATACCAGTGGCCTTTTGATCCCCGAAAGGTGGGCAACTATGGTTCGTCTCTTATTGACCTTCTTGTTCACAGTGAGATCAACGATAAAAGAAGAGATGTTTTTATTGATTACTCACGGAATCCTTCGTGGAATAGCGAATCTTTTGTTCTCGAAAACCTTGATTCCGAAGTAAAGAATTATCTGAGGAACTCTTGTGCACTTAAGAGCTACCCGATTGAAAGACTGCATTCAATCAATGCTCCTGCCATAGCACTTTATAAAGAACAAGGGATCGATCCGGCAAGAGAACCACTTCAGATTGCAGTTTGTGCTCAGCACAATAATGGGGGTCTCAAAGCCAATATCTGGTGGGAATCTGATCTCAGGCACCTTTTCCCGGTCGGTGAAGTAAATGGTTCGCATGGTGTTTATCGTCCGGGAGGCGCAGCTTTAAATTCGGGTCAGGTTGGAAGTTTAAGGGCAGCTCAATATATAAGTAAAAAGTATAAAGACCGTCCGATGGCTGACAGTGAATTCTTCAGCGAAACGAAAGTTTCAATTGAGAGCACTTTACAGCTTGCTTCGAAATGGATGGATTCAGGCAATTCTGCAAACAATGGGAAATTCTTTTCGGAAATCCGGATGAGAATGTCAGAATCAGGTGGTATTATTCGGGGGAAGNAAAAAGTAGAAGCTTCANTAGCTGAGGCAGCAGATTTGTTAAATCAGCTTCCGGACAAGATTGGATCAGGTTCTGTAACTGAACTCGCAGATTCATTTTTGCTGATGGATCACTGTATCACACACTTTGTTTATCTCGAAACGATCAAAGCTTATATTGAAAAAGGAGGAAGAAGCAGGGGCTCATATATTATTGCAGATATGAGCAGGCAGGGAGGGCCAGTTGCTTCGGAATCAGTTTGGAGACCAGAGCTTTGCACTTATGACAGAGATATTGAGAATAAAATTCTGGAGGTTGGCTTCAGGAACGGGAGTGTAAGAATTAATCTTGCAGAGGTAAGGGAAATACCGGTACAGGATCTGTGGTTTGAAAAGGTCTGGAAAGAATATATTGAAGATATTTACTTCAATTGTTGACTAAGTGATGCAAATTGCTACCTTTAAAGCCGAATTTACTGTGAAACCTGATAAAACTCTTAATATATGAATAACAAACCTGTAGCAGTTATTACAGGTGCCAGCAGAGGAATAGGCAGGTCGGTTGCAATCGCTTTAGCAGCCGAAGGATATGATATTGCTGCAATAGCCAGGTCGGTTGATAGCGAGGGGATGGAAAACCTCTGTCCTGAGGTTGAAAAAAGAGGAGCTCAGTTCTTCCCGATAGGTCTCGATATCTCTTGTACCAATTGCCAGAAAGAGGTTGTTTCAAATATCCTTGAGAGATATGGCCGGATAGATGTTCTTGTAAATAATGCAGGAGTATCCCCGCTTCAAAGAGAAGATATCCTTGATATGACCGAGGAAAGCTATGACAGGGTTATGAATATAAACCTTAGAGGGCCGGTTCTCTTTGCACAGAAGATTGCCAGGGAAATGATTTGGCTCAAACAGCAAGTGACTGATTATAAACCTGTTATTGTTTTTATGACTTCGGTTTCATCTGTCAGATCTTCAACAAACAGGGCAGAATATTGCATATCCAAATCAGGGCTTAGCATGGCCTCAACAGTTTTTGCCGACAGGCTTTCCCGTGAGGGAATTCTTGTCTTCGAAGTTCGTCCGGGGATTATTCAGACGGATATGACAGCAAAAATTAAAGATAAATATGACAAACTTATAAACGAAGGGCTTGTTCCGCAAAAAAGATGGGGTCTGCCTGACGATATTGGCAAAGCTGTCGCATCAATTTCCAGGGGTGACTGGGACTTCTCCACAGGAATGGTATTTGAAATAAGTGGCGGACTAAATATAAACAAACTCTGATAACCATCTTTTCCTTAAGGTTCAAGCAAAAGTTCTTTCTGATCCTTTAATTTCTTCCCCTGACTTATTATCTTGTTGCCGATGCGGCAATCGAGACATTTTCTTTTTCTGCAGTATTCATTCCTGAGATGTATAAGTGCCTGTGAATAAAACGCCGACTCTGCATTAATTCCTGCTGCTCTCCATTCTGCAATGATTGTATTCTCTTCTGCTCTTATCTTTTCAAGAAAGAACAGGGCTCTTTCACTAATATCCTTACAATCCCTGCTCAGTCCATACACAAATATCACAGGTATAACCGCGTTAATGAGAAATATGTCGGTTGCCTGCGATCCGGTATTCTTAACGCTATTCCTGCTTTTTTTGCCGAAAACATAATGATCATCCCAATAGCCGGAAGCAGTTACCTCAAAAAGTTCTTTAATCTGTTTAATATCAGTAGCCTCCAGTATCCTGGAGAAGAGTCCGCCGGTGGTTGATAGCATAGAAGCCAGTTGAGACAGTCTTATTGTTGGAAAATTAGGTGGTCTCAATTTTGAGAATTTCCATATCCATCCATGCAAAGGTTGAAGGGAGTATTTTGACGACAGAATGTTGTACTCTTTTAACAGGTTACGGTAATATTCATCAGACAGAGCCTCCTTAAAAAGTCCTGTTTCAAGTAAGCCTGCCGTTCCAAATAAAAGAGCCTCAATCTGATAAATATTGTCAGTATGTTTTCGGATTATCCTGAATGGAAGCGCTGTTGCAAGCATCTCAAAGGGTTCGGTATTAACCCTGAATCCAAAATAGCGGGTAAGCAATCTGTAAAACGTCTCGTCCCAGTCATTCCCGGTCTCGGAAAATATTTTCAGTATTGATTCAGATTTACTCTGAAATCTTTCAATAACAAGTGAATTTAGCCAGTGACGTACCGGAATATCATCAAGCGTCTTAACATCATCCTGGCAAGCAATTATATAAGGATTATTTACCAGCAGGGTATACTTCTCCAGTAAGGATGAATCAAATGTTATTTCAGCCGTAAGAATCTCTTCACCCCTTGAATTAAAAACCTGTTTATCGTTGTCTGCTACAATGTGAAGAATAACATTATTAAAGGCCGGGTCATTCTGGTGACCATGATTATCAAAATGCGATGACCTGGTATGTATTTCAACGTTACCGGCCCAAACTGTTCCTGCAATAGAGATCCGGGCATTGAAAAAGTCCGGACCGGCATCACGGTTGTATTCACCCGGATTCAGAACAATTATCTTGTTCTTTTCATTATCTAAAAGCTTTTCCGGATCATAGAGATTATATTTCCACAGGTAGTGAAGAAACTCCTCTTTCATTTTAGCACAATTTAGTTAACAGCGAGGATATAAATTTATGAAAAATAGAAATATTGCACAAGGGAATGGCGGCAAAAATTATAAAAAGAAGGGGTGTTGAAAAAGACAGGGACATGCTAAGGCATGTCCCTAAACATT
>JGI24133J20442_1000381_pt1 | contig 13816 bp, 11 predicted proteins | sample BarGraNGADG00311_2_FD_20442 | JGI IMG/M metagenome (IMG submission 20442)
AGGTCGCCAGCAGTCCGACCAGTACCGACGGGCGCAGCCGCTTCTCCCTGCGTCTGTCGATCTCGACGGCGGCTTCCCCGGGCAGCACCTTGATCAGCGAGGGGTAGCACAGCAGCCGCTCGTCTGCCTCGAACATCGCCACGTCCTGCGCGGTTGCCGTGTCCAACAACTCCTGTGCATAGGAGCCGGACTCCAGGTGCTCCTGCTCGTCAAAGCCGAAGGACTCTCCGGCGTCCGCTGCGGCCCGGGCTGCGTCCCCGGCCAGAGTCGTCGCCGCGACTAGAGCGCGGCGCAGGTCACGCAACTGTCCGCGCCCGGCGCCGGTCTTGGCCTTCTTCAGCTCACGTGTCACAGCCGCAGTCGCCTTGAGAGCGGCGTCAACCCGCTCCTCCGTCGCCGCAAGTGCCGCTTCGAGCCCACCCATCTCAGCTACCACCAATCCGTCATCCATCGCCAGCTTGAACACTCGTGCAGGAGGCTACCTGAAGTTGCGTCGAAGGCGGATGGTGCTCGCCTTCGTGTTGGACGCAAGACCGAAACATGTCCTCAGTGCTCAAGCGCCGACCTTCCCAGCCAGCCCGGCGGGAGCCCTACAACACCCCTACCCGATTGCTCACAGACCCGTGAATAACTTGCGTGGGGCATAGGTGACCGACACGGGGGTGAGTTTCCCGTGTGGATGCAGACTCGCGAGGCTCTGGTTCGAGAATTGGCAGTGAGCGGCGGGTTGAGATCTGGTCGTCGCTGGGACTGGGCGGGTCATGTGGTGTGTTCATGCGGCGGGTTGCAGGCTGACCCTGTAGCCGAGGGCTTCGAGTTCGACGTCCTCGACACGCAGAATGGCGCGCAGGCAAGAAGAGGTCGTATTGGCATCCGTCCTCCCCGTTCCGCCTCGACGTGAACTTTCCGAAGTGTGCGTACCAGAGTCCCGTCTTCTTCCACTTCGCCTTGCTGCTGTCCTGGGCCTTGCCACCGCCCTGGATTGGCCACGCGCGTCTTGTCGAGCCGCCAGAACCGACGGGGCGTCGCACACCGGCACGGTTCACGGTCTGCTGCTCTCGCTGCTCCGTTCGCCCACTGGGGCATTGGCACTCCGGTTTCTTGACAGCGACGCGACGGCGGTGCAACACTACGCCTTGTAAACGTTTACAAGATCGCACCATTCAACGACCAGACGGCTACCGCCGCCCGAAGGAGGCCGACCGGATGATCCGCACGAGGCCGACCCTCAACCAGGTCGCCGAACTGGCAGGGGTCTCGATCGCTTCGGTGTCGCGGGCGCTCAATGGCCGTTCGGCCAGCGCGAACACGGTCGAGCGGGTGCGTGCAGCGGCTGCCGAACTCGGCTACGTGCCCGACGCCACCGCCCGGTCGCTCAAACTCGGTCATGCTCTGCAGATCGCCTTTGCCGTCGACGACGTGGGCAACCCCGTCTACGTCGAGATGATGCGGGCGATCGAGGAGGTCGTCCGCAAGTCTGGCTACCGCCTCGTGGTCTCCTCCACCGGCTCCCGCCCCAGCGAGGCGATCGACCTGGTGAACAGCCTGTCCCGTGGCTACGCCGACGGAATGATCATCAGCCCACTGCGGATCACCGACGACCTCATCGTGGCATTGCAGACGGCGACGGTGCCTGTGGTCGTCATCGGTTCGCTGCCCCAGGACATCGACATCGACACGGTGCAGACTGACTCGGCGCAGGGCGTTGTGCTCGCCTACCAGCACCTGCGCGACATGGGCCGCGAGCGCATCGCCTTCATCAACGGCCCGGCCGACACCACCCCTGGGCGTGCCCGTGCCCGGGGCTACGGAGAGGCGGCACGCGCCGCCGGCTCATCGGACCCGTCGGTTCTCACCATGCCGGCCACGGACTTCACGGTCGCCGCCGGGCTGGATGCAGGACGTGAGCTGTTGACCCGCCACCGCGCTACGGACGGTTCTCTGACGATCGACGCACTGATCGCGGCGAACGACTTGCTCGCGCTTGGCGCGATTCACGCCGCAGTCGAATCGGGCCTTGACGTGCCAGGCGACCTGGCCATCGTGGGCGTGGACGACATTGAGATAGCCAGCGTCTACAACCCGACCCTGACCAGCGTCTCGCTGCAGTCCGCCGCACGCGGTCGTCACGCCGGCGAGATACTCCTGCAACGCATCGCATCCCCGGGCATGTCCGCCCGTCGGGTCCTGGTACCGCCGGAACTCGTCGTCCGGGCATCCTCGAAGTCTCCGACACCGCCGTCAGGGAGGGTCAACCCATGACCGCCACCGCCACCCGGTCGCCGCAGAGTCCGCAGGCCACCCGGCACTCGAGCCGCGGTAAGTCACGGCGTCGTGAAGCGATCGCGCTCGTCATACCCTCACTGGTTCCCATCCTTGTCTTCAGCGTGGTCCCGCTACTGAACGGCATCTACCTGGCATTCACCAACGCAACCCTGCGACGCAACAGCGACAACGCCTTCATCGGCCTGGAGAACTTCGGTCGCCTCGCCGGGGACAGCCTCTTCTGGAGCTCATTCAAGATCGGCATGATCTGGGCCGTGTCAGTGACGGTCCTGCAACTCGTGGCTGGCATGGGGCTGGCCTTGCTGCTCAACTCCGACCTGCGGTTCAAGTCATTGACACGGGTCCTGGCGCTGATTCCCTGGGCGATGCCGCCTGTGGTGGTGGCGATCATGTGGACGATGATCTATTCCCCCAGATCGGGACCGCTGAACGCGACACTTGGCTTCTTTGGCGGCCCGAGCGATATCAACTGGCTGGGCGACTTCAGCACAGCGTTGCCGGCGGTGATCGTCGTCGGCGTGTGGGTCGGGATGCCACAGACCACCGTCATCCTGCTCGCCGGGCTGCAGCAGATAGCCCCCGAGCTGTATGAGGCCGCTTCGGTCGACGGGGCCAACGCCTGGGTTCGCTTCTGGAGAATCTCATTGCCCAGCCTGCGCCCGATCATCGCGTCCATCACGTCGCTGAACCTCATCTGGAACTTCAACTCCTTCGGGCTGGTCTATGTCATGACCGAAGGTGGCCCGGGCGGAAAGACGATGCTGCCCATGCTCTTCACCTACCTCGAGGCCTTCAAGAACCGCAACCTCGGGTATGCGGCTGCGATGGGCGACGTCCTGGTCATCATCATCGTGGTGCTTCTGGGTGGATACCTGTGGACCCAGTTCAGGAAGGAGGACGCATGAACGGCACCCGCAGGCTGACCAAACCACTGCAGTACGTCGCTCTGCTCGGCTACCTGATCTTCCTCGGATTCCCATTGCTTTGGCTTGTTTCAGCCTCGCTGAAGTCCTCCCGTGAACTGAGCTCGCTGCAAATCAACCTCATCCCGCAGCAGCTCCATTGGGACAACTTCTCCAGTGCGCTCGACAAGCAGGGGTTGCTGCACTCCGCCGGGAACAGCCTCTTCGTGGCTGTCGCCACGACCGTGCTGGTCGTCGTCTTGTCGCTGCCCGCCGCGTATGCATTGGCACGCTTCAAGGGNGCCCTGCGCGCCGTGGGCACCGGCTGGATCCTCGTCAGCCAAGTCTTCCCGGTGATCCTGATCATCATCCCGCTGTTCCTCATTCTGAAGAACCTGCAACTGGTCGACACCTTGACCGGTCTGATCTTGGTCTACACGACCTACACCATGCCGTTCGCGTTATGGATGCTGCAGGGCTTCATCGGGGGCATTCCCAAGGAACTCGAGGAAGCTGCTTCAATCGACGGGGCGAACCGGATGGCAACCCTGATCCAGATCGTGTTTCCCCTTCTTCGACCGGGCATCGTGGCTACGGCGATGTTCTCCTTCGTCGCGGCCTGGAACGAGTTCTTCTTCGCCCTCGTCCTCATCCAGTCGCCTGAGAACTACACCCTCCCGATCGCGCTCAAGCTGTTCGTCGGCGGCGAAGGGAAAGTCGCCCTCGGCCCCTTGGCCGCCGGCGCAGTGCTCGCGACGATTCCCAGTCTCGTCATCTTCTCGATCTTGCAGCGCAGACTCACGGGCGGCCTGCTCGCCGGCTCGGTCAAGGGCTGACACCACTTCACCATCACCATCACCATCACCATCACCATCAAGGAGTGCCCCATGAGATACCGCAGGTTCGCAGTCCTGAGCGCTGTCGCGCTCACCGTCGTGTCAATGACGGCCTGCAGCTCGGGTTCCCCGAGCAAGGCCAGCGAAGGGCCCGTCACCCTGAAGTTCCAGTCGCTGTCCGACCAGCCAGCCGCGATCGCAGCCACGAAGACCATCGTCGCCTCCTGGAACACCTCGCACCCCAACATCAAGGTTGAGATCGTCCAGGCTGGGTGGGACGGCGTCTACGACAAGCTGGTCGCGCAGTTTGCGGGCGGCGCGGCTCCCGACGTGATCCACTACGAAGCCGCAAGCGTGATCCCGTTCGCCAAGGACGGCTACATCGCAGACCTCACGAAGTACATCTCCCCGGAGATGAAGTCCGATGTCTCACAAGGCGTCTGGGACTCGGTGACTGTCGACAAGAAGGTCATCGCGCTGCCGACCGAGCTGCAGACCTACGTGGTGTTTGCCAACAGGAAGATGCTCGACGCCGCGGGGGTGCAGGTGCCCACGGGTGACTCAATGAGTTGGGACGCGTTCAGCAAGTTGGCCAAGGCGACGACCAAGAGCGGGCAGTATGGCGTGGCCTGGGGGCTGAAGAGCCCGACCGCGACCTTCATGAGCCTTGGTTTGGGCTTCGGCGGCGGCTACTTCGACGGAACCGGCAAGACCGCCAAGATCGCCATTGGCGAGGGCGAGATGGCCGTTCCCAGCAGGATCCACGCGATGGCCTACCAAGACAAGTCCATTGATCCCCTCAGCCTGACCCAATCCGGGACCCAGGCTCTGGCGACCTTCTACGCTGGCAAGGCGGCCATGACGGTCCAGGGCTCGTTTCAGGCAGCCAACATCACCAAGGACGCCCCAGCCGGGTTCGACTGGGTGGAGCTGCCTCCCCTGGCCGGTACCGATGGCGCTGCGCAGTCGGCAAACCCGCAGACCGTCTCGGTCAACGCGGACTCCAAGAACGTCGCGAAGGCAGCACAGTTCGCTAGCTACTTCGCCAACGCCGACAACCAGGTCAAGATCAACCTGGCGGACGCACTGATCCCGCCGTCCAAGAAGGCACAGGACCAGATCCTGAAGCAGACCGGCGGCAAGAACGGCTGGACCGAGACCCTGAATTCTGCCAAGGGTCTCACCTCCGCCCCGTTCCTCTCTGTGGACTCCTACACGCAGTGGAAGGACACGATCGCCACACCGGCCTACCAGAAGTACCTGGCCAACAAGATCGACGAGGCCGGGCTGCAGAAAGAACTCACGGACGGATGGGCCAGCGTAAACCGATGACCCGCTCGCGGTCGGCCGGCACGTCCCGGCTGACCGCTGATCGCACGAGTGACGCACCGCGAAATCCAAGAGCAAAGGAACCAAACGTGAACTGGCTGGAAGACCGGGCCGTGGCCACCGTGATGGGCGCAGCCGTGGGCGACGCCCTAGGCGGTGCAACTGAAGGCTGGACCCCTGCGCAGATCGTGGCGAGGCATGGCGGTCCGGTGATGGGCATCGTCCCGCCGTACTTTGAGAACTGGCAGACGGCGAGGCCGATCGCGCCCTACCACAAGGGCGACGGACACATCACCGATGACACGTTGATGACCCACGCGCTGATCCAGGTCTACGTCTCGCGTCAGGACCATCTCGATGCCTACGCCGTCGCCGAGGACCTCGTGCCGCTGCTCATCGGCGAACCGATCTGGATCCCCGAGCTGGAACGCGAGACCATCCTCCTGCACCGGATCTTCCTCGCAGAGAAATGGATCGTGGCCCGACTGCACTACGGTCACGTCGACCCGAGAGAGGCAGGCGTCGGCAACATCGTCAACTGCGGAGCTGCCATGTACATGGCGCCGGTCGGAATCGCCAACGCGGGTGACCATCGCGCCGCCTACGCCGAGGCGATCGACATTTCGGCCCCGCACCAGTCCAGCTACGGCCGCGAAGCCGCGGGCGTCTTTGCGGCTTCGGTGGCCGCGGCCCTGCTGCCTGGCGCAACAGTCGCGTCGGTGATCGATGCCGCGATGGAGGTCGCCCACGACGGGACTCTCGCCGCCATCTCCGCTGTGGTGGATGCCGTCCGCTCGCTCGCCCCGGATGACGAGGTCGGCCCCGCACTGCGCGCCGCGGTTGAGCCCTACGACACTGTCGGCCCCGAGTACCGCAGCCCCGCCCCGGACGCCCGCCGACCCTCACGCACCAAGTCCATCGAGGAGCTTCCGGTCGCACTGGGCTTCGTTCTGGCACACCACGGGCACTTCACCAGGTCCGTCCTCGGCGCAGTCAACTATGGCCGTGACTCCGACTCGATCGCCACCATGGCGGGGGCCATCGCAGGCGCCCTCGGCGGTCCAGGGGTGATCCCCTCCGAGTGGCTGTCCACGATTGAGCAGAACAGCAANGTGGACCTGACCGCAACCGGTCACAAGATGGCCAAGGCTGCTTCCGTGATCCTTGCCCGCGACGCCGCACGCGCGCAGGCCCGGCTAGCTGCCCTGGCCCAGATCACCGGTGATGCCGAGTGAGACTGACCTGGGCCCAGCCTGAGGACCTACTCCTTCACGAGTTCGTCCAGTCCTCGGCCGAGAGAAGGGATGTCTCCTCCGTGCGCGATCGGTGGCAGGCAGCCGGTGGCGCGCTCGTAGCTCCCGTCAGCGGAGCAGCCGACCAACCAGCTCCTGGACATCTGCGGGAGCTGGCACGTCACCTGCTGGACGAGCTTGACGCCGCGACCACAGTCCCAGATCCGCAGCAACCTGACGAGCTGGCCCAGATCGAGGCGCTCGCCTCGGTGCCGCCTACGCTTCCGTCGCTTTCTGACCGACGCCACGACCTCGCCGACCGGATCCACGGTGCGTGGCTGGGGCGGGCGGCGGGGTGCCTCCTCGGCAAGCCGGTTGAGAAGGTCCCTCGGCAGGGCATCGAGGAGATCTTGCGCAGCACCGGCCGGTGGCCACTTGACGACTACTTCACCGGGCGAGGGCTCGACCCCGACGTGGCACGGCGCTGGCCTTGGAATCGGCGGAGCGCCCCGACCAGCCTCACCGAGAACATCGATGGGATGCCTGAGGATGACGACCTCAACTTCCCCATCCTCGGCCTGCGGATGCTCCAGCGGCACGGCGCCCTCACCACCGACGACGTCGCCGAGGCCTGGCTGGCGAATCTCCCGGCTGGGCGCGTCTTCACCGCCGAGCGGGTCGCCTATCGCAACCTGCTGGACGGCCGAACCCCGCCCGACACGGCGGTCTTTCACAACCCGTTCCGGGAGTGGATTGGTGCGCTTATCCGGGCTGACGTCTATGGNTGGACGCACCCTGGCGAGCCGCAGGCGGCGGCGCGACTGGCCTGGACCGACGCCAGATTGAGTCACACTCGCAATGGCATCTACGGCGCCATGTGGTCGGCGGGGATGGCGGCCGCCGCGCTGGTCAGCGACGACGTCAACCTGGTGATGGAAGCCGGCCTTTCCACCATCCCCAAGGGTTCGACGCTGGCGGTTGCGGTCCGGGGTGGGGCCGAGCTTGGTCGCTCAGGACTCTCCGTCAGCGAGGGCTTGGACGCTCTGCACGCCGAGTTCGGGCACCTGCACTGGGTCCATGTGATCAACAACGCTGCGACGATCGCTTATGCACTGAGCGCGGGAAACGGCGACTTCGGCGCCAGCGTCAGCATCGCTGTGATGGCGGGTTGGGACACCGACTCCGCGGGGGCCACCGTCGGCGGCGTGGTCGGCGCCCTCGCCGGCGCACGCTCGCTGCCCGAACGCTGGATCGGCCCTCTCGACAACCGGATCGCCACGAGCCTGCCGGGCCCCTCGGAGGTCCGCATCGATGAACTCGCGCAAGCCACGCTTGCGTTGGCCGAAGGACAACGTTGAACCCATGAGAGCCCATGTCGTCGTCGTCGGCAGCATCAACCTGGACAACTCCGTCGCCACTGACCGCATCCCCCGCCCAGGTGAGACCGTTCTTGCACACTCGGTTCAGCGCAGCGGTGGCGGCAAGGGCGCAAACCAGGCGGTCGCGGCCGCACGCGCCAGCGCCGCGGCCTCGCTGGCCGTCGAGCGAGTCGGAGCGCAGGACTCCGTGCCAACCGTCGCTGAGACCGAGAGCCGGCGGGCCAGCACGTACGGTCGGAAGGACGTTCTGTGAGCATGCTCAGCTTCAACCCGCTGGTTCCGCGTCCCATCGACCTGCCGACGGACGTGCCGACCGACCCGGCTGCTGACCTTTCGTGCCTCGATGATGCCAAGATCTTCGCCGCTCCGGCAGACCCGGAGGTCTGGCCTGCGTGGCGAGCACAGCTAGAGCGCTGGCGCAGCGAGGCCCGTGACCGCTACGGCTCGCCGGACGCCCACTACGCACGTCCAGACGGCACGTGGGCGGCGCGCTGTTTCGTTGTGTCCCAGGTGTGGCTCTGGGACGAGCTGCTCTACGACTTCGAGGAGCAACGCTTCACCCCCGAGCGTCTGCTTTCCGACGCTCGGGCCCGCTTCGGGGGCTTCGACGGAATAGTCCTGTGGCATGCATATCCGGTCATCGGGATCGACGAGCGCAACCAATGGGACTTCTATCGAGACGTCACCGGGCTAGCCGAGCTCGTCAAGACGTTGCAGCAGAATGGGGTTCGGGTGTTCGTGGACTACAACCCCTGGGACATCGGCACCCGGCGCGGCATGGACGACGTTAGCGAGCTGTCCTCCCTGGTGGCTGACCTCGGCGTCGACGGTGTGTTCCTGGACACGCTCAAGGAGGGCGACAGCACTCTTGTTGAGGCATTGGAGCACGCCCGGCCGGGTATCGCGCTCGAAGGCGAGTCGAGGCTACCCATGGCCCGCATCGCCGACCACTCGCTGTCGTGGGCCCAGTGGTTCGCCGATTCGCGCGCGCCCGGTGTGCTGCGCGCGCACTTCTACGAGCGACGGCACATGCAACACCATGTGCGCCGCTGGAACCGCGACCACTCTGCGGAGCTGCAGTCAGCCTGGTTCAACGGAGTCGGCGTCATGGTCTGGGAGGTCGTCTTCGGTGTCTGGGTTGGCTGGAACGACCGTGACGCCTCAACGTTGGCTCGGATGGCCCACGTCCAGCGGTCGCTGAGCGACCTCCTGCTGGAGGGTGAGTGGACGCCACTTCTGCCCATTGGTGACACGGCGCACCAAGCTGGAGTGTTCGGCTCCCTCTTCGAGCGCGACGGCCAGTCGCTGCTCGCGCTCGTCAACCGCTCTGGCGAGGACTTCACGGGACCAGTTGCCTTCGAACGGCCTGGCCGAAACCTCGACATCGCAACGGGTCTTGAGGCGGCCACGTCCCCTGGCTCGGTCATCGTGACCGTCCCGGCCGATGGGATCGGCGGCGTCTACACCAGTGTCGGGGACGAGCACCTCTCCTGGGCCACATCCTTCGCNNAGGGAACCAGCGCGGCATTCCCCCACCGACGCGCTCATCGCATCCCTGCTCCGACACCGTCGCCCGTCACACCTGTCGGCGTCCCCTTGGTGAGGCTACCTGCAGGCGAGCACGTCCTCACCGTGCGCTACCGCGGCCGCGAGACCGGCTTGTATGACGGTGCGCCGTACGTCGACGAGTGGAAGCCGTTGCCGCCAAGGCTCCACGACCAGCGGACCGTCGAACGCGTTGCTCTCCTGGAGTGCGACGTGCAGGTCGCCGCCCGCGAGGTCACCAACGCCGAGTTCGAGATCTTCCTTCGCGCGACCCGCTACCGTCCGACCACCACGCACGCGTTCCTGCGTCACTGGAGCGATGGCCACCCCAACACCGCCGACGCCGACGTCCCGGTCACCCACGTCGAAATGGCCGACGCTCGCGCATACGCCGCATGGGCCGGCGGGCGCTTGCCCACGGAGGACGAGTGGCAGCTGGCCGCTGTCCAGCCCGGCTTCGAGCGGGTGACGCCGATGGTCTGGAACCTGACCGAGAGCGAGCACAGCGACGGCCGGACGCGGTTCTTGATACTCAAGGGTGGCTGCGATCACGTGGCAAGAGGGTCGGACTGGTACTTCGACGGTGGCCCGCAGCATCCGGAGTTCTCGGCCAAGTTCCTGATCCCAGGCGCGGGCCTGGCGCGTTCGGCCAGCATCGGATTCAGGTGCGCATGGGTGGTAGGGACCGGAACAGACCAGGAGAACTCATGAGCAGCAACAGCAGCGGAGCCCTCGAGGGTCTGCGGGTGGTCGACGTCTCGACGCTGTTCGCCGGACCCATGGCCGCGATGCACCTCGGCGATCTTGGCGCCGAGGTCATCAAAGTCGAACATCCTCGGCGCCCAGACCCCGCACGTGGTCACGGGCCTGCCAAGAACGGCCATAACCTGTGGTGGAAGACGTTGGGGCGCAACAAGTCCACGGTTCAGATCGACCTCTCGCGGGTCGAAGGCCAGGAGGCGTTTACCCGCCTTGCAGCGACAGCCGACGTGGTGATCGAGAACTTCCGGCCGGACACCCTCGAGCGGTGGAACCTCGCCTACGACGTGCTCAGCGCTTCGAACCCCGGCCTGGTTCTGGCGCGGGTGACCGGCTTCGGGCAGATCGGTCCCTATCGTCGCCGTCCGGGCTTTGGGACGCTCGCTGAGGCAATGAGCGGCTTCGCCGCCGCCACCGGTGAGCCCGATGGCCCTCCGACCCTGCCGCCGTTCGGTCTGGCCGATGGAATCGCCTCGCTAGCAACGGCTTTCGCCATCATGTCGGCCCTGCACGCACGGACCTCGACCGGCAAAGGACAGGTTATCGACCTAGCCATCATCGAGCCGATCCTGGCGATGCTCGGGCCACAGCTCACCCGGTGGGACCAACTGAGCACCGTCCAACCGCGCACCGGCAACCGCTCCGCAAACAACGCACCCCGCAACACCTACCGAACCTCGGACGGACGATGGGTCGCCATCTCGACCAGCTCCCAGAACATCGCCGAGCGGGTCATGACGCTGGTTGGCCGGGCCGAACTCGTGGACGAGCCTTGGTTCGCCACGGGAGGTCAGCGGGCTCAGCACGCCGACCTGCTCGACGAGGCCGTCGGCGCATGGGTCGTAGCCCGTACGCGGAACGAGGTGATCGAAGCCTTCGAGGCAGCCGAGGCCGCCGTCGCCCCCGTCTACGAAGCACCGGACATCATGGCGGACCCGCAGTTCGCTGCCCTTGGAACCGTCCAATACGTCGACGACCCAGATCTAGGCCAGGTAGCGATGCAGGGACCATTGTTCCGGATGTCCGGAGCTCAAGCCTCCATCCGCTTCACCGGACGAGCCCCCGGAGCCGACACCGACGAGGTCCTGTCGTGGCTCGGGTACTCCGCCCCGGACATCCAGCGCCTGCGGGAAGACGGTGTCGTGTGACCATCCCGATAACCCTGTTGTACGTCCCCGCCGACCAGCCGAACACGGTCGACAAGGCATTGGCCTCCGCCGCTGACGTGGTGATCATTGACCTCGAGGACGCGGTCACGCCGGAACGCAAGGAACTGGCCCGGGATGGACTGCTACGGATGGTGGAGGGCGCCGGCGACCGGCAGATGCAGGTCCGAGTCAACGCCGCGAACACCCCCTGGTCGGAGGCGGACCTCGCTATCGTCGCGACGCTGCCGACTGCGGTCGGTGCGCGGCTCCCCAAGATGGTCGACCCTGATCAGGTACGCCGGATCGCCGACAGCGCCGGTGGCCGGCGGCTCCATCTCCTCGTCGAGTCCGCTCTCGGGGTCGAGCGCGCCTTCGCGCTAGCGACCGCCCACCCGCTTGTCGCCTCCATCTCCCTGGGGGAGGCAGACCTGCGCTCCGACCTCGGCCTGACCTCAGGCCGTGGCCTGCTCTGGGCACGCTCGCGCATCGTCAACGCCGCGCGCGCCGCAGGACTACCCGCGCCCACGATGTCGGTGTATGCCAACGTCTCAGACCTGGTTGGCCTGGCCTCATCCTGCGCCGAGGGACGTGAACTGGGGTTCCTGGGGCGAACCGCCATCCACCCGCGGCAGCTCGAGACCATCGCCGCGTCATTTCGCCCGACGGATGCGGAGGTCACCGCCGCACGCGCGGTGCTGGCCGCGGTGGCCTCAGCCACGGAGTCGGGCAGAGGCGCCCTCGCGTTGGAGGATGGGGCCTTTCTCGACGTCGCCATGGTTGAGGGTGCGCGAAAGACCCTGGCGTTGGCCGAGCGATCTTGAGTCGACCGCCAATACCTTGTCTTTCGAGGCGAGACCGATGTAATAGACGCCCGGAGGCCTGGACCTAGCCTCTGCGCAACCCGGGCTACACCATCGTCCCAACATCACCAAGCGGTACTGCGCCTGAACCCGTGACCTCGCGGTGAGCCGGCAGGGCGAAGGGCGAGGCGTTCCCTTGCGGCGGGCAGCACTGGCGCGACAGGTCGAGGAGTCTTCATGCGTGGTTCTTCTTTCGGTCTATGGCGTGGAGAGGCTGTTAGGTATACCTTTTATTAGGTAAACCTAAGTTGCGCGGTCAGGGGCGACCGCAGTCTTCCTTGGCCGTTGGCATCCCCTCTCAGGGAGGTTCAGCATGCGTTACGTACGTCGCCTTATCGCCATCCTCACCGGCTGCGCCGCCTGGTGCGTAGCCGCAGCCACGGTCGCCTACGCCCGGCCCGACCCGGGCGGCGGAGTAATCATCAGCACACCCGCAGACACCGCCGCCGCCGCCGCTGGCACACCGCTCTGGCAGATCCTCGCCATGGTGGCTCTCGGAGTTCTCCTGGTCTTTGCCGTCGCGGGCCTGGTCTACTCGCTCATGCACCGGAGGTCGGAGCGGTCCCGGACATCGGAGCCGTCACGGGGGTTGCGCGCCTGACCCACACCCCAGAGTGGGGGCCCGCGTGACCCCCACTTGGGTGTTCCAGGGACGGGCCGACTCCTTGGTAGCCAGTCCGCTGATCGTCAGCCCGGGGCCGAGCATCACCTCGACGCGCAACCCGTAGCGGGCACCCGCGAGGGCTGTCGTCGGGGCGCTCCGACCAGGCTACGGTCACGCGTCCTGAGGCTCGGGAGTGCGTACGAGCGATTGAGCAGCTGGCCATCTTGGGAGCCTGAGCACTCGTGGGGGCTGCATCGGCCCTGCCGCGAACCTGAGCGGCGCAACCGTCGGAGCTGGCGTGTGACCTGCCTATCAGGCCAACAGATGCCAGCGCGACGGGTCTGAGCGACACCGAACAGGTCAGTGTGTCGGCGCAAGGTCGAGTTCTGTGCATCGACTACGGCGGCGTCCCCTGCAAGACCTTCGTCAGTGCGGTGCGCGGCAACCCCCAGACGCTGACGGTGCCGCTTCCGATATCTCCGCAGGCTCCGCAGGACTCGACCACCTGTTCCGGTGCGACCTCCTCGCCGCAGGTGTCCAGTGCGAGCTCGGGGGGCTGAGGGGATGCCGGAGGACAACTAGTCAGCGATCGGGCTGCGGGACGATTACAGCGGCCGTGATCAGCGGCCACGTGCTTCGTTGACCGGCTACCGGGACGTTCAAGTACGCCTGCGTGCTGGCGCAGTATGAGGTCGGGCCGGAGTCGACCGCAACGATCCACAACGAGGATGACGACCGATCGGTGGCCTTGGATCACTCCGCCCAGATTGACGCGGGCGACATGGAGTATCGGCGACCGGGGGGGTACGAGCCTCGGCTCCGGGATTGGCGTTGCCGAGCCTTGCTGGCGCGACGCACGTCTATGAGAGGAAGGCTGCAGAGAACGACGCAAGACGCGCGGAACCCTCGGGTCCGGCTTCGCCACCTGATTATCGA
>JGI24133J20442_1000386_pt1 | contig 13707 bp, 15 predicted proteins | sample BarGraNGADG00311_2_FD_20442 | JGI IMG/M metagenome (IMG submission 20442)
CCCGCCGCACCCCTGGCCGCGTGCCACACGCCCTGGAAGTCGGCGGGACGCAGGTTCCGGCCGTGCCTGTCGTAGAAGAGCAGCCCCTCCCCTCGCTTCTCCACGTGCCTCTCGAGGTGATCAGTGACCATGGGCATCAAGTGGGGCGGGATCGTGACGTCCCTGACGCCGGCGCTCGTCTTCGGTCGGTCGTTGGTGACCAGCCCTTTGGTCCACACGACATGGCCAACCAGCCCTCCGCGTCGATCTTCGCCTTGAAAGTGTCGGGCGCTCCATGCAGTCTGAGGTCTGGCCCCACATAGGCCGCGCTGTACCTGCCCGAGCGTTCCCGGCGGAGCCGTCCGAACCCTCGCCGCCGCTGCACCATGAGGCCTCCTCCTGCGGGCCAGGCAGCCTCCTCAAAGCGACCGCTGGGCCCCAGAATCTTGCACAACATATGCACAACATAGGTGCCGATTTGGGCCCATTCCTGCTCACTGCTGCACACTCTCAGAGAGGCCCTCGGAGCACTATTCTACCTAGTCAGAGCCATATTGACTAGGGGAGATACTGCTAATAGCAAAAGGTGGAAGTGCAGGATCAAGTCCTCCGGCGCTTGACCGACCTCGTCGGGCAGCGGAAGCTCGTCGGTCCGGTCGCCCTTGCCGCGGATACGCAGGCTTCCGGTGCGCCACCCGATGTCACCCAGCCGCAGCGCAGCGATCTCACACGCCCGCAGCCCCAGCCCGGTCAGCAGCAGCAAGATCGCCCGGTTCCGCAGCCCTTTCGGGGAACGCAAATCGAGACTGGCGAACAGCGCCTCGATCGTGCCCGCCGGCACCGGCTCCGGGACCGACGACAACCGCCAAGCCGCCGCGTGCGGCACCACCCCAGACAAGTCCTTCCCGGTCCGGCCCGACCGATGACAGAACTTCAAGAACGAGCGCAGCATCACCAGCTGCTTGCCCAGCGTCGAGGACTTCAGCCCCCGGGCGGCCTCCAGGTTCACCCACTCGACCACCGTCGCCGCGGTCAGGCAGCGCAGCGACTCCTCCGTTGGCGTGGGAAGCCACGCGACGAACCCCGCAACTCGGGCCGTATACACGCCAGCGGTGCGCTCCTGCACCGACCGCTCCCGCAGCAGCCACCCTTCGAACTCGTCCAGCACGCCCCGCACATCAGCGCGGCGATGCTCCGATGAATCGGCATCTTGGTCCTCCTTGACCTGTGCCAGGCGATCCCAGTGATCACCCGGTCAGATCAAGCCAACCCCGCTTCCTCCGCCGATTGTTATGTTGACCGGCTCGACGCGACACCCCCGCCAGGCCAGGGCGTTCACGGGCCGGTCAGCATAATCACGCGGTCGACATACCATCGCCAGATCACTCCTCGAGACCAGCGGATTCAGGCCCCAACTACACGTCGATTGTGATGAGCTCGGATACTCGTCGTCGACGACGAGCTGAGCCACCTTCAACCGATGCCTCGGTGCAGTGCTGCATTGGCGTGGGAGATGCAGGACCTCCTGTTTCGACCGGACACTGTGAGCAGTTCCACTGAACCGCGGGAGGTCCTCCGCGCGTTCGATCAATCAGACCGTGTCCTCACAACCACTCAACCAACCTGCCCGGTCAGTACATCTAGCCGCCGAAAGTTAATACTGGTAGGCCCCGTACACCGACAGGTGCGCAGAACACAGCTCCCGCACTGGGTTGGTCTTCAGGGGCCAGGTTCTCCCGCGAGGTTGTGATGAAGAGCAGGTCGAGATTTGGACCGCCGAAGGTGCACGAGGTTACCTGCGTAGCCGGGACTTCGATCACGTCCTCAAGCGCACCGCCTGAGTTGTAGAGGTGCACTGCCGAACCCCCGTACAGCGCGACCCCCACTCCGTCGTGCTCGTCCACGCAGAGTCCGTCGGGATTGCCGAGGCCCTCGTGTACTGACACAAATGGGCGACGGTTTATAGGTCTTGGGCCATCCACATCGAACACGTCGATGCGCCGCGTTCTTGTATCAACGTAATACATTCGCATGCCGTCGGCGGTGAAGCCCAGGCCGTTCGAAATCGTCACATCGCCGAAGAGGCGCTCGGTCGTGCCGTCAACATCCATCCGGAANACCTCACCGGCCCCCGACTCGCGTTGGTANGACATCGATCCGCAGAGGATGCCCCCTGCAGGGTCACAACCTCCCTCGTTGAATCGACGTTTCNCANCGGACCATAGAGGCGGCGTGGACCATTCCTTGACCTCATGATTCCAAAGNGCGAACTCCCGTTCGGTCACGACGACGAACCCGCCCTGTGAACGCGGGCGCACGACCGCAGCGATGGACGAATCGACGTTCAAGCGTGTTACGTGACCGGAATCAGAATCGAGTGAAAGGACGTCACCGGCGAGCATGTCTACCCACTTGAGCCCACCCCAACCGGAGTACCACACCGCCCCTTCGCTATGATATCCTGGGGGCTCGGTTATCTGGTCCGCCATACCCATGTGCTGTCCCGTTCTCTTCGCCTTCAATGATGAAATCCCGCGAGGTGGTGTAACTCGCTCCGCGTATTGCTCTTGGGTGTTGTGAACTATGCCTTGTGTAGCGAGGTTGGGTTGATCACCTCCGGTTTGTTGGTGGTCTCGGTGATCGCAGCCGGGACTGGTCGGCTGAAGTGGGCCATGGATTCCTCGTACAAGAAGCGACGGTCGGCGACGTGCCACTCGTCACGGGACTCGATCATCACCCAAGGCGAAGGTCGACGGCTCCCTGGCCGTGACAGCCAATTCGAGCCGGGCGTCGCCTGCCACGCTCAGCAAAGAGCCTCGCATAGACCTCCACGCCACTCGAAGTCAGATTATCGCGGACGGATCTCCCGCGGACGCATAGTCATAGGCAACGCGTGGTATTTGCGTGGCGAATTTGCCGCCACTCACGTCAATCAATGACCCGGTGATGTAGCCCGCCTGATCGGACGCCAAGAAGCACACGAGATTCCCTATGTCATCTTTCGATCCCCATCGCCGAAGTGTCAGGGTGTCCAAGAGTAGATTCTGTTCATCCTGCGGACGCTCTGTGAAGTGGTTGAGCGTGGTGGGGACCATGCCAGGCGCATACGCGTTTGCAGTGATGTCCCATGGCCCGAGCTCGCCCGCCAGCGCGCGTGTGAAATGGGTGACCGCTGCTTTCGACGACGCGTATGCGGCATGGGCGACGCTGGGAATAATCGCCGCGAAGGAGGAGGCGTTGATGATGCGACCGGAGCGCTGGCGCTTCATGACCGGAATCACGGCCTTGCACATCAGGAAAGTTCCCGTGAGGTTCACATCGTGACAGAACCGCCATGCCTCCTCCGACAGAGTGTCGATAGGGCCAGTGGCGGTCACGCCAGCGTTGTTGACAAGGATATCTAGGCGGCCGTAAAGACGGATGACTTCGTCAACGACCTCTTGGATGCGTTCCAGCTTTGTGACATCACAGACGAACTGACTGGAGCTTACGCCCGTGATTGCCAGCTCGGCGCCGAGTGAGTCGAGATCTTCCTGGTTGACGTCGATAGCGACCGTTGTTACGCCTTCGCTCGCCAGCCGCAGCACGAGATCGCGCCCGATTCCGCGCCCGGCGCCGGTAACGACGCCAACGCGACCTCCGAGGTTAATGTGCATGAAGATTACCTTTCGAGAAAGAATCTTGGTCGGCCCGCACGCTCGAGAGCAGCGCGGTCTGGCTTCCGAGTTCTGGGGTAAACGCCCGTAGGACGATGGTGCCTGTTACGTCGACGACGCTGCGGATCCACACGGCCCCAACGGCGCCGGAATCCTCGAGATCGAACGGGTTATCTCCGATGAGGGTGCCGGGTCCGCTGATATCGAGCGTTACTCGCGCACGGGAGCGACCGCGCGACTCACCGAACCGATCAACCACCATCAAGGCGACACGCGTGGCGTCGACGCCATCCGCGACGATCTCAGTGTCGTCTGGAATCAATGCAAGCGAATCCCCAGTTCGGTCGCCAGAGTAGCGTCGCGTGGCGACGAGTTCATCGCCGAGATACCCGTCGATCCGCAGATCACTGGACTCACCGTTGCCAAGCCTCAGATCGACGAAGGACGGCGCGTACGGCAAGTGAGGAAATCTCTCTATGTCCGGATAGGCGACCCCAACAGAAGTATCCCCAAGGAAGACCTCAATACGATCACAGTTGGAGCAAATCATGGCCTTCTCGCCGGGTCCCCATAGCTTGCCCTCGGGGCGACCGCCATATATATGTCTTTGACCGGATTCTGGCGGATCCCACGTGAAGGCTGGTTCGACCACAATGCGTTCGCGCGGAGCAACCTGTGCGCGATAGATCGCGGCACCCGGCTTAAGTATGCGGAACACGTCTCCTAGGCCCGACGTCTTCACGCCGCGATAGTGATTGCCCTGACTTGCCTCGTAGTCGAACCCGACCCATGCGAGAAGCCCCGAAAAGCGCTCATCACCCATAGCGTCATTGTGCGCATATGCGTAATCAAGTGCCTGATGCTGTTGAACCCTTGCCGACTCGGATCGACGATAGAGAGTGGTCGGACTGCTTCGGGTGGAGATCGCTTCGCTTATAAGGTAGGGCCGGTCCTCGACAGGAGCGAGCAGAGCCGGGCGACGCTCGCCGTCTTCACCGGTTGTCGTCTGGTAATCGTCGTAGCTGAAGAGATCGTGCTGGAACACCGCGCTTCTCGAGTAGTCGCCGTACATCGTCCCGCTCGTGGCGCGCGTGTGGTCCAACGACTTCACAAGAGCTTCAGTCCTGGCATAGAACTCTGGTCTGTCGGGCGTTTCATTAAGACGGGCGCCCCAGACGATCACCGAGGGCCGATGCCTATCACGAGAGATCATCTTCGCTATATCGTCGGCAGCCTGGTCCTGCCATTCGGCGTCTCCGACATACTGCCAGCCGGGCGACTCCTCCCAGACGAGCAGGCCAAGTTCGTCGCAGGCATCGAGGAAAGACGTAGTCTGCGGGTAGTGTGAGCACCGCACCATGACGCAGTTCAATTCCTGCTTGATGATCTCGGCATCTCGGCGGTGGACCCGGTCGGGCATCGAGAAACCTGTGAATGGGAAGTATCCGTGACGGTTGACGCCGAGTAGATACCGTCGAGTGCCGTTGAGGAAGAAGCCATTCTTCTCAAAACGGGCCTCACGGTAACCGGTGCGTAGTCCATCCACGTGAACCACCTCGCCATCGGCCTCGAGAGACACGACCACGTCGTACAAGATTGGAGAGTCCAGATCCCAGAGTTCCACTTCAGCAAGATCGTGGAGCTCGAGGGTTACATCGGTCATGCCCTTTGCGAGTTGCCCTACAGACCACCGTGTGGACGCGATGCTTCGTCCCTTGGCATCCACGAGCTGAAGCACGATAGTGATGTTGGATCGCCCAATGGCCGAGTCAACTCTTACGACGAACGTCGAATGACGCTTACCCGGATCCAACACGTCGTCGTGGGTCATCAAGACGGTCGCAATGAATGTCTGTGGTACCGCCCGGAGCCACACATCCCGATGGATACCACCCGGCTGCCAATAGTCAAGCGATGAGCTTAGGGCAGGGTCCGGAATATTTGGTGGAACGTTGAGATTGAACCGAGAGTCGAGCACAACAGCCAGTGTATTCGGCCCATCGGCCGCCACAGTATCTGTGATCTCGAAGCCGAATGGCAGGTAACCGCCACGATGCTCGCCCAGGAGAGTATCGTTGAGGGTCACAGTTGCGGTAGTCATCGCGCCGTCAAAATCAATGAAGACACGCTTGCCAGCGTATTCTGGCGGCAATACGAAGTGTCGTCGATATCCCCACACTTTTTCCCAGGTCGCAGGATCCCACAGTTTCCATGATAGGGGAGTGACCGTGTGTGGGACGGTGACGCGATCCCAGGACGAGTCATCGAGATCAGTGCGCGAATATGCGCCGATGACTTGCAGATCGCGTCTATCCACAACTCCAGGGCTTGGGATTTCACCCCCGAACAGCCAATCCGTGTCGAATCTGACCCGCTGTGTCTTGGTGGCCGTGGAACTGGCCCCGTGCTCATTCATTAGCATTTCTCCGATTCTCTACGTGGGTCGATTCAAGATAGGTTGTCTTACTCGGCTCGCGCACCTAAGCCAAGCAAATCTTCACGGTGCGAACCCGCATTTGCTCTTGGCCGCCATACGACCAGCTGCGGGGCTCTCCAAGTGATCGGCCAACACGCATCGATCGGACAGTGTCCGGGTCCAAGGTCACAGTCCCGCCGCCGCCGCCGCAAAAGTCGTGCAGACATTCGATGGTCAAACATGCCGAGTGAGTCCCCGGGGGCATCCACGATGGGTGCTGGTCGAGGGCCTGAAAGTAGGTGCAGGCATGTCTAGCTTTGGGCTGCTAGCGCAGCCTCGTGGTTGCGTACGTGATTGGCCATCGAACCGCCGAACCACTTATCGCGGGCCGCGCGGAGGAAGTCGACCGAAGCACGCATCTCATCCATCCCGTTGATCCCGTCCTCGATGCTGATCCAGCCGTCGTATCCGGCACCCACAAGGGTCTTGAAGATGCGCTCGTAGTCGTTGAGCCCAGCGCCGATCACTCCGTGCTGCAGGTCGGGCGAGTAGCCGATGGTGCCATCTGCCTGACGGAGCGCGTCGAGACTAGCGCCAGGCGCGAGGTAGCGGTCGGACGCCTGCATCGTAACCACACGATCGATCACGCACTCAAGGAAGTCGGCCGAGTCCTCCCCTGCGACAATCGCGTTTGACGGATCGTACTGCACACCGAAATAGGCTGTCTCCGGGATACGTTCCAACAGCTGAAGGAAGACCTCGCGCCTTTGAGCGAATTCAGGGAACTTCCACGTGCCAGCCTTGTAGTGGTTCTCTAGCGCGAGCGTGACGCCTTGTTCACGGGCAATCGGAATCAGCCTGAGAATCGCGTCACTCGCCCACTCGAGTCCCTGGGCCACCGAGACATCTGGGTGGGCTTGGCCACTGAGTACACGACAAGTCGCCCCTTCTCCACCGAGTCGCGCAGCGATGCTGATCATCTCGACCTCGAGATCGAAGTCACGCGAGCGCGTATCGGCGTCAGGGTTGGCGAAGTCGGGCGACACACAGAGCATTGGCATCTCGAAGCCTGCAGAGCTGAGTGCTGCACCTACCTTATCGATCCCGTCATTCGACTTATCCCAGAANAAGCCAGAATGCATCTCGAGCCCTTCGACCGGNAGCGCGCGTGCTTGCTCGATCCACTCGAAGACGCTCTTGGTCCGGCGAACGGCCATGGCATCGAGATAGGCCTTAGGGAAGACTGAGATCCTCATCAGTGATGACGCTCCTTTGAGCTGGTGGGCGGTGAGCAGGTGTTTCGGTTACGCACATACTATGTTACATCTAGAACATTACACCGCCTACGGCGACCGCGGTAGAGGTTGGCTTGCCTCGAGCCACGGAAGCTGCCGTAGGTGGGGTCTGGTGTGAACGCGGCTCGTGGCTGGAGCGGGCGGCAAAGCCAGCGAGCTGGACACCGACGCGGCAGCCGCATCGCGGATGAGGCCAGGGATGCCGCTTGCGTTGAGCACACCGTGATCGATATATGGTGCCGTAGCCCAGCAACAAGTTGCTCAGCCGATGTCGGGCCCTCATTGACACACAATCTCGGCTCGACCCCCCTGCCAGGTCTTCTGGGCGGGCGAAGAAAACGTTGGTGCCGCAGCAACTACGGCTGGCTGCGGTCTCACTCGTCACGACTGCGCAACGTGGGATCGACTAAGAGTTTAGGCCCATTGCTGGCGGACTCAGGAAGCCAGCCGTTGAGAGCTTGGGCAACGTCCTCAAGGCGAATGGTGGCTGCAACGAGCGAATTTGGATCGACAGCGCCCGATTCGTAGGCCGCGATGGCCGGTTCAAGACCCAGCGATCCGCCGAGAATGCCTACCGCAGTCACGTCCTTGCGCGCAAGAAGGCGAGAGTCGACGGGGCTCGGCGCGTTCGAGATACCCACGAAGACTGCACGCCCACCGGGCTCGACGAGGTCTACTGCGAGCTGAGGCATTGACGGTGAATCCGTCGCGTCGATGACTGCATCCCAGGTAAGTGAAGGCAGTTCGTCCCGCTGCCACACCCCGTGCACACCCAAGATGCGGGCGCGTTCGAGCGACTTGGCACGACGGCCGAGGACGTGCACCTCACTACCGTTTGCAAGGGCAAACTGCGCGCACAGCAGACCGATCGTGCCCGGTCCGAGCACGAGGATGCGCGATCCCCTTTTCGCACCCGTGGCAGCTACAGCTCGGTAAGCGTTTCCACCCGGCTCCACCAGTGCGCCCATCCGGTCAGTCACGGCCTCGGGTAAGCGATGAAGAGCGGACACGGGAACCAGCAATTGTTCCGCCAGAGCGCCCGGCCATCCGCGTCGCACGCCGATCTCATAGCGGTCCTCGCAAACATAATGGCGGCCGTCGAGGCACCGCTGGCAATGCCCGCAACCGAGCATCGTGTCGCCGGTGACGCGCCGGCCCAGCCACACCGGCTCCACCCCATCACCCAGGGAGCTGACCCTGCCACTCCACTCGTGTCCGAGGCGAAGCGGATAGTTGCTACGCGCATGGCGTATGCGGGCCATATCACCGTGGAACAGCGAAACGTCCGTGCCACAAATGCCCACATAGGCCACCTCGACGACGACTTGGCCGCGCTCCGGCCTTGGGCACGGGACATCCTCCACACTGCCGACACCGGCACTTGTGACCAGAAATGCTCTCATGAGCTGGAATCCTTCGATACAGGTGCCGAGGGCGCCCTCGATGACTGTCGGTGTCAGACGAGGGCACCCTCGACGAGATGGAACGCCCTACTGGACGGTGAATCCTTGCTGATTGCCATAGCTGACAATCACCTTCTGCCAGGCGAGGAGACCTGGGGCGATGTCGCTCTTGTTCGCCCACGCCTGGCCCGCAGTGTCGTTGAAGACGCTGTCTGCATAGATCTCGTACGGCAGGAACTGCCAGCCCGACGGCACACCGTTGAGGGTGTCGGCGAAGACCTTGTTGATATTCTGGTTCCCGAAGTATGGGACCGCCTTGTTGACCCAGGCATCCGACGAAAGAGTCTGGGAAGCCGCCGGGAATCCCGCCTCATCCACCCAGATCTGGCTCGCCCCTTGGTTCGTGCTGATCCACTGCACGAAACCAATGGCGGCGAGCTTGTTAGCACTCGCCGCCATCACCGCAGACGACGATCCGCCCTGGACTCCGGCGGCATTATCGCCTACCGCGTACTGCGGGAGCTGAGCGACGCGCCATTTGCCGGACGCCTGCGGGATGCGGTTCTGGAGCGTGCCCGCTGCCCAGGCGCCGGAGAGCCAGGTGGCATACTTTCCGTTGCCGAGTCCGGCTGACCATTCCGGCGAAAATGCTGGACTCTTCGTGTCGGTCAAGCCGCCGTCGAGAAGCTTGCTCCACATACTCGCCCACTGGGTGCTGCCCTTGTCCGCGAGGTTGACCTTAATGTCCGTTCCGGAGACCGCGAATGGTTTTCCGCCGGCTTGCCAGATCATTGCTTCCGTGAACGAAGGATCGCCTGCGTCAGCAGCAATGAACTTGGACGGGTCCGCCGCATGGAGCTTTTGTGCGGCGGCAAAGTACTCGTCCCAAGTCGTCGGAACGGTCAAGCCGTACTGGTCGAAGACGTCCTTCCGGTAAAACATCGCAACCGGCCCTCCATCCTGCGGCAGTCCATAGATACCGCCATTGATGTTGACCTGGGACCAGATAGTGGGCGAATACTTGGAAGCCATAGACGAAACACCGTACTTGCTGAGATCGAGGAGCGACTTCCCGAATTGGAATTGAGGAAGCGCGGTGTACTCGATCTGCGCGACGTCGGGAATACCAGAACCCGCCTTAACCACGTTCTGCAGTTTGATGTATTCTGCGTTGTTGCTTCCATTGTTGACGAGGTTCACCTTCACGCTCGGGTAAGCCTTTTCGAATGCGGCTACCACATCCTTGTACTGGGGCCCCCATGCCCAGAAAGTCAGCGTTGCATCTTTTGCGAGTGCCGCGTCGATGTCGGCCTGTGGGTTGCCGCTCGGTGAAGCGCTACCGCCACCGCTAACGAGGCTGGACCCGCAGCCCGTGAGTGCGAGCGCTGCCGCCCCTCCCACAGCAATCGCAGCCCCGGCGAAGCCCCGACGGTTCATTCTCGGGTTTGCAATCATGACATACCTTCCTTTCGTCGAAAATAGCCTATTGCTAACGATCGGCCATTGGGCCAAACGCGGTATTACGTCAAGTACATCCGTCTACTCGTCACTCCTTTACACCGCCTGCGATGAGTCCGGACTCCCAATAGCGCTGCAACAACAGGAATACGATGACGATCGGCACAATAGTCAGCAGGGAACCGGTGACGAGAAGATTGTAAATGGGATGCCCGCCTGCCGTGACCGCTTGCGCGCTCCATTGGTTAAGTCCAACTGTGAGGGGGAACCAACGCGGGTCGCTCAGCATGATGAGTGGCAAGAAATAGTTGTTCCATGTGGCGACCAAAGAGAATAGGAGCACCGTGACGAAACCGGGCATGAGGAGTCGCAGTGCGATACTACGAAAAATGCGGAACTCGCCAGCGCCGTCAACACGGGCGGCCTCCAACAGCTCAGCCGGGATGGCCTCCGTCGCATACGTCCAAATGAGATATAGCCCAAAAGGGCTGATGAGTGACGGAAGGATAACGGCCAAGGGGCCGTTCGTCAGGCCTAACGCGCTGAACATGAGGAATGTGGGCACAGCGAGGGCTGTGCCTGGGATAGCAATCGCGCCGAGAATGATAGCTAACACAGCGCGCTTCCCAGGGAATACGAAACGTGCCAGGCCGTACCCTGCGAGCGTCGCCAGAACTGTTGCCCCACCCGCACCGACGACGACATAGAGAAGTGTATTCAGCAGCCAACGACCGAACACTCCACCATCATAAGTAAACGTCTGTCCAATATTATCCCACAGTGCGAAGTCACCGGAGAACCACAAGCCGAATGTCGAGAGAAAGGCAGCCTGCGTCTTTGTTGAGTTGATCACGAGCCAAGCTAGTGGAACTAAGGTGTAGATGAGCATCAGCCACATAACTGCTGTGAGCATCAAGGATTTTCGGGGTCTTCTCGTTCCGCTCCGGACGCGGGCCTTAGGGACCGTCCTGGGACGACTCGGTTCATCGCTGCGTGGACGGCGTTCGGCTGGCACTATCGTCCTACTCTCGTCTGCGCCACTCATCAGCGGTTCTCCCGTCGCATACCGATCACTTGGACCGCGTAGGCGATCATCATGGTGACTATTCCCATGATGATCGCGATCGCCGCTGCATAGTTGAACTGCTGACCGGCGAAAGAGAGATTGTACGCGTACATGTTTGGGGTGAAATTCGTGCTGATGCTGTTGGGTGCGAGGGTCTTGAGCACATTGGGCTCATTAAAGAGCTGGAAACTTCCGATGACAGAAAACAGGAGCGCTACAACGAATGCCGATCGCATTGCTGGAAGCTTGATTGCGCGGATGATCTGAAAACTTCCGGCACCGTCGATATCGGCTGCCTCGTAAAGGTCGTTCGGTACGGTGCGTAGGGCGGAATACAGGATGAGCATGTTGTATCCCACGAACTCCCAGGTGCTGATATTGCCCATTGCTGCCAAGACGTAGTTGCCCGAAAGGGGGTCCGGGATCTTCATATTGAAGAACGAGTTGAAGTTGCCGACAAGGCCGAAATTCGTCCCGTACATGAACCCCCACATCAGTGCCGCCACGACGGATGGCACGGCGTAGGGGAGGAATAGGGCAATGCGGAAGAGCGCTGAAAAGTACAGACGAGCGCTATCGATGGCGAGCGCGGCGATCGTCGATAGTGCCAACATGATCGGGACTTGCACGACGAAGAACAGAGCGACCCGGAAGAAGGCGGCATGAAAGTTTGGATCCTCCAAGCCTGTTATGTAGTTCTCAAGGCCGACGAATGAGTTCCCGCCGATGAGCTTGTCTTGGAATAGACTGAGGTAGATCGCGTAGATCACGGGAGCAACAAGGCTGAACAGAAAGAATACCATGAATGGAGCGAGAAACCCCCACCCACTCCAGTTGCGTCGAGTCTTCCGCTGTAGCGGTTCTCGTCGGCTGTGAGGGACCGGAGGAGTGACGAGGAGAGCGTCGGACATCGTAGAGGGACTAACGAACTTTGCGGGCATAAGAGATGCACGTCTCAAGACGGCCTGGCACGAAGACCCCAAGATCATCGGTCCTTACATGTCCACTCATTGCACTACCTCTTTCTCATCGAGGGATCTGACTAAGCAGCCATATGCAGCAGCGGACCGCGCTTGATGGGCTACCAAGTGACACCCTCGTGCTGTGGTCGAGCGGCTGGATCTGCCGAATACTGGAGGTATGCCGGCATCGCGGGTGAGTCCGAGAGAATGCCGGAGCCGTCGGCGGGCATCGACGCGCATCGACTCGCAGGATGTCGCCCAGGGTTTCGGGGAATCGGAAGCGAAGGGGCTGATCGCGCGGGGTAGCGACGCGTGGGGGGCGGCGGCGGCCACAGCCATCGAACGCTTCTCATCGCCGGCTCGGGCAGTCATGATCGCCCGCGCCGGGCGATGACCAGGGCGCCCACTGTGACGGCACGAGGCTAGCGCAAGCGGCAATTTCGCTGCGCTCACAGCTGTGAGCAGAAGCCACCGCGGGTGTCCCGTCGGGCTCCAGTTCATGGGCTCACCGGTCAGACTGGGTGAGCCGAGCGAAGGCTTCCTGCGGTTCTCCATAACTCTTGGCCCTTTCGTCCCACTGCAAGGCCAGACCGGGAGGTCCACCGCAGTGCCGTGAGTGTCCATACCTCGACCCCCTTCACTTGCTCTCTTAGCAAGTCTGGACGGGTCACGCGGACGAGGCGAGGCTCAGGAACCCGAGCCGCACCTGACCAGCACCACGAGCATAGCGGACCCATGTTGGAAATCCAACACCCGATGGGTGATCTACAACATCTTGGGGTAGGCTGCGCCAGCAGGAGGTTGAGGACTCCCTGCTGCACAAGCAGGATGGGCCGTCTCGGGGCCAGGGCCTGATGGAGCTGTCGGGCCGTGGTGAGGGTCCCGGGCGGGTGCGCATGTGGGCGAGAGGAGAGGACGAGTGGGCAATCTAGAGGTGATCTGCGTCGGTTCGGCCATGTTTGACACCATCGCGTTGCTACTGCGAATCTCGTCGAAGACGAGCGTGTTATGGCGCCGGGTTATGAGCGCGGAGGGACCTGATGCGCCCGAGGCGGTCACCCTCGCAAGCTTCGAGGAGGGCATCATCACACCTGCGCTAGGTGAAGAATGGCGAAAGGCGGCAGCTCCGGGAGCCCTGGCGACGAGGTCGGGAGACAGGCTGACGCGTATTTCAGACTTAGGGAGACGGTCCATTGAAGGCATCACAGGAAAGGAAGGAGAGGAGATATGAGCAAGGTAGACGGCGAGTTCACCCATACATCGGCGCCTGACAGGCGTGATCGCCTCGTGCAATTCGTCAGCGAGCAGGGCTACTCCACGATACTGGAGTTGTCACAGGCTTTTGGAGTATCAGAGATGACGATTCGCCGCGACGTCGCGCGACTCGTCACGGAAGGCCGGGTGCGCAAATTCCACGGCGGCGCCAGTTCCTTATCGCCGTTGGATAGGCTTGGCACTGACTATCGTGCTCG
>JGI24133J20442_1000387_pt1 | contig 13702 bp, 17 predicted proteins | sample BarGraNGADG00311_2_FD_20442 | JGI IMG/M metagenome (IMG submission 20442)
TTCGAGCCGCTCGCCGACGAGATCATGGAAGACAAGGCGATCATGGTGACGCCGGGCAACCCGGGCCGCGACGACATCATGGGCCTCATCCACGCCGCCCTCTGACCTGCAAAATAGGGGTCAGACCCCTATTTTGCATGACCCCTATATTACAGCTGCTATTTTGCGGCTGGCGCCTTCTTCGCCTTTTTTGCCTTTTTCGCCGGCGCTTTGACCTTTACCGGGTAAGGCGGCGGGGGCGTCGCTTGCTCGGCAATCGGCCATCCCTTGTTCAGGCGCGAGCGGAACGACTCCGTCGCCTGCATCGAAAACGGCTTCAGCCGGTCCAGCCCCAGGTCCCGCACGTTCTGCGCGAAGCGATGGTCCGTGGTCCCGGCGTCGATGCGCAGCTCCTTGCACATGCCCATCCTGAACTTCGCATCCACGTCGACGATCGTCCGGAGGATGGTGTCTTCGTGATTGGTGAGCGTCACCAGGTCGGTCCCGGTCATGTTTATCCCCGGCCCCGGCACGCATTCGACCGTCATCACAGGCTGGCCTCCGGGCCCGTCCAGCACGGCGTACTCGAACCTCCTGTCCGAGAGCGTGAACGGTATGTCTGTGAGGTACTTGGGATACCCCCAGATCTCCCGCCCCGCGACGCGCGCCGCCGGTATGGTGACCGGGAGCTCGAGGACGTAGGCGCCCACTGTCCACTTGTGGCCGTCGCGCTTGAACATGTTGGCGAGATAGAACTTCGGGTCCTTGAACGTGCCGGGATACGCGAGGATGATCACCGCGACCTCTTCGTACGGCCCTATGGAGGTGTCCCGGTAGTTGAAGAACGCCAGGCAGGCCACCGCTTTCCCGTTGATGACCTTGCACGGCACCAGCCCCGTCCCCTCCAGCTTGGAGAGCGCCGCGCCGTAGTCGACGAAAAAGTTCAGTTGTCGCACCGAGACGTCGTAGTAGAAGATGGGCAGGTCCACCGGCCCCTCGGTCGTCCGGACGCTCGTCATCGGAACTTCGAAGAAATCGTCGCCCATTGTCTCCGCCTCCCCCCACGCTTTGCGCGCACGTATACCGCATCCGAGCCCGATTCTATGACCGACGCGCCCGAACAGCAAATACTTACCAACAGGCGGCCTCTTGCTTTATGATTGTGACTCGACCGACCGAACACGGACGTACGACGGCACCCTTTTCAGATGGAGCATCCTTTGGAGCACAGCGGCTCGAACACGTTCATGAGACTCGCCCTCTTCGGCAGCCTCGCCACCTACGGCTACTATGCTTTCCTCGGCCTCAAGTCTCCCCTGCCCGGCCAGGACCAGGACGTCGCGCAGGGACTCGATGTCGAGCGGCACGAGTTTGTCACTCCCGACGGCGTCACCCTGCGCCTCAAGCGCTACGCGAACCCGGCCGGCGAGCCGGTCCTGATGTGCCACGGCTTTGGCAGCAGCGGAGGGGCGCTCGACCTGCCGCGCGAACACCGCAACATGGCGGTCTACCTGGCGCGGGAAGGCTTCGACGTCTGGGTCTCCTCTTTCAGGGGCTGCGGCCGCGAGCCATACAACAGCGGGTGCGACGAGTGGACGCATACTATCGACGACCTGGCAGTCATGGACGCCCCGACCCTCATCGACGGCGTCACGGAGGCGACCGGCAAGCGCGCCTTCTACATCGGGCACAGCATGGGCGGCGAAGTCCTCTACATGTACCTGCAGGGCGTGCGCTTCGAGGACGGGCACGTCGTCTCGGACCCGGTCCTGGTGCGCCAGCGCCACGAGAAGCTCGCGGGCGGGGTCACCATCGGGTCACCGCCGGCGTTCTGGTATCCCAAGGGGCACCCGTATCACTGGGTGTTCGAGTCGAAGGCCGGAAAGGCGGCGATCAACGCGGCGCTGCAGCAGATGCTCGTGAAAGAGGTCACGTCGCCGTGTCTCAGGATGGGCGGGCCCAGGAGCCTCATGGACAATCACCCCCGGCTCGTCATGGCGGTCACGCGCACTCCGGCGATGATGTTCACCTACTGCCGCAGGAACACCGATAAGGACGCCACTACCAGCCTCGCGAAGTGGGGCACCGGGGACGTCTCGGCGGGGATGTGGGTCCAGCTCCTCCAGGCGATGCTCGAGCAGGATTTCCTGGAGCACCCGGGCCGTGCCGAGCCGGGAGAGCAGTACGACTACGCGACGCACATGGGCCTTGTCTCTCTTCCCATCTTCTTCCTCACCGGGGACAAAGACTTCACGAACGCCGGCGGGATCAAGCGGTTCGGCTACGACGGCGTGTCCAGCCACGTCAAGGAGTACGTGAGCCTGCCCGGCTACGGTCACACCGACCTGATCATGGGGATCACCGCCGAGCAGGACGTCTACCCGATGATATCGGAGTGGATGAAGATGCTGGCCGGAAATTGAAGCTGTCCCCCTGGAAGAAACCCACTTTCGTCGTGCTCGCCCTGGCGGCGCTCACCTTGCTGGTGCTGCCGGTTCTATCGGGATGCGGCAGTCCTGCCAGGCAGGCGCGCGTCTCCGCGCCGTCGCCGACACCAATACCGCGTCCGCGCGCCGTGGAACCCGCATGGCGCTCGATCGACCGGGAAACGCTCGCCGCGCGACTGGGTGGGGGCAGGTCTCGCGAGGAGACACCACGAAGCGTCGCATCGCGCTGACATTCGACGCGGGCGAGGACGGCGGTCCGGCGCCGGCCATCCTGGACGCGCTGAAGTCGGCCGGACTTCACTGCACGTTCTTCCTGACCGGGCAGTTCGCCGACAAGTACCCGGACCTGGTCAAACGTATCGCCTCGGACGGCCACGAGCTGGGCAACCATTCCTACACCCATCCGAAGTTCACGACGCTGACGCCCGAGCAGGTGTCCTCCGAGATTTCGCGGACGGAGGAACGGGTCAAGCTGCTGACCGGCCTTTCCACCCGGCCATACTTCAGGTTCCCGTACGGCGCCGGCAGCGACGCACTGGTGAAGCAGATCAACGGCATGGGTTACATCGGCGTGCTCTGGACATTCGACACCCTCGATTCGATGGGGGCCTCCAGCCAGACCATCATCGACAGGGTCGCGAAGTACGCGTCCCCGGGCGCGATCGTGCTGATGCACTGCGGGTTCGCGGAGGAAGCGAAGGCTTTGCCGTTGGTCATCAAGGAACTCGAAGGCGCGGGCTACCAGATAGTCACGCTGTCGGAAGTGCTGTCCCCGTAGCACGCGAGGTGGACAAAATAGTGGACGGTGCCTGACCCCTGCTATGTCGGAGGTTCACACCTTTCGAGGCAGAAGAACCATGTTGAAGGCACAATTAACAAGGGGTGATGGACAGTGGTTGAAGAGACGCCACCTGTCGAGGGCAGGGACCTCGGCGACCAGATAACCGATATGGTCCACGACCTCGAGAAGCATTTCTCCAGGGTCAAGAACCCCAACGATACGTTCCGGGAGCAGTTGAAGCCTACCCAGAAACTCGCGCTCTTCGTCACTGAGCGGGTCGGGACGATGGGGTTTTTCTTCATCGTACTGGCCTGGACCGTGCTGTGGCTGGCGTGGAACATCCTCGCGCCCAAGGGCTTGAAGTGGGACCCTTATCCGGCCTTCGTCCTCTGGCTCATCATCTCGAACATCCTGCAGATACTGCTGATGCCGCTGCTGCTCATCGGGCAGAACATCCAGGGCATGCGCTCCGACATCAGGGGAGAGCATGACTACGAGACGGACAAGCGCGCCGAGAAAGAGATCAATACCATGCTCCTGAACTTCCAGAAGCAGGAGAAGCTGATACTGGAGATCCTCGATAAGGTCGCGGCGCTGTCGAAGGGCAAGGCAGAGGCCTCCGGGGGAGCGACCGACGGCTGACGCGACGGAGGCGGCATGGACGATTCGATCATCATAGTGGGAGCGGGCATGGGAGGGCTGGCGTCCGGCGTTTACGGCCAGCTCAACGGCTACAAGACAGAGATCTTCGAGCAGCACAACATCCCGGGTGGGCAGTGCGCGTCCTGGCGTCGCAAGGGCTACACCTTTGACGGTTGCATCCACCACCTCTTCGGCACCGCGCCCGGCACCAGCCTTTACAGGCTCTGGGAGGAGCTCGGCGCGATGCCCCGAGAGCTCGCCCCGACCCGTGAGTGCGTGAGCGTCGCATCCGAGGACGGCCGCGTCTTCAACGATTACTGGGACACGACCAGGCTCGAGGAGCACCTGAAGGAGCTCGCGCCGGCGGACTCGCGCGAGATCGAGGCATACGCACGAGCCATCCCCCGCTTCGCGAAGAAAGACGTGATGGGCGAGGTGATGGCCGGCTCGGTCCTCAAGGCCGTGGGGATGCTGCCGGGGGTGGTGCCGCTGGTGAAGTGGTTCAAGCCGACCATGGAACAGTACGCGGAGAGGTTCACGGACCCGTTCCTGCGCCGCGCCTTCCCTCTGCTGGAGTACTCTCTCAGGGATGCCCCCCTGTGGATCCACATGTCCAAGCACGCGTACGGGCTGAACAGGAACATCGCCTGGCCCATCGGGGGCGCGAGGGCTTTCGCCGAGTCCATCGAGGAGAGGTACACCGCCCTTGGCGGAGAGGTCCACTACAAGCAGAAGGTCGAAAAGATACTCACGGTCAACGGAAAGGCTTACGGGGTCCGGCTTGAGGACGGGAGCGAGCACAGGGCCGGGCGGGTTATCTGCAACGCCGACGGCCGCAAGGCCATCATGGGTATGCTGGACGGCCAGTACATCGACAAGAAGATACGGGCGTACTGCGCCGAGCCTGACGACGTAATCAACTGGGCGGTCCACGTCTTCCTGGGGGTCGCGCGCGACCTGTCGGCCGAGCCGTCATCCCTCGTGCAACTGTTCGACAAGCCGGTCTCCATCGGCGGCCAGGACCACTCCAGCCTCGAGATGCAGATATACGGGATGGACCCCACAATGGCGCCGGAGGGAAAGGGCGTCATAAAGGTGGAGATGTTCTCCAGCTACGCCTACTGGAAGGCCCTGCACGCCAACCGCGAGCTCTATGACGAGGAGAANGAGAAGGTCGCCGCCACGGTCATCGACATCCTGGACAGAACGCATTTCCCCGGCATCAAGGGGCAGGTAGAAGCGGTGGACGTGCCGACACTGNTGACCTGGGAGCGGTACGTGGGCGGCACCCACGGTTTCCTCTCCATGCCGAAGAAAGAGTTCAACCCGATGGACCTGGTGCGCGGCAGGCTGGACTCCACCCTGCCGGGGCTGTCGGATTTCTACCTCGTCGGCACCTGGGCGACATCCGTGGGCGCGCTGTTCTCGAACGCGCATTCGGGAAAGAAGATCATCAAAGAACTGTGCGAGCGGGACGGCAAGAAGTTCACGGCCAGTTGACGCGCTGCGTGCGCGCTGAAAAGTGTAATCAAAAGTGGAAAACGAACGACGTAACGCTAGGGCTGGAAGCCCAGGATGACCACCGAGACCACGAATATCACCGCGCCCATCGAGAGCACTGAGATCTTCAGGGTCTTGGTGGAGAACTTGGTCCCGATCCCCGCAAAGAACAGCACCGACGCGAAGAGCACCGTCAGCAGCAGGTAGCCGTTGGCCCTGTCGCTTGCCTGCTGTGCCTTCGCCGCCTCAGAGTTCGCGAGAGCCTGGGTGGCCACAACCTCGGCCGAGTGTTTGGGCCTGTACTCCGGCATCTGGAAAGGCGTCGTGGGGACGTCAGGCTTTCCGCTCTCCTTCGCCTTCAGCCAGAGCGGCCAGACCTTCTTCAGCGCAGGGCTGAACGCCTCGTCGTGGTAGATGTTCGCAAGCCTGCTGTTGCCCTGCGCCGTGGCGTTGATGTAGTTGGAGAGCATGTCGACGTCAACGGCGACCTCCTGGTTCATCTTGTCCTTGAGCTCGGAGGTCTTTATCAGCGCCTGGTCGGATTTGCTGTAGTGCATGGCCTCTTTGCTGTGCCACCAGGACGACTCGTAGGCGCAGTACGCGGACATGATAGTAGCGAGCGCCATCAATGCCGCCGCCGCGATCTCGATCCAGTGGTGCTCGATCCTCTCGAGGAAACTCTCGCCACCTCCGGCTTTCGCCGGGCTGATGCTTTTGCCTTCCTCGACTTCCGCGTCTTCGACCATCAAATCTCCCATCATTCGCCGCAGAATATATCACAGCGGCGCCCTGTCCCATATGGACAATGACAATGTCCGGGCGTAAGGTTTTGGAGCAAGTAAAACGAGGAGGGGTCATGGCAGAGGACATTGAGTTCAAGGAGCTTCCGGCCCAGCCGGTGCTGTCGATCCACGCTAAAGTGCCTGCCGCGGAGCTGCCGGAGTTCTTCGGCGAATCTTTCTCAAAGTTGTTTCCTTATCTGGCAAGCCTGGACGAGGTGCCCGTTGCGCCGCCCTTCGCCCTCTACCACGGGATGCCGACCGAGGAAGGGTTCGACATGGAGGTGTGCGTGCCAACCGGCAAAGTCCTTGTCGAAGCGGGCGAGATCAAAGCGTCTGAGCTGCCCGGCGGCACGTTCGCTTCGACAGTCCACCTGGGGCCTTACGACGAGGTCGCGGACACCTACGGCGCGCTGATGGCATGGATCGGTGGACGAGGGTATGCGCCCTCAGGCCCCTCGAGGGAAATATACGTCGTCGGCATGGGGCAGGCCGAGCCCAAGGACTACGTCACGGAAGTCCTGATACCCGTGGTGAAGCTCTAGAGCGCCGGGCGCGGAGTTCCTCCGGTCTAGATCTCCCTGCCCAGCACGGTGCCGATCTTGTCCAGGAGGTCGCCCTCCGAGAAAGGCTTGAGCAGGTAACCCTGGGCCTCCTCCTCGACCGTCTCCTCCATCGCGTCCAGGTCCACCTTGGCGGTCAGGAAGATGATGGGAATGTCCTCGAGGGCTTCCTCGCTCCTGATCCTCCGGCAGACCTCCGGCCCGCCGATGCCGGGAGGCATCTCTACGTCGAGGATGATGAGGTCGGGACGCATGCTGCGAGCGAGTTCGATGCCTTCCTCGCCGCTTGCCGCGCCGCTCACTTCGATGCCTTCCTGCTGGAGGGCGATCCTGATCCCCCCCCTGATGCCCGGGTCATCGTCGATGACGAGCAGGCGGATCCCGTCGTTTTCAGTCTCGGCTGCCACCCGTTCCTCCGATTCTGATAAGGCAGACAGAGGCTCCTGCAACAACAGTAGCGAAGTGTCTGCCCGCCGACCATGACTTCCGACAGGAAATATCTGCTGCAGGCGGCTGGTGTCGCTGAAATCTCTTTCGATTATGGATACAATTGTCTCCACTTGAACGCTCGGAGGCGGTTGTTTGAAGAGATCGGCGGCGACCCTGACCATAGTCCTGTTGCTGGCTGCGGCCTGCGCGGCGGCTGTCGGCTGCGGCGGGAACACCGGGAAGGCCAGGCAGTACATGACCGTGGCTGACCAGTCTTACGAGGATGCGGCCGCGAAAGGCGATCAGCTGCAGAAGCACGAGGAAGCGGCGCTTCCCGCCCTGATGAGCGGCGACCCCGCCGCGCTGCTGCAGGCCGCGCCCCGGATCGCGGACATCCAGCAGTCCATCGACACCTACCGGGCCTCGGCGCAGACCACGAAAGCGGATTACGCGAAGATCACTGCGCTGTCCGGCGTCGCCGAGTACAAGACCTACGCGAATATGATGATAGCGGCGCTTGACACCATTCTCGCCTCGCTCGACACCGGGCAGGGCCTGTTGGACGACGTCAGCAAGCTTGTTCAGCAACTCAGCGCCGGACAGCAGGTCGACATGCAGTCGATGAAGGCGGGGCTCTTCTCGAAGATCAAGCAGGCGCTGGACCAGGGCCAGAATGCAAACAGGCTGGAAGCGAAGGCAAAAGCTTACCAGACGGCTCATAAACTCCTCGAATAATCTGCCTCATTGCCCTAGCATGGTAAAGAATAGGTCGGGAGCCCGACCCGTCGGGCAAGACACGAGGCCTGGAATATGACTTTTCGAACCAGACTCTTCAGCGGCTTCCTGTTCGTCGCCGTCATCGCGGCGCTGATCGGGCTGCTGGGCGTCTACAGCTCGAAGAAGATCGAGAACGACTTCAAGACCGCCGCCAAGAAGCACGCGGACCTCTTGAGCCTGCAAAACCAGGTCATGACCTACTGGCACCAGGCCCTCAACAACCTGGACCACTTCGTCGTAAGCGTCGGAGCGGGCATCAAGGAGCCGTCGCTCCAGCGGGACTACCTGCAGTCGAAAGGGCTCACGGACACGACTTACAAGAAGCTGGTCGGGTCAGTCAGCGGTGACCAGAAGAGCGAGCTCTCGCTGTGGCAGCAGAACCTCAAAGCGGCGGAGGACCTCGCCGACCAGACCATCGCGAGGATCAACAACGGGGAGAGCGTTGCCGCGCTGTCCGGGCCCATCGCCCAGGTCTCCACCAAGACCAGCGAGGCGGAGGTCGCGCTCCTCACGGTCGTCGCCAACGAAGGCGGCAGGTTCCAGGTCTCGCTCCTGGGGGTGGAAGCTGCAACCGCCCGCAGCATCACCATCATGCTCATCCTCATCGTGATAGCCCTGCTGGTCGCGATCCTTCTCGGCTACTACATCTCGAGGGCGATCGCCGCGCCCATCACGAAGCTGACCGAGGCCACCGCCGAGTTGAGCGCCGGGAACCTGGGCATCAAGGTCGAGGCTGAATCAAAGGACGAGATCGGCGACCTCGCCGGCTCGTTCAACAAGATGTCCTCCGACCTCAAGGAATCCCGGGAAGGCCTGATGGCCCTCGCCGCCGACCTGGAGCTGCGGGTCGAAGAGCGCACCGGGGAGCTCGCGCGCTCGAACGCCGAGCTGGAGCAGTTCGCATACGTCGCCTCCCACGACCTCCAGGAGCCGCTCCGCGCTGTCTCGAGCTACGCCGAGCTGCTGCAGATGAAGTACGGAGAGCAGCTGGACGATAAGGCGCACAAGTACCTCGGCCACATGATTGGCGGCGTCGAGCGCATGCAGGCGCTCATCAACGACCTGCTCGTCTACTCGCGGGTGGGCACGCGGGGCAAGGAGTTCAAAGAGGCGGACCTGAACGCAATGCTGGCCGAGGCGCTTCAGAACCTCGAGAAGTCCATCCAGGAAAGCGGCGCGGTGATAACGCACGACGACCTGCCGAGGGTCGACGTGGACGCCTCGCAGATCCGGCAACTGCTGCAGAACCTCATCGGCAACGCGGTCAAGTTCCGGGGCGAGGGCACGCCGGTCATCCACGTCTCCGCGGAGAACCGGGACGGCGAGTGGCTGTTCGGCGTCAAGGACAACGGTATCGGCATCGACCCCAAGTACAGCGACCGGATATTCGAGATCTTCCAGCGCCTGCACGGGCGGGCCGAATACAGCGGGACAGGCATCGGGCTGTCGATTTGCCGTAGAATAGTGGAGCGCCATGGCGGCCACATATGGGTCGAGTCGGAGCCAGGGCAAGGCGCGACGTTCTTCTTTACGATACCGACAGTTAGGGGTGAGGTGGATGAGTGAGCCCGAAGAGCAGGCAAAGCCGGTCAACATCCTGCTGGTCGAGGACAGCCCCACCGACATCGACCTGACCCGCGAGGGCCTGGAGATGGGCAAGCTCGCAAACAACCTCACCGTGCTCGAGGACGGCCAGCAGGCCCTCGATTTCCTGCGCAGGAAAGGCGCTTACTCCGACGCGGAGCGCCCCGACCTGATCCTGCTGGACCTCAACCTCCCCGGCAAGGACGGCCGCGAGGTCCTGGAGGAGATCAAGAACGACCCGGAGCTCATGAGCATCCCCGTGGTGGTCCTGACCTCCTCGAAGGCGGAAGAAGACATCGCCCGCTCGTACAAGCTGCATGCCAACTGTTACATATCCAAGCCGGTGAACTTCAGCCGTTTCGTCGAGGTGGTCAAGGGCATAGAGGATTTCTGGTTCTCGATCGTGAAACTGCCACCCGGAGACTGATATGGACGAGACGCTCAGGATCCTGCTCATAGAAGACAACCCCGCGGACGCGGACCTCATCGAAGACATGCTCTCGGATGCTGAGGGCGCATGCTTCGACATCGTCCACACCGACAAGCTCGCGAGCGGGCTCGAGCGGCTCGAGCAAAGCGAGATCGATATAGTCCTGCTCGACCTGTCCCTACCCGACAGCCAAGGGCTGGAGACGTTCACCAGCGTCTACTCGAAAGCGCACAAGACCCCCATCATCGTGCTGTCCGGTCTCTCGGACGAGACCGTCGCGCTCAAGGCGGTCAGCGAAGGCGCGCAGGACTACCTGGTGAAAGGCAAGGTCGACAGGGACCTGCTGGTGAGGGCCATTCGCTACGCTCTCGAGCGCAACAGGATGCTGGTCGAGCTGGACGGGTTCGCCCACACGGTGTCGCACGACCTGCGGGGGCCGCTGACGGCGATGAAGCTGTCGGGCGAGACGCTCCAGAAGATCGTGGCCGCGCCGCCAAACGAGAAAACCGCTCACAGCATAAACGAGCTGACCCGCATAATCGTGGACAACGTTGACAAGTCCAGCGTGCTCATCAAGGACCTGCTCGACCTCGCGGAGGCGGGCCAGACGCCGAAGGACCTGGAGGTCGTGGACGTCCGGGAGACGGTGGACCGCGTCCTGGAGGAGACGGGCCTGGGCGTCGGCGACCGGGAGCTGACGCTGGAGATAGACGACGACCTGGGCACGATACGCGCTAACCCTACGCACGTCTACCAGGTGTTCCAGAACCTGGTCGGCAACGCCATAAGCCACAACGACAACCTCGAGCCCACGGTCGTAATCTCCTACCTGGGAGAGGATGACCAGGGCCGGCACAAGTACCGGGTGAAGGACAACGGCCCCGGCATCCCGCCCGACCTGATCGACACTGTGTTCTTCCCGTTCACCAAAGGGCGCGCGGGAGGAACGGGCATCGGGCTTTCGATAGTCGAGAAGATCAGCAAGGTCTACGGGGGCTACGCGAGGGTCTACAACGATGGGGGCGCGACTTTCGAGTTCGCGATGGCCGACTACCAGGGCTGAGGTGGTCATGAAAAAGCAGGGATACACATTCAAGTGGCGCGGGATTCCCATCGTCGATACCGGCAGCGGCCTTCGTGTCGGCGTGGTGGCCTCGGGCGACGTGGCGGTCGGGGTGGTCGCTAGCGGCGCCGTGTCTGTCGGGGTGGTCGCTAGCGGCGCCGTGTCTGTCGGGGTGGTCGCTAGCGGCGCCGTGTCTGTCGGGGTAGTCTCCTCGGGTTTCATCTCGGCGGGGGTCCTGGCTTTCGGCGCCATCGCCTTTGGGCTTGCGAAGGCGTTTGGCTTCCTGGCTGTCGGGCGGAAGAGCCGGGGCTACCTGTCGGTCGGCATGGAGCCGAGGGGCAGGTTCATGCGCCGCGTGGGTTGCGCCTGAGGGGGTGCCGCGTCTTCTCACTCATGTCTGCCCCCGTTCAACGGCCATCGCGCGGCAATTGCGAATCTCGAAAGATTAAGCGTTGCAGGCGTCGAAACAAATAGCAGGCGGGGAACCGGCGTGAAGGAGGGCGAGATGAAGAGGGCAACCATCCTGGCACTGGTGATAGTTGTCGGAGTGGCTCTGGCCGCTGGGTGCAGCAGCAGCCCCACCAAGACTTACACCAAGAGCGACACCAGCATCACAGCGGGCGCGGGCCAGCAGTTCATCATACAACTGGATTCGAACCCGACGACCGGCTACACCTGGAACATCACCAATACCCTCGACACCGCGGTGGTCAAGAAGGTCCGGTCGGTGTACATAGCTAACCAGACCGCCAAGGGCGTTGTCGGCTCGGGCGGCGTCGAGAAGTGGACGTTCGAGGGCGTCGCCAAGGGCACCGCGACCATAGAGATGGGCTATGCGCGCTCGTTCGAGAAAGGCGTCCCGCCGGTGCAGACCGCCACGTTCAAGGTGACCATCAACTAAACGCCAGAAACGCAAAATGGGGACAGGCACCTTTTTGCATTTATTCTGCACGTGCAAGATGAATACTCAGAAATGCAAAAAGGTGCCTGTCCCTATTTTGCGTTTTTCTGTCAGTCGGCTGGCGCCCAGAAGCACCTCTTGGGAGACATTATCTTCCCGTCTTTCTTGAGCGCGTTGAGGGCCTTGGACACCGCGTCCTTGTCCAGCCCTGTCATCTCGGCGATATCGCCGGGCCTGACCGGCTCGCCGGCCTTCTTCATCGCCTGCAGCACTTTGTCCTCCACACCCGCCATAGCGCATCCCTCCTGCAAAATAGGGGTCAAACCTTTTTCTTGCATTGTATCCCTGAAAAAAGGGGGGTCAGGCACTTTCTCAGCCTTTTTTTCACAGCCGGATGTTCGCCCCGAAGAGGTTGAAACAATATGATGAAAAAGTGCCTGACCCCCCTTTTTCAATACGTCGTGGTAGCATTCTTCAGGCGGGCTTTCAGGGAAGTCAAGGAGAGCGACGACTACCTTTAGGACAGGGGTGACAAATGCAAGAGTCGGAAGTCTTTCTCGCGAACATGCACGCCAGGCCGAGGCACTCCCTCACGGACAAGCTCGGCTCGGTCATCATGAAGGCGGGCTTTGAAGCGCTCGACCTCAAGAAGAAGTTCGTGGCAGTGAAGCTGCACTTCGGGGAGCCCGGGAACCTCGCGTTCATCAGGCCCAACTACGCCGCGAAGGTCGTCGCGATGATCAAGGACGCCGGCGGGAAGCCGTTCCTCACAGACACCAACAGCCTCTATACCGGCGGCAGGTCGAACGCGGTCGACCACCTCGCGGCCGCGTCCGGCAACGGGTTCAACCGGCTGACGGTCGGCTGCGACGTCGTCATCGCCGACGGCCTCAAGGGAACGGAATTCCGCGAGGTAGAGGTCGACCTCAAGCACTGCCAGAGCGCAAAGATCGCCTCCGCCGTAGCCGACGCGGATATCCTCATCACCCTCAGCCACTTCAAGGGGCATGAGCTCACCGGCATCGGCGGCGCTATCAAGAACCTGGGGATGGGCTGTGCCGCCCGCGGCGGAAAGCTGTTCATGCACTCGGCATCGAAGCCCAAGATGGACCAGGAGAAGTGCGTCTCGTGCGGCATCTGTGTCGAGTCCTGCCCTCAGCAGGCAATCTTCTGGAGCCCGGAGAAGCAGGCAATGATCGCCTACGACAAGTGCATCGGCTGCGGACAGTGCATCGCCATGTGCCAGTACGGGGCGGCGCAGGCGGTGCTCGATGAATCAGCCGCCAACGCGGCCGAGAAGATCGCCGAGTACGCCTTCGCGGTGGTCAAGGACAGGCCCTGCCTCCACGCGAGCCTCATCACGGACGTCTCGCCGTTCTGCGACTGCTGGGGGTACAACGACACCGCTATCGTCTCCGACATCGGGCTCGCGGCTTCCGCCGACCCGGTCACGCTCGACAGGGCGTGCTCGGACCTCGTGAACGCCGCGCAGGTTAACGCGGCCAGCATCCTGGAGGGCCGGGGGCTCAAGGCAGGGGACGACAAGTTCGGCAGCATCCACCCCGGCACGAGCTGGCAGGCGGGCCTGGCGTACGCCGAGAGCATCGGCCTGGGGACGCAGTCGTACACGGTCGTGGAAGTCCAGTAGCGGGACGCGACGGAAATGGTGGACAGAAAAGTGGACGGTGCCTGACCCCTGTGCTTTGCTTGCCGCGGCTAGATACCAGATGGCGCGATGCCCAGCACTTCTTCGATCTTCTGTAAGAGGTCCCCGGTCGAGAGGGGCTTCAGCAGATAGCCCTGGGCTTCCTCTTCGTACGTCTCCTC
>JGI24133J20442_1000388_pt1 | contig 13688 bp, 8 predicted proteins | sample BarGraNGADG00311_2_FD_20442 | JGI IMG/M metagenome (IMG submission 20442)
AGAAGAGATATCGCGTGCAAAATCCCTGACACAGCAATATGGAAAGTCGGCTCTCGACTTTTTCAAAACATATTCTGACAAATTTATTTTCGCACCTTCTGAGATTAATGCATATATTTCTTACCGGGTCAGCAGAAATTTTGCAGTAGTGCTTGAGGACCCTGTTTCGGAAAACAGAGAAGAGATGCAGAAATGTATAATCTCCTTTAGTGAATACTGTTATGAAAACGGACTTAAAGAAATTTATTACAGGGTGCCAAAAGAGAGTCTGCCTGTCTACAATGAATTATCAAAGAAGAGTCTTTTCCTTGGTCAGGAGGGTGTAGCTGACCTTAATTCCTTTTCACTTGAAGGGGGTGATAAAAAGTCTATCAGAAACGCCTTAAATAAAATTAAAGAACAGGGTTATACCACACATATTAATGCCCCTCCGCTCCGTGACGGCCTGATCCAAAAACTTAAAGCTGTAAGTGATGAGTGGAAGAAACTCACAGAACGGGAGGAAATTATCTTTTCACAGGGCATGTTTGTTGAAAAAGAGATAAAGCAACAAACTGTAATCTCCATTGAAAACAGTGAAGAAAAGATAATTGCTTTTTTAAATATCATACCAGACTATGTAAAAAATGAAGGTACCTACGATTTGCTGAGAAAGACTGCAGATGCGCCCAACGGCATAATGGACTATATACTGGTAGAACTATTCAAACATTTCAAAGCAATTGGTATACAGTATATTAATCTGGGTTTTGCACCCATGTCAGGTCTTGACGATCCTCACAATTTTACTGAAAAATCAATGAAGTTTGCTTATGAAAAGATCCGTTCATTTTCTCATTATAAAGGACAAAGGGATTATAAAGATAAATTTAATCCNCANTGGAATGATAAATTTCTTATTTATAGTAATGACTACGATCTTCTTCAGGTTCCCGGAGTATTAGCAAAGGTGATTAAACCCTGAAAATCAATCTCAAACCGTTTTTTTGACAGAGGTAAATTATTGTCAATACCAATAATACAAAAATAATTAACACTTTTGTAAAAGGAGTTTATGACAATAAAATGAAGCGATTTCTCTGTTTGGTTTGTTTGGTGTATTGTATTTGCATCACCTCTTTTTCTCAAAGTTTTAATGATAAATGGCAGTTATAATGGACTATATGTTCTCGAGGAAAAAATAAAACAGGGATCCACCAGGGTTAATGTCGCGAAAATCGAACCGGTTGATAATACTTTTCCGAATCTCTCCGGAGGATATATTACAAAAGCTGATAAAACGAATGCGGATGATCCTGTTGCCTGGACAATGTCAAGTTATAATGGTGCAAACGATGTTACATTCATTCATGAACAGCCAAAACCACCAGATGTAACCCCTGAGCAGGACTTTTATATCCACTCAGAATTTGAAAAGCTTAAAAGTACTCTCTCATACGGAAACACGTCTCTTGAAAATGGGTATCCTTCAGTAATCGATATTCCATCTTTTATCAATTACATGATAAAAAATGAGTTAGCAGCAAATGCCGACGCTTATCAATACAGTACTTATTTTCATAAAGACAGGAATGGGAAATTGAGAGCCGGCCCCATCTGGGATCTTAACCTGACGTATGGATATGATTATATGCAAAAAATCATAAAGCAATAAATCAGATCTTCTGTCTGCCCTGGAAACAACAAACTGATAAATTTACTGTTAATAGGAATATGTAAAGGGAAACTGATTCAGTATAGAGTCAGAAACATAGATAAATCATGGGTTGCCTAAGGAGTCCTTTGTGAACCTTCGTGCAATCAGCACAAAGTAACGCAAAGGAAAACAGGCCAATTAATGCCTTTTTAGACAACCTTCTAAATAGATTGAATGAGAACTGGAAAATGTTTAATAATACTTGTTTTTTTATCGGTGACTATACGCCCGGGACTTGCATATTCTGACCCACCAAAATCAGCTACTATAAGTGGTTTTGTGAGGGATGCGAAGAACGGCGAAACTTTAACCGGAGCTGTTATTTATCCTAAAGAAAATCCGGCAATAGGTATTACAACCAATTCCTATGGATATTTTTCCCTTACTCTTCCTACCGGGAAATATTCATTAATTGTTCAGTTCCTGGGATATAAAACCAAAATCATTCCCCTGGAATTGAAGGAAAATGTAAAGTTTTCATTTGACATGGAGGAGGAATCGATCGCTTTAAAAGAGATTACAATTACTGGTGAAAAAAATAATAATAATGTAGTTCGAAGTGAATTGATATCAAAGATCAACGTTAAGGAAATTCAGAATATACCGGTTATTCTGGGCGAAAAGGATATTTTAAAAACCATTCAGCTTCTTCCTGGAGTAACGCCTGCCGGAGAAGGAAATGCAGGGTTTTATGTACGTGGAGGCGGTGTCGACCAGAACCTTATCCTGCTCGACGAAGCACCGGTATATAATCCTTCTCATTTGCTTGGGTTCTTTTCAACTTTTAACTCCGATGCTATAAAAGATATTACCTTATATAAAGGCGGTTTCCCGGCAGAATATGGAGGGCGTTTGTCATCTGTGGTTGACATTAAAATGAATGAAGGCAACAATAAGGAATATCATATATCAGGGGGTATCGGAATTATAGCTTCCAGACTGGCTATTGAGGGACCTATTATTAAGAACAAAGGCTCATTTATGATTGCTGCGCGCAGGACCTATGCTGATATTTTTCTCAGACTTCTTCCCCGTAACGGAGCCGACTCCACTGCGAGTAAATCAACCCTGTATTTCTATGATTTAAATTTAAAGGCCAACTATCAGTTTTCGGCCAAAGACAGGTTGTATTTTTCATGTTATCTCGGAAGGGATAATTTCAATCTGGGTGGTGCATTGGGTCTGAACTGGGGAAATGTAACCGCAACAACCAGGTGGAACCATATAATCAATGATAAGATTTTTTCAAATACTTCAGTGATCTTTAACAAGTACAGTTATAATTTTAATGTGGCGGTGGGAAATCTGACCATGAAGGTATTATCACAGATTAATGACTGGAACCTGAAGGAGGATCTTCATTATTATCTGAATTCAAATAATACTGTCAAATTCGGTTTTAATTCCATTTATCATACATTCGTTCCAAGTAAAGTTGATAGCACGGTTTTTTTCCATATAAGATCTCAGGATAACAAGTATGCTCTGGAAAATGCGCTTTACATTTCCAACGAACAGACTATATCGAGGCATCTTAAAGCTAGTTATGGATTGCGCTATTCGCTTTTTAGCTCGATCGGGCCCGGTACGGTTTATACTTATGATCAGGTATCGGACGTGGTGGATTCGGCTACATATCCTAAAGGGAAAATCTTTAATACTTATAGCGGTTTTGAACCAAGACTCCTGGTGAATTTTATTATCAACGACTCAAGTTCGGTCAAAGTATCATACGCACGTACCCGCCAATATATCCATTTGTTATCGAATACTACCTCAACCACACCTTTTGATCTTTGGGTTCCCAGTAATATCAATATTTTACCGGAAATTGCAGATCAATATACCCTGGGCTATTTCAGGAATTTTTCAAATAACATGTATGAGACATCAGTTGAAATATATTATAAAACCCTTCAAAACCAGATTGATTACCGTAATGGAGCTAATCTAATACTTAATAATAAAGTGGAAGCTCAATTAGTATTTGGGAAAGGATGGGGATATGGCGCGGAATTTCTGATACGGAAAAAGTATGGCAAACTTACTGGCTGGATCAGCTATACTTTATCAAAAACAAAAAGGCAGTTCCCCGATATCAACGACGGTAATGTTTTCCTTGCAAAACAAGACAGACCAAATAACATAGCTATAGTAGCAATGTATGAGCTTAATCCACGGCTTACTTTTTCTGCAACATGGATTTATATCAGTGGTAATGTGGTAACATTTCCAAGCGGACGTTATATTGTCGATGGAAACATTGTTCCATACTACACCGAACGAAACGGATATCGCATGCCTGATTACCACAGGTTAGATATCGGGCTTACCTGGCAGCGTAAAAAAACTGCCAGATTTGAAAGTAACTGGAATTTTTCAATCTACAATGTATATGCACGGGCTAATGCATATGCAATTAATTTTCAGCAGGACCCGAATGACCCAACAAAAATGCAGGCAGTGCAATTATCCCTGTTCCGGTTTGTTCCTGCCATCAGTTATAATTTTAAGTTTTGAATTATAAACAACTATGATATTAAGAGCGAAAATTCAGTTTAAATATTCACTTCAGATTGTACTTTCATTTCTGTCTGTTTTTGTATTCTCTGGTTGTCAGAAAGTTATCAAGGTGGATCTGAACGAAGCCGCGCCACGGATTGTCATTGAGGGCGTAATTAACGACAGACAGGGACCGTATACCATTATGATCAGTAAATCAGGAAGTTATTTTAATCAACCTGTTTTGCCACCGGTTTCTGGCACTGTGGCAATAATAACCGATAACACCGGAACAATCGATACGCTTAAAGAGATCAACCCTGGCGTTTACGTTACTTCAAAGACCCGTGGAATTCCGGGAAGAACATATACTCTGAAAGTTATTTCAGAAAACCAGGAATATACAGGTACTTCAACTATGTTCAGTCATGTAAATATCGATTCGTTGAAATTAGTAAAAGAGGAATCTCAGCGTTTCATTTTTGGAGGGAATAATCAAAACGATACTCATCTGGAGATTCATTGTTTTTTCAGGGACCCGGGTGAAAAGAACTTTTACAGAATGAAGGTTTTTAAAAACGATTCTATCAATACTGCAAGCTACCGGTTGTATGATGACCAATATACCAATGGAGAAATAACAGAACTACGTGTTGCCCATGCAGCGGTGGGAGACAAATTCAGGATTGAGCTTTTATCCCTCGATAAGCAGACATATGAGTATTACCGTACACTTGAAGACCTCCTTTTTTCCAATCCTGTTTTTGGATCAACGCCGGCTAATCCGGAAAACAATCTTAGCAATGGAGCATTAGGTTATTTCGGTGCATATGCAGTTTCTTCAAGAACAGTCACAATCACAGATACTTTAATCAAATCGGTAAAATAAGATCAGGTTCTTCACCTTTGACTTTTTACCTGACCTTGCGCTGATTCAAGCATCAGTAATCATGGTAATCCGAGGGTAAAAAATCTCCCCTCACCAGCACCAGAGGAGTTAAGTTTAGTGGAGAATAATAAGTTAGCTAAGAGGGACAACAGATAAATTCAATAGAAAATTAATAGGTTTTGTCCATCATTTTTAATTAAAAATAAAATTGATATTTTGTAATTAAATGTAATTCAGTGAATTAATAAAATCAACAAATTAAAAACAGATTTTAATTAAAAACAGATTGATTTTTATCATTAAAGACACTGAATGGGACACTGGGAATAAGAAACCCCCTGATAATCAGGGGGTATTAGTAGCCCCACCAGGAATCGAACCTGGATCTAAGGTTTAGGAAACCTCCATTCTATCCATTGAACTATGGGGCCATGTCCCTCATCCTCTTCAATTGGAAACCTCCATTCCTTTGTCCGCCGAAGCCTTGGCGAAGGTGGATATCCACTGAACTATGAGGCCAATTTCAGTCGCAAAAGTATATCTTTTTTTTGTCATTCCAAATCACAGGAATCTTAGAGAATGGCTCATGGCATACGATGCATGACGCAAGAAAGAAGGAGAGAGATGAATTGGATATGAAATTGAGTCCGCGGAATGGAATCTGAAAAATAAATTATCTTTGATATGTAAAATATAAATGTCATGAACTGGATTGATGCTGTTATAGTCGTAATTCTGATATTGTCGCTTGTGACGGGCTTTACTAATGGACTTGTAAAAGAGGTGGCTTCACTTGCGGCATTGATTCTTGGAATCTGGGGAGCAATCAGGTTCTCAGCTTTTACGGCTGAAAAACTATATGATTATTTTGATATGACCGGACGTTATGTAGGTATTATTGCATTCCTTATTACTTTCGGGATAATTGTTGTAATTATTCATTTTATAGGGATATTGGCTGACAGAGTTGTAACGGCAGCTTCTCTGGGCTTTGTAAACAGGATTCTCGGGATTGTATTCGGATTGCTTAAATCAGTTCTGATAATGAGCGTATTCTTCGTAATTCTTAATGCTATTGATGCCAGGAGACCATTCCTTCCAAAAGAAAAAATAGAACAGTCGAGGTTCTATAATCCGATTTCCGATATTGCTCCGGCTATCTTTCCGATTATAGGAGAGGGGGGATTCAATCGTAGCTTTGACCGGTTTAAAAAGAAGCCCGAAGAGACGACTATCTAACCCTGTTTGTTATATTTGCAATTCCAAAAAAAACTTTTATGAATTTTGTTGAAGAACTGAAATGGAGAGGCATGATACATGACATTATGCCCGGGACAGAAGAATTATTAAAAAAGGAAAAGACCAGCGGATATATCGGATTCGATCCCACTGCTGATTCGTTGCATATTGGACATATGGTACAGGTAATGTTGCTGGTCCATTTCCAGCGGGGCGGACATACACCTATTGCCCTTGTCGGCGGAGCAACAGGGATGATAGGAGACCCTTCCGGTAAATCGGAAGAGAGAAACCTGCTTGATGAAGTATCGCTAAGAAGAAATCAGGAAGCAATAAAGAAGCAGCTTTCTAAATTTCTCGATTTCGAGTCGAATAAAAAGAACAGAGCCGTCATGGTAAATAACTATGACTGGATGAAGGAATATTCTTTCCTTGGTTTTATAAGGGATATCGGGAAACATATTACGGTTAACTATATGATGTCAAAAGATTCGGTAAAGAAAAGAATCGGATCTGAGGCTAAAGAAGGTATGTCATTTACGGAGTTTTCTTATCAGCTTGTTCAGGGTACTGATTTTCTGCACCTGTTCAACAATTTCAACTGTAAACTGCAGATGGGGGGATCCGATCAATGGGGGAACATTGTTACTGGTACAGAGCTTATCCGCCGCAAAGCAGGCGGGGAAGCTTTTGCTCTTACCTGTCCCCTGATAACAAAGTCGGATGGGACTAAATTTGGTAAAACTGAATCAGGAAATGTTTGGCTCGACCCGGAAAAAACCACTCCTTATCAGTTTTACCAGTTCTGGCTAAATGTTTCTGATGAAGATGCTGCAAAATATATTAAAATCTTCACTGTTTTAGGTAAGAAAGAGATTGAAGATATCATTTCTGAGCATGACAAAGCTCCTCATGAGAGACTTCTTCAGAAGAGACTTGCCGAGGAGGTCACAGTGATGGTTCATTCCCGGGTTGAATATGAAGGCGCAGTTGAGGCATCTCAGATATTATTTGGAAAAGGAACCACGGAATCACTGAAAAAGATGAATGAAAGCACATTCCTCTCGGTTTTTGAAGGTGTTCCGGTATTTGAAGTAAAAATGGCGACTATATATAACAGAGTCACCGTATCCGAACTATGTGCAGAATATTCTCAAGTTCTTCCTTCAAAAGGAGAACTAAGAAGGCTCGTGATTGGAGGTGGTCTTAGTATAAATAAATTGAAGATTGATAATCCTGAGATGAAAGTCGATATTGATCTGCTTCTGAACAATAAATATCTTCTCATACAGAAAGGAAAGAAAAACTATTTTCTGATTAGAACAAAATATAAACTCTATTTCAGATCAAGAGTTAAAAAATTAAAGAAAGCATCCTCTCTAAAGATTCTTTGACCACAAAGCACACAAAGAAGTCACAAAGAGCACAAAGTTAAAAACCCCTTCTGGAATCTACCATCTTCTCAGGGATGTTCATAAATGGTGAAAAATATTGATTGACAATTAGTTAAATCTCATTAAATTTAAAAAAACCCCGAAAAAGCTCTGAACAGCTATAAATCGGGGTAATTTTCTTAAAACGTTATGAGAAAAGTACGAAGAATTTACGAAACTAGCCAAGAAATTAATTTTATTTCTCCACAAAAAGAGTTTTCACTCTATTGGAATCATTTCAAGCATCAGAACTAGGTAGTATTTATCGGGCAATACCCTGGATCGGACTAGCTAAAGCTTTAAAACTCAAAGAAAACAGTAAGGGTCCAAATCGGATATTCAGTCCGCAGGGGATGCTTGCCCTGATGTTTTTAAAGTCTTATGTTACTTGTTCCGATAAGAAACTCATCCTTTTTCTTAACGGTAACATTGACTTCCAAATGTTCCGTGGCATTTTCCTTGGTCCGGAGAGAATAACTAATTATAAGATAGTTAGCGACATACGCTGTGATCTTTCAAGGGGTATGGATATAAGGAAGCTTCAGGACGTGTTGGCAATTTATTGGAAGCCCTATCTTAATGGGACTAATATCATGTTAGGAGATGCCACATGTTATGAAACATCCATGTGTTACCCAACCAATGTAAAACTTTTGTGGGAAAGCACAGAATGGTCATATAACCAGATGAAGCTTATATGTAAATATCTGAAAATACGGATACCTCGAAATAAGTATGAGGAGCAATGGGACAAGTATAACAATTATAGTCATAAGCGAAAGAGGACGCATAAAGAAACAGCCAGACGAACCAGGAGCCTGTTATATTTATTGGACAAGATCTTAAGGCTGCTCAACGAAATAGAAGATCGATATCAGGAGCATTTGGAGCTATCAAAAGCATACTATCAAAAGATTAAGGTAATCCGTAAAGTTCTTAAACAGCAACAGGAAATCTTTGAATCAGGAAAGAGTGTACCGGATCGTATTGTAAGCATCTCAAAGTCATACATCAGGCCAATTGTTCGTGGCAAAGAAGTAAAGGCGGTTGAGTTCGGAGCCAAAGTTAATATGATCCAATTTGATGGGATCAACTTTATCGAGCATCTTAGTTTTAATGCTTTCAATGAGGGAACTAGGCTTGTAAAATCAATACGTTATGGACGGAGCTTGTTTGGCAAGATCACCCATATATTGGCTGATGACATTTATGCTACCAATGCAAACCGCAAATACAGTACAGCTTCACATATCGTTACCAACTTCAAGCGCAAGGGAAGGGCTGGGAAACATGAAGAACACAGGCAGATCATCAGCAGAGAGTTAAGAAAAGAGAGAACAATACGAATGGAAGGCAGCTTTGGGACAGAAAAGGAACATTATGGCCTTCAGAAGATTAAAGCTCGGACAGAGCTGAATGAAATACTCTGGATCTTCTTTGGCGTTCATACAGCAAATGCTGTTCGGATAGCAAAACGTTTAGCTGTCTCAAGGGTCGAACTAATGGCATCTTAATCAGCGTAAATGACGGATAAGTAAAACCATTATTGGGATTATTTTGCCCAATAATTACCACTTCTTCAGAAATCAGAACATAAAATCATCATCCCACTATAAAAATCAAAAATGAGTAAGATCCTAGATACAGAATCCTACTCATTTTACAAATTTGTCCTTACTCCCGAAAATCCCTCAAAACAAGNGAAGAGATCTTTAAATACTATCCAAAACTTTCAGCTATGGGATACCCCGATAGCTTTATGATTGAAAATAGTATTAAGCAACCTTAATCTATAATTTGAATATAATATTCGTGGATTTTGAATCATTAGAAAGTCACTGAAGCTCAAACGAAGACAGACAATAGCCGGAATAATCCGGAATCACTAAGAAACTATTTGGGAGGAGGAATTTTGTATTTCAGGCTAGTTGAAGTGTAAATATAAATTTACTGCCTTTTCCAATTTCGCTTTCGACTCGTATCTTCTCATTATGTTTTTCCATAAATTCCTTGCAAAGGATAAGCCCGAGTCCAGTACCTGTTTCATCTGCAGTACCTTTGGTAGTAACCGTGGCATCAATACGGAATAGCTTCGACAAATTTTCAGGAGAGATGCCTACACCAGAATCAGTAACACTCACCTCTGTCTTCGAATCAATCTGAACCGATTCTATAGTAATGGTTCCATCCTTGTGGCTGAATTTAATTGCATTCGATACTAGGTTACGGAGAATGGTTTTTATCATGTTTTCATCGGCAAGTACGGCTATATTCCGGTCAATAAGTAACCTGATCATAATATTTTTTTGCTGAGCCTGACCTTCAACCAGATTTTTCGTTTCTTCGGCAAGTGCAAAAAGAATAAGTCTGCTCGGATTGAAGGAAATCCGTCCGGTTTGAGATCGTGACCATTGAAGGAGGTTGTCCAGAAGGTTGTTACCACTTGTAGAAGACTTATAAATCATATTAAGATAGGTTTCAATTTCTTCAGGTGGCATTATTTTGTAATTCTGCAGGAGCAGATCAGCTAGTCCGCTGACAGCATTGAAAGGATTGCGTAAATCGTGGGCAATAATGGAAAAAAACCTGTCCTTTGTAGAATTAAGAATCCCTAATTGTTCGTTTATATCTTTGAGTTGAAGGTTGGTACCTTTCAACAGAAGGTTGGTCTCGGTAAGTTGTTCAGCCTGGTTTTCAATTAATTTTTGTTTATTGATTAATAGTTCATTAGCTTCTCTGAGATTTTCGGAATATTGACGTAGTTCTTCAGTATATTTTTCAATTCGGATTTGTCGTTCAACCAATACTTCGTTTGCCTTAGTTAACTCCAGGGTACGTTTCTCAACCAGTACAGTAAGTTCTTTTTGTTTCTTACGGTACATTTCCACCCGCAAATAATAGGCCATATAAATGGATGAGATAATAATTATGAAAACGATTAACCTGAACACCCAGGTCTTCCACCATGGCGGCAGGATAATTACTTTAACAGAAGCTATGTTTTCGTCCCAGATACCGTTATTATTTGCCTTTACCCTGAATGTATAGACACCATTCTCCAGGTTTGTATAGGTTGCTTCTCTTTTATTGCCCACATTATTCCATTTTTTTTCAAAACCTTCCAATATGTAGGCATATTGTGTTTTTTCTGGCGATATATAATTTAAGGCAGAAAATCTGAAACTAAAAACAGACTGTGTGTAATTCAGAACTACTTCATTTGCCTGGCTGATATTTTCCTTAATCGGAGAATCTTTAGTGCCTGCTGTTACAGGTTCATTAAAGATCAGAAAATCGACAAAAACGAGGCTTATAATATTGTTGATGTCTTTAATGGAATCAGGATTGAACACATTGAAACCATTTACTCCGCCAAAGTACATTAGGCCATTGGGACTCAGATAACTTGAGTTTCTTGAAAATTCATTTCCCTGCAAACCATCTTCAAGTGTATAGTTTTTAAATACAGGATTAGCAGGATTTTTTATGCCATCAATGAATTTCGATAATCCCTTGTTAGTACCCAGCCATAAGTTACCATGTCGATCTTCACAGATACTTTTGATTGAATTATCAGGCAATCCATCTTCAACCTGAAAAACCTTAAAGCCGTTTGTTGATTTATTCAGTAAATGCAGGCCGGCGTTGGTCCCCACCCATATATTCTCTTTTGAATCTTCAAAAAGTGAAAATATGGTATTACTTTTTATACTTGCCGGATCTTCCGGATTATGTATATAATGAGCAAAAGTTTCAGTTACCGGATTGAACCGGTCGAGCGAAGTGTTACTTGACATCCATAAATCACCATCTTTAGTTTTAGTGATTTCTTCAATGTTGTTGTTTGAAATTTGTGAATTGGAAGTAGAATATTTTTTAACAATCCCGTAATCAGGCTTATACAGAATCAGCCCTTCATAAATTACACCAAGCCATAAATTATTATCTGAGGTCGGACAAACTGAAAATATATGACTCAGGTTAATATCAGAATCTTTTTGATCATAGTAATAATGGGTGAATGATTCATTTTTGTAATTAAAACGGTTCAACCCGGAATTCCAGCCTCCTGACCACAGGTTTCCTTTACTGTCTTTTGTGATTGTAACAATGGAATTTGAACCTATGGTAGTTTTATTTTGGGGGTTGTGGACATAATGCTTAAAGGTTTTTTCTTTTTTATTAAACTGTTCAAGTCCTCCTTCGGTTCCAATCCACAGGTACTCGTTATCATCGAAAAAAGTATTTACATGATTATCAATCAATGAGTTTTTGTTATAAGGTTCACTATTGTAATGGATGAACTTTTCGGGAGCAATGCTGATGATATTTATTCCTTTACCCCATGTTCCAACCCAGATATTTCCCTGTTTATCCTGGAAAAGTGAATAGACTGAATTATTGCTGAGTGAGTAAGTTTTATCCGGATCGTTGCAATAGCAGTTAAAGTTGTTGTTATTGTCCTTGTATGTTTTAAGGTCAATCATGTTTAAACAGCCATTTTCAACGCCAATCCAGAGTTTTTGTTTTATTTTATCTTCCAACAGAGACAATACCGTCCCTTCCGTTATCCCGTTTCTGTTATTAATATTATACTGATGATGGATAAAAACTGCCTTTCCCGGATCCTTTTGATCCGGGGCAAGCATATCCAGTCCGCTGGAATTGCCAATCCACAATCTTCCGGTCTGATCTTCTATTATATTCCGGATATCGTTTCCCCCTAAGCTGTTAGGATTTTCCTTTTTGTGAGTGTACTTAATAAATGAATCAGATTCTTTGTCAAATAAATTCAAACCGTTAAATGTGCCAATCCATACATTTTTATTATGATCGATAAGAATTGACTGAATTCTTCCGTTACTGATTTTCCCATGGTCTTTGATCTTATCAGTTCCGTAAACAATGAAACTGTCATTTTTCGTATTGTAATAATATAATCCTTCTCCGGTACCGATCCATAAATTACCGTTTTCATCTTCCGCGATTGACAGTATGGCTTGCTTTGGCCAGTTCGAAGGATGGATAAAAAGATCGTTTTTTCTATCATACAGGTTCAAACCTTCTGATGTGCCAATCCATAAATTTCCTTTTGTATCTTCACATATAGAAGAGATTGAGCTATTACTCAGGGTGTTGCTGTTTCTTGGATTGTGTTTATAAATTACAAAATTATAACCATCGTATCGGTTTAAACCATCATCGGTTCCAAACCACATAAAATTTAGCTTGTCCTGCAACATGCACCTGATCCAGCTTTGCGAAAGACCATTATCAACAGTAAGGTGTTTGAAATTAATACTTTGCTGTTGTCCAGACACAAAGTTACCAATAGGATAGAGTAACAAAACAATTGAGAAGAGTATTCTTCGGGACATATTCCAGAGAAAGTTACCGTTTTTGTTTTATGGCATTTACCTCAGGATAAGAAATCTGTTAAGTTTTAAGAAACCCGGGTATCTGACATTAACTAAAGGTAGAGAATTTTTTTGAATTTTAACACAAATAGTATTGTGTGCTTACAACATGATATTTCATATAAATGAACAACCGATGTAATATATTGTTGTCTTGCAGTTGTATCTATAGAAATTTTACAAACGAGTTTAAAAACCAGGAGGAGTCCGGTACCCTCTTTAAAAAACTGGGCGAGACCAAAAAGCCACACGAGTAGGAAAAATTAAATTATAGTAATATGAAAAGTATTTTAGCTTAATTCAACATTGTTGACTTTACTATGCAAAAATATGATCAGACAATTAAGGATCTTAAAGCTGCCGGAGTAGGGAGTCCTTCAGGGCGCCGCTAGAGACTTGCAGAGGAGGTCAGGTTCATTCCCGGATTGAATATGAAGGCGCAGTTGAGGCATCTCAGATATTATTTGGAAAAGGAACCACGGAATCACTGAAAAAGATGAATGAAAGCACAT
>JGI24133J20442_1000390_pt1 | contig 13662 bp, 7 predicted proteins | sample BarGraNGADG00311_2_FD_20442 | JGI IMG/M metagenome (IMG submission 20442)
TGTTTAATGTCGGCTGTCGAATAAGGAGAGTACTGATATGAATCGTACTTTATTGTGCTGCTGGCTGTATGGTAGCGAAGAAAGTTGTAAAGAAGAAGCTACGAACTTCTTCAACGCCCTACGTAACGGCGTTGAAGGGGACAAGAGATTCCCTTTCGAGTGTCCTTACCAAGTGTATTTGCTCCGAAACCAGTTGGCCACGGAATGGGTGGTTGCAGTGCAAGTCATGCGTGGCACTCCGGGAGATGATAGCAGTGAGCAAAACGATATGCTGATGCAATGGTTTGAAGCTTGTTCTGCACCACACCCGCAAGAGAAGGTGGGAAAGCCAATGTCTGGCAATACAATAGAGTCCGCGCTTAGAGGATTATCCTACGATTTTATAGATAGTTTCGGTGTCATAAAAGGTGGTGAACCCAGTTGATACTCTTGGCAGTAAGGATTTTTCTACCAAGGTAACTTGCAAAGAAGGTCTGCCAATAGCGGTTGATAGAACTATGGACTTGGAGTTGACCCGCTTTCGCTGATAGCCTGAGATGAGACACAATGGTGCAGGTGGCTATTGTTCTTTTATGGGGAAGGGGTAGGAGATGGTAGGAGATCCTTACCAATCCTTTGTTGGAAAAACCGTGATGGAGACCGTTGAGGTTTCTTGTGAGGGCTGCGAGACTATACGTCATTTCGATACCGTTAGAAATCACGAGAGTAGAGGGGACAACGGGCTACGGCCCCGGTGGAAGTATATCCGCAACTTGCCCAGTATGTGGTTTACAGAACGAATATACTTGGTCAGATTGCATCGTCGAAATCACCGGTGGCTAACACGGCGATAACAGGCAGAAATCTATTCTTGACAACTTGTTATTTTGCGACTGTAACGAGTATTCGACATTAGTAGTTCGCCACACGAATCCTACCCAGCTACGTATCCAAGATCTGCTAATCTTTTCGCCGAGCTTCTTCAATAATAGCTGCAATTGGCGATGATTCTATGTCACTGATGGCGAGTAGTATTAGTCGTATGTTGTGATAAGATTCTGAGGCTGAGCAACAAGCGCGGGGAGCTCACTAGATGAACGCTTTCTTTGGTCTTCTTAGGTTCATGGTCGTCCTGATGCCAGCCATGTCTTTTAAAGACTGGATGAAGAAGAACTTTCCTCCAGCACCCAAACCGGCTTCACCCACTGTTGAAATTCAGATACCAAGAGTAGCCCCTGGACCGAGGATATCGACCTGGACACCGCCCTTAAAGCCATTAGGAAAAGCAGCATCTTGGATTCCCGCTGGTCAGCCCACAACAATTAGAGGCTACAACATTACGGCTGGGTTGATTTATGTCGGCAGCAATCTTACATGCCAAGGGGGGTACGGAAACGATGCCTGTCTAATCGATCCACGGCTTGATGTCACAAAGCCTGGCTCGCAAGTGCATCCAGAGCAGATGGGGTATTGGCCAGGATACAGCAGCATCTCGGCCAATTCACGGGCCAGGTATCTAAGATGGCTTGCTGGAGGAAGNACAGATCCTAATGCAGATATTGGCCTGGTATTCCTTTTCTTCTACGGACTTGAGCNCCGTCTCCTGATAGACGGCCAGTCAGGCAAGGTGACACCTGGAGAGAGGGGGCAGATCGTAGCCGAGATCATGCGCCTTCGCCAGGTGTATACAAGTAGTAATTCGTTCATGAGCTACAGTGCCGGTCTGCTTAACGCAGAATGGGTCCTCTACCACAATGGCGACCCGGCGCCGGACATTGGAGACCGTTATGACTATTGGGGTCCGCGGATCAGACTTGCACAGTATGCACAATCGGGCCAGCCGCTTCCAGCTGAAGTCGCACTGAGCTGGCTCAGGGCTCGACAGGACTACAAATTAAGGACCCCTGCCCGACGGTGTGGAGAAGAGTTTGCAAAGCTGTTTGCAGTGAGTTATACGGAGATGTTCGGACAAGGGGTAGTGGTCAAGCCCGGCAAGCGGATGCTCAGCTACCAGTACCATGCTGCAAGTTCAACTGTGAGAATGGACAAGCCTGTGACATTGCATGGTCTTCCCGATCCGTTCAACTATTCAAGTCCAGAGTTTAAGAAACTCTGCAAGCTTGCCGACGAGTGCACGGACGAGATGGAGGCGTACAGCCGGATGCTTGGCAAGAAGCCAGCGGAAAGCTCAAAGATGAGCACAGCCGCGAAACTGCCGGCAGTACTTGCATGCGAATTGCCAGAGGTACAGTACCTCAGAGGACACCTTGAGAGCACATGCACAAACGGTCCCGCAAGAATAGTGCTCAAAGGCATATACGAAACGTTCGCGCAGGAGCAGCCGCAGGCGTTCAACAAGAAAGAGTGCGAGGAGTTGGCCGAGACTATNGAGGCTGCTGGTTTCGGGCTAGCGCCCGATGTGCGCTACCACTACATGAAAATCGGATCCGACGGGGNAGGCGTTGTCTTCCCAGGCGGACATGGCAAGGATTTCAAACACTCCCCGGAGTTCTTTGTCATGGGGACCGTGCTACGCCTCGGAGCCCTTGTGGCCCAAACTGATATGGAGGTGTCGCGCTCGGAGGCCGCTGTGCTACAGAGGCTGATTGACAACAATAAGAAGCTGTCAGACGCCGAAAAGCGATCATTGTCTGCCTTCCTGTTATGGTGCCTAGGCACCAGGCAGACGGCGAGCGGGCTCAAGAAGACGTTCGAATCGATGGGCCAGGAGGAAAAGCAGGCCATAGGACGCATACTGATTGCGGTGGCGGGTGCAGACGGGCGAATAGACCCGCGCGAGGTTAACCAACTCGAGAAGCTTTATNTATCACTCGGCCTTGCGCGCGAGCAGGTGGCAAGCGACATCCACGAGGTGGTCGCATCTGCTGGACCGGTGACGGTCAGCCGAGGTGACACAGCCCCGACGTATGCCATACCGTCTGAGCAGGAAGAGGCGGCGAAGAGCTTTACTCTCGATACTGACCTCATTGCAAGATATGAGATGGAGACCGCAAAGGTAGGGGATGTACTCGCCGAAATCTTCACTGGACAGGAAGAGCCTGCAGAGGTCGCAGAGGAGGAGGTCGAGTATGACGAGTTCGAGCATCCCCTAGCCAAGCTTGAGACTCCCTACAGGGAGTTATTCAAGAGGCTTCTGGCTGAATCGGAGTGGGAGCGCTCGGCAATCGAGGCGGTGTGCGCCGAGCTCGGGGTGATGCCGGACGGAGCCATGGAGACACTTAACGAGTGGGCGTTCGAGAACCTCGATGCGCCACTCATAGAGAACGGAGAGCCAGTCTACATCGACATTGAACTTGTTAGGGGGATCATAGATGAGCAGTGATGGGCCTAAGCTTCGTCCAAGGGATCGTGAAGCGATCATACATTCACTGCATGCGGGGGTGACCCCGCGGACCGGACTCCAGCATATCCAGGTTGGTCGGGCAAGGGAGGTGAAGGCACTCCTGGGCGACATNGAGACCGTATGCGATGGAGGTGCCTCCTTCCGCCTGATTATCGGAGAATACGGCTCGGGAAAGAGCTTCTTCCTGCAGCTCGTTCGCAGCATTGCCCTTGAGAAGGGCTTAGTCACTGTCCACGGCGACCTCTCACCTGACCGGAGACTTTATGCTACAGGCGGGCAGGGCAGAAATCTCTATGCTGAGCTCATGCGCAATATGTCGACCAGGACCAAGCCGGACGGAGGGGCGCTCACTAGTGTCGTGGAGCGGTTCGTGACTGAGGCCCGCAAGCAGGCGGACTCCGAGGGGGTTAGTGTCTCAGGAGTGATAGCCGCACGCCTGAACAGGCTTGCCGAATTGGTAGATGGCTACGATTTCGCGCAAGTGATTGAGGCGTACTGGAAGGGGTACGAGACCGATAACGACGTGCTGAAGTCGGACGCGGTGCGCTGGCTCCGGGGGGAATTCACTACCAAGACGGATGCGAGAAATGCATTAGGGGTGCGGACCTTCGTGGACGATGCTAACGTCTACGACCACTTCAAGCTCCTGAGCCTTTTTGTAAAGCAGGCGGGATACACCGGGTTGTTTGTGATGCTGGACGAGATGGTTAATCTCTATAAACTGGCCAGCCAGCGATCGCGCGTCTCCAACTATGAACAGATACTACGTATGCTCAATGATTGCCTGCAAGGCACAGCTGAGAGCTTGGGATTCCTGCTGTGCGGTACCCCGGACTTCCTGCTGGACGCCCGCAAGGGTCTATATAGTTATGAGGCGCTGCAGTCACGGCTAGCAGAGAACACGTTTGCTAAAGCGGCCGGCGTGATGGACTTCTCGGGGCCTGTCATACACCTTGCAAACCTCACTCCAGAAGAACTCCTCATACTGCTGCGTAACCTCCGGCGCGTCTTCGCCTCAGGCGACAACGTGGGCTACCTGGTACCTGACGAGGCACTCACGTCTTTCTTGGCCCATTGCCATAACAAGATTGGAGATGCCTATTTCCGCACCCCGCGGAACACTATCAAGGTGTTTGTAGACATGATGTCTGTACTGGAACAAAATCCTAACCTCTCGTGGGAGGACCTTATTGTCAAAGTCGACATCGATGTGGAGCAGAACAGCGACATGCCGGACGTCGAGATAGTAGACGAGGACGAGGGTGGCCTCGCCTCCTTTACCCTTTAATAAACCGATGGCCGAGTCTCAAGGTTTTGACCTTCTCTGTACCGGCGCCAAGAAGTGGGTCTGGAAACAGAACTGGAGCGAGCTGCGCGACATCCAGGAGATGGCCATAGGTCCAATTCTGGCCGCAGACAGGGATGTCATCATTGCCGCCTCGACCGCCGCGGGCAAGACGGAAGCGGCGTTCCTCCCGGCCTGTACCAAGATATCCTCTGACAGGGCCGCAGGGGTAGGGATCCTCTATCTGAGCCCGCTCAAGGCCCTTATAAACGACCAGTACCGCCGCCTGCAGAGCCTGGCCGAACTGGTCGACATCTCAATAACGCCCTGGCATGGGGACGTAGCGCTTTCCAAGAAACAGAAGCTCCGCAAGGACCCCAACGGGATACTGCTCATTACACCCGAGTCGCTCGAATCACTGCTGCTCAACAGGAGCGCATGGTGCGCGGAGGCCCTAGGGGACCTGGGCTACGTAATAGTGGATGAATTTCATGCCTTCGTGGGGACTGAGAGGGGATGCCAGCTGCAGTCCCTCCTTAACCGCCTCGAGTTCCTTACCAAGAAGACGACGCCCCGCATCGCTCTCAGCGCAACTTTGGGCGACATGCAAACCGTAGCTGGCTACCTGAGACCCGAGGCGGGCCTGCCCTGCGAGATCATCGAGTCCACTGCCTCGCCTTACGACCTAAAGCTTCAACTAAGGGGCTACGAGGAGCTATTCAAGGAGCCCGACGCGGAGGAGGAGACAACGGCGTTTCGCACGATGGCAGACGATGTCTACAAGCTGCTGCGGGGCAAGTCGAACCTCATCTTCGCCAACAGCCGTAACGCCACCGAGAGACTGGCGCTATATCTCTGCGATAAGTGTGAGGCCGAGGGGGTACCCAACGAGTTCTTCCCGCACCACGGCAACCTCTCAAAGGAGATCCGAGAGGATCTGGAGTCCCGGCTTCAGAAGGAGAGCCGGCCGACCAGTGCAGTTTGCACGGTCACCCTTGAGCTCGGCATAGATATCGGGGCTGTAGATTCCATCGTCCAGGTCACCGCGCCGCCTTCGGTCAGTTCTCTGCGACAGAGGCTGGGCCGATCCGGCAGGCGAGGCCAGGCCGCAGTGCTGCGGATGTTCATAACCGAGGATGAGGTCACCAAGAACAGCGATGTGCTCGACCGACTGAGGGTAGAGACATTCCAGTGCGTGGCGATGGTTTCGCTTCTGCTTTCTAAGTGGTACGAGACACCTCCGCCGGACGAGTACCACTTCTCTACCCTGGTGCAGCAGACCCTCTCGGTCATCGGGCAGTATGGAGGCGTGCGGGCAGAGCAGCTCTGGGGACTGCTGTGCAACAGCGGACCCTTCGCCTTGATCGATTCCGACCTCTACGTCCGTTTCTTGAGAGCGCTGGGCGAAGCAGACCTCATCACTCAGATGAAAGATGGCCAGCTGGTGCTCGGCAGCAAGGGCGAGCGAGTCGTTGAGCACTACACTTTCTATGCGGCGTTCAGCACGCCAGAGGAGTACCGCCTTGAGGTGGGCGGACGGCCGCTCGGGTCACTACCCATAACCAAGCCTGTCCCGGTCGGGATGAACCTTGCCTTCTCAGGACGAAGGTGGCGGGTGGTTGACGTGGACGCTGAAAGGAAGGTCATCACCCTTGAACCTGCCGCCGGAGGACGGCCGCCCAAGTTCTCCGGAGAGGCCCAGATGGTGCACGACATCGTGCGCCGGGAGATGCTTAACACATACCTGGATGGAACCCAGCCTATCTATCTGGACGAAACTGCGCGGGCGCACTTCGAGGAGGGAGTCCATTACTTCCGCGAACTTGAGCTTGACAGGAATCGAGCACTGCAGGTGGGCAATCGCGTGCTACTCTTTCCCTGGCTTGGGGACAGGAAGACTGGGACGATCGCGGCGATGTTGAGATGGAAAGGGTTCGACGCCACCGCCTTCGGGATTATTGTCGAGGTTGCAGACACCGACCTGAGCCAGGTCAGGGAGGTCGTAGCTTCGATAGACGCCAGCCAAGCGCCTTCCGCTAGCGAGCTAGCCTCTAAGATACCGAACACGATTGAGGAGAAACACGACCAGTTCCTTCCTCGCGAGCTTCGAGACCTGGGATATGGCGCACGGCACTTCGATGTGCGAGGAGCGGTTGAATGGCTTTCAAGCTTTCAATCTAGATCCTAGGGTCACGAGTCTGCCTGCGAAGCTCTATCCTTGTGATATTCTCTAATGCGTGTGGGCAGCTTGGGATAAATTTCGAAGAACTGAGATGCCCGAATCGCAGTGTTGCAACTCAGATCTAGAATCCTGCTAGCAGGATATTCGTAAAGGCATCGGTGGGGGTAGCCTTGGGAGAAACAGTCGAAGCGCAGCTGGAACAGGCAAGGCGCAGTCTTCTTGACCTAACATTACGCAACCGCCTACTCAACTTTCGGGAGGGAGCCAGTTCAACCATAAAAGTTGTTGATGAGTTTCCTGATGAGGTATTCCGCATCCTGGTTTCAGAGGGAAAACAGATGTCCTTCCTTCCTACATTAGATGACGAACCCATATTTGATGCCGACATTGGAGACCAACCACAACCAAGGCACCTGGACAAGAAACTCCAAACAGCCCACAGCGAAGAACTCCTTCAAAAACGCCTGCTTCGTATTGCATCGAATGCTCGCACGGTTCTTGAGGAGCAGGGCGTAAACGTCTTGTACCTTTCAATGGGTTTCTTGAACTGGTATGAGTCCCCATTCTCAGAGAAGCTGATGAAAGCACCACTCCTGCTGATGCCTGTTGAACTCACACGAGAAAATGCCGTTTCGCCTTTTAAGATCAAGTATTCTGGCGAAGAGCTGACGCCCAATCTCTCGTTGCATGAGAAACTGCAGGTTGATTTTGGGATAGACTTGCCATCATTTGCCCTTGATGATGATACGAACGCATTGAAGCCTGAGAGCTACTTCTCCGCGGTCAGCAATGCTGTGTCGAACGATGACCGCTGGTCGGTAACGCGCGAGATGTTTCTGGGGCTCTTTTCCTTCGGCAAGTTAATGATGTATCTGGATCTTAACCCGGCAAACTGGCCAGAAGACTCAAAGATCTCTTCGCACCCCGTGATCGTAAGCATCCTCGAGGGTCTGCCACCAGAGGACGCATTGATGTTTTCTGATGAAGAACATGTCGACGAACATCTTAATCCGATGGACTGTTACAACGTGGTAGAGGCGGACAGCTCCCAGACATTGGCCATTCTGGACGTTAATTCAGATAGCAACATGGTAATCGAAGGACCCCCGGGAACAGGCAAATCGCAGACGATCACGAATATCATCGCCGAGGCACTTGCGAGAGACAAGACGGTCCTGTTTGTTTCCGAAAAGATGGCAGCGTTGGAAGTTGTGAAACGTAGGCTTGACGAAATTGGCCTCGGAGATGCATGCCTCGAACTGCATAGTCACAAAGCAAGGAAGAGCACCGTTCTTGACGAGATTCGCAGAACACTTGATGAAACACGCCCAAAACAGACAGACAGGCACGCATCAGAATTGCTGGGCGCCAGGAATCAGCTGAACGATTATGCGTCTGCGATAAATACGCCAGTCGCTAACACGGGTGTTACGCCGTTCAAAGCGATTGGTGGAATCGAACAACTTAGAAGTCAGGGATTTGAACCGGTACTGCTCGATTTGCCCAAACCGCTGGAATGGGACCCACAGAAATATGCAGAACTGCATGACTTGGTACATGCGCTGGCGGTACAGCTAGCACAGGTGGGCAATCCTTCAGAACATCCTTGGCGCGGGGTGGGGCTGGCCCATTTGCTGCCTTCGGATCAGCCACGAATTCTTGCCTCGCTTGGTGTAGCAAAGCAGGAGACAGAAGCTCTGTGGACGCAGCTTATCGAGGCATGGGGCTTGCTAGATTGTGAACCGACCCTGACCATCTCAGCCGCAGGTTTGCTCTCACAAACCTACTTGGACTTATCGGTGGCACCTCATGCGGATTCGACCGCGCGTGCGAGCGAAGTATGGCTTAAGAATGCGGATACGATAGATCAACTGATATCGACCGGGGAATCTTACTCGTCTCAGGTCCACGCGCTTCTTAAACAAATCAATGGTGATGCATTTCTGGCTGATCTGTCTTCATTTGCGCCTATGATTCGTGAAACGGGAGCAAGTAAGGCACGCATATTGAACAAGGATTACAGGAATGCCGTCAAAAAACTGAATGAACATNTAATAGGCAAATTCGCGCCCAACTATCAAGATAGGATTGCTCTATTTGACCTATGGCAGTCATGCCAGGATCAACATCGATGGTTGGAAGCCAGCAAGGATACTGGTGAGATGGCGTTCGGTTCACAATGGCGCGGTCCTCACTCCGACTGGGCGCAATTAAGAGCCGTTTTCTCTTGGCAGACACATATAGTGGCGCGAATACGGGCTGGTGATTTACCTGCTGGGACTCTGCAGGTCTTCAAGAAGTTGGACTCTGCCAAGTTGAGTGAGATGTCCAAAGCCATATCCCGTTCCGCTGAAAGTTGCAGAACAGGGGTTCAAAGTGTCGTTGATTCACTCGAGCTAGATCAGGATGAGGCTTTCGGTGCAATCTACGAATCTGTGCCTCTAGAGGTCATCACTGGATACACGACCAAAGCCCTGGATTCAATCGATACACTGACCGACTGGCTAAAGTACCGCAATACACGAACGGTGTGCTTGGACAAGGGCCTGAAAGGGGTAGTTGCTGCTGCAAACGAAGGCGTCGGCCCTAATGTCTTGAGGAACTCATTCGAATGGTCCTACTTCGAATCGATTCTAAGAGAAGCTTTTTCTGCAAATCCTATTCTTGGGCAGTTCAGTGGCCTAGAACATGAACGCAAGATAGACGGTTATCGGCAACTGGACGACGAGTTCATCAAAGCCAATCGACAATACCTAGCAGCCGTTCATTGGGAACGAGTGAAAACTCGAGTTGACCCGTCACACAGCGGGAGCGAAATGGCAAAGGTCGAGAACGAGATTAGGAAGAGGCGGCGCCATCTACCAATCCGGCGATTGACTGCAGAGGCTGGGCACGCCCTCCAGCGTATCAAACCATGCTTCATGATGAGCCCGATGTCCATCGCCCAATTCCTGGTGCCTGGAGCCCTGACCTTTGATCTAGTGGTCTTTGATGAGGCGAGCCAGGTCAAACCTGAAGATGCCTTGGGTTCCATTGCAAGGGGAAGCCAACTCGTAGTCGTGGGTGATCCAAAGCAGCTGCCGCCGACAACATTCTTCAGTAGAATGCTGGGGTCGGACGATGACGACGAAGGCTACACTGAAGACATCACAGACTATGAGAGCATTCTCGACAAGTGCAGCGTCTCGTGCAACTCGAGACGTCTCAAGATGCATTACAGGAGCCGTCACGAGAGCCTCATTCAATTCTCCAACCACGAGTTCTACGATGATTCACTAGTTCTTTTCCCCAGCCCGGACAATTCAAAAGATGAATGCGGTGTCAGATTCAACTATGTTCCTGGCGGAATATATGACCGTGGCCGCAGTAGAAAGAACGGTGTTGAGGCCGAGGCAGTCGCCAGGGCTGTCATGAAGCATGCAAGAGAATGCCCTCACTTGAAACTGGGTGTTGGCACATTTGGTTTGGCGCAGAAGGAAGCAATCGAAGACGCAATCGAAGTGTTGCGACGCGAGGACGCCAGTTGTGAGAACTTCTTTGCCCCCACGAACCATGAGCCCTTTTTCGTAAAGAACCTTGAGAATATCCAGGGAGACGAACGAGATGTAATCTTTCTTAGCGTTGGTTACGGCAAGGATGCAAATGGTAATCTTTCGATGAATTTTGGCCCTATCAACAGTGACACCGGCTGGCGCCGAATGAATGTTCTTGTGACTCGTGCCCGACGCCGTGTGGAGGTCTTCAGCAGTATCAGGTACGGTGATATTGACACAAGCAGAACATCCCAAATGGGCGTCCGAGTCCTTAAATCCTACCTGGAATTCGCTGAGACTGGGAACATCTACTATCCACAGCCTTCAGAACGAGAAATCGGGTCTGAGTTCCAGGCGGCAGTTACAGTAGAGCTGGAGAAGCATGGATTGTTGGTTGACCCCGAGGTCGGCGTGGCTGGATTCTTCATCGACATTGGAGTAAAGAATCCAGTCCGTCCTGGCGAGTATGTCCTTGGAATCGAATGCGACGGGGCTTCTTATCACAGCGCGAAATCAGCAAGGGACAGGGACAAATTGCGGCAGGCCATTCTGGAGGACCTGGGCTGGACAATACACCGCATCTGGTCTGTAGATTGGTTCAACAACCGAGAACGCGAGATTCATAAAGCGCTGGATGCGTACGAGCTGGCGCTAGCGAAAAGATCACATGTTCCGAATGGCGACAAGCCAAACACCCATGAAGACGCCACTGTAATTGTCAGAGAAGCTGAACATCGAATGGCCGAGGCGGAGGTTGCTTCTAGTAATCCGTATGCCTTGACGACATTCTGTCGCAAACGTCCTGCCAAGGTGGATGTGACCTATATTGACGAGGGAGTGGCGGCTTTTACCGTCATCGATGTAGTAAATTGCGAAGGGCCGATTCATGTCGATGAGATCGTGAAGCGATGCAGCCAACTATGGGGTTTTCAAAGATCTGGCCGCAGAATAAGAGAAATCGTGGAGAGGGGAATCAGCCTGGCATTGGAGAGTTCTTCCATCAAGAGGAAAGGGCAATTCATGTGGCCCTCTGGCATGAGGGAGCCACTCGTAAGGAATCGAGCCGTCGATGGGGCGCCGAAAAAGGTGGACTTAATTCCCCCAGAGGAGATTCAAGTTGCATCTGCGGATGTCAGAAAGATGCACGTAGGGATAAGCGACGACGATCTAATCCAGGAGGTCGCAAGACGTCTTGGATTTGGCAGAGTATCTGAGGATATCAGAAGCTATATCGCACGATATGTTGATTGAGCGCGAGTATTCTTGACCGTCGGCACTGGAAACCATAGTCAACCACAGGACATATCCCTTTTGTTAATATCAGGCCCAGCCTCGCTCAGTTCATCATCCTTTGCCACTTTGGCCCCCCCTCCTTTCGCCTTCGCGTCGAGTGTCTATCCCTTCTCCTTACTTCCTCCCGAACACCAGGGCGTCCAGCTCCTCGCCCGTGTCGTCTTTGACGTCCTTCATAAGGTGACCGTAGGTATCCAGCGTGGTCTTGATGCTGGAGTGTCCCATATGCTCCTGCAACTTCTTTACGTTCAGATTCTTTGCTGCAATCCGCATCGCTGCATAAGTATGTCGGAGGTCGTGAAAGCGTACTCGTCTGATCCCGAGGTCTTTGAGCGTGGGGTGAAAGTGGTCTCGAACCATATGCGCCGCTGACATATGGCCCCCGTCCGGTCCTGCGAACACCAGGGCGTCTGGATCGCCGCCAGTGAATTGCTGGTGAGCGAACAGGATGTCCACGAGCTTGGGGGGGAGGGGGACAGCACGGTTTGCCGACGAGCTCTTGGGCGGCGTCTCGCCCGTCCTGGGGTGAAAGGTTTGGCTGATGTACATATATCCACCATCGAGGTCGAGATCGCCCCACCTGAGGGCCAGGAGCTCGCCCTGCCTCGCCCCAGTTAGAACGGCGGTTGCGAATAAGGCCTTGTAGTCGGGGGGAGAATACTCGATGAGTTTCTCGACCTCGTCGAGCCGCAGACAGAGCATCTTCTTCTGTGGGACCTTTGGGTTAGGCACGAACCGTGCCGGGTCGGCGTCGATATATCCGTCGATGGTCGCGTGTTTGAACATCAGCCTCAGAACCGTGAGAGTCTTCCCGACCGTCCTGGGCGATAGCCCTTGCTTCAACTCCAAGGCTTTGAACGACTTAACATCCTCCCGCGTGATGTTGCTCAGAAGTCTCTTGCCGAAGTAGGGGATAAGGTGATTCTTGAAGTCGTACCCATAGGCTATGAAAGTTGATTCTTTGATAGACGCCCTGTGGTCGTCGAGAAACATCTGCGCGTACTTGCGGAAGGTGATCTCCTCGACGACCTTGCCATAGGTTCCACCCGCCAGTTCTACCTCGATCTGCCGCTTTCGCCTCTCGGCATCCCTCACGCTGGAAAAGCCTCCATGCGCGAACCGCTGCCCCCCAACCTTCGCGACGACGTAGTAACGGTACCGTGGCCTTTCATCCTTCTCGGCCAGGTTCCGCTTCTGGACGTGTACCGTACCCTTCATCATGCCCTCCTTTGGCCTCAAGCCAACCTAGCGGTCAAGCGTGTATCGCTCGGAATTCGCATTCGTAACAAAACCAACCCTCGTCATTACGCTTGGTCGTCCACCGCCCACATTGGCAAAGCCCGTTGGGCTTGTCCTCGGCACCCTGGACGATCCCCCCCGTAAGCCAAGTCTGTCTCACCGGCACCTTCTCATATTTGGGAATAATATTTGTGGGCTTCCACATTACTGGTCGTTCCGGGGTCCAGGAGTCCGTCAGTTCAATCCTCTTAAGCGCGGGTTGGACATACCGACCTTTCCCACACTTCGAACAGGTCTTATCCATCCTCTGCCCGTTGTGTGATTCATTCCAACAATAGTTGCAGCGGTCTGGGGTAGCCTTTCCCAGAGACCTCAGGTATTCTTCCATCCCCCGCGACCTTTCGATGCTTCCATCCAGCACCGCCGCCGCCAGCATCTCCTTGAGGTCTCTCTTGGCCCTCCATATCGCATCGTGGTTCGGGTAGTTGGGGTCCAAGTCCATGCGGTTTGCGTCCATAAGAAGGCCCTGCACAACCCGCCACATATTATCGCGCTTGTCTTTTCGCTTGCCGGTTTTATCGATAAGGCTACGAATCTTCGGAAGCGGTTGTTCCCAGTTGCCATCTGGGCCTTTAGTTGTCGCGATCCGTTTCCTCTCGGCCCTGGACTGTTCCACCCCTCCGTGGTCAACTTCGACCTCGCGCCCCGGCCCTATCGCATCCCCGGCCTCTGGCCTTCGACTCTTACGGTCATCTGGCCCATCCCTGCTGAGTAACTGCCATGAGGA